>Ga0256405_10000038_pt1 | contig 369037 bp, 307 predicted proteins | sample RumenRJG_02DNA_FD_189096 | JGI IMG/M metagenome (GOLD analysis project Ga0256405, IMG submission 189096) | Bovine rumen microbial communities from Lethbridge, Alberta, Canada - RJG_02 | ecosystem: Host-associated > Mammals > Digestive system > Stomach > Rumen | place: Canada: Alberta... | reverse complement strand
TGTCTTTCCTGCGGGAGGGACAGCGAGCCTGCTGTATCCGGATAAGGTTGCTTTTCCGTTTGCGGAGTAGAGAAAGACTCCCGCGGCGGAACAGCAAGCTCGGAGATTCAATCTCCGAGAAGCTGACCAGAAACCTCTTGATTATATGAGGAGGGAATCCTGCGCGTAGAGCAGGAGTGACTGTACACACATGCAACTTGGCAATGATTCCAAACTGCATACGAAAGAAGAAGCTGTAAATCCGATCACGGAAGGGGTGATCTGGAAGCAGCTTCTTCTGTATTTTGTCCCGCTCCTGGCTGGATCCTTTTTGCAGCTCCTGTACAATACCGTCGATACGATCATTGTGGGCCGCTTCGTTGGCAAAATAGCGCTCACCGCAGTCGGCGGCTCGGCCGGGCAGATTTACGCGATGGTCACGGAATTCATGATCGGCGTATCCGGCGGCGCGGGCGTGATCCTGTCGCAGGCGTATGGCGCGCAGGACAGGAGATTACTGGATGACGGGCTGCACAATGCGATTGCGTTGGCGCTTGTGATCGGCTCTCTGTTTACAGTTTGCGGTCTGGTGCTTGCGGGTCCGGCACTTCGGCTGGCCGGCGCGCCGCCCGAGACATTTGCAGATTCCGCTCTGTATCTGCGGATTGTGTTTGCAGGGCTGATTTCCAATGTCCTCTACAACATGGGAGCCGGCGTTCTGCGCGCAGTGGGAGACTCGAGAAAGCCCCTGCACTTTCTGCTCCTGTCAAGCATGATGAACATCGCACTGGACTATTTGTTCGTCGCGGTGTTTCATATGGGCATCGGAGGCGCCGCCTTTGCCACGATTTTGAGCCAGACGGTCAGCGCCTGCCTGGTGCTGCGGGCTTTGATGAAGGGACCGGGGGATGAGCGGGAGCGCGATAGACTGGCGGTGATGCCGTGTTTTGACCCGCATAAATTGCGCCTGCAGTGGGAGATTGCCGCGAAGATGCTGCGCCTTGGCGTACCGCTTGGATTTGAGACACTCATGTATACATTTTCCTGCGTTGTCTTGACGTCGGCTGTCAACACGTTCGGCACGGACACAGTGGCGGCCTATGCGGGATTTGTCCGCATCGAGTCCTTCTACTGGATGCTGGAGGCGGCGTTTGCAGTCTCAATTACGACCTTCGTCGGACAGAATTACGGCGCGGGCAGGATGGACCGGGTGTACAAAGTGGCGAGGCAGGGCGCACTGCTCATGTACCTGTTCATGGGAGCAGCCATCGTGATCATGTACGCGGGATGCCCGATCTGGCTGGGACTCTTCACGACGGACGAGCGCGTGCTCGCAATCGGTGTGTCCATGATGCGATACCTGCTGCCTTACTATATTCTCTATATTCCGGGCGGCGTATTTTTTGCGACGCTGCGGGGGCTGGGCGATTCGCTGTGGCCGACCCTGATCACCTTCCTGGGGGTCTGCGTACTGCGCATTGCGTGGGTGGCGTTCGTGTTCCCAGTCTATCCGACCATCGAAGCGCTGCTTTTCTGCTTCCCTGTATCATGGACGGTAACAGCGATCGTCTATATGTTCTACTTTACGTGGTATATTAAAAGCCGTTGATCAAAGGTCTGTCGTCTCGTCTGTGTTTAATTCTGCATTGTCTCCGGTACCCGGTGCCTTTTCTTGTCCGGCACCTTTTTCGCCGCTGCTTGCGCCTTTCGACTTACTGTGTCCCTTGGACGCCACTTCCAGTGCTGTCACGCTGCCATTGTCATCCAGTGTGATTGCAAGCACATATTTCTCTTTGATCTCAATACTGGCAAGGGACTCCGGAATTGTGATTGTCATCTGCTCGTCACTTGCTGTAAAACGGCTCTTTTTCTTTTTGGTTCCTGCATCCGCGCTATCGGTTTTAGAATCTGCGCTTTGATCAGTCGTTGTGGCCACTGCATCTGTCAAAGCTGCATCTTCTGTTGCTGCAGAGGTCTGGGTGACGGAAGCCTCTTTATTATACGTACCAAGCGTCACCGTAATCTGTGAATCATTGATCGCAGTGACTTTTCCGTAAACGGTCTGGCCTGCATATGTACTCGGTTCCACCGTTTTCAGTGCAGCGGTGGCTTCCTCGGAACTACTTCCTTTGGGTTTCTTTCCGGAGGGCTTTCCAGTGCTGCTTCCGTCTGTGGTGCCTTCTTTTGGCTTGTTCTTGGAAGCGTTTGCCTCTGTCGTGTCTTGAGAGGAATCAGACGGTGTTTTGGCATCTGTGGAATCCCCCTTCGCTGTCTGCGTGTTGATTTCCGAAGATGCAGAGCCCGATGTGCCTGCGGCGCCTGTCGTTCCGGCGCATCCTGTCACGGCGAGCGCCATGCTCATCGCGATTCCAGTCAGTGTTACAATTAGTTTTCTTTTCATGGTTACCTCACTTTCCCGGATCGTATGATCCGATGCCTTTCCCCCTTTCGTTTGTACGAGGTCAGTATATAGGGGTAACCTTAGTGGAAGCTTAAAAGAAAAGACCACAGGAGGGCGATCCTCCTGTGGCCTTTGAAATTCCATGGGCAACAAGCCCCTATTCTACATAGATTGGCGTCCAGGTGGAAATCGTCCCGCTGGTCGTCGCCACCGTGCCTTCTTCGGCCTTGTAGTTGCCGGGCAGGCTCAGTACTGTGATGTCGATTGCTTCCGGATTCTGCGTGATGTAGAACGCCTCGCCGTTTTCATTGGTCGTGAGGACTTCCTCCACGCTGTCGGACTGAAGGGCCAGTTCCGCGCCGGGGACGAGCGTACCTTCTTTGGTCAGAACGATGAGAGAGTAGAGTGCGACTTTCGTCTGCTCGTAATCGTCGCCCATAAATGGCGTGACGACCTGCTCGATCAGATCGCCATTTGCGAAGTATCCCATCTGGCAAAAGCCCACGACGCCGTTTCGGTCGATCACGAAGGTGGTGGGGTAGGAAGTCGTCACAAAGAAGTCCAGCCCGTCCGCCGTATAGCCCATCGGGAAGGTGAGTCCGTGCGATTCCTTGTAGGCCGCTATATCCTCGAGTGTATCTAGCGGGTCCCTGGAGACGGCGAGAAATGCTGCCTTGTCGCCATATTCCTCATAGACTTTCTCCATCTCCGGGAACTCTCTCTCGCACGGTCCGCACCAGGTGGCGAAGACATTGAGAACGACGACTTCATGATCGGCCAAAAGATCGGAGAGGGTGACGGTTGTTCCATCCGTGAGAGGAACGGAGAAATCAGGGCTCTGCTTTCCAACGATTGTGTTCATACTTTGCGTTGCTTCTTCCGTGTATTCCTTGTAGGCTTTGCGAAAGCGGACATAGAGAACGCCGGCGCCGACCGCAAGGAGTAAAAGAAGTACCAGGAAGACTCTGAGCACGATTCTCCCGATTCCACCTTTTTTCTTTTCTGTATTCATAGTCTTATTCCTTTTCCTTTCTAGAATGACATCTGCAAAGGATGCACTCTTAGAATATATACGGAGTTGACATAGTAAATCAACGCAGAGCAAAGAAATATGCACATACCATCGAAAAATACACATGCTTGATTAGAACAGATTTTCGATTTACACTAATAAAAGAATAATATCGCCGCAAAGGAGTAGCATTTGGAACTTTCGGAACTGGCTGCGTATGCGCAGGACAAATATCATATCAGAGAGGAGCACAAGTGGGCGGAGTTTCCGGGTTTTTCGGTTCTGACGGACCCAAAGACCGGGAAGTGGGCCGCTCTTTTGATGCGCCAATGGGATTATGAGACCGGCACGGAACTGCAGCGCTGCGATATCAAATGCGGTAAAGAGTGCCTGGCGGAGTTTCAAGCGCCTTATCTGTCCGGTGCGTTTCGCATGAAGGGGCAGAAGTGGGTCGGCGTCACCTTTGATGAGCGGACTGATCCTGAGGTGGTGTACAAGCTTTTTGATACGGCCCTCCGCCCGCAAGAGAAGCATGGTCATATGATCGTGCTGGAGTCCCTGCGCGGCAATTATTCCAAGGGACCTAATGTAAATCAGAAAGTGTACGGCGATACAGCTATTCCACCGAAGAAAGCTTCTACGAATCGAGGCGGCGAATCTGTACAGGGTCGCTTTATGAGCCAAGGCGGCGGGTTTGTGCAGAGCCGCTTTACGAGCCGAGGCGGTGAAATCGAGATAGAAGGCTACACGCCACCACGCGTGCAGACCCAGCGGATCGGGTGGCCGGAGAAGGAAATACCGCGCAGAATTCTGGAAATGATGCAGCTCTACGAATATGGCAGCAGTTCCTTCGAGATGAAGTGCCGCAATTTCTACAAGCAGGGCAAGTTCATGGAGGATTACGAGGACGACGCCCCCTGGAACGGCGAGTTCTCCCGCTATTTCACGACCTATCACGACCTGAACCTGCATCTGTTACGAGGCTACTTCGCCTGGCGGACCCATGTGAGAAAGGGCGATTACCGACGGATCACGACGTCGCTGGCCTATATGTATCTATACGAACTGCTCAACGGGATTGGGAGTCAATCCCCGCAGGAGAGTTTTGCCCGCATGAAGGAATTCGAGGCCGGCTACCTTGATACCGGCATCGGTGACGCCGCCATGCGCGAGAATCTGCACAAGTGGATGAAGGAATTCGCGATCCTGCACGGCGCTCCGAAGGAGACCGTAGTCTCTTTCATGGACCAGGCGCTTCTGGTCCGTGATCACGATCTGGAAATTCTGCGAACGCCGCAGGACCACACTGACGAAGAGATCTGCAGCGCGCTGAATTCCCTCACGGGCGGCAAAATAGAGAAATCCCCGGTCTTTACCAAAGACCCCATACGAGGCGCCCACCTCTTCGCAGCTGTGTGGCGTTATATGAGCGTTCACTGCAGGGAACAGAATCGGGACCTATTCACGGCCTGTTTTGGCAAGCGCAAATCCTACCCCTGGCGGCCTCTGGCCAACGCAGTCTATTATGAGCAGGAAAAGCGCAGCGACACGGAATATGTGATCAACGCCTGCAGGCGGTATGTATACAGTGGCGGCGCCTGGAAGGAAGAGCGCTACGACGAGCTGTTTTTTGACAAATACAGGGCGCACGCCGTCGTCCACGAGGCGGACCGGCAGCTCAGAAGGTATTTGAAAGTCGGGCATTACCTGCGGGAGAAGCAGGGCGAAGAGTGGATCAGGCCATTTGTAGAGGCCGTGATCCGGCAGGACCAGGAGGAGATCGCGGAGGCGGCAAGGCCCAAGATCACGATCAACCTGTCCGGCCTCGACAAGATCCGGCGCGACGCCATGATCACCAGAGACAGCCTCCTGACGGAGGAGGAGACGCGGGAGACAGCGGCGCCTCTTGCGGCCTTCACAGCAGCCGCTTTCGAAACGCCGCAGACAAGAGATGTTGCGCTAGAGGAAATCGATAAGGCGCAGACAATAGACACTGCGCCGGCAGAATCCGCATTTGCTTTTACCGAAGCACCTGCCGCGCCTGCCATCACGGCGCTAGAAGCGCCAGTAGCTGCCAGTGCGGAAGCACCCGCAGCAGCCCTCATCTCCACCCTCGATGCACTGCACACGCAGATTCTAGTATCTGTAATGCGGGGCGAGCCGGTGGATGCGCTGATTCGGAACAATCACCTGATTGCGTCTGTGGTCGCGGATACGATCAACGAAGCCATGTACGACGAGATCGGTGACAGCGTCGTCGAATGCGACGGCGACGATCTCACACTGGTGGAAGACTATAGAGAAGACCTGGAATTCATACTGGGAGGAAACTAATACATGAGAGAAGGGAAGAAAAAGGTACCGAAGCGGATCGCGCAGACGGTGATCGGATCACTCAAGGGCGGTGTCGTTCCGAGGATCGGTCTGCCCTATATAACGGTTGGAAGAAAGAGCGAGATCGAGGCACTCCTGCACGATGTGGACATCATCCAGGAGGGCGGCGCGTCGTTTCGTTTTATTGTTGGCCGGTACGGATCGGGCAAGAGCTTTCTGATCCAGACCATCCGCAACTATGTGATGGACAGAGGATTCGTCGTCGCGGACGCGGATCTCTCTCCGGAGAGGCGCCTGCACGGCACCAAGGGGCAGGGACTTGCCACCTACAGGGAACTGATCGGCAATCTCTCTACCAAAACAAAGCCTGAAGGCGGTGCTTTGACACTAGTCCTGGACCGCTGGATCAGCAGTGTGCAGACAGAGGCCATGCAGGAGACAGGGCTTGCGCCCGGGGATCCTGCCCTCACCAAGGCGGTGGACCAGAAAATTTACGCCGTGACTACGGCAGTCAGCGAGCTCGTGCACGGTTTTGAATTCGCGAAACTCCTGTCCGCCTACTATCACTCCTATATCGAGGGCGACGACGACACCAAGATGAAGGTGGTCAAGTGGTTCCGCGGCGAATATACCCTGAAGAGAGAGGCCAAAGAAGAGCTGGGCGTGAATATCATCATCACGGACGACGACTGGTACGAGTATCTCAAGCTCTTCGCGCTCTTTTTCAGGCTGGCCGGCTACGCGGGGATGATGATCATGATCGACGAGCTGGTCAACATCTACAAGATCCCCAACTCCATCACGCGCCAGTACAACTATGAGAAGATGCTGACCATGTACAACGACACGCTGCAGGGCAAGGCACGCTATCTGGGCATCATTATGGGTGCGACCCCGCAGGCCGTGGAGGACAAGCGGCGCGGCGTATACAGCTATGAAGCGCTCCGTTCGCGCCTCGCGGAAGGGAAATTCTCAAGGCCCGGCGCAAGGGATATGCTGGCGCCCGTCATCCGTCTGGAGCCTTTGACCGCCGAGGAAATGCTGGTTCTGTGCGAGAAGCTGGCGGACATGCACGCGGACCTCTATGGATATGCGAGAGCACTGACAACGGAGGATCTCGTCCCCTTCATCAAGATGGAATACGGAAGGATCGGCGCGGATCAAAATATCACGCCTCGTGAAGTCATCCGCGACTTCATAGAGCTTCTGGATATCCTCTATCAGAACCCCGGCATGCGCCCGGAGGAGCTCCTGCAGTCCGACTCGTTTACGTACGCGCAGTCGGAGGCGGTCTCTGACAAAACAGAGAAGAACTATATCGAATTTACAATCTGAAAGGAATCCTTTTATGGAAGTATTTTACCGATATGCGCCTTTCATACAGGATTATATATTCCGCTCGGGCTGGCAGAGCCTTCGGGGCGTGCAGAATGCGGCCGGCGAGGCGATTTTTGGCACGCAGGACAATGTGCTCTTGACGGCGTCTACGGCGTCCGGCAAGACGGAGGCGGCCTTCTTTCCTATTTTGACCCTGCTCGATGAGGAGCCGTCCCAGAGCGTCGGCGTGCTCTATATCGCGCCCCTCAAAGCACTGATCAACGACCAGTTCGGGCGCCTGAACGAGCTCTGCGAGGAGGCGGGGATCGCGGTCTATCGCTGGCACGGAGACGTCGCGCAGTCGCAGAAGAGAAAGCTCATGAAAAAGCCCTCGGGGATTCTGCAGATCACGCCGGAGTCGCTGGAATCACTCATGATCAACAAGCACATGGAGATCCCGTCGCTCTTTCACGACCTTCGGTTTATCGTGATCGATGAGATCCACTCGCTCCTGCGGGGCGACCGCGGGATGCAGACTTTCTGCCTGATCGAGCGCATGTGCAAACTGGCGGGCTGCAGTCCTCGCAGGATTGGTCTGTCCGCGACTATCGGCAATCCGGAGAAAGCGGGCGAATTTCTTGCGGCCGGCAGCGGGAGACCGACCATCATTCCCAGCTTCGACGCGGGCAAGGAGGTCTGGCGCCTGTCCATGGAGCACTTTTACAATACGGACCCGCAGGCCGACGAGGGGCTGGCTGTGACGGTGGAGACGCCCCCGGAGGAGGCGCCGACAGACACGGCGCCGGACAAGGCGGATCCCGGCATGGGCTACATTTTCGAGCACACAAGGGGCAAAAAATGCCTTGTCTTCACCAACTCCCGCGAGGAGTGCGAGTCGGTCTGCCAGAACCTGCGGCAGTACTGCGAAATCAACCATGAGCCGGATCGCTTTCTCATTCACCACGGCAATCTCTCGGCGTCTTACAGAGAGAGCGCCGAAGAGGAGATGAAGGACGACGATTCATTGATGAGCGTCTGCGCGACGGCGACGCTGGAACTGGGCATTGACATCGGAAGGCTGGAGAGAGCCTTCCAGATTGATGCGCCTTTTACGGTGTCCGGCTTCTTGCAGCGTATGGGCAGGACGGGGCGAAGAGGCGACCCTTCCGAGATGTGGTTTGTGATGCGGGAGGATCATCCCGAGGCGCGCGCCATGCTGCCGGAGCTCCTTCCCTGGTATCTGATCCAGGGAATTGCGCTGGTGCAGCTCTATATCGAGGAGCGATTTGTGGAGCCGCCCCGCATGGACCGGCTTCCCTACAGCCTTCTCTATCACCAGACCATGAGCACCCTGGCTTCTTGCGGCGAAATGACGCCCGGCGAGCTGGCTTCGAGAGTCCTGCCGCTTGCCTGTTTCCACAGGGTCACCCAGGACGACTATCGCCTGCTCCTGCGGCACCTGATCGAGATCGACCACATCAACCGGACGGAGAACGGAGGGCTGATCGTAGGCATTTCCGGCGAGCGGGTCACCAACAATTACAAGTTCTACGCGGTCTTTACCGAGAACATCGAATACAAGGTGCACGCCGGCTCCGAGGAGCTCGGTACTATAGTCAAGCCGCCGCCGGTCGGCGATAAGATCGCGATCGCGGGACGAGTCTGGGTGGTGGACGAAGTCGACCACAAGAAGCGGGACGTCTACTGCACGCTTGTCAAAGGCAAAATACCGGCCTATTTTGGCGACGTCGCAGGAGATATTCACACGAGGATCCTGGAGCGCATGTTCGGCGTACTCAGCGAGGAGAAGAGCTACCCTTATTTAATGAGGCACGCAGTCGCGAGACTGCAGGACGCACGGAATACATTCCTCAAGGCCGGCATGGAGAGACGGTATCTGATCCATCTGGGCGGCAATATGTGGGCACTGTTCCCCTGGCTTGGCAGTTACGCGTTCCTGGCACTGGAGCGCTTTTTGAAGATCTGGTGCGGCAAGCGTCTGGGGCTCAAGGGATTTAATTCCGCAAGGCCCTACTACATGCAATTCACGATGAAGGTATCGGAAGAGGAGTTTTACAAGATCACGGCGGAAGAGGCGGCGGAGGAATTCGATCCGCTGGAGCTGGTGTATCCGGGCGAGACGCCGGTTTTTGACAAATATGACGAGTTTGTGCCGGAAGCGCTGGTGAGAAAGGGATTCGCGTACGGCGTTCTGGATATAGAAGGCATGAAGAAGCGGGTCCTGCAGTGGTAATATAGATCATATGGAACAGCGGCACAGGAAGCTGCGCATTTTTTTGTGAAATGCGCGGCTCCTTTTTTAAACATCAAGCAGCTGTCCGGGGGGAGCGGACAGCTGCTTTTTTAGGGGGTATAGGGGTATTACAACTGATTACAGGATTATTTCTCGATGATCTTGATGGTGGATCCGATCTTCACCTCGGGCATGGGCTTTGCCTCGACGTAGATGGTTCCGGGAAGCTCTGCTTCGGTCGCGCCGCTGAAGTTGAATGTGCAGTGGCCAAGGCCTGCCAGGGTGATGGGTGCCTCATAACCGACACAGGTGATCTTGTATTCTTCGCCGTCGACTACAACGTACTGACCTGCTGCGATCGTTCCGTTGATGGGATTTACGCTGACGCTGTAGCAGTAATCCTTGATCTCTTCCGGTGCGTTATCGCCGAAGATGATGAACATTCCTGCCTCCTTGAACTCCTCAACTGCTACGCCGCTTGCCTTAACCTGATTTTCGTAGATAACCTTCATTTGAATTTCCTCCTCTTGAGATTTGTTTGTGTTTTTATTTATTGGTGTTTTTTGTTTTCCTTTGATCTGTACTCATTATATCGTATGAATGTCAATTTTTAATCCATTCAATTTCGATGTGGCGGAAAAGAATTCGTACACCGTATTTCCGCGACACGGAAAAGCAGTGAACGAATGAGGTGTCGGATCATTTCTGTGGTGCTATAATAGAGTAAAGTGTTGATGTCAAAACATTGGATGAAAAGCAGGCTTTGTAGTGGGAACACACAGGAGGTTAGAACATGGGATTCTTCTTTAAGAGAGAAAACAAGAAGAGCGAAGGGACCGGCGGCGGTCGCTCTTTTGCCAAAACATACGATAAGGACAAAGTAAAACCGGCCATCCGTTGCAGTATCTGTAATGGAGAGCAGGTAGCCGGCTTTCTGAATAAGAAATCGGGTCATTTCGAGGAAATCGCCCTGCTCAAAACACCGAGAGACCTCGAGGAGTTCAAGAAGAGCTACGGGATTGAGGGCGATGTGGAGAAAATCTATTAAGTCTATGCAAGCGCTGCAGCAGGGCGTCGCTTCCATAGGCGCTATAGCGCTGCACGGGAGGCAGATCTATGCAACAGGATGTCCGGAGTAATCTGTGTGTCCGATCACATCGCGCAGTGCCGCCTCGCTGAGCGTGCCTTTTCGGAAGGAATCCGCCGCTTCAATGAGACGGACAGCTTTATGAACGGCTTTCTTTCTTAAGCGGTCAAAATCGTCAAACGTCATGCCGTCGCACAGATGGCTTCGGTAGGAGATGGTCACAAGCCTTCCGCCGATCATTTCGCGCGGCGCATTGCCGAAGGCTCTGTCGATCAACCCGTGCGGGTCCTCAGCGAGATAGTAGAACATCTTATGATGGAGGTAGCTGGCCTTGAGCATGCGGTAGACGTTGTCCCACCCGTAGACTTTTTTGAACACGGCGTCCAGATCGCTTTGCATGGAGGCGGGCAGAAAAGGTGGATAGAAACCGCGGGTGATCGGCCTGTCCCGAAGATCCATCCCCATTTTTTCAAGTTCCATGAGGTCGAGCTTGTGCTCGATCGCGACGTGCATATAGCCGGTATTGTCGGCCAGCTTGTCAATATAGGGGTGCACGGTTGTATCCAGCGCATAGTGGCACAGAAACCCTGCGAGATAGGAGAACATCTCTTTGGTATCAGCAGCCCTGGTCATTTCAACCAGAAAGTCGGCCGTTTTCTCTTCATGCATGATGGACATCCATTTGTGAACGCCGTGCCGCAAGGGCATGGCATAGAAGCGATAGGCGGCCAGCGGATCCGGCCCCAGCAGCCCTACCCGATATATTTCCCGATCGATCCGACTTGCTAACCCGGCCGGAAGCTTCTTGTAAACACTTCTTCCCATTCGATTGTGGATGATGATATCTGACATGGCGTCCTCCCATCTTAATTCCATTTGCTTGCACTGAGGAGTCTGATTTTTGGATTCATTCGGTATAACATTCATCATACTACAAATCGGCTATGGAAATAAGAGACCTTTACAGTTCCCCAAGGACCTTGAGAAGGCTTTTGAGATGGGGGCGAAGCTTAGCAGGGAATACTGATTTAGATTTTTTATACATTGTTCATAATTATACGCCCCTAATACGTTTATAATGAATAGAGCAGAGTTGGTATTGTCTGCTTAGCAAAATCTATATTATGGAGGGTAAAATTATGGCAGTGAATCGTTTTGTCCTGAACGGCATGTCTTTCCACGGACATGGCGCGATCAACGAGATCCCTGGGATCGTCAAAGGCAAAGGCTTCAAGAAGGCGTTCGTAGCATCGGATCCCGATCTTGTAAAGTTTGGCGTAACCAATAAGGTTACCGATCTTCTGGCAGAGAATGGAATTGAGTTTGAAGTATATTCCAACATCAAGCCCAATCCCACAATCGAGAACGTACAGCAGGGCGTTGATGCATTCAAGGCTTCCGGCGCTGACTTCATGATCACCATCGGCGGCGGCTCTTCCATGGACACCGGCAAAGGCATCGGTATTATCGTTAACAACCCTGAGTATTATGATGTTCGCTCCCTTGAGGGCGTAGCGCCGACCAAGAATCGCACAGTATTCACCATCGCTGTTCCTACAACAGGCGGAACCGGCGCCGAGTCCACAATCAACTATGTCATCACTGACGTTGAGAAGAGACGTAAATTCGTATGTGTGGACCCTAACGACATCCCCGACGTAGCAGTTGTCGATCCCGACATGATGTCCTCTATGCCCAAGGGCCTGACCGCTTCCACCGGTATGGATGCACTGACCCACGCAATCGAGGGTTACACAACCAAGGCTGCATGGACTCTGTCCGACTGTCTTGATCTTGAGGCGATCAAGCTCATCGCGAAGAACCTTCGCAAGGCCGTTCAGAACGATCCCGACGGACGTGAGGGAATGGCGCTGGCACAGTATGTAACCGCTATGGCATATTCCAACGTAGGTCTTGGAATTGCTCACTCCATGGCACACACACTCGGCGCAGTCTATGACACACCGCACGGCGTTGCTTGCGCAATGATGCTTCCCATCGTTATGGAATTCAACAAGGATTACACCGGTGAGAAGTTCAAGGCAATCGCAGAGGCATTCGACGTTGATACAACCGGCATGAGTGCTGACGAGTATCGTAAGGCTGCCATCGACGCAGTACAGCAGCTGTCCATCGACGTAGGTATTCCTACCAAGCTCGAGAAACTCAGAGAAGAGGATCTTCCTTTCCTTTGCGAGTCCGCAGCGGCAGATGCTTGCGCGCCCGGCAACCCCAGAGAGGCTTCCCTGGCGGATTACGAGGCTATGTTCCGCAAGCTGATGTAATTTCATACATGCGTCTTATCAAATCATAAAACGAATGAGGGCTGTCGCTATATGCGGCAGCCCTTTTTTTAGTAAGGATTCACAGCAGAGGTAAACAAGCACTTCCTTAGAATCCCGAGATGTTGTAAACTGTTTGTAGTCTTTGGCATTTACATACTATGGAGGATATATCATGAAAATCGGATTTGGAAGTGACCACGCGGCAATCGAACTCAAGGCAGTCCTGATCGACCATCTGAAAGAAAAAGGCTACGAGTGTGTTGATTTTGGCGCATATAGCCCTGAGGAAAAGATGGATTATCCGATCGCAGGTCGTAAAGTAGCAGAAGCGATTCGCAGAGGGGATGTGGACAAGGGCGTCCTTGTGTGTGGAACCGGCGTCGGCATTTCTCTTGCAGCAAACAAGGTGCCCGGCATCCGCGCAGGCGTCTGCTCAGACTGCTACACAGCGAAGATGGTCAAGGAGCACAATCACTGCCAGATCATCGCAATGGGTCAGCGCGTCGTGGGCACAGAGCTTGCCAAGATGATCGTGGACAATTTCTTCGAAGCGGAAGAGCTGGGCGGCCGTCACCAGGCACGCGTCGATATGCTCACACAGATCGAGAAGGACTACGGGTATCACGACGCACCCGTGAAATAAGGCAAAAACGCGGCAGAACCGGGAAGTGAGCCGTCGATAAGAGGGGGATAATTATGGGAAACAGAGACCGCGACAGGTTGAGAAGAAGCAATATGGTCCTGATCGGACTTGTTGTTCTGATGCTGCTTTACGGCGTGATCATGAGAGTGCAGTCCGGGGACAGATCCCTGTATCTGTTTGGATTTAAGATCGATCTGCCTTTTGGCACCGAGCAGACAGTGGAACAGCCTGAAACGGAACAGACCGAGGCGGAAGAATCCGAAGCGGAACAGACTGAATCAGAAGAATCTGAAGCGGAAGCATCCGAAACAGCACAGCCCTAAGCGCAGCAGGAGATCATCAAATGAGCATTATTATAGGCATCGCCGGCGGGACCGGATCGGGTAAATCAACGTTTACCAATAGGATCAAGAAGGAATTCGGAGACAGGGTCTCTGTGATCTATTACGACAACTATTACAGGGCGCATGACGACATGCCTTTGGAAGAGCGCAAGCTGATCAATTACGATCATCCGGATTCTTTTGAGACAGATCTACTTGTCGAGCACCTTCACATGCTGAAAAGCGGCAAGGCAATTCAGTGTCCGATCTATGATTATACGGTCCACAACCGTACCGACAAGACCATTGAGATCCTGCCTGCGGACGTCATTATCGTGGAGGGCATATTGGTCCTGTATGACGAGCGTCTCAACAAGATGATGGACATCAAGATCTATGTGGACGCGGACGCGGATGAGCGCATTCTGCGCCGTGTCATCAGGGACGTCAAGGAGCGCGGCCGAGACGTGGAGGGCATTGCCAAGCAGTATCTGACCACGGTCAAGCCTATGCACTATATTTTCGTCGAGCCCACCAAGTATAATGCGGATATTGTCATCAACAGCGGTCTTAACGACGTTGCGTTTGACGTGATCCGGGTCAAAATTGAGACCCTGCTCAGGGAAGCACAGCTGCATGACGATTAGAAACCTGCATGCGCGCGAGCGTGCCAAAATATGGATATGCAGGTACATATAGAAGTTACATGACAGAAAGGAACTAGTACAAATGAAAGAAGCACAGAAACAGATCATACTCACCGGTGACCGTCCGACCGGAAGACTTCATCTCGGACATTATGTGGGATCCTTGAAGCGCCGCGTGGAGCTTCAGAACTCCGGCAAATTCGACGAGATCAATATTCTGATCGCCGATGACCAGGCACTGACCGACAACGCCGATAACCCCGGAAAGATCAGGGACAACATTATCAATGTCGTCCTGGATTATCTGTCCGTAGGACTTGACCCGGCCAAAACTACGATCTGTGTACAGTCTGCGCTTCCCGCGCTGCATGCGCTGACATTTTATTATATGAACCTTGTGACAACGGCACGTCTGTCCAGAAATCCCACCGTCAAAGCGGAGATGCAGATGCGCGGATTCGCGGACGAGGGTCTTCCGGCAGGCTTCTTCACCTATCCGGTTTCCCAGGCGGCGGATATCACGGCGTTTGATGCAACGGTCGTTCCGGTTGGAGAGGACCAGCTTCCCATGATTGAACAGACCAGGGAGATCGTGCAGAAGTTCAATAACACGTATGGCGAGACGCTCGTCATGCCCAAGGCTATGATCCCTGAGAACGAGACGCAGCGCCGCCTTCCCGGCGTCGACGGTAAGGCCAAGATGAGTAAGTCCCTTGGCAACTGCATCTATCTTTCGGATACGCCCAAGACTGTAAAGAAGCAGGTCAACGGCAAGATGTTCACCGATCCCACGCACCTTCGCATCGAGGATCCCGGTCACACAGAAGGCAACGTCGTATTCACGTACCTGGACGCACTCTGCACAGACGATCATTTTGCTGAATATCTGCCGGATTACAAGAATCTCGAGGAGATGAAAGAGCACTATCGCCGCGGCGGACTGGGAGACGGCGTCTGCAAGAAGTTCCTCATCAATGTCCTCGAAGAGGAGCTCAGCCCCATCCGCGCTGAGCGTGCGAAATGGGAAGCGGATATTGACACGGTTTATGATATTTTGCTCGAGGGAACACGCAAGGCACAGGAGACGACCAATCGCACACTGGACCGCGTGCGCAAAGCGATGCGGATTGACTATTTTGACGATCGCCGCATCGTAAAGGAGTGGGAGGCCCTCCTCAAGCAGCAGACAAGGCGCTGAAAGCCTTGATCGCAGGGGAAGCCCCCTCTGCGATCAATGATGCACACGCGTGCGATCAGGCAGATGTTGTCTTACAGGCAGCCTGCACGCGGCGCAGCGGCTCGCTATGCGAGCCTTAAACATAAGGCTTTTATCGAATAAAACCGCTTTCCTGCGCCGGTTTATCGTGTATAATAGGCAAGGAGAGTAACATTTAAGCTATCTTTACAAAGGAGAAGTATAAATGGCTGAAAAGAAAACAACCGCTAAGAAGACGGAGGAGATCAAGGCTGTAGAAGAAGTAAAAGAGACTGCAGCTGTAACCGAAGAGGCTCCTAAAAAGGCAAAGACCACCACAAAGAAAACAACTACCAGGAAGACCACAACCAAGAAGACTGCGGCCAAGAAGGACGCAGAGAAGGCTCCTGCTAAAAAGACTACAAGAACCAGAAAGACCACTACCAAGAAGGCAGCAGCCAAGAAAGACGAAGTGAAGGCTGTCGAGGCTCCCGTTGTCGAGGAAGTGAAGGCAGTGAAAGCACCCGTTGTCGAGGAAGTCAAGGCTGTAGAAGCACCTGTTGTAGAGGAAGTCAAGGCTGTCGAGGCACCCGTTGTCGAGGAAGTCAAGGCTGTAGAAGCACCTGTCGTCGAGGAAGTGAAGGCTGTCGAGGCTCCCGTCGTCGAAGAAGTCAAAGCTGAAGAGGCACCCGTTGTCGAGGAAGTGAAGGCTGTCGAGGCACCCGTCGTCGAAGAAGTCAAGGCTGTAGAAGCACCTGTCGTCGAGGAAGTGAAGGCTGTCGAGGCTCCCGTCGTCGAAGAAGTCAAAGCTGAAGAGGCACCCGTTGTCGAGGAAGTCAAGGCTGTCGAGGCTCCCGTCGTCGAAGAAGTCAAAGCTGAAGAGGCACCCGTTGTCGAGGAAGTCAAGGCAGAAGAGGCGCCCGCAGAAGAAGAGCCCGCAGCAGAAGAAGCTCCTGAAGAGCCCGCGCTGCCCCAGCCCAGAAGAAGCATCGCATTCATCGGTTCCGAGTGCTATCCTTTCGTCAAGACAGGCGGATTGGGCGACGTTATGTACGCGCTTCCCAAGGCTCTGATCAAGCAGAACTGCGATGTCAAGGTCATTCTTCCCAGATATAAATGCATCCCGCAGAAGTGGCAGGAGAAGATGGTTTACCGTGGCGCTTTCCATATGGATCTCTGCGCAGATGGCCGCACCTACTATGTCGGCATCATGGAGTATGTATGGGACGGCGTTGTCTATGATTTCATCGACAACGAAGAGTTCTTCAGCGAAGGTAAGCCTTACACCAACCTGATCGACGATATTCCGAAGTTCTGTTATTTTGGCAAGGCGGCTCTGGCAGCGCTCAACTACATGGATTGGATTCCGGACGTCATCCACTGCCACGACTGGCAGGCAGGTCTCGTACCGGTCTATCTGCGCACCATGTTCGCCAACACCCCTGTTGCACGCGCGAAGGTTATGATCACGATCCACAACCTGCGCTTCCAGGGTATCTACAACATCCCGACCATCCAGTACTGGTCCGGACTTCCGGATTATGTATTCAACAAGGATGCGCTCAAGCAGGGTTATGAGGACGCCAACATGTTCAAGGGCGGCCTGGCCTATGCCAACGTCATCACAACCGTCAGCGCAACCTACGCAAACGAGATCCAGACTCCTTTCTACGGCGAGAATCTGGATGCGCACCTTCGTTATCATAGTGGCAAGCTCCACGGCATTGTCAACGGTATCGACTATGGCATGTGGGATCCGGCTACAGACAAGCTGCTGGCGGCTCCGTACGATGTGACCAACGTCATTGAGAAGAAGAAAGCGAACAAGCTCGCTATGCAGGCGTCTCTGGGTCTTGAGCAGGATGAGAATAAGATCGTGATCGGTCTGATTTCCCGTCTGACTGACCAGAAGGGTCTTGACCTTGTCAACGCGATCGTTCCGCAGCTGATGGATGGCAATACACAGGTTGTCGTACTTGGTACAGGCGACAAGGTCTATGAGGATTCCTTCCGTTATTATGAGAATGCTTACAGAGGCAGCTTCTGCGCGTACATCGCCTATGACGAGAGTCTGGCACACGGCATCTATGCAGGCGCAGACGCCTTCTTCGTTCCGTCCAGATTTGAGCCTTGCGGACTGACCCAGCTGATCGCTATGCACTACGGCACAGTTCCGATCGTGCGTGAGACCGGCGGTCTCAAGGATACCGTTGAGCCTTTCAACAAGTTCACCGGCGAAGGCAACGGCTTCACATTCGACAGATATGAGTCCGGCCTCCTTCTTGACGCGACCAACAGAGCGAAGACCCTGTACTTCGAGTATCGTGAAGCGTGGGATGAGATGGTTAAGCGCAACATGAATAAGGATGTCTCCTGGAACGTATCTGCTAAGCAGTATCGTGAGCTGTATGTGCAGATGACGCAGTAATCGGTCATCGAACATCTGAATAAGGACATATGAAAGGGGCGGCTGCATCTTGCTGATTCATCGGCAAGGGCAGCGCCCTTTTTTTATTATTAAAAGGGCAGACTACCAAAAAAAACTGCCGCACATGATGCGACAGTTTTTTTGTGCATATATATTACTCCCAAAACTCCTTATTGCCGGTCTTGGGGCTGAGCGCCATGCGCAGCTCCATCATGGCTGTGTAGTTGGGAAGAAGGAAGGTGGTGCAGGTTTCCTGCTCCAGTTCATCGACAAGTTTCGAATAATCGGTCACAAGCTCCATGTTTTCTTGATGGGCGCCGGCACGAAGCAGCCTGTCATAGAGGTCCTGCGCGCGGTCGCCGCACACATACAGCTTCTGCAAATGAGGATCCGCGCAGAGCTTCTCATAATCGGTATTTTCAATCCAGGAGAAATCGTGCCCGTCACCGGTCCGGTTATTGAGGCAAAGGACTGCATTAAAGGGATCGCCAAAGCTGGTCACATAGGTGAAGGCCTGATTGCAGCCGGCAGGATTTTTGACAAGGATCATCTGCAGGACATTGCCGCCCAGTTCAAAGGTCTCCATGCGGCCGAACGCCGACTGAACTGTGGCAAGGGATTGAATCGCCTCGGAAGCGGGCAGTCCCATGGCCTTGATGGCGCCCACGCAGGCAGCCGCGTTATATACGTTGTAGACGGCAGGGAGTGCGACAAATACTTCTTCTTCCTTGCCATCCGTGCGCAGGTGAATGGTGCTTCCGCTGGTATCCATCTTGTCAATGGAGGTCACAGTGACGTCCGGCTCATGATGCGCGTAGCCGCACTTGGGGCAGCGGAATCCGCCCAGATGCGCATAGATATGATAATCGTATTCGTACGCACTGCCGCACTTGGGGCACTTGCCGGCGTCGGAAAGATCCACGTCCCCTTGTTCGCCGACCGACCCGTCGAGGCCGTACCAGATTACCTTGTTGGGAACGCCGAGGGCAAGCGCAGCGGACTGCGTATCCTGCGCGTTGAGTACGAGGACGGAATCGGGACTCAGCAGGATTCCCTTCTTGATTTCCTTGCGTGTATTCTCTACGCTGCCAAAGCGGTCAGCCTGGTCTGTGAAGAGGTTGGTCACAACAATGGCCTTGGGATGGATGAGAGGCGCCACCTGTTTGAGCGCAGCCTCATCGACTTCCAGAACGGCGTAGTGGCTGTTGGGCTTGCCGAGCCAGTTTGTATCGCAGAGCAGATCGGACGTGATCCCGTGCAGAAGATTTGCACCGGATTTGTCGCGGTGACAGTCGTGCCCGCCATCGGTCAGCGCGTGTTCGATCATATTGCAGGTTGTGGTCTTACCGTTGGTCCCTGTCACCAGGACAATCTCCATATCCTTGGCAGGTACAGAGAGAATATTGCGGGAGATCTTCATGGCCACTGTGCCGGGAAGGGCAGTGCCGCCGCGTCCAGTCTTTCGCAGAACTGTGCGGATCATTTTGCAGGATGCTATGGATAGTATTGTTTGAATTTTATTAGGCTTTTTCATTTGTTCACCGTTTGGCGCTGCCGATCAGCGGCAGGGCGTTCATGTATATGAGCAGTGCGTATCTCTGAATGTCTACATCGGTAGCACTGGCTGTCAACTGTAACTATTGTGCATTTTAGCACTAGTTGGGGAAGTTTGGAACGGAATGTTTTTGCAAGAATATATATATCTTTGTAAGTGCTTACAGGTTATACTTTGGTGACTGAAGAAAATAACAATAATCCGATAAGGTTGACAGTATAGTAGGAAAAAAGCTGAAAAGATAGTATAATTATGTGACTGTGCATTATCTCAGCTTCATCATTTTATTTAGACAATTGATTACATACACGGGTACTGAAAGGAGAGTTGCCAATGGCATTGCTCGATCAAATACAAGAGCCTAATGACATAAAGAAATTGCCGCAGAATGAACTTGACGATCTTGCCGAGGAGATAAGACGTTTTCTGGTCCGGAATGTCAGCATGACAGGGGGACATCTTGCCAGTAATCTGGGAGTTGTGGAGCTCACGATGGCGCTGCATCTGGCGCTGGACTTGCCCAAGGATAAGATCGTTTGGGACGTCGGACACCAGTCCTATACCCACAAGATTTTGACAGGCCGCAAAGACGGATTTATGAAGCTTCGCCAGTACGGCGGAATCAGCGGTTTCCCCAAGCGCTCGGAGAGCGATTGTGATGTGTACGACTCAGGCCACAGTTCGACATCGGTCAGCGCAGCATTGGGCATGGCGCGTGCCAGAGACCTTCTGGGCGGAAAAGAGACGATCGTAGCCGTGATCGGAGACGGCGCTCTGACAGGCGGAGTAGCTTACGAGGCGCTCAACGACGCTTCACAGATGAAATCGAATCTGATCATCATATTGAACGATAACAACATGTCCATCTCGCCAAATGTGGGTGGATTGTCCAGCTATCTGAGTGAGATCCGGACATCCGACGGATATATTCAGCTGCGTGACAAGATCCACAATTCGCTGAGCGATGCAGTTCCGGGCGTTGTCAAGGGCATCAGCCGCGCGAAGCAGTCGCTCAAGTCGCTGATGGTACCGGGCATGTTCTTTGAGGAGATGGGTATTACCTACCTTGGACCGGTCGACGGACACAATATCAAGAGCATTGTGAAATCCATCGAGGTAGCCAAGCGCGTCAACAAGGCAGTCCTGATCCATGTATGCACCAAAAAAGGAAAGGGATACCTGCCTGCAGAGAGAAAGCCTTCTCAGTTCCATGGAACGCCTCCTTTTATCGTCAAAACAGGGAAGCCCGCAAACTCACAGAAGGCCGCATCTTATACAGATGTCTTTTCCACAGAGGTCCTCAAGATTGCGGAGAACGATCCTGCAATGGTTGCCATCACAGCGGCCATGGAGGACGGCGTGGGATTGCACTCTTTCCATATAAGATATCCCAATCGCTTTTTTGACGTGGGAATCGCAGAGCAGCATGCCGTGTCGTTTGCAGCCGGGTTGGCAGCAGGTGGACTCAAACCCATCTTCGCTGTCTATTCGACCTTCCTGCAGCGCGCTTACGACGAGATCGTAGAGGACGTATGCCTGCAGCAGCTGCCTGTCGTATTTGCCGTAGACCGGGCAGGTCTCGTAGGGGCAGATGGTGAGACACATCAAGGCATATTTGACCTCTCATATTTCTCAGCTATGCCGGGCATGACGGTTATGGCGCCCAAGAACGGACTGGAAATGCGGGAGATGCTCAAGTTTGCCCTGGAGCTGGGAAAGCCGGCAGCTGTCAGATATCCTCGCGGCGCAGCCTACACAGGGCTTGTTGAGCACCGCGCGCCTATCGAGCTCGGAAAGGCAGAGATGCTGTATGATGAAGGCGGAGTTCTGCTGCTGGCCGTTGGAAGTATGGTGAAGACTGCTCTGCAGGTCAAGGAAACGCTTAACGCCCAGGGAATAGAATGTTCGATCGCCAACGCGCGTTTTGTAAAACCCATGGACACAGAGCTTCTGCGGGAAGCAGCAGGGAAATATTCCTTGATCGTCGCAATGGAAGAGAATGTGCATAGCGGCGGTTTTGGAGAGCATGTTGCAGCCTGGTATGCAGAGGAGGAGATGCAAGTGCCCCTTCTGCAGATTGCCATTCCGGACACATTTGTCACACACGGTTCCCCTCAGGAACTGTGCCGCTTGACCGGAATCGATGCTGATTCGGTTGTCGCTAAGATCCTGCAGAGAATAGAAAAATAAGCGCATAACAAAAGGGATGTCTCGTGACATCCCTTTTTACTGTCCAAGCAAAGTGCCGAAAATCAGCCGAAAGGCCATACATCATCCGTCAACCCTTCCAGTTCGCGAGCAGCTCCCCTACTTCCTTCTCGGTCTCAAACACTTCATCGATCGTAGGGCATGCGATGAAGCGGCAGTTTTCCATGCAATGCTGGATCATCTGTGTGATCTCTTGATAGCGCACTTTTCCTTGCAGGAAGGCCTGTACGGCGAGCTCATCGGCTGCATTAAAGGCGGTCGGAAGGTTGCCGCCCTTTCCAATGGCCTTATATGCAAGGCCAAGCGCAGGGAAGGTTTCCATATCCGGCTTTTCGAAGGTCATCTGTCCGAGCTTATAGAAGTCCATCTTTTCTCCACACATGGGTCTGCGCTCCGGATAATAGAGAGCGTACTGGATCGGGAGACGCATGTCCGGAACGCCGAGCTCGGCGATAATGGCGCCATCCTCATATTCCACCATGGAGTGAATGACGCTCTGGGGATGCACGAGCACCTGGATCTGAGAGGGATCCACGTCAAAGAGCCACTTGGCTTCGATCACTTCAAGTCCCTTGTTGACGAGGGTGGAAGAGTCGATGGTGATCTTCTGGCCCATGGCCCAGGTGGGGTGGCGAAGAGCGTCCTGCGGAGTTACGTTTTCCAGATCCTTCGATTTTTTGCCACGGAAGGGACCGCCGGATGCGGTGAGCCAGATCTTGGCAATCTTATTGCCGCTTTCGCCGTTCAGGGACTGGAAGATCGCGCTGTGCTCGCTGTCCACGGGGAGGATCGGAACACCCTTCTCTGCAGCCAACGGCATGATGATGTGGCCCGCTGTGACCAGCGTCTCTTTGTTGGCCAGAGCGATTTTCTTGCCGGACTCGATCGCGGCAACCGTGGGGCGCACGCCGACCATGCCCATGATCGCTGTGACAAAATACTCATAGCCTTCCATGGAAGCCACTTCCAGAATGCCGTCCATACCTGCAAGCACTGTAACATCCAAGTCCTTTACGCGGATCCGGAGGTCCTTGGCTGCGTCTTCATCAAACATGACAGCGGTTTTGGGTCTGAATTCACGGATCTGTGCTTCCATCAGATCGACGCTCTTTCTGGCGCACAGTGCTGTTACTTCGATATCCTTCTGTTCTCTTGCTACATCCAGGGTCTGCTTGCCGATGGAACCGGTAGAGCCCAATATTGCGATTTTTTTCATCATGAATGCCTTTCCTTGTGTAATATGATTTATGCGGGAACAATCAGCACCCCGTGCCGCAAATGCTGTGCATTCAGGACACGGGGCAACTGGGTCGTTACATATTGCGTACTACTATTATAAACGATTGCTCTAATAATACTCAATTAAATGACGGATTACAATGGTCACATACGAATTCCGGTATCTCCGCCGACATCCGCAGGTGTATCGTCTTCGGGATTGTCTTTCCACACGTCTGTGTTGGTAAGGCCTATATTGGACTCGTGGAAGACGGGATCCAGCCCCAACGCTTTCTGTCTCTCATAGTCATCCAGCGCCTTAAAGGCAATTTTGCCGAGAAGGACGATGGCAATGATGTTGACGACGGCTTCTAGTCCCATGGTGATATCTGCAAGGCTCCAGGCCACGTCCAGGCTGTTGCCGGCGCCGATGAAGACCATGATCGCGGCGCAGATGCGGAAGATAGCCATCACGGTCGGATTCTTGGTGATAAACAGGATATTGGCCTCCGCATAGAAGTAGTTGCCGATGATGGACGTAAAGGCGAACAGGCACACGATCACAGTCACAAAGTGAATACCGACGGGGCCAATGACACGGGCCACGCACTGCTGCAGGAGCGGGATTCCGGAGTATCCGCTGTCTGCCCAATCGCCGGTCAGAAGGATCAGGAATACGGTTGTGGAGCAGATCAGCAGCGTATCGATATAGACGGAGATGATCTGCGCAAGTCCCTGCTTGGCGGGGTGGGAGACCGTCGCGGAAGCACTGGCGTTGGGCGCGGAACCCATACCGGCCTCGTTAGAGAAGAGGCCTCGCTTGATGCCGAGCACCATACAGGAACCGGTAAAGCCGCCAAAGATGGATTTGAAGTTGAATGCATCCTGCATGACGATTGCGAGCACGCCGGGAAGTCTTGTGATATTGGTGACGATCACAAAGAGACCGACCGCGATATACAGTCCTGCCATGACCGGAACAAGTACAGAAGAAATCTTTCCAATGACGTCGCCTGCAAAGAAGATGTAGAGGGACGCCATCGCAAGCATAAGACCGATTGCAGTCGGAAGAATACTACTCTCCAGATCGGTTGTATACACGGAGAACGCCGACACGATATTGTAGGCCTGCAGACCGTTAAAGCCGAATGCGAACGTTGCGATCAGGGAAATCGCAAAGATGATGCCCAGCCATCTGGAGTGGAGTGCTCTCTCAATATAATAGGCAGGTCCGCCCTTGAAGGAGTCGCCTTCTTTTTTCTTATAGATCTGCGCCAGTGTACTTTCGACATAAGCGGATGCGGAGCCCAGAATCGCCATGAGCCACATCCAGAAAGCAGCGCCGGGACCGCCGAGAATGATCGCAGTGGCGACGCCTGCCATATTGCCGGTGCCGACGCGGGACGCGGTGGCGATCATCAGTGCCTGGAAAGAAGATACGCCTTTGTCGCCTTCTTTCTTTTCCATCATGCAGTGGAGCGCGTCCTTAAAAAGGCGGATCTGCACAAATCGTGTGCGAATAGTGAAGTAGATGCCGCTTCCCGCCAAAAGATAGATCAGAAGCCACGTATAGAGCACGTCGTCGATCTGTGTCAAGACTTTCGCTAAATCCATGAATTTCCCCCTGTAAATGTATTTTTATGTACTTTATACTATCATATGCGGAATAAAATGAAAACAAAGCGATAGATTCTTGTTTGTTATGTATAATTAAATTATGAATACAGAAAAAATGAAGGAGACAAGGAATGACAACAGAAGTTCTCTGCATTGGACAGGCAGTTGTAGATTGTATCACCAGTGGCGTGGAGGACGATCCTTTTGGAAGGGGTAAAACGCGCGCGGCCAGCATTACCCTCAATCTGGGCGGCGACGCGGTCAACGAATCCTTTGTACTCGCTTCACTGGGACGCAAAGCCGGACTGATGTGCGCTGTGGGCGACGATCTGGCGGGGCGATTTGTGGTGAACGAGGCGACGCGAAGAGGTCTGGATACAGCCGGCGTTTCTATCGTTACAGGCATCGCGACGCCGGTCGCCAATATGTTTGTGAAGCTGGATGGGAGTCGCAGCTCCGTGACCAGTGCGGCGTCCATGCTGCCCGGCTATGTGCCGTCTGCCGATCACGTCAGAGCGTGCATCAGTGAGGGGGCTCGCATCGTCTCCTTTGCAAGCCTCTTTCGGGCGCCTCTGGATCAGCCGGATATTGTGTGTGAACTGATCCGCACGGCCCATGAAAGCGGGGCGATTGTCTGCGCGGATACCAAAATACCGACCTTCCGCAGCATGTGCCTGGAGGACCTTGGTCCGGTTCTCCCCATGATCGATTACATCTTCCCCAATGAGACCGAGGCGGCTTTTCTTACGGGAATGAGTGAGGGAGATGACGCCGATTACAGCAAAATGGCAGACGCCCTATTAGATAGAGGCATCTGCCATGTGGTGATCAAAACGGGTGAGAAGGGATTGTATGCCGCTTCTCGAGAGGGTCATTTTGCGGTTCCGGCCCTCCATGTCCCTGTGGTGGACACAACGGGTGCGGGAGATAATCTGGTTGCCGGCTTCATGGACGCGCTCCTGAGAGGAGAGGATTTCCGCTCCTGCTGCGAGGCAGGCATCCGGACAGCGGCCGAGAGTGTGCAGCACCTTGGGGCAACCATCTAATTTCCTTTTGCACCTCGCGGCTTTCGGTTGCCGATCAGAACGCACTTGGGGCGACTTTACCGATCGAAACACACCGTGCGGCAACCGAAGGGCCTTAGATCCCCAGTTCGAACTTGAGCTGAGGCTTCATAGGATTGTAGTCGACCATCTCAAAGTCATCGATCGTGATCTCTTCGAACGTGCAGCCTTTTTCCTTGTGGAGGATCAGAGTGGGATTCTGCGTATCATCGGCCATTTCTTCAGCGCGGCGCAGCATTTCCTGCGCGTTGTCCATATGGCGGTCGTAAATCTGCTCGTTGGCCACAAAGTGGGTGAACACGCCGGGTTCATAGCCGGTCACTTTCGCGACCATCATCAGAAGGGCTGCGTACTGGATCTCGTTGATCCCGCCGGCGCCGGAGGCCGTGAGCATATCGCCGCTTCTCTGGATCATGCTCATGTCCAGGTATTCACCGCGTACATTCCACATGGTGAGGAAAGCGCAAGGGGCAAGGCCCTTAGTCTCGCGAAGGTCGTTTTCCTGCCAGAGGGAGACGACTTTGCGTCTGCCATAGGGGTCCTTCTTGATGTCGTCGATCAGCTTGTGAATGAGATCATAGCGCTTTACAGTTGCGCCATAGCGCTGGCCGATCGTTCCGTCGCCGATGTCCCAGGGATCCCACCAGGTCACGCCCATATCTCTCATTTCGGAGAGATCATTTGTGGGGTGCTGATAGATGGTGAAAATCTCGCGGATCCCGGTCTTCCAGGCCTGGCGGCGCAGCGTGCAGATGGGAAATTCGCCCTTACTGAGGTCATACTTGCGCATCACATGGTTGACGCTGATGGTATAAGCGGGCGTGCCGTCCTCGTAGCGGGGGCGGGGATTGACGTCCTTATAGCCGTTGTCAAGAATGTTGTGTATATCATTTACCAGATATCGATCTGCTTTGGTCATATCAGAGTCCTTTCTGCATTGTAGCGGGTTGGAAGTATTATAGTACACTATAACATATTCTGATTATTCTGCTATAATGGATTTGGTTATTGTTATTTAACAAAATGATCATAGATTCTTCTTGGAGGAAACAAAAAATGAAAGTCGTGATTATGGAATCCCTTGGCATTTCAGATGCTGAGCTGAAAGCTTGTCAGAAGCCTTTTGAGGAAAAGGGCGTTGTGTTTGAATCGTTTGCCAAAACAGCGGACGAGGCCAAATTGATCGAGGAGGCCAGGGACGCAGACGCCATGATCCTTGCCAACATGCCTATGAGTGCGAATGTTCTTCGCGCCTGCCCGAATCTCAAGTTTATCGATATCGCTTTCACGGGCGTCGATCATGTGGGACTGGAAGCGGCCAGAGAGAAGAAGATAGCAGTGAGCAACGCATCCGGCTATTCCAACGAAGCGGTTTCCGAGCTGGTGCTTGGCATGGCGCTCTCACTGGCCCGCAACATGCGCGAAGTCGAGGGGAGATGCCGTGATGGAAAGACCAAGGACGGTCTTGTCGGATGGGAACTGAAGGGCAAGACGGTCGGCATCATCGGTCTTGGCAAGATCGGCAGCCGCACAGCGGAGCTGTTTCATGCGTTTGGCTGCAAGATCCTCGCACAGAGCAGAACCATTCATAAGGAAGTCCCCGCTTATGTCGAGCAGGTGACCCAGGAAGAACTGCTGGCCGCTTCCGATATCGTCGTTCTGCACTGCCCGCTCAATGACTCCACCAGAGGCATGATCAATGCGGAGAAGCTCGCGATGATGAAATCGTCCGCTATGCTGATCAACGTGGCGCGCGGACCGGTCGTCGTCGAGAAGGACCTGGCAGAGGCGCTCGAGAAGGGCGTGATCGCCTGCGCGGGCATTGACGTTTTTGACAAAGAGCCGCCGCTGGATCCGGCATCCCCGCTGCTTGCGGCGCCGCACACGCTGGTGACGCCCCATGTGGCCTTTGCGACCAAGGAGTCCATGAGCCTCAGGGCTAAGATCGTATTTGAGAATCTGGAAAACTGGATGGAAGGCAGACAGAGCAACATCGTACTGTGACAACAAGGGTCCCCGGAACGTCTTCCGGGGATCTTTTTGCATCATTGATGTGCATATATGCAAATATTCGTGCATATATAGCCAAAAAACTTCAATGAAATTCACTTGTCACAGTATATAGAAGCGTGGTATATTTCTTTAGTATTATTGTATACAAAATAGAGACGGAGGAAAACGACATGGCTATTAGAGTAGGAATTTTCGGTTATGGTAACCTCGGCAGAGGCGTTGAGCAGGCAATCCGCCACAATCCCGACATGGAGCTGGTCGGCGTCTTTACACGCCGTGATCCCGCGGGGCTTACGATCAAGACGCCCGGCGTGAAGGTGTACAGCGAGGACGCTCTGGTCAAGCAGGAAGTTCCTATGGACGTACTGATCCTTTGCGGCGGCAGCGCAACCGATCTGCCTGTGCAGGGACCCAAGTACGCAGCCCTTTACAATATCATCGACAGCTTTGACACACACGCCCATATTCCGGAGCATTTCGCGGACGTCGACGCGGCTTCCAAGGCGGCCGGCAAGATCGGCATCATCTCCTGCGGATGGGATCCCGGCATGTTCTCTCTCAACAGAGTCTATGCAAGCGCTGTTCTTCCCGGCGGAACGCCTTACACCTTCTGGGGCAAGGGCGTCAGCCAGGGCCACTCCGACGCGGTCCGCAGAATTGACGGCGTTGTGGACGCGAGACAGTACACAATTCCAGTTCCCGCAGCGCTTGAGGCGGTTCGTGCAGGCAAGGCGCCCGAACTGACAACGAGAGAGAAGCACACAAGAGAGTGCTTTGTCGTGGCAGAGGAAGGCGCAGATCTTGCAAGGATTGAGAACGAGATCAAGACTATGCCCAACTATTTTGACGAGTATGACACCACTGTACATTTCATTACAGCGGAAGAGATGGCGCGTGACCATGCGGGACTGCCTCACGGCGGCAGCGTCCTGTATTCCGGCGTGACCGGCGCAAACGACGAGCACACCCATGTCATCGAGTATTCCCTGAAGCTGGATTCCAATCCGGAGTTCACAGGAAGCGTTCTGGTCGCGTTTGCAAGAGCGGCTTACAGACTGAACCAGGAAGGCCAGTGCGGCTGCAAGACCGTTCTGGATATTGCGCCGGCCTACCTTTCTCCCATGAGCGGCGAGGATCTCAGGGCGCACATGCTCTGATCGTTTCCGAGACATCTGCTCGCATGGTTGGCATTGTATAGAATGATCGAAAAAGGCACAGTCCTACGGGATTGTGTCTTTTTATTTGCCTTCGTTCGTTATATAATGTTGGTACGGTTTTAATAAAATGAACGAACGGCGTTTTTGAAATCATAACAGACGGAATCATTATACATAATGAGAACTGCGCCTTACTCCGACGACCCAATGAGAGGAATGCTGCATGCGAAGGAAGAAAGAGAAGCACATCACCGGAAATGAATTTGGAACAGCGCTGCGCCCTGTGGTCAAGCTGCGAATGGCTAAGCAGGGCCTCTTTTTTGGCCCGGGCACAGCAGAGCTTTTAGAGAATATCGATGCGCTCGGCTCGATCCAGGAGGCGTGCGCGAAGATGGATCTCTCGTATTCCAAAGGGAGCAGGATCATCAAGAACACGGAAAAGGAACTTGGGTTTGCGCTCCTTGAACGCTGGAGCGGCGGTGCGAGCGGCGGCGGGGCACGGCTTACCAGTGAGGGACGAAGATTTCTTGACGCTTATAAAGCCTTGTCTGTCAAGGTACAGCAGAGCGCAGAAGCGCTGTTTGCGACGTGTTTTGCATTGACTGAAGGCGCAGACAAGAGCAGTGCAGAAGGATATGGGGGACAGGAATGAAACTGATCAGGACAGTCGATGCGGAAGGCGCTGTGCTTTGCCACGATATCACGCAGATCATAAAGGGCGTCACGAAGGACGCCGTATTCCGCAAAGGGCACATTGTGACCAAGGAAGATATTCCGGTGCTTTTGAGCGTCGGCAAGGACCAGCTCTATGTATGGGAGAAGAAAGAGGGAATTCTGCACGAAAATGAGGCGGCGGAAATTCTATGCCGTATGTGTGAAGGCCCTCATATGTCCCGCTCCGAGGTCAAGGAGGGCAAGATTGAGCTCAGGGCAGAGTGTCCGGGGCTTTTAAAGGTGCATCGCGGCGGTCTAAGGGCAGTCAACCGGTTCGGGCAGATGATGATCGCCACAAGGCATGGCGGATTTGCGGTGGCGAAGGGAGACAAGCTGGCCGGAACAAGGATCATACCGCTGGTCATCGAGGAAGAAAAGATGCGCGCGGCGGAGAAAGCCTGCATGGCGGAGACCGGAGGACACCCCATTCTTTCTCTGCGCCCCTTTACCCACAAGAAAGTGGGCATCGTGACGACCGGCAACGAAGTGTATTACGGCAGGATCGAGGATACCTTTACGCCTGTGATCAAGGAGAAATTCGCGCAGTTCGACACAGAGATCATCGACCATGAGATCTGGAATGACGATGACACCAAAGTGACCGCTTCTATCTTGAAAATGATCGACGAAGGCGCGGATATTGTCTGCTGTACCGGCGGGATGAGCGTCGACCCCGATGACAAGACGCCGCTTGCGATCAAGAATACGGGCGCGCGGATCGTCTCCTACGGGGCGCCGGTCCTTCCCGGTGCTATGTTCTTACTCGCTTACTATACGGTGACAGAGGGGAACAATCCCAGAACGGTGACGATCATGGGTCTGCCCGGCTGCGTGATGTACGCTAGGAGAACCATCTTCGATCTGGTTCTGCCCCATGTCATGGCGGATGACGAGATCACAGCGGAGGACCTTTCGTCCTACGGAGAAGGCGGACTGTGCCTCAACTGCCCGGTCTGCACCTTCCCCAACTGCGGATTCGGAAAAGGAAAATAAGATATGGAATTTACGCATTTTGATACAGACGGAAACGCCTGGATGGTGGACGTCAGCGGCAAAAAAGAGACGGAAAGGGTCGCCGTGGCCCGCGGCAGCATTTTCATGAGCCGGGAATGCTTTGTGAAGGTCCGGGACGGCGGCATGAAGAAGGGCGACGTACTGGGCGTGGCCAGAGTGGCCGGCATCATGGGCGCCAAGAAGACGTCGGAACTGATTCCCCTCTGCCATATTCTGAATCTGACCAAGCTCGCGGTGGACTTTGAACTGCACGAGGAGAACAATGAGGTCCGGGCCTTCTGCACAGCAAAGACAACCGGCAGGACAGGCGTTGAGATGGAAGCCCTGACCGGCGTCTCGACCGCACTCCTTACGGTCTACGATATGTGCAAGGCGGTGGATAAGACCATGGAGATTGGGAAGATCCGCCTTTGCACCAAGAAGGGCGGCAAGAGCGGCGACTTCGTGCATCCCGGGGAGACCACGCCTGGCGGAGGTACAGTGTCATGATCGATCAGTACGGAAGAACGATTGATTATTTGCGGATTTCTGTGACAGACCGCTGCAATCTCCGCTGCAAGTACTGCATGCAGGATGGAATCGAGTCGGTTCCGATGCAGCAGATCCTCACCTTCGAGGAGATCAGGACCGTCGCACAGGCGGCTGCTGCAAACGGGATCCGGCATATCAAACTGACGGGCGGTGAGCCGCTTGTCAGAAAGGGGCTGCCCGGCCTTGTCCGAATACTCAAATCCATAGACGGCATTGATAAAGTGACGCTGACGACCAACGGCGTTCTGCTTGGCCTATTCCTGCCGGAGCTGATCGAAGCCGGATTAGATGCCGTCAACATCAGTCTGGATACGACAGACAGACGTACATACAAAGAGATCACCGGATCGGATGAACTGGGAACAGTTCTGAGTTCTCTTCATATCGCCCAGGAACTGGGCATGCGCGTCAAAGTAAACGCCGTCTCCCTGGATCTTGGTGATGACAATATTCGAAGCCTGATCGCAATAGCCAAAGAGAATCCGATCGACGTCCGCTTTATCGAAATGATGCCGATCGGGTATGGCAGGAACTATGAAACTGTCAATCATCGCGACTTGTACCGGAAACTGGAGACCATGTACAGTGGGATCATGATCGATGAAAGAGAGCACGGATTCGGACCGGCTGTCTATTACAAGATTCCGGGGTATCGAGGCAGCATCGGACTAATCAGTGCCATACACGGCAAATTCTGTGGTACCTGCAATAGAGTCCGCCTCACGTCCCAAGGCTATCTCAAGACCTGCCTTTGCTTTAGCGACGGCGTGGACCTGCGGGCCATCCTGCGGGAAAGTGCGGAAGGAACGGACGTCGACAAGGCGCTGCGGGACGCAATCCGGGAGGCTGTTATGCACAAGCCCGGCGAGCACTGTTTTGACAAGCCGGAGGAGATTACGGAAGAAGCAGGGATGAATGCAATCGGAGGATAATATGGCAGACAATAGAAAAGGAATTGTGAAGGCAGTCTGTACGAGCCCGGCGAAGGGAACAGAGAAGAAGCCGGTGGCAGAGGCCCGCTTTGTCGTCGGACATGGCATCGATGGGGATGCGCACGCCGGCAAATGGCACAGACAGGTGAGCCTTCTCTCGTATGACAAGGTAGAGGCGTTCAATGCGCGCGGCGCGCAGGTCGATGACGGCGCATTCGGCGAAAACCTTCTGGTAGAAGGCATTGATTTCAAAAGTCTGCCTGTCGGATCCATTTTCCGATGCGGAAGCGTCGTGCTCAAAATGACGCAGATCGGCAAGGAATGTCACACCAGCTGCGCGATCCGAGACAGAGTCGGCGACTGCATTATGCCAAGAGAGGGCGTCTTTGCAGAAGTGTTGGCGGAAGGTGTGATCAGGCCCGGCGATGAGATGACGGTAGAACTGCCCGCTGCGGACAGACCTTTCACAGCGGCTGTCATCACACTCAGCGACAAGGGCGCCAGAGGCGAGCGCGTGGATGAGAGCGGCCCGGCTGCAGTCAGCATGCTGGAGGAGGCGGGCTATGAGATCGCAGAGACGATGATCCTTCCGGATGAACCGCTGCTCTTAAAGAAAGAACTCATCCGTCTGGCGGACCAGCGCACCGTGGATCTTGTCCTCACAAGCGGCGGCACAGGATTCTCTATGCGGGATCGCACGCCGGAAGCGACCATGGAGGTGGCGGACCGCAATGCACCCGGCATTGCCGAGTATATCCGCATGCGCTCCATGCAGATCACGGACAGAGCGATGCTCAGCCGCGGGGCGTCTGTGATCCGGAAGGGGACGCTGATCGTCAATCTGCCCGGCAGCCCCAAGGCCGTGAAGGAAAGCTTATCCTTCATTCTTCCTTCCCTCGATCACGGCCTGAAGATCCTTCGGGGAAGCGCGACAGAATGCGCCAGAAAGTGATCCTGTGACAATATTTGGTTTATAACGGTATCGGAGGGCACAAGTTTCCCGCGGTATGGATCCTGCCGGAACTTGTGCCTTTGTCAAAATACCGTTATATTTTATAAAAACGAACGGTTGGCGTAAAATCCCCAAAGAAAGGAGAAGCAAATGAAACGAAGATGGATGGGCGCATTCCTTGCTGCCGCAATGACTGTATCAGCACTGGCGGGGTGCGGAGGAAGCACTGCCGCGCCGGCAGCGGAGCCGCAGGAGGAAGCCGCAGAGGCGGTGCAGGACAGCGCAGAGGAGACGGAGGCAGAAGCGGAAGCTGCTGTCGAAGCGGAGGCGGCCGCCGACGAGAGCGCAGCCAATACGGAGGAGCCTGTGGAAATTCAGGTTTTCATCGCGGCGTCACTCAATACGGTCATGCAGGAAGTGGCGGCCAAGTATAACGAGGCGCATCCTAATGTGAGCATTGCCTTTAACGCGGATTCTTCCGGAAAACTCCTCACACAGATCGAAGAGGGATATGCCTGCGACGTCTTCTTTTCTGCCGCGCAGAAGCAGATGAACGCGCTGGAAGAGGATGGCCTGATCGTCGAGGGAACACGCGCCAACGTGCTCAATAACCAGGTCGTCGTGATCAAATTAAAGGACACGCAGAGCGAAGTGACAGGGCTTTCTGATATCGGAAAAGCGTCCAGTTTGGCTCTTGCAGATGGGTCTGTGCCTGTGGGAAAATATACAAGGCAGGCGCTGATGAATCTCGGCATCCTTCCTGAGACGGATGACCCTTCTGTCTATACAACGCAGGAAGTTTCAGAGGCACTTGGCGGCGTTGAGATCTCCGAGCAGGGCAATGTATCCCAGGTCCTCACGGCCGTTCTGGAGGGCTCCTGTGAAGTGGGAACGACCTATCTGTCTGATACATACGGACATGAAGACAGCCTGGATATCATCGAGACAGTCAGTTATGACCTGACCGGCAACGTCATCTATCCGGTCTGCCAGGTAGTCAATGATGAAGCGAGTGAAGCGGAAGCTGCCGCTGCAGCCGATTTTGTGACCTTCATCACTTCTGATGAAGCAAAGGCGATCTTCGACGCGTATCTGTTTGATACAAACGTGGAGTGAACGGTCTGCTGCCTGAGGGGAGCACTAAGAGGCGGCATAGTGGGCGGTAAATTGGATTAAAGGGAAATTATGGAAGCAGTACTGGAAGCATTAAAGCGGCTCGACTGGAGCCCCTTATATATATCGGTCAAGACCGGTATCGTTGCGACGATCATCTCGTTCTTTCTGGGCATTTATGCGGCCCGCAGGGTGCTCAAGGCTTCGGACAGAGTGAGAGCGGTGGTCGACGGTATTTTGACAATGCCGCTGGTGCTGCCGCCTACTGTGGCAGGCTTCTTTCTGCTCCTTTTCTTCAGCAGGCGAAGGCCCCTGGGAATTCTCCTTTACGAGGGATTCGGGATCAAGGTGGTCCAGTCCTGGCTGGGATGCATCATTGCAGCCACGGTGATCGCTTTCCCCCTCATGTACCGGAATGCGAGAGCGGCCTTCGAGCAGATCGACGCCAATCTGGTCTATGCCGCGAGGACGCTTGGCATGTCGGAAATAAGGATTTTCTGGACGGTGGTCATGCCGACGGCGGGACCGGGCATCGCGTCCGGCACGATCCTGACCTTTGCCAGGGCGCTCGGCGAATACGGCGCCACGAGCATGCTGGCGGGCAATATACCGGGCAAAACAGCCACCGTCTCCCAGAGAATCGCCATGGTCATTCAGGACGGCGATTATGTGACGGCGGGCGTATGGACAGCGGTTGTCATTGTGATCGCATTTGTGTTCATCCTTGTGATGAATCTGATCTCTGCAAAGGCAGTGAAGGGCGGAAGGCGCTGGTAAGACATGGATCTGTATCTGGATATTGACAAAAAACTGAATGATTTCAGACTGCAGATCCGTTACAGCGGCAGTGCCTCCCGGATCGGGATTCTGGGCGCCTCCGGCTGCGGCAAGAGCATGACCCTGAAGTCCATCGCCGGGATCGAGAAGCCGGATCAGGGCAGGATCGTTCTGGGAGACAGGACTCTGTTCGATGCATCGGCCAGGATCAACCTGCGTCCCCAGACGCGCAAAGTCGGCTACCTGTTTCAGAACTATGCGCTGTTCCCGACAATGACGGTGGAACAAAATATCATGGCGGGCCTGCACGGCAGGGATATCGACGCATCGGGCCGCGTGCAGGAGATGATCAGGAAATTCCAGCTGGAGGGGTTGGAGAAGCGAAGACCGGGCGAATTGTCCGGCGGACAGCAGCAGAGAGTGGCGCTGGCGAGGATCATGGCCTACAGGCCGGAGGCAATCCTTTTAGACGAGCCGTTTTCCGCCATGGACTACTTCCTGCGGGAGAGGCTGCGCCTGGAGCTGATGGACGTATTGCGGGAATATGAAGGGCTCTCGGTGCTGGTCACCCATGACCGCGACGAGGCCTATCAGCTGTGCGATTACCTGCTCCTTCTCAAAGATGGGGCTGTGATTGCAGAGGGAAATACGAAAGCGCTGTTTGAAAGACCCGGAACTGCGGAAGCCGCAAGGCTCACGGGCTGTAAAAATGTATCGCGGATCATACCGCTGGGGCCCCACCGGATCTGCGCGCCCGATTGGGGCGGACTGGAACTGACAACGGCAGAGGAAGTGACGGACGAGATCGCATTCGCGGGGATCCGCGCACACGATTTTACGCCGCTGGACGCCCGTACGGCGCAGCAATACGCGCGAGAGGGCCGGAATGTGATCCCGGTCGGCAATGTGACCATCACAGAACTGCCTTTCGAGTGGTATGTGACGCTGTCCTGCGGCCTTTGGTGGAAACTGCCCAGGGATATGCACGACCATGGATTCGAGAACCGGATCCCGGCGGCGCTGACGGTGGATCCGGCCGCGATCATGCTCTTACGGTGACGGGTGCACTACGTCGCCTTCTACGCTTCATTACCAAAAGACCGTGGATTCGTGCCGCTAAGAAGCGGAATCCTTATATAAGAAACGGCTGTCGCATTCGGACACAAGGGGGATATCGATCCCCCTTTTTTGCATGCTGCGGAGCTTGAAATTCATAAGGCCGGCGCTGACATGCATGGAGAGACAGAGGGTGTCATAATCCATGTCCGGCCCTTCCGCAGCTGTCAGCACGTCCTCGTCCGCAATGAGCAGATCCGCGGCAAACAGGTTGGCCTCGTATTCGGTATTGCTCCTCTTGTCATAGACGGCCGTGTCGAAGAGCGGCGCCGTTTTCAGCGCCTCTGCGTGCAGCACAATATGGCCCAGCTCGTGGGCGGCGACGACGCGCTGCTCGGACGCAGAGAGATTTCCATTAATGCCGACAAAATACTGCCGCAGAAAGTAGCGCGTAAATCCCTTGGTACCGGTCAGGTCGTAATAGAAACGGACCTGCACATGCATGGCGTCCATAAGTTCAAAGGGATCGCGGGTCCGGTGCCGGCGGATCAGCTTCGCGATCGCCTGATAGACGTAAAGTCTGCTCATAGAAGGCCTCCCTCAGACAGTTCCCTGCTCTTTGTCGGCGGCGCTTTCCGCATCATCGGCATCGTCATTTCTATATTTCCTGGGCGTATATTTCCGGGCGTTCTCCTTGGCTTCCCAGAACATCTCCATAAAATGTCTGCCAATCATATCGATATCCTCCGGGGACAGATCGCCGCCCGCAAACATCGCGCGGGTGCTGTCCAGAAAGGCCTGCGCCTGCCTCTGTCCTCTGGTCCCGAATTCCTCCGCGGCTTTTGTCAGGAACAATTCCTGCTCGCCCCTTAGGTATTCCTCACTGCAGGAAAGGGCAGCCGCCAGCTTTTCATAGAGCGCCTGGCTGCGGGGATACTTGCCCCCTGTTTCCCAGTTGCGCACCGTACGTTTGGTCACGCCGGTCATCGCAGCCAGCTGTTCCTGGGAATAGCCGTTCTGTAATCGCAGTGTTCTGATCTTTTCTCCGAACGTCATAGGTTTTCTATCTCCTTGGATCTGTGCATCCCCTGCCTGTGAAGAGGAATTAATAGAGGAAATCTAATTTCCTCTATTGTAGATCCCATTTCCCCTCCTGTCAACAGAATCTCCTCTTGACACGAATATACGTTCGAAATATACTAATTGCAAGAGGAAATTAAAATACGAAAAGAGGAAATTTAAATACATGGACAGAGTCATTCTTCATTCCGACTGCAATTGCTTCTATGCCAGCGTAGAGATGCTGCACCATCCGGAACTTGCCGGGAAACCCCTGGCGGTCGGCGGCGACCCAGAGCAGAGGCACGGGATCATACTGACAGCCAATTACATAGCTAAGAGAGCCGGCGTGAAGACCGGAACGGCTCTGTGGGAGGCACGGCAGGCCTGCCCGGGACTGATCATTGTCCCGCCGAGAATGGACCTGTACCTGCGCTTTTCCAATCTGACCAGAGAGATCTACAGAGAGTATTCGGATCTGGTTGAATCCTATGGACTGGACGAATGCTGGATCGACTGCACGCAGAGTGAGGCATGCATGGGAAACGGCCCGGATCTGGCCGCCGAGATTTCCGGGCGGATCAAGAAGGAACTCGGGATCACGGTCAGCATAGGCGTCAGCTGGAACAAGATTTACGCCAAGTTCGGATCCGACTACAGAAAACCGGACGCGATCACAGTCATCAACCGGGACAATTACAGGGACATTGTATGGAGAAGTCCGGTGGAGGATCTTCTCTTTGTGGGAAGGGCGACGAAGAGGAAGCTGAACCGGTACGGGATTCTCACGATCGGAGAACTGGCGCGGACCGATCCATCTCTTTTAAAGGATATTTTTGGCAAGATGGGCCTTGTGCTGTCGGCTTTTGCGAGAGGGGAGGACCAGACGCCGGTGGCGGCAGAGCACAGTGAAATGCCGATCAAGAGCATAGGAAACAGCACGACAACGCCAAGAGACCTGACGACAGAGCAGGACGTGCGGATGGTGCTTTATATGCTGTCGGAGAGCGTGGCTTCACGCCTTCGCAGGCACGGATTTGTCGGCGACGTGGTGGAGATCTATGTCAGAGACGGGGATCTGTCCGGCTTTTCCAGGCAGCACAAGATCGACATGCCGACCAATATCTCAGAAGAGATCGCGCAGGAAGCGATGCGGCTCTTCAGAGAGAACTACCGGTGGGAGAAGCCGATTCGCAGTGTGGGTGTCAGAGTCACGCATTTGAAGATGGAGGATTATCCGTATCAGCTCAGCCTGTTCACGGACCCTGCGTGGAGAGAGAAACAGCTGAAGGCGGATCTGGCCGTGGATGAGATCCGGGACAGGTTCGGCTTTTGGGCGGTGCGAAGAGGCCTGATGCATGTGGATACGAAGCTGTCGGACGAGGACGCGCAGACCCATGTCGTACATCCGCACGGCTATTTCGAGAGAGGCAATCAGACGGGGGTCTGATATATTGTCGAAAAGGCGTGAAAAACCCCGGCCGACGAAGTCGTCCGCGGGTATCACTTAGAACGATCATACATAAACGCAAGGGACAGGAGGTGAAGCAAGGTGCCTCACACAGATACCAATATCAGCCGGGATGCCCTTAGAAGCTACGGAATGCAGCCGACCAGGCAGGACGGACGAAGTCAGAGAAGTATAGACAGCACAGGCAAAGAGCAGGATTACAGCGGCACGTTTCGCGTTTACGGGGACGACGGGCCGGTCAATCCGGCTAAGGTCTACGTGGACGTATTAGCGGAATTTACGAAAGAAGGGGTTCTGCGGCCCTGCCGGATCACCTGGGAGGATGGACGCAAATACAGGATTGACCGCGTCAAGAAATGTGAGAGAAGGGCAAGCCGGAAAGCGGGCGGCATGGGACTTATGTACACCTGTATGGTGGGCGGACAGGAGGTGAATCTCTTTTATGAGGAAAACATGAAGTGGTTTGTGACAAGAAAATAAACTAAAAGTTACATAATATTTACGATATTGAAGAAATTATGCAACAAATATGTTATAATGTGCGCGTAACAATGCGCAGCCGCAGAGGCTGCTTTATGTGGAGAGCACTTTATGACAAAACGACTTGCAGCAATTATGGGAATATGCCTGATGATCGTTACGACACTTCCCGCGCAGGCCGCCACGGCCGGAACCGGAGTGGTTTCTTCAACCTGCCAATACATCATATCGGAGGGCAGGGTCGCAGCAGGCGACAGCCGCCATCGAAAGGATGCATATGGCTTGTATGTGTTCCGCTATCTTGGAAACGGGTGGCACAAGAGGGACGGAAGCTGGTTCTATATGCGGAATGGAAAGGCCCTGACGGGCTGGATCAAGGATGGCGGTAAGTGGTACTTCCTTGGCAGAGACGGAAAAATGAAGACCGGATGGGTCAGGGACAACGGGAAATGGTATTACCTTACGCGCAGCGGCGCAATGAAGACCGGCTGGCTGGGAGATGGCGGAAAGCGCTATTATCTGACTGCCAGCGGGGCGATGAAGACGGGCTGGCTGACGCTCGGCGGGAAACGGTACTATTTTACATCCAGCGGGGCGATGAAGACGGGCTGGCTGACGCTCGGCGGAAAACGGTACTATTTTACATCCGGCGGGGCGATGAAGACGGGCTGGCTGACGCTGAAGGGAAAGAAGTACTATTTTGGCGCAAACGGCGTCCTTGATGAAAAGAAAACGAATGACGAGAAGAAGGAGACTGGCGCAGCAGAATCCGGAAGCACTGTAAAGAGCACGGCGGCGAAGGAATCGGACGAGAATAAGGTAGTCCGCACCAAGGGAGAACTGGTCGCCCAATATGCATTGCAGTTTGTGGGAAATCCGTATGTATATGGCGGCAACAGTCTGACCAAGGGAACCGATTGTTCCGGATTCGTGATGCTGATCTATCGTCATTTCGGAGTCAGTCTTCCGCACTATGACGCGGCAATCCGCACGAAAGGAAAGCGCGTCGCCTCCCTCAAAGAGGCAAAGGCGGGCGATATTATCTGCTATTATGGCCATGTCGCCATTTATCTGGGAGACGGCAGGATTGTCCATGCGTCCAACAGCCGTGACGGGATCAAGATCAGTGAGAGAGCAGATTACCGGACCATTGCGGGAATCCGCAGGATTTTTGACTGATCGGAGAAATCAAAAGAAGGACCGATGAACGGAGGAAGGGTATGAAGAGACGAAGTAGAAGCCTTTGGATCAGCCTGCTTCTGGCAGTGATCCTGACAATCGGATCCCTGGCAGGGTGCCGCAGCGGCGGACCGGCCGGATCTGCCAAGCCGCAGGAAAATGCATCCGTGCTGCAGACAGTTACTGACGATGCAGAGCAGGAAAATCAAGAAGATCTGCAGCAGATAGAAGCAGAACCTAAATCTGAATTAGAATCTGAATTAGAAACAGAATTTGAAATTGAATCAGAAGCTGAATCTGAAATAGAAGCGGATACCGAACCTGAGGAAGAGACGCCCGCGATTGATGAAGATGGAAGCTATACGACCAAAGAGGACGTCGCCCTGTATATCCACACGTACGGAAGACTGCCCTCCAACTTCATCACCAAGAAGGAGGCTGAGAAGCTGGGATGGAGCGGCGGTTCTCTGGAGCCTTACGCACCGGGAAAATGTATAGGCGGCAGCTATTTTGGCAACTATGAGGGAATCCTTCCGGACGGCGATTATAAGGAGTGCGATATCGATACACTGGGCCAAAAGAAGAGAGGCGCCAAGCGGATCATCTACTCGGATGACGGCAGGATTTATTACACGGATGATCATTATGAATCATTCACGCAGCTGTACTGACAGATGGAAAGGATAGAAGAGGAGGAGCCAGGCTATGAACAACGAGTATATCATCGATCTTGCGGGCGTTGCGGCCCGGAAAGAACTGCATGAGAGGATCGAAGCGGCCCTTCCGGTTCCGGAATGGTATGGGAGAAACCTGGATGCGCTTCATGATCTATTGACAGAACCGTGTTTTGGCGATCACTGCCTGATCTGCTTCATCAACTGCACGGAATTTGCGCAGAGCATGCCAAGATATTTTGCGGCTATGCAGCAGATGTGTAAGGCGGCGGTAGACGCCAATCCCGGTCTGATCGTGGAATTTACCGACTGAAATGATAGGGGTTTCATTGACGATTTATTGACAATTTGAATGTGTTATCCCATAATAACTTTATGAAATATTTATATTTTGAGATGTTTTAGAGAGGTGCTTTTGTGCAAAGTGAACGTGTGGTGATTATCACAGATCTCCATGGCTGCCTTGATGAGTGCAAACAGCTTCTGGACAAGCTCTCTTTTGACAAGACCAGAGATCGACTGATCAATCTGGGGGATACGATCGACCGCGGTCCCAGTATCTACGAACTGTTTGTATATTTGCGGGAACTGAAAGAGGAGATGGGAGATCGCTGTGTCCTTTTGCGGGGAAACCACGAGCAGATGATGCTTGACGCAACGGGCGGATCCGCGCAGGACAAGCAGCTGTGGTATATGAATAGCGGTGAGAAGACGGTATTTTCTTTTATTGGCCACAAGCATAAGATCAAGGAATTTCGTGACTGGTATGAGCAGATGCCCTACTACTATATAGACGAAGAGAATCGGTTTCAGTGTGTGCATGCCTGCCTGAAGGACGAGGACCCTGCCAGCAATGACGTGATGACGCTGATCTGGGGACGGGATACAGATTATGCAGGCAAGCTGGTCCTGACAGGGCATACGCCCTATAAAATGCCGTTATATTTTAATGGAACACAGCCAATGGGCGTTGTCAAAGAGGGAATCTGGGGAGAATTGCCCCGGACAGGAATGATCGCGCTGGATACGGGATGTGTCTATGGCAATCGCCTTACCGGTATGGTGATTGAGGGAACCCGCTTTAAAGCGGAGTCTGTTGCCTCAACCGTACTCCCTAGGCGCAGATAGTCGGAAGAACAATTGGAATCAGGCAAGAGAACTTGTCTGATCATAACAGTTCATAGTGCGGAGCGCAGAAATGAAAACGCGGCCTCCGCATTTGTGATAAACAAGGGAGTATGCGGACAGCACGCCTCCGCGGCTTTCTTGTAATTATATGTCGGCGTGTCAATTGAAAGGGGTACAAACTATGAAAATCACAGACCTTCTGAAGAAGGAGAGCATCTCGCTCAAGGCTGCGCCTACCAACAAGGCGGAGTGCCTGGAAATGGCAATCTCCCTGATGGAAAAAGCGGGCAACATTTCTGATTACAAGGCTTATAAAGAACAGGTCTTCTTCCGTGAGACAGAGGGAACCACGGGAATCGGCGACGGAATTGCGATTCCGCACGGAAAATGCGACGCAGTCAAGAGCCCGGGACTTGCTGCTATGGTTATCCCGGGCGGCGTAGAATATGAGGCGCTCGACGGAGAGCCGGTTGATCTTCTGTTCCTGATCGCGGCGCCCAACACGAAGGACAATATCCATCTGGATGTTTTGGCTAAACTCTCCAGACTGCTCATGCATGACGACTTTGTAAAGGCACTGAAGTCCGCTTCCAGCCCGGATGAGTTCCTCGCGATCTGCGACAAGTACGACGTAGAAGAGGCGGCGCCCGCACAGGCGGCGGCTCCTGTATCTGCAGGTGCAGGAAAGAAGATTCTCGCCGTGACGGCCTGCCCGACAGGAATTGCCCATACTTACATGGCGGCAGAAGCGATCCAGAAGGCAGCAGAAGCCAAGGGATGCTGGGTCAAGGTAGAAACGAGAGGGTCCTCCGGTGCCAAGAACGTGATCACAGCACAGGAAATTGCGGATGCGGACGGCGTCATTCTGGCGGTCGATACCAAGGTGCCCACCGATCGTTTCAACGGCAAGAAGGTAATCACCTGCCAGGTATCCGATGGTATTTCCAAGGCCGATCAGCTGGTTGACAGAATTATCAGCGGTGATGCGCCTGTATTTACAGCTGAAAATGCAGCTGCGGCAGAAGCAAGCTCCAGTGGCGGCGACAGCCTTGGTCACAAGGCCTATATGGACCTGATGAACGGTGTGTCCCACATGCTTCCTTTCGTTGTTGGCGGCGGTATTCTGATCGCACTGGCGTTTTTGGTTGACGGTCTTGCCGGCGCTCCGCAGGATGGAAACTTTGGTTCCTTCACACCTGTCGCAGCGACGCTCAAGGGAATCGGCGGCGTCGCGTTCGGTTTCATGCTTCCTGTCCTTGCCGGTTATATTGCGGAGTCCATCGGTGACAGACCCGCACTTGCAGTCGGCTTTGTCGGCGGTATGATCGCGGCAAATGGTAAGTCCGGCTTCCTCGGCGCTCTGGTAGCAGGTTTCCTGGCAGGCTATATCATCCAGGTTCTCAAGAAAGTTACGGACAAGCTTCCGGATGCAATTGAGAAGATTGCCCCTGTTCTGATCTTCCCGCTGTTCGGTATTCTGATCATCGGTCTGGGTATGAACTTCATTATTGAGCCCATCGTCGGTGCGATCAACACAGGGCTGAACAACGGTCTCGCCAGCATGGGCGGCAGCTCCAAGCTTCTGCTCGGCGCGATTGTCGGCGGCATGATGGCCATCGATATGGGCGGCCCCTTCAACAAAGCGGCTTATCTGTTCGGAACAGCTTCCATCGCTTCCGGCAACTATGACATCATGGCAGCTGTCATGATCGGCGGCATGACGCCTCCTTGCGCAATCGCTCTTTCTACGCTCCTTAGCAAGAACAAGTGGACCAAGACCGAGCGCGATAACGGCCCTGTCAACTTCATCATGGGTCTTTCCTTCATCACAGAAGGCGCAATCCCTTACGCAGCAGCTGACCCTGCACGTGTCATCCCCAGCTGTGTAATCGGTTCTGCGGCAGCAGGCCTTTGCTCTGAGCTGTTTGGCTGCACGCTGATGGCGCCGCACGGTGGAATCTTCGTATTCCCGGTTGTTGGAAATCCTATCATGTATCTGGCAAGTCTTGTTGTTGGAACGCTGGTCAGCTTCTTTATGTTGGCGCTCCTCAAGAAGGATGTCGCTGAATAAAAGACTCGATTCGGTTTATGGATCTTGTAAAAAGGGGTATTGCATCTTGCTGATTCATCAGCGAGGGCAATGCCCTTTTTTAAAGGGCAGACTACCCCGCAGAGCAGGCGTATGAAGCCTGGCGTTAGGAATTATTCTCAGCGGGTGTGGTAAGCCCCGGAAAAATTGCTTTGAAATAAGCGTCAGGATGAACCAGATCCTTCCCGAGCGGAGGAGGGAATGAGGGCTGCAGCTCCTGCAGCCCGAAAGCCCAACATGTCCGAGCCGGCCGGTCATCGGAGCGGACGGCGAGTTCTGGATCAGCGGTTCCCTCCGCAGCGAGAGGAAGGATCTATGTGAATCCCGCGATTTCAATGCAATTTTGAAGGGGCTTGCCGCACCTGCGAAAGGATTGAATCCTTCGCTTCATGCGACAGCCCCTTTTTTCGAAAATCAATATCTGTAGAACAGCGGATTACTGGATCGATGCGAGCGCCTGCTCGAGATCTGCGATGATGTCCTTGACGTTCTCGATACCAACCGACAGACGGATCAGATCCGGTCCAACGCCGCCTGCGATCAGCTCTTCGTCTGTGAGCTGGCGGTGTGTGGAGTTGGCGGGATGCAGGATGCAGGTGTGAGCGTCTGCCACGTGGGTTGCGATCATGGCGACCTTGAGCTTCTTCATAAATGCCTCTGCGGCAGCTCTGCCGCCCTTAAGACCAAAGGAGATGACGCCGCAGGTGCCATTGGGCATGTATTTCTTGGCGCGCTCATAGTACTTGTCACCGGGAAGTCCGGGATAGGTGACCCAGGCCACTTTCTCATGTCCCTGCAGGAATTCGGCGACCTTCTGCGCGTTCTCGCAATGTCTGGGCATGCGGACAGCCAGGGACTCCAGGCCAAGATTTAAGAAGTACGCATTCATAGGCGCCTGGATGGAGCCAAAATCTCTCATCAGCTGCGCGGTACATTTGGTGATGAACGCACCGCCAAGGCCGAACTTTTCGGCGTAGGTGATGCCGTGATAGGAGTCGTCGGGCGTGGTGAGTCCGGGGAACTTGTCGGCGTGTGCCATCCAGTCAAACTTGCCGCCGTCGATGATCGCGCCGCCTACAGTTGCGTCGTGACCGTCCATATATTTGGTTGTCGAATGGGTGACGATATCAGCCCCCCACTCGATGGGTCTGCAGTTAATAGGCGTCGCAAATGTATTGTCGACGATCAGCGGAACGCCGTGCGCATGCGCCGCATTGGCGAAGCGCTCGATATCAAATACGACAAGGGCGGGATTGGCAATGGTCTCGCCAAAAACGGCCTTGGTGTTGGGCTTAAATGCGTTTTCCAGTTCTTCATCGCTGCAGTCAGGATCGACAAAAGTGAAATCGATGCCCATCTTGCGCATGGTGACATTGAACAGATTGAACGTGCCGCCGTAGATGGTGGAGGCGCATACAACGTGATCGCCGCAAGTGGCAATGTTAAAGACGCTGAAGAAGTTGGCAGCCTGTCCGGAGGAAGTGAGCATGCCGGCGGTTCCGCCCTCCAGCGCACAGATCTTGGCTGCGACCATATCGTTGGTGGGATTCTGCAGACGTGTATAAAAATAACCTTCCGCTTCAAGATCGAACAGCTTGCCCATATCTTCGCTGGTGTCGTATTTAAAAGTAGTGCTCTGAATGATCGGGATCATTCTAGACTCTCCATTTCGGGGTGTATATCCGGCCTGAATGCACATAGTTTCTCGTTCCATTTTCAACTACCTCCAATCCTTGGATCTTTTCTACGCCAGATCCATTTTCTGTATTTAATCTTAAAAGATGTTGCATGGTATGGCAAATAGAAATTTACACACATCGAAATTGGAAAGGGGATGCAAAAAGGATCACATTTAGGAATTGGTCCGTATTTTGAACCCTGGATTGGATTGTACGCACAAACCGAACATGGTATCATTAGAACATGGATGTACAGTATTCGGAGGTAATACATGGCACAGGATAATAAAGTATATATAATTGGACATAAAAATCCGCATGCGGATTCCGTTGCAGCAGCGATTGCGTATGCCGCTTACAAGAGAGAGCAGGGAATCGACGCAGTTCCCTGCGTACTTGGCAGGATCAACAAGGAGTCCAGGTACCTGCTGGACCGCTTCGGATTTGAGAAGCCGGCGCTTCTTGAGACCGCACAGGTGCGCCTGGACGAAGTGGATCTGGCGTCTCCCGTTGCGATTAAGCCGGAGACCACGATCTTTGAATCTGTTCATATGATGGACAAGGAGAAGAGAGAGGGATTTGCGGTTGTTGACGACGATATGAGAATCATTGGATGGGTCTCCAAGTCGGACCTTGCCAAAATAGCGCTCAATGATACCAAATATCTGCACGGTATGCTGCGGGATACGCCGACAGACTATATCGCCAAGACGATCCACGGCACGATTGTGTATGACGACGCGGAGCGCCACCTCAACGGTAAGGTCAGTATTTTGACCATGACCAACAAGGACAACCTGGAAGACTACGAGGTGACGGATCGAATTGTCATAACGGGCGGAAACAAGAAGGCACAGAAGATTCTGATTGAAAAGGGTGCCGGTATGCTGATCATCATCTGGGAGAAGAGTGTGGATGACAGCATCTTGAAGCTTGCCAAGGAGCATCACTGCACGGTCCTCCTGTCCGGGTATGGTGCGATGAACACGTCCCGTTATCTGTTCTTTGCGCCGCCGGTCCGCATGATGATGACACAGAAGCCTATGAAGTTCTATGTGCATGAGCTGGCGGAGGACGCGGGACGAAAGATGGCCCGCACGCAGTACCGCGCGTTCCCTGTCGTTGACGAAAAGGAGCGGCTGGTAGGCTATCTGATGCGGCATCACGTCTTAAACTACAATGATAAGCAGCTGATCCTTGTGGACCACAACGAGTTCTCGCAGTCGGTAAAGGGCATCGAGAAGGCGAGAGTGCTGGAGGTTATTGATCACCACAGAGTGACGGATTTCTCCACATCGAGACCGGTCAGCTTCCGAAATGAGATTGTGGGCAGCACTTGCACCATCATCGCGACCATTTTCAGAGAGAATCAGGTGCCGATCGAAGAGAATCTGGCGGGACTTATGCTGGGCGGACTCCTTTCGGATACCATGAATCTGCAGACGCCTACGACCACGGAAAAGGATGTGCAGACTGCCAATATTCTGGCTGCGCTTGCAGGACTGGATCTGGATCAGTTCTCGGAGGAGCTCTTCTCCCTGACAGAGGACGAGGGAGGCTCTTTGGAAGAACTGATGAACAGAGACATTGTGTTCGAAGACGTTATGGGCGTCAGGCTCATGCTGACCAAGGTCAATGTGCCGCAGGTAGAGCCTTACAGAGACAGGGCCGAGGATATGCAGCAGGCGCTGGATCTCCTGACCAGAAACAAGAATGCGGACATTGGTATTTTGTCGATCACATCGGCGCTGGAAAACCGCTCAATCCTGTTTGGTGCAGGCGACAAGGCAAATTGGCTTTTCGAAGCCTACCCGGATCAGGAAGGGGAGGCGCACAGTGTGCATGAGGGCCTTGTATCCCGCAAGATGCAGATTCTGCCCAAACTCACACATGTCATTAACAAATACGCGTAACCGAACGAGCAAAGCCCCGGCACAGCGCCGGGGCTTTACAATGAAAAGGAGGATTGAAAACAAACGGTTTATCTTATCCCATGATCACTTGCACGTCATATTCTTTCTTGCCCTTTTCGTAGGGGATCACATGTCCGGAAATCTCTTTTCCGTCGACGATCATTTTCCGAATTCCCTTTTGCACATGATCCGGATTCATTACGTTGATATTATAAACGCTGTCCCTGTAAACGCGTCTGATCGTGAAATCGCCAAAATCATCGGGGATGCAGGGATTGATGCTGAGTCCGTTGAGAGTCGGATATACGCCCAGAATATACTGGGAAATATCTGTAAATGTCCATGCTGCAGTGCCAGTCAGCCAGCTGTTCTTACCTTCTCCGAAGTTAGGCGCGTCGGGACCTGCGACCATCTGTGAATAGACGTAAGGTTCTGTCCTGTGGATCTCGCTGAACTCCTCGACACAGGAAGGACAAGTCTTCCAATAAACTTCAAAGGCTCTGTTTCCGCGGCCCATAACTGTCTCCGCAATGGAAACCCAGGGATTGTTGTGGCAGAAGATTCCCGCGTTTTCCTTGTATCCGGGCGGATAGGAGGAAACTTCACCCAGTTCAAGATGATAGCGTGTATAAGCAGGCTGCAGAAGAGCGATGCCGTATCGGGAATCCAGGATTTCCTTGACACTGTCGAGTGCCTGAAGCGCTTCTCCGGTCTCCTTGCCGACACCTGCCAAAACACAGAAGCCCTGGGGTTCGATATAGATCTGTCCTTCTTCGCACTCATGAGAACCCACTTTGTGGCTGTACGCATCGTACGCCCGCAGGAACCACTTGCCATCCCAGCCCTCTGTGAGCAGCGTCTTCTCCATTTCAAGTCCTTGTTTGCGAATCTCAGAAGCTTCCTCTGCGAGGCCTGTCAGGTCACACAGCGCTGCATACTCCTCAGCGTATTTGACAAACATACCGCCGATGAAAACTGATTCCGCTACGGGACCTTCACTGGGACCGGAAGTCTGGAAGGATTCGCCTGAATGCTCTGAGAAGCAGTTGAGGTTGAGACAGTCATTCCAGTCCGCGCGTCCGATCAGCGGCAGTCCGTGAGGACCCTTGTGGGTGATCGTATACCGGATACTCCTGCGCAGATGCTCCATAAGCGGCTGAGCAAGAGAAATGTCATTGTCGAACGGCACGGGCTCTTCCAGAATAGAGACGTCGCCGGTCTCCCTGATATAAGCGCTTACAGCGGCAATGAGCCAGAGAGGATCGTCGTTGAATCCACTGCCTATATCTGCGTTTCCTTTTTTGGTCAGAGGCTGATACTGGTGATAGGCGCTGCCATCCGGAAACTGTGTGGCGGCGATGTCCAGAATTCTTTCCCTCGCGCGCTCCGGGATCAGGTGGACGAAGCCAAGCAGATCCTGACAGGAGTCTCTAAATCCCATCCCCCTTCCAATTCCGGACTCGTAATAAGAGGCGCTTCGGGACATATTAAAGGTGATCATACACTGGTACTGATTCCAGATATTGACCATTCTGTCAACTTCCGGCCGGCTGCTGGTGACATGGAAGCGGGAGAGAAGTCCTTCCCAGTATTCATTCAGATGCTCAAAGGCCTTTATGACTGACCTGCGGTCATGGTATTTGCGGATCATGGCGTGGGCGCGCTCCTTGTTGATCACCCCATAGGATTCCCACTTTTCGTCAACAGGATTCTCAACGTAAGTGAGCTGGAAAATGATACTTGTATTTTCACCGGGCTCGAGCTTTACAGGAAGCTCAAAGACGGCACAGGGTGACCAGCCGCTTGCAACAGTGTTTTTACAAGAGCCCGATCTCACGACTTCAGGGTTCGCGGGACTCTGGTATGAACCGATGAAAGAGCGTCTGTCCGTATCGAAACCGGTGATTGGGCGGTTAACGGAAAAGACGGCATACATATTGCGGCGCTCTCTGTACTCTGTCTTGTGGTAGATCGCGGCGTAATCGAGCGCACTGTAGTCGCTGATCAACGTAGAAGCGGGCTTTTTGAGGCCGCTGATCTCATAGCCGAGATTGGACTCGATCTCAACTTCACCGGTGGAAAGATTTCTCTGGAAGTTCTTCTGGTCGTCATCCGCGTCCCAGAGGCACCATTCTACATAAGGAAAAACTTTGATCTCCCTTACTGCATCAGAATCATTTTTGAGGTCAAGCAGCATGATCTCGCATTTGTCGCCCATGGGAACAAAATTCAGCTGGTCCGCTATGATCCCGTCCTTAGAGGAGTGGAAGCGTGTGTAACCCATTCCGTGTCTGCATGTATAATTGTCCAGCTCTGTCTTGGAGGGCTGCCATGCAGTATTCCAGACCTGGTCACCATCCTTTATATAGATATACTTGCCGTTTCCGTCGTAAGGAACATCGTTATAGCGATAGCGGGTCATACGGAGAAGACGGGCGTCTTTATAAAATGAATAGCCTCCGGCGGTATTGGAGATCAGTGTAAAGAAGTCCTGATTGCCCAGATAATTGATCCAAGGAAGTGGTGTCCTGGGGGTCGTGATCACATACTCCTTGTTCGCGTCGTCAAAATAACCGTATTTCATACTATCCTCCATGATGAGAAAAGAATCACAAACTCTGATAGATTCATTATAATCAGAGCCAAAATCCAGAACAACGGTAACAATGCTTAAAATTACGTAAACGATTTAGATAAAAATAGACAAATGGCGGTTTTTAAGTGGTGTTTTCGTACAAATATGAAAAAGAATTAAGTGATGTTTTGACAAAAATCAGAAATTAACGCAGAAATGCTAAAAATAAACTTGAAAATATGGCTGAAAAGGGATAGAGTTGAATTACAAAAACGTTTAAGTGATTTAAACGACTTCGTAATGAAACCTGTCAGATGAAACTGAATGCAGGAGGCAGAAATGGTTTCAATGAAAGATCTTGCGGCTGCCTGTAACGTTTCGATCGCTACAGTCAGTAAAGCCCTCAATGACCAGAGGGACGTGAGCGAAAAGACGAAGGAGATGATCCGAAAGAAAGCGAAAGAGATGGGATACTTTCCCAATTCTGCGGCGAAAGCGCTTAAGACAAACAAATCCTATAACATCGGCGTTTTGTTTGTCGATGAAGCGCAGAGCGGTCTGACACATGACTTTTTTGCCAACGTTCTGGACAGCTTCAAGCGAACGATCGAGCGAAAGGATTACGATCTGACTCTGATCAATTGTAATAAGAAGCGCAGCGATTCAATGAGCTATCTGGAGAGAGCAAGGTACAGAGGTTTTGACGGAGTCGCAATTGCCTGCATCGATTTTAAGGACCCGGAAGTGATCGAACTTGTTGACAGCAATATTCCGGTTGTGACGATCGACTATATTTTCAACAACCGGATCGCCGTCATTTCGGACAACATCAAAGGGATGCATGACCTCGTTACATATGTATACGGCAAGGGTCACCGGAAGATCGCCTACATACATGGGAGAGATTCTTCGGTCACACAAGCCAGGGTTTCCTCATTCTATACCACTTGCGCGCAGTTGGGGATCGAGGTGCCCGAGGAGTATATCAAAGAGGCCAAGTACAGAGATACAAAAGGAACCTACGAGAAGACGCTGGAGCTTCTGGATCTGCCTGATCCGCCCACTTGTATCCTGTACCCCGATGATTTTGCCGGATTCGGAGGCATCAATGCGATCAGGGAGAGAGGACTTCGTATACCGGAGGATATCTCGGTAGCCGGATATGACGGACTTCGGATCGGAAGACACTTAGAGCCCAGGCTCACGACGATCCGTCAGGATACCGAGAAGATCGGAAGAGAGGCGGCAGAGAACCTGATCCATCTGATCGAGCATCCAAGAGCGACGATCATAAGGCCGATCGTGGTCGAGGGCGAACTCTATGAAGGAGAAACGGTCGGAGACATCAGCCGGGATGAAGATGAATAAGGCCGGCAGCTTGTAAACAGTGAGCAGTATTAATAAGAAATGGCAAAAACCGCATACGCGGATTGCAAATAACAACAAAATCTAACCGTCACACAATGGGGTGTGCGGGAAATAAAAGGGAGGTTTACCTAATGAAAAAAAGAGCACTTAGTCTGATTCTTGCAACAGCTATGGTCGCCGGATCTCTCGTAGCCTGCGGCGGAAGCACCGGAGCGGCTTCTTCCGAGCCTGCAGCGGAGGCAGAGGCGGAAACAGAAGCTGAAGCTGAAACTGGAGCTGAAGAAGGTTCTGTCCTCAATGTTTACTGCTGGAACGAAGAGTTCAAGACCAGAGTAAAAGACCACTATCCGGGGTATGAGGAAGTGGATGCCACACACGGAAAGATCGGTGATATTGAAGTCGTATGGAATATCACACCGAACGAGAATAACGCTTATCAGAACAATCTGGACGAAGCACTTCTTAAGCAGGATGAAGCAGCTGCAAACGACAAGGTCGACCTGTTCCTGATCGAAGCGGACTACGCACTGAAGTATGTCGGATCTGATTACACAATGCCGATCGCAGATCTTGGTATCACAGAAGAGGATCTCGCGAACCAGTACAGCTATACCAAAGATGTAGTCACAGACAGCAATGGCGTTCTCAAGGGCGTCTCATGGCAGGGCTGCCCCGGCGTCATGATCTATAACCGTGAAGCTGCTAAGGAAGTGTTCGGCTCGGATGCTCCGGAAGACATTCAGCCCAAGTTCGCTGATTGGGATGCATTTGTAGCATCTGCTAAGGAACTGAAGGACAAGGGATATCAGGTTGTTTCTTCTGTCAATGATACATACCGCGTATACTCCAACAACGTAACTTCCCCTTGGGTTGTTGACGGAAAGATCAATATCGATGCCAACATCGACAAATGGGTAGACGATTCCAAGGCTCTTGTAGATGCAGGATATGCAGGAACTCATGATCTTTGGGGCGATGACTGGTCCAAGGGCTTCTATCCCGAAGGAAAGGTATTCGCATACTTTGGACCCGCATGGCTGATCGACTTCTGCATGGCAGCTGATACAGAAGGCTCCATCGCAAACGCAGGCGGCTGGGCAGCAACTGAGGGACCTCAGGGCTTTAACTGGGGCGGAACATGGATCTGCGCGGCAGCCGGAACCGATAATGCTGCTGAGATCGCTGATATCATGAGACAGCTCACATGCAATGTTGATATCATGACTGACATTGTCAAGGACGACAATGACTTCGTTAACAACAAGCCCGCTATGGAAGCAATGGCTCAGGATGAGACCTACGGCGACGCTGTTCTCGGCGGACAGAATGCGCTGCCTATGTTCTGCGCAGGCGCTGACAAGATCGTCATGGACCAGATCACCATCTATGACCAGGGCTGCAACGAGGAATTCCAGAAGGCTATGAAGGGCTACTTCGAAGGAACAACTGACAAAGAGTCTGCTATCAACGCATTCTACAAAGCAGTCGTTGAGAAGTATCCTGATCTGACATATTGATATAAAACGATCGACCGTAATAAATCGGAACGATCCGGGGGACTTGGGATATAGCGATAACTATAGTGAACAAATGAGTGCCTGCCCGGTTTGATGCCGGGCAGGCATATATAGGCAGTTTTTGCGAAAACAGTTTCGGGAATAAGCATTATAAATCAAACATTTAAGTCGGGACTAGATCCTGCGGAGGGAACATGGATAAAGCAAAATCTAAGAAGGTTGTGAGCTACAATAAGTGGGGATATATATTCCTGATCCCTTTCGTTGTAGTTTATTGTGTATTTCAGTTGGTCCCGCTTGCAAGCACTTTCTATAACAGCCTTTTTGAAAACTACAGAAGCGGACTGACGCAGGTGGGCCCTAACTTTGTCGGATTCCAGAATTATGTCAAGCTGTTTACAAACGGGGATCTGCTCATCTATGCCAAAAACACAATGATCATGTGGATCCTTGGTTTTGTACCTCAGATCCTGGTATCGCTGCTGCTTGGCGCATGGTTCTCGGACCCCAGCCTTCGGCTGAAATATCAGAGATTTTTCAAGACAGTGATCTATCTTCCGAACCTGATCATGGCATCCGCTTTTGCAATGCTGTTCTTTACACTGTTTTCTGAAAGCGGTCCGATCAACTCGATCCTTCTCAATTTAGGGATCATTTCAGCGCCTTATAAATTCATGTCCCATGTATGGAGCGTCCGCGGCCTGGTCGCGCTCATGAACTTTATCATGTGGTTCGGAAATACAACGATCCTCCTGATGGCAGGCATGATGGGAATCGACCCTTCGCTCTATGAAGCGGCGCAGGTCGATGGCGCAACCGCGACGCAGATCTTTTTCCAGATCACGCTGCCTCTGCTGCGTCCCATCCTTCTGTACGTCATGATCACATCTCTGATCGGCGGTCTGCAGATGTTTGATGTTCCGCAGATCCTGACCAACGGAACCGGCGATCCGGTCAGAAGTTCCATGACTCTGATCATGTACCTGAACAAACACCTTTACAGCAAGAACTACGGCCTGGGCGGAGCACTTTCCGTATTGCTCTTTATCATCACCGGCATTCTTTCACTGATCGTGTTCAGGATCAACACCAGAACATCCAAGTAAGGAGGGCGTCATGGAAAAAAATACGAATAAGAAAGCTAAAGGTCTTCCTATCGGTGCGAGAAGAGCGATCGCTTATGCAGTGCTGATTCTGGTCAGCCTGCTCTGCCTGATCTGGTTCTATATCCTCTTTATCAATGCGACGCGCTCTAAAGGAGAGCTGACCAGGGGATTTACTCCGATCCCTTCCACACATCTGATCGAGAACCTGATAAACGGCGTTTTCCATGGCACTCTGCCGTTTGTCAGAGGCATGCTGAATTCCCTGTTTGTCGCTGGATGCAGTGCAGTGCTCTGCACCTACTTCTCGACCATGACCGCCTATGCGATCCATGTGTATAACTTTAGATTCAAAAAGTTTATGTCCACCTTCATTCTGGCGGTTATGATGATCCCCACGCAGGTCACGGCGCTCGGTTTCCTGCAATTGGTAGGAAAGATGAAATTGGAAGACAATTTTATTCCTCTGATCGTGCCTGCAGTTGCAGCTCCTGTTACTTATTTCTATATGAAACAGTACATGGAATCCACCCTGCCCCTGTCTCTGATCGAGGCGGCCAGAATCGATGGATCGGGTGAGTTTCGGACCTTTAATATGATCGCGCTTCCTTTGATGAAGCCGGCGATCGCAGTACAGGCGATATTTACGTTCGTCTCGTCCTGGAACAATTACTTCACACCGGCACTGATCCTGCACAAGGACAAGATGAAGACACTGCCCATTCTGATCGCGCAGCTTCGGTCTGCGGACTTCCTAAAATTCAACATGGGCCATGTGTATGCGGCCATTGCATTCTCCATCTTCCCGGTAATCGTGGTGTACCTTATCTTATCGAAGTACATCGTCGGCGGAACGACGCTTGGTGGCGTGAAAGGATGATCGTCTTTACAGAAGAGCACAAGAAAGCGGCAAGTAAAAACATTCGAATAAACCTGTGCGGCGCATCTGAAATATCAGATGCGCCGTTTTGCTGTGCTTAAATCTGTGGTAAAATACCCAAAAGATACTGCTAACAATCATGAGGATAACAATGAAGAAGATTGGAATGAGACTGACCGCTGTCACCCTTTCGGCTGTGATCGCGATGAGCTGCACGGGCTGCAGTGCTGTCACAGGCGTGCTTGACAGATTTGGAATAGAGATACCGGGACTGACCGGCAATAAAACAGAAAGCGCAGCAGCGGCTGACACGGCGGCACTAGGCGCGACGAATACCAACACGGAGCAGGCAAGCGCGGAGGAACCTGCCGCAGAGCCGATCTCTCCGGAGGAAGAGAGAAGAAGAAGCGAAGGCAAGCATCTCAACATCTGCTGCTGGGATGAATCGTTAGAATCGCTGTTTATCATGTATTATCCGGGCTATGAAGATCTCGGCGACAGAACGGGCCGGATCGGCGACGTCATTGTCAACTGGGTCATCCCGGAGGACGGCAAGTACATGGATATGGTGGCGGAAAAGCTGCTCGGCGCAGAGTATCTGGGACAGGATGAGAAGATCGATCTGTATCTTGCGCCGGAAGAGGATCTGGCCGTGTATGTCAACAGCGATTATTCACTGGACGTCAGGGAAAAGGTCGGACTTACCGATGAAGAACTGGAGAATCAGTTCTCTTACACGCAGCAAATGGCCTCCACGGACGATGGCATTCTAAAGGCGGTGACCTGGCAGGCGACGCCCGGCGTATTCGTCTATCGAAGATCCATTGCCAAAGAAGTGCTGGGAACGGACGATCCGGACGCCGTGCAGAAATTTGTGGCGGACTGGAAAACCTTTACCTCGACGGCGGCCAAGATGAAGAAAGCCAAATATCTCATGGTATCGGGCTATTTTGATGCGTTTTCCGCCTATCGATATGGCGCCGACAGGCACTGGGTGAATGACGGCAGCTTCGAAATCCCGTCGGTCTTTATGGAATGGAAGGACATGATGAAAACCTTCAATAAGAAGAAGTATCATCATGGAACGGTGATCGGCGACGACAGATGGGTGGCCGATCAGGGACCTAAGGGAAAGGTATTTGGATTCTTCAGAGCGATCACGGACATTGATTCCAAGATGGCGGCCTATTCGCTGGCAGACAGCGATGAAGCGCCAGCAGCGGGAAACGGCGTGTACGGCGATTTTGCAGTCTGCCGCGGGCCGCAGCCCTATTGCAGGGGAGGCGTCTGGATTTTGGCAGCGCCGAGCACGGACAATCTGATCCTCGACAAGGAGATCATGGAAACCCTGACCTGCAACAGCAATCTGTTGTACAAAATCGCGCAGAAAGAAAACATCTTCACCAATACGGTCACAGGAATGAAGAAGATGGCTTCCGGCGACATGAGCGATCCGTTCCTGGGCGGTCAGAACCCTTACGAAGTCTATTATGAATGCGCAGCCGGATTAAACGTACTTCCGGCGGGAAGCTACGACAGGAAGATGGCGGATAACTTCAGGGACTACATGCTCAAATTCTTTACCGACAAGATGGACGAGGATGAAGCGATGGACAGCTTTTACCAGATGGTAGACCGGGAATATCCGGAACTTACGGTGGACTACTGAGAAGGAATAGTAATTGGCGTGGTAAGTAAGTGGGATGAAAGCAGGATAGGGGATCGGTATGAAGGGACTTCGCGAGAAAGAGCATCGAAGAAGAATGGCGGCAGCGGCGATGGCATTTGTTCTTGGCGTCTCGCTCTTTGCGGGATGCGGTTCGGGAGAGGACAAGGCACCCGCAAAGGAGCAGACGACCGAACAGGAACAGGCAACTACGCAGGAGGCGGCTGCAACAGACTCTGCTGCGACCGCGCAGACCGGTATGCAGGCGGGGACGGCGCAGACCAGTGTGGAGGCGGCGCCGGAGATCGAAGAGAAGAAACCGGTGCTGCACATCTATTGTATCGGCGAAGACTTTAAGAGCAGGGTGCAGGACTATTATCCCGAATATGAGAGCACCGGCGACAAGGCAGGTATGATCGGGGATACCGAAGTGCGCTGGCATGTCTATTCGGATGCGTCCTCGTACAGAGAAGATCTGGATGCGCGCCTTGTAAAGCAGGCGGGACGTTCTGAAGACGGTTCGACACTGGCAGATGACGAGAAGGTGGATCTCTTTATCGCCGACGAGGCGTATGTAAGAGATTATGTGGAAAGTGATCTGGCACTCGATGTGATCGGTGATCTCGGCATTACCACGGAAGAACTGGCGGATCAGTTTCCCTATACGCAGCAGATCGCGCAGGATTCTTCCGGCCGGATCAAGGCCCTGACCTGGCAGGCGACGCCCGGCGTGTTTACCTACCGCCGATCGATCGCGATGGATGTGCTTGGGACAGATGATCCCGAAAAGGTCCAGGAGGCGGTTGCGGATTGGGACAGATTTGCGCAGACGGCAGAAGCCGCTGGTGAAATGGATTACTATATGCTCTCCGCCTATGGAGATGCCTATGAGGTCTATGCGGACAATGTGGAGAGCGCCTGGGTGGAAGACGGCGTCCTCAATATCGATCCCCATCTGGAGGACTGGGCTGTTCAGACCAGAGAGTTTGTGGAGAACGGCTATACGCACGGAACCCGCAAGTGGAGTGACGAGTGGAGAGCGGACCACACAGGAGACGGAAGAGTGTTCGGCTTTTTCTATTCCAGCTGGGGCATTCACTATACGTTGCAGGACAAAGCGGAAGGGACTGCGGAAGACGAGGAGACAGACGAGGAAGCAGTCGAGAGTGCTGTGGGCGACTACGCAATCTGTAAGGGACCGGAGCCTTGCCATTTCGGCGGGCAGTGGATCTTTGCGGCGACCGGCACAGACAATGCGGATCTGGCGGCGGATATCATGAGACGATTGACCTGTGACCCGGAAATCATGAAACGGATCACGCTGGATATCCATGAGTTTACCAATACGGTCAGTGGAATGACAGAAATTGCGGAGGGAGATTATACAGTAGACGTCCTGGGTGGGCAGAACCCCCTCCCGATCTATATAGAGGTCGCGAAGGAGCTCTCCCAGAGATATACGACATCCTATGACGACGATCTGGATCTTGGATTCCAGATGTCCATGGAGGACTATTTTGCCGGAACCGTTTCAGAGATTGACGCGCTGGAAATCTTTAGGAAAACAGCGCTGACAAGATATGAGGAGCTCTCTGACGGCGAAGCGGATGAAGCGGAATCAGAATCAGAATGATTCGCTACACGATCAGCTGTAGTTTATGAGGATACAGATCAATGGTGATGTTGCTTGATTTGCACAGCACTTCACCATCTGTGTGGACCCAGAGTGGGGCTGCACTGCGGATCTGGATCCTCTTTCCTTTGTCCGCAAAAAGACCCTTGAAGCGCATATGGCTTCCGCCATAGGCGGTGGGGAAGATGCGGAAGAAGTTCATGCGATTCAGGTCATTGGCGCCGAAAAGATCCAGTTCGCCATCTGTATTCACAGCGTCGGGACAGAATTTGAAACCGCCGCCCTCATAACAGGTGTTCATGGCAACGGCGAAGAGCGTGCGAGGCTTCAGGTATGTAAAGCCGTCGCAAGTGATCTTCATACCGACCATGGGACTTGACAGGATCATATGGATGGCTTCCGTAATATAGATCAGCTTGCCCATACGGAGCTTGTTGAGCAGCGACTTCAGATAAGAACTGTCGGCCTCCTGACATACAGCCGCGTCAAATCCGATGCCGGCGCTGATGTTGAAAAGCCGCACTGTACCCGGCTCCCTGTGCGGATCCTTGTCAAGCGCCTGCCTGCCGCTTCCAAGAGGGGCGAGCGGGCGGTGTGTAAAGGAGTCGAGGAGAGACGACTGATTGTGGTAGGTGACTCTGCCGATATCACAGGTGCGGACGACTTCATTGCGCATAATGGAATCGACCAGCGTTTCAATGTCTTTACTGATCCCGAGACCCTTGACCAGATCGTTTCCGGATCCTGTCTGTATAAATCCGACTTTGGTATGCGCAAAGTCGCGGATTCCATTCACGACGGCGTTCATGGTGCCGTCTCCGCCCAATATGACAAGCGTACATTCTTCATTCCCGGACGTGAGCTCTTCACAGATTTTTTCAATCGAATTGGTGGGCAAAGAATAGTGTACTTTATAGGCGGCGCCGCTTTTTCTAAAATGTGATTCAATCTTTTCCCATTTGCTCTTTCCGCGGCCGGCAGAGCTCTGCGGGTTTACGATGATATGAAACATATATGCCTCCCAATATACGCCCGTTGGCGATGAACCTAAAGAGTATAGTACCATAAACTGTCCTGTCTTTGTTATGATGTTGTACTTTTCTTTTGCATGTACGATGTCTCTATGAATGTGATTGGCGTCAAAATATACCATAATGCGACTTATTTGCTTTCGATGATAGGATAAAAGAATGAGGATATAAATGTGTCCAATCATGCTATAGAAGAGTTTTAACCATGCCTATATAATGAGGCAAAGAATAGACATCATGAAGCAGTTTTACTTCGAAAGGAGCACTTATGGCAATCACTGTACAGGAAAACGGAAGATTGTTCACAATAGATACAAAGAATACAACCTATCAGATGAAGGCAGACCGTTACGGCGTGCTTCTGCATCTGTATTATGGACGCAGGACAGCGGGTTCCATGGAATACCTTCTGACTTACGCGGACAGGGGCTATGCATGCAATATTTATGACACGGGAAGGGACCGCACATATTCCCTGGATTTTCTCCCGCAGGAATTTCCTACTTCCGGCACAGGAGATATGCGAAGCCCCGCGCTTATTCTCGAGTATGGAAACGGCATTGACGCCTGCGATCTCCGGTTTGACCACTATACGGTACGGGACGGCAAGTACGCGCTGAAGGGACTCCCTGCAGTCTATGCGTCCGAAGAGGAAGCGCAGACGCTGGAGATCGTCATGAAGGACATTTCCGGCATGGCGGAAGTGACGCTCCTTTACGGTGTGATCCCGGAGCTGGATATCATCACAAGAAGCGTGCTGATCCGCAATACAGCAGAAGAAGAGATCAGGGTAGAAAAAGTGATGTCCGCAAACCTTGACCAGCTGACAGGCAAATATGACCTGATCACATTCTACGGACGCCACACAATGGAGAGAAATTTCCAGAGAACACCTGTTGCGCATATGGAACAGTGCATCGGCAGCAGGAGAGGCACATCTTCTCACCAGTACAACCCTATGATGATCCTTGCCGAGAAAGAGACGACCGAGACAGCCGGCGGCTGCTACGCGATGCAGTTTGTCTACAGCGGCGGATTCAGCGGAAACGCGGGCAAAGACCAGTACGACCAGACCAGAATGCAGATGGGGCTTATGCAGGAGAAGCTTTCCTATCCTCTGGCTCCCGGCGAAGAGTTTACTGCACCGGAAGTGATCATGAGCTTTTCAGGCACAGGACTTGAGACGCTTTCCCACAATCTGCAGGACTGCATCAGAAAGCACGTCTGCCGCGGAAAATGGCGGGATCAGGTGCGCCCTGTGCTCCTTAACAGCTGGGAAGCGTACTATATGGATTTTGACGGGGCAGATATCCTTGCTCTTGCGGAGCAGGCTGCTCTGCTCGGAATGGATATGCTTGTTCTGGATGACGGCTGGTTCGGAAAGAGAAATGACGACTACGCAGGTCTCGGCGACTGGTACGTCAACGAGGAGAAGCTCGGCGGCAAGATGAAAGAGCTCATCTACTGGGTACACAGGAAAGGCCTTAAATTCGGTCTCTGGGTAGAGCCGGAAATGGTCAATGAAGACAGCGACCTCTACCGCGAGCACCCCGACTGGGCTATGACCATCCCCGGAAGAAATCCTGTCCGCGGAAGACACCAGCTTGTCCTTGACTTCTCCCGCAAGGAAGTGGTGGACGCGATCTTTGAGAGCATCTGCAAGGTCCTTGATATGGGAACTGTAGATTATCTCAAGTGGGACTACAACAGAAGCATTGTAGATGTGTATTCTCATACAGCCAAAGACCAGGGCAAAGTTCTTTATGATTATATACTCGGTCTGTATGATTTCCTGGAGAGACTTACGCAGCGTTATCCCGATATGCTGATCGAGGGCTGCAGCGGCGGCGGCGGAAGATTTGACGCCGGCATGCTTTATTACACGCCCCAGATCTGGTGCAGTGATAATACAGATGCGATCGACCGTCTGCGGATCCAGTACGGAACATCCTTCGGTTATCCGGCATCCTGCGTGGGAAGCCACGTCTCGATCTGCCCCAACGAGCAGAACGGAAGAGTTACTCCTCTTGCGACGAGAGGGATCACCGCCATGTCCGGCACATTCGGTTACGAGCTGAATCCCGAGGTCCTCTCGGAAGAAGAGAAAGATGAGATCCGCGCGCAGATCAGAAGAAGAAATGAGCTGGCGGAACTGATCCATTTCGGTTCTTATTACCGCCTGAGCGATCCCTTTGACGGAGAATGCTCCGCATGGGCCTTTGTCTCCAAAGACCGCAGCGAAGCACTCATAAACCATGTCAATCTGGAAATCCACGGAAACAGACCTGTCACGTATGTCCGCATGCGGGGCCTTGAATCCGGTGCCGCCTATCGCGATACTGAGAGCGGCAAGGTATATCCTGCCGACGCGCTGATGCAGGTCGGTCTTCCCATGCCGGCTCCTTTCGGAGATTACGGCGCGCTGCAGATCCATCTTGTGAAGATCTGAGCAGCCGGTGAAGACAGGGGATCATTTGTATAGTATTTATATAGTATCTGCATATTATTTGTAATCTATATCAGGTCCGGTAAGATGTGTATTGGCGTTTCTCCAGTTTCTGGGGGAGACGCCGTACACACTCTTAAATGCGCGGGAAAAGTGCAGCTGGTTGGGATACCCCACGGCGCATCCGATCTCGTTGATGGAGTAGCGGGTTCTGCGAAGCAGCTCTGCGGCCTTGATCATGCGGTAGCTGATCAGGAATTCCTGAGGCGATTTGCCCACAGATTCCTTGAATATTTTGCCAAAGTAGCTGCGGTTTAAACCGGAGCTCTCCGCAATGCTCTCCACAGAAATGTCATTCATATAGTTGCGCTCAATATAGGCGAGGGCCTCTTTGATATAGTAGTCCTTGACCTTGCTGACGGTGGGCTGGTTCTCCTTGACAGACCGCATCAGCGCATCGATGAAGAGATAGAGGTGTCCGATCAGGTGAAGCGGCGCCTCTTTTTTATTGCGCACAATATAGAGCATCTCCTCCTTCATGATCTGCGAGAATTCGGGATGCACCGGATTGTAAATCGGATTGTTGACAGAGAGCCCTATGATTTCCAGCGATTCCTTGGCTCTAAGACCGTCAAACTCCAGCCAGCAGTATTCCCAGGGGATGCGCTCATCCGCCACATAGGTCGTGATCTGCCTTGGCGAGATCAAAAACCCCTGCCCTGCCTTCAGGCGCATTTCGTGTTCGTGCCCTCTGGCGTTCTGCCAGAAAAAGGTGCCCTTGCCGTTCAATATGTAATGGAACAGATAGTGATTGCGGATCGCGGGGCCAAAAGAATGCGCAGGATCACAGTTCTCCCGGCCGAACTGGTACAGACCCAGATCGACAAACGTCATGCTTGGAAAAATGGTGAAATCTTGTGCCATAACAAGCTCCTTATTATGAAAATATACCGATTTGCAGTGCAATATGCCAAAAACAGGATAAAAATGGCAAATATGCATAAATGCAGTCTTATAAGGCTATTATAAGTCGAATATTGGCATATTACAATGGATACAGATAAGATTAAGACTCATTTTTGTTAAGAAATAATGCGTATAAGGGGAGTGAAGTTGAAGGATAGAAGAAAAGCAGAATTCGTAGAGAATTGCGATTATTTCTTTGAAAAGAATACCGGATCCGAACTTGGAACATCTCTTTATCTTGATTTTTTTGGATATGAGCACTGCCTGCCAAGGCACAGCTATGGACCGCACATCAGGAATAATTTTGTGATCCATATCGTGATCGACGGGAAGGGCGTGCTGGAAAAGAAAGGCCGCCAATGGCAGATCCGGAAAGGGCAGATGTTTATACTGTTTCCGGATGAAGAGACGACCTATGAAGCGGATAAAGACGCGCCGTGGTATTATTGCTGGATCGGATTTCACGGGGACATGGCACAAAAACTTGCCGTGGCTATGGGGTTTACGGATGAAACCCCTGTCGTCACGTTCTCACAGATTGAGAGAGCGGAACAGATCGTCAAAGATATGCTGTCAAATAAAAAACTGACGTTGGACGGGCAGATGAAGAGAAGTGCAGGAATGTTCATTCTGCTCTCGGATATGATTGCCGCACACGAAGTGGAGGCGAGCGGGGACAGCCCTGTCGGATTCATTTCGTATGCGCAGTATGCAGCCCGCTATATCAACAATCACTTTTATGAAAAAATCCGGATTCAGGACCTTGCCAAGCATATTGGAATCTCCAGAAGTTATCTGGTCAAACTCATGAAACAGGAAATTGGTATGTCGCCGCAGGAATACCTGATCGAGACAAGAATGCGGAAAGCCTCTGATCTGCTTGGAAGGTCCAACGACCCGGTGCGCAGTGTGGCTGCGGAATGCGGATATGATGACGCGTTAGCATTTTCCAAAGTGTTCAAATCCCGGTTTGGCCTGAATCCAAGCGAATACAGGCATGCGCATATGACAAGAAAAGAGGCAGGCAGACAGGACATATCGGCAGAGGAAATGGAAGAAGACAGCCATAAAGAGCAGGATTGATCGCAACTTTCATTTGTAAATAGGACACTAACAAATTGCACATAAAAATGGCGCCATTCATGTGCGATTTGTGTAGAATGATGGGATGCTTTGCGCTTTTAACTTAAAAATGACGGCAATTTGATGAAAAATAAGCCAAAAAATACATAATTCTATAAGGGTGCAACATTAGTCCATGTTCGGCAGTGTCATATTTGTATAAAATCTTTGTATCTAATATGGTCTGCGTTTATGTAGACCACACAACAAAAGGAGGGTCGTTTATGAAAATGAGAAAATTGATGTCACTTGCACTGGCGGGCGTTATGGTGCTCTCCCTTGCGGCTTGTGGCGGCGGATCCAGCGCACCTGCAAGTTCTGATTCTGCAGATGCAGCAGCTGAGTCTTCGAACGCAAGCGCAGGCGGATCCCTTCAGGTCAACATCTGGGATAACAACCAGTTGGCAGGCCTTCAGGAAATCGCTGACGAGTGGTCCGCTACATCCGGCGTAACTGTGAAGATCAACGTCGTTGACTGGGACAACTACTGGACACTGCTCGAGGCAGGCGCTTCCGGCGGCGAGATGCCCGACGTATTCTGGATGCACTCCAACACCGCTCAGATGTACATGGAGAATGATCTGCTTCTGAATCTGGATGATTACATTGCGGCAGACGACGCTATTGACCTGAACAACTATTATGAAGGTATTGTTGCCCTTTATAATTCCAATGGTCATCAGTATGCGCTTCCCAAGGATCACGACACCATCGCTCTTCTTTACAACCAGGCTATCTTTGATAAGTATGGTGTAGAGACTCCTACAGACGACTGGACATGGGAAGATGTTTACAATGCTGCAGCTAAGATCACTGAAGCAGGCGCTGCAGACGGCGTTTACGGCTATGCGATCAACACTTCCAACAACCAGGACGGCTGGTACAACCTGGTTTACGACTACGGCGCACAGGTCATTACAGACGACCACAAGGGAACAACCATCGGATCCGACGCAGGCAAGGCCGGCATGGAAATGATGCGTAAGATCCTCACAGTCGCAGCTCCTCAGGCAACTGTAGCTGAGACAGGTACAGATTCTCTGTTCCAGTCCAACCTTGTCGGTATGATCACACAGGGTTCCTGGATGATCAACTCCTTCTACAAGGCTGAGAACCATGCTGATTACAAGTGGGCAATGATGCCTTACGCTGATGTCAACGGCAACGGCGCATGCGACAAGGGCGAGCGCTGGAGCGCATATAACGGACTTGGCTGGGCAATCTCCGCAAGTTGCGCTAATCCCGATGCAGCATACAGCCTGATTTCCTACTTCTGCGCAGAAGAAGGCCAGAAGAAGCAGGCAGAACTCGGCGTTACAATGGCTGGTTACAAGGGCGTTTCCGAAGAATTCGCCAATGCATTTGAAGGCATGGATGTTTCCCCGTTCGTCAGAATTGAAGAGGAAGGTGATCTGTACTTCAGACCTTACACCAGAAATACCACTGTTTGGGAAGATGCTCTTCAGCAGGCAGGTGCTTTCCTTGATCCTTGGCAGGATCCTTCTGATCCCGCGAAGATGGCAGCAGCATGCGACAATGCACAGAAGATCATCGAGGATGCAATCGCTAACGAATAATACACTTGTATTTGTACATTTGTGATGAATTAGTTAGGTAGATCGGAACTGCGGAATACCGGAATCCGGTTTTCCGCAGTTTCTCTCTATAAAAAGCAACTATTCATATTCATTAAGGAGGAGATGTATGGGGAAAAAGAAAGGCATGACCGCAGCTGAGAAGCGGGAAGCTATGTGGGGATGGGCCTTCATCCTGCCCACCATGATCGGCTTGATCGTTCTCAACTTCTACCCGGTCATTCAGACAGTCTATCAGTCCTTCTGTAAGACTGGTGATTTCGGTAAAGGTAATATCTTTATCGGACTCGGCAACTATCAGAAGCTCCTTGCTGACGGCGAAGTATGGCAGTCCCTGTGGAACACCATTAAATATGCCATCATCGAGGTTCCGTTCTCCGTAGTCATTGCTCTGCTCCTGGCAGTCCTGCTCAACAGAAAGATGAAAGGCGTTTCTGTCTATAGAACGATCTTCTTCCTGCCCATGGTCTGCGCACCTGCAGCAGTCGCAATGGTTTGGAAATGGCTCTACAACCAGCAGTTCGGTCTTCTGAACAATATCTTCCACTCTAAGGTCGCGTGGATCTCTGATCCCAAGATCGCTTGGATCTCTGTCGCAGTCATCGGCGTATGGTCGATTCTCGGCTACAACATGGTCCTGTTTATTTCCGGTCTGCAGGAAATCCCGCATGACTACTATGAAGCGGCAGATATCGACGGTGCTTCCGAAGTTCGTCAGTTCTTCAATATCACCGTTCCGCTTCTGAGCCCCACAACGTTCTTTATTGTCCAGACCCGTATCATCGGTGCGCTTACAGTATTCGATCTGATGTTCATGGTTATGGATAAGACAAACGTTGCGCTGAGCAAGGTGCAGTCCGTTGTTTACCTGTTCTATCAGTATTCCTTCACAAACGGAAACAAAGGTATGGGTTCTGCACTCGTTATGATCCTCGTTGTATTCATCATGATCCTGACTTTCATCCTGCAGCAGGCTGAAAAGAAGCTGGTCTATCACGCATAAGAAAGGAGAGTAATATGGAAAGCAAATATAGAGCTAAAAGTATATTCGTGCATGTGATCCTGATTATCTTCTCCTTGATCATGCTCGTGCCGTTTGCATGGATGATCCTTACGGCTCTGAAGACCAACCAGGAATCCATTTCCGTCAATCCGTTCTATATTCTGCCTCATAACGGCTGGCACTGGGAGAACTTCGCAACAGTTTGGAAGTCCTACAACTTCATCATTCTGTACAAGAACACACTGCTTCTAATCTTCTTCCGCGTTGTATGCGCGTGCCTTACCGCAACCATGGCCGGATATGCATTCGGAAGACTGAAATTCCCGGGCAAGACCTTCATGTTCACGCTGGTCCTTGTCCAGATGATGATCCCTTCCCAGATCTTCATCATTCCGCAGTACCTGATGGTATCCAAGATGGGAATGCTAAATACGACCTTTGGCCTTGTGTTCCCCGGTCTTGTAACAGCATTTGGTACATACCTGCTCAAGACCGGTTATGAGGGACTTCCCAAGGATCTTGAAGAAGCGGCCGGCATTGACGGCTGCAACATCGGTCAGAAATTCCTTCGCATCATGATGCCTCTGACACAGTCCTCCATGGTAGCACTTGGTATCTTCACCGCAGTGTTCGCCTTCAAGGATCTGATGTGGCCCATGATCGTCTGCACAAACGCAGAGACGACTACTCTTTCTGCAGGTCTTGCTAAGATGCAGGGTCAGTACGGAAGCGAATATCCTACCATGATGGCGGCAGCTACGCTGGCAATCCTGCCCATGGTCATCATCTATGTAATCTTCCAGAAACAGTTCGTGGAAGGTATCGCAACTTCCGGCGGAAAGCTGTAATATGAGAGGTGGAAGGCACAGCCTTCCACCTTTTTATAAGAGAAGATTGCGAACAGTTGCATGTAAAGGATCATCGGAATTCATGTCAGTAAAGAAGTATTTTCAAAAGGAACTCAAGAATGCCAAGCGGGAAGTTTCGCAGCTCCAAGGGGCTGCGAAGCTTCAGTATGTATGGGACTATTACAAGTTGTGGATCATCGGCATTGTATGCCTTATTGCCTTTGTGATCTATTTTGTCATCGCGCGGGCCATGACGCCCAATGATAACTGGTTCTATATCACGATTGCCAATACACAGGCGGACGCAGGCAATAAATCGCAGATCTGGCGGGATTTCGTCGACTACTCGGGCTACGATACCAAAGAGAAGAACGTGTATTTCAATACGAATTGCTATTTTGACCCTTTTTCTGAGAAGGTCAATCAGTATTACACCTATTTTGTGGCTTATGTCGACGCCGGAACGCTGGACCTGATCGCAATGGAGAAGGACGACCTGCAAAAGCTCGGTGAGAGAGGAAGACTTCTGGATCTCTCGCGCCCGGAGGCTTCTGAGATCATGTCCCGATATGAGGACAGACTGATTTATGCGACGCCTCTCGATGAAGAGTACAGCACAGAGCCGGTTCCCATCGGTATTGATCTAAGCGATACAAAGCTGATCAGTAAATATCATATTTATGGCGACAGCTGCGCGATCGGCGTGTCGGCCAATTGTCCGCATATGGATGCGGTACTCAAATTCCTTTCGTTTGTATTGGAGGAAGAAAAATAATGTTACGGGGATTTCTTGATAACGACAGTTTGTTCGGACAGATTATGCTGCGCTGCTGGGCAATCATCATCTGCAATCTTTGTTTTGTCATAACGGTACTTCCAATCGTGACAGCGGGAGCGGGCTGGGCGGCCATGGATTTCGCACTGATGAATACGCTCAAGAACAAGGATTCTGCCGCGCCTTTCCGTGATTTCTGGAAGGGGTTTGCCACAAACTTTAAGCAGGCTACGATCAGCTGGATCTGCAGTCTTGTGCTGTTGGCTTTTCTGGCAATGGAATGGTATTGGTGCAGACAGTTTGGTGGGATTTTCGATTATATTAAAATTGGAATTCTCATGATCGCGGCGGTGATCGTGATCACTATGATGTATCTGTTTCCTACCATGGCGGCGTTCAAGGCTACGATCCCGCAGCTGATCCAGGACAGCATTTACTTCATGTTCAAAAAGCCGTTGAACCTGATCATGATCGTATTTGTCCATATCGTTCCTATGGCCCTGACCTATATGGACCTGCAGAGACTTCCTCTGTACGCTTTTCTGTGGACCTTCTTTGGATTTGCGGCCGTGAGCCTTATCACGGTCAACCTTCTTCTTGCGGAGTATATGCCGTATCTGGAGACGAAAAAGGAGGTTAAAGAGGGGGAGGCGCCCGAACAATCCGGACAGAAATACCAGAAAACCGAGAAAGAAATCCTCGACGAAATGCAGAAACTAGGCATGTAATGCATGAGGACACCGTCTAAAAGTTAATAGAATATTAAAAATTCTTCCGCTAAATGTTGCGTAGTTGTAATAAATATATTACAATAATGTTACATTTGGGTAAGGGAGAATTTTTTTATGAAAAAGTTACTGTCAGGAATCCTTGTTGCATGTATGGTTTTGGGGCTTGCCTCACCGGCCGGCTCCGGTTTTCTTACAGAAATTAAAGCGAATACCGATGCGGCGCGCAGCAATATCAGTGATTCTGATCGGAAGTCGGAGAGTGCGTCGGAAGGATCGGGCCGCTTTGATCAGGCAATCCGCGATCTCTATGATCGTTCTATGACAGCGGAAGACGAAGAAGTCATTGCCTCTGCACAGAAAATGGATTCCGACTTTCAAGCGATTGAGAACAAACTCGGAAATGAAGCAGAAAATCTGATCGATTATCTCAAGTATTACGAGGCGGCCAAGAGCCGTTATATAGCCGGCAGCGATGCAGATGAATTTGCTTTCTCCGGCAATATTGTCAATGAGTGGGAAAGACAGAGCGAATACACTTCCTATGTGATGCCCGCTGAGGATGTCATTCAAACCATGGTTCCCCGGATCAAAGTAACCGGATGCCAATTTGAGGACGGAACAGCAAACCTGGATATCTATGAATGGATGACCGTTGGATATGCGCCTGCGCATAGTACAGAAGTGAACGCTGCTGCATACGGCTACAATTTCTCCCTGCAGGTAGACCGTGATGGCAGAGGCAACTGGCAGATCGCTTCTATTGGCGATACGGATCAGAATTTTGACTGGATGGATGAGGAAGCACAGTCCGCAGCCCAGGCTGCACAGACAGATACAGAGGATCTGCGCGTGTTCTCGGAAGACGGCAGGCTGGAAATGATGGCTGCGTCTGCGGCGACCACTTATACATACAATGTCAGCAAAGCCATTGCGTATGCAGACAAGTATTGCATCAACTACAATTCTTCCTATAACAGCTATAAGGGAAGGGGCGGAGACTGCGCGAACTTTGTATCCCAGTGTCTGTACGCAGGCGGATTCAAGCAGGACTCTGTCTGGTACCGTCACAGCGTGGCGTGGATCAATGTCATGAAGCAGATCGCCCATTTCAAGCAGTACGGCAAATTCCTGAATGCCAATAATGGAAACCTGATCAAGGGCAATCCGATTTACTTTGACTGGAACGGCGACGGCGTCTATGATCATGCGACAATCTGCGTCGGCCGCAACAATAGTGGCACCGCGATTCTTGACTCCCATACCAAGGACCTCTATCATGCGACCTGGACCAACTGGAGCTTTAAGAAGGCAGGTACCATTCAGCTGCGCACGTCCGGCACCGCAGCTTCCACATCGTCGGAAGGCGGCTCCTTCAAAACAGACAGCACCGGCAAGTATTATGTATATCCGGATGGCGCCCGCATTAAGGGGTGCTTTAAGACCATCGACGGCAAGCGGTACTATTTTAACAACAGCGGTTATGTTGCCAAAGGACTGCACAAGATCGGGGACTACTATTATTTCTTCAATACGTCTTCGGGCGTCATGAAGACCGGCTGGGTTACCTATAACGGCCACAAGTATTACTTTGGATCTAATGGCGCAGCTTATACAGAGTGGGAAGAGATTGGCGGCAAGATGTATTATTTCAAGCCCACATCCTGTATCATGGCAACCGGATTCTATACAGTAAAGTCCAAAAAGCACTATTTTGGCACGGATGGCGTGGAACGCTTCGGGTGGATCACGGTCGACGGAAACACCTATCATCTCGATGAATATGGCGTCGTACAGCGCGGATGGCAGACAATCGGCGGAAAGAAGTATTACTTTAACTACAAGGGCGTCATGGTGAAGGGATATATCAAGATCGGCACCACCATTTACAGTTTCAATGATAAGGGCGTCTACCAGGGCAAGGTGACTGCGGAAGGAATCACTTATCAGGAAGCTTCCACCTACGGCCAGGTGCAGGCACAGACAACAACCACTTCATCCGAAACGTCCGGAAAAACCGGCTGGGTCAAGAAGAGCGGAAGCTGGTATTACTACAAGAAGGGCGTCATGCAGACCGGCTGGCTCAGAATCGGAACGCCGCAGAGGACCTTCTATCTTGGCACAAACGGCGTTATGCGCAAGGGATGGCAGGTGATCGGAAACGCCAAGTACCATTTCACAGCGGAAGGCGTCATGCAGACCGGCTGGATCATGTACAAGAACAATAAGTATTATCTGCAGAGCAACGGTAAGATGAAGACCGGCTGGCTTAAGTATAAAGGCGCATGGTACTATTTGCAGAAAAACGGCAAGATGAAGATCGGTTGGCTGCGGCTCGGCAATACCTATTACTATCTGCAGAAGAACGGCCGTATGAAGACCGGCTGGCTCAAGGACACAGACGGACACAGGTATTATTTGAACGCGGACGGCGCGATGGTAACCGGTCGTAAAACGATCGGCGGCGTAAGCTACTATTTTGATAAATGGGGCGCACTGGTGAAGTAAGTAAGCCGGGGCTTGCGCAGTAAGGTGAAAAGATTATAAGAGGAGGCAGCTGATGAGATGATAGGTCTCAATCAAGCTGCCTCTCTTTTATTTCACATTGCAATTGCGATTCAATTGTGGTAAATTCGATTGCATGATGCAATGAAATAAATTCGGAACCGGAGGGATTCCATGAATGACAAATACGAAAGCCTGAAACTGAAAAGCCAGCTTTGTTTCCCGCTTTACGCCTGTGCCAAGGAAATCATCAGAAGATATAAACCTTTTTTGGATCAGGTGGATCTGACCTATACGCAATACATCACAATGATGGCGCTTTGGGAAAACACGAGTATGAATGTGCGGGAGCTGGGGAGCTGTCTGTTTCTTGATTCCGGCACACTGACGCCTGTCCTCAAGAAATTGGAGGCAAAAGGATATCTGACCAGGTCCAGATCCAAAGAGGACGAACGAAACCTGATCGTCACCGTTACGGAAAAGGGTTGGGAACTGAGAGACAAAGCGCTCAGCATTCCGCAGTCCATGTCGGCCTGCATCAGCCTGCAGCCGGAAGAGGCGGCGGTGCTCTATAAGCTTCTCTACAAGCTGCTCGACACGAATATGGCGCCGTGAGTTCATATAATGTTAATAATATGTTCTTGGGTGATACATGGCACATCATGCCTTTTTGTGCTATGATTTCAAAGAATATGCGTAATTGATTTTTATGACCAGGAGATAGATATATGTCCAAAATTACTGATATGCTATTTGGCACACACAGCCAGCGGGAACTTAGAAGAATCGAACCGATTGTCAAACAGATTGAGAGTCTTCGTCCGCAGATGCTGGAACTGAGTGATGAAGCACTTCGTGCCAAGACAGATGAATTTAAAAAGAGACTGACGGAGGGCGAGACCCTTGACGACATTCTTCCGGAAGCCTATGCAGCGGTTCGCGAAGGCGCAAGAAGATCGCTCGGCATGGAACCTTTCCGCGTGCAGCTGATCGGCGCGATCATCCTGCACCAGGGTCGTATCGCGGAGATGCGTACCGGTGAAGGTAAGACATTGGTTGCCACCATGCCCGCATACCTCAATGCCCTTGAGGGAAGAGGTGTGCACGTAGTCACCGTCAACGATTACCTGGCTAAGCGTGACGCAGAGTGGATGGGACAGGTCTACACATTTATGGGCCTGACCGTAGGCGTTGTTCTCAACAGCATGAGCAGCGAGGAGAGACAGGAACAGTACAGCTGTGATATCACGTATGTCACCAACAACGAGCTGGGCTTTGACTACCTTCGTGACAACATGGCAATTTATAAAAAGCAGCTGGTTCTTCGTGAGCTCCATTATGCCATCATCGACGAGGTCGACTCGGTCCTCATCGACGAGGCCCGTACGCCGTTGATCATTTCCGGACAGAGCGGAAAATCCACCAAGATCTACGAAGCCTGCGATATTTTGGCCAAGCAGATGAAGCGCGGCGAAGATATGGAAGATCTGTCCAAGATCGATGCGATCATGGGCGTGGAAAGAGAAGAGACTGGCGATTTCATCGTCAATGAGAAGGACAAAGTGGTTAACCTGACTGCTGAAGGCGTCACTAAGGTTGAGAAATTTTTCCATATTGCCAACCTTGCAGATCCAGAGAACTTGGAAATTCAGCACTGCATCATTCTGGCCCTTCGCGCCAACAACCTGATGCACAAGGACCACGATTATATCGTCAAGGACGACCAGGTTCTGATCGTCGACGAGTTCACGGGCCGTGTCATGCCCGGCAGACGCTACAGCGACGGACTGCACCAGGCCATTGAAGCGAAGGAGAATGTCAAGGTCAAGAAGGAGAGCAAGACCCTTGCCACCATCACCTTCCAGAACTTCTTTAATAAATTTGACAAGAAGTGCGGTATGACCGGTACGGCGCTCACAGAGGAGCGCGAGTTCCGTGAGATTTACGGCATGGACGTCATCGAGATCCCTACGAACAAACCGGTCATCCGTAAGGATCACCAGGACGCGGTTTACAAGACCAAGAAAGAGAAGTACAAGGCGGTCGTCGAGGCGGTAAAGGAGGCCCATGCGAAGGGACAGCCGGTTCTGGTCGGTACGATCACCATTCAGGTATCGGAGGATGTCTCCAAGATGCTCCGCAGAGAGGGCATCCCGCACAATGTGCTGAACGCCAAGTTCCATGAGATGGAGGCGGAAATCGTAGCACAGGCCGGTCAGCACGGCGCCGTCACGATCGCGACCAACATGGCCGGCCGTGGTACGGATATTAAGCTGGATGAGGAAGCCAAGGCGGCAGGCGGCCTGAAGATCATCGGTACAGAGAGACATGAGTCCAGACGTATTGATAACCAGCTGCGCGGCCGAAGCGGTCGACAGGGAGATCCCGGTGAATCCCGCTTCTATATTTCCCTCGAAGACGATCTGATGCGTCTATTCGGTTCAGACAGAATGATCGCTATGTTCAACGCACTTAAGATTCCGGAGGGCGAGGAGATCTCTCACAAGTCCCTTACCAAGGCAGTCGAAGGCGCCCAGAAGAAGATCGAGGCCAACAACTTTGGTATTCGTAAGAATCTGCTCGACTATGACCAGGTCATGAACGAGCAGAGAGAGATCATGTACAAGCAGCGCCGCCAGGTACTCGACGGCGAGAGCATGAGAGATTCCATCCTCAATATGATCTCAGAAATCGTGGAAAGAGCGGTCGACACCAGCATTTCGGATGACCAGGACAGCGACGAGTGGAACCTGACTGAGCTCAATGAGCTCCTTCTGCCCACCATCCCGCTCAAGGTCATTAACAGGGGCCGGATCAAAGAGCGCACCATGAACGGTCTCAAGCAGCAGCTCAAGGAAGAGGCGCTGGAGGCCTATGAGAGCAAAGAGTCCGAGTTCCCGGATGAAGAGGCGGTCAGAGAGATCGAGCGTGTCGTCCTTCTCAAGGTCGTTGACAGAAAGTGGATGGATCACATCGACGATATGGACCAGCTGCGTCAGAGCATTGGCCTGCAGGCCCTCGGACAGCATGATCCGCTTGTAGAGTACAAGATCGCCGGATACGACATGTTCAACGAGATGAACCGCAATATCATGGAGGAGACCGTCCGTGTCCTCTTCCATGTCAAAGTAGAGCAGAAGGTAGAGAGAGAAGAAGTCGCCAAGGTGACAGGCACCAATAAGGACGATACTTCCATCAAGGAGCCCAAGAGAAGGGCTGAAAAGAAGATCTATCCCAATGATCCCTGCCCTTGTGGAAGCGGCAAGAAATACAAGAACTGCCATGGCAGAAAGAATGCCTGATCCGTAGATAAGCGGTTCCATTACGATCACCATGCAACGATAAGGAGAATGATATTATATGATCGAATTAGACCAGATGAAACTTGAACTGCAGCAGTATGAGAAACCGCTTGAAGAAGTCAGGGATTCGCTGGATCTGGACTTTAAGAAACAGAGGATCGAAGAGCTGTCCAGAGAATCAGAGGCACCTGATTTCTGGAACAACGCAGACATTGCCAACAAAAAAATGAAACAGCTCAAGGACCTTCAGAACCTGGTGGAGGAAGCAGACGGACTGAGCACCTCGTACGAGGATATGATGATGCTCATCGAGATGGGCAACGAGGAAGATGACCGGTCCATGATCGATACGATCCGCGAGGACCTTGACACATTTAAAGAAAAGCTGGAAGAGATGCGTCTCTCCACACTTCTGACCGGTGAATATGACGATTCCAATGCGATCGTCAGCTTGAACGCCGGTGCAGGCGGCACAGAGAGCTGCGACTGGTGCTCTATGCTCTACAGAATGTATACGCGCTGGGCGGACCGCAAGGGATTCAGCGTAGAAGTCATGAACTATATTGACGGCGATGAGGCCGGGATCAAGTCCGTTGATTTCCAGATCAACGGAACCAATGCATACGGCTATCTCAAATCGGAGAGAGGCGTGCACAGACTGGTCCGCATTTCGCCCTTTAACGCACAGGGTAAAAGACAGACTTCTTTTGTATCCTGCGACGTCATGCCCGATATCCAGAAAGACATCGATATTGTCATCAACCCCGACGATATCCGAATTGATACCTATCGAAGCAGCGGCGCCGGCGGCCAGCATATCAACAAGACGTCATCGGCCATCCGAATCACCCACTTCCCTACAGGAATCGTGGTCACATGCCAGAATGAGCGCTCCCAGTTCCAGAACAAGGACAAGGCGATGCAGATGCTCAAGGCCAAGCTTTATATGAAGAAGATGGAAGAGGAACAGGCCAAGCTTGCCGGAATCCGCGGCGAAGTCAAGGATATCGCATGGGGCAGCCAGATCCGCTCCTATGTCCTGCAGCCGTATACACTTGTCAAAGACACAAGAACAGCAGAAGAGACCAGCAATACAGGCGCAGTCCTGGACGGCGATATTGACCGCTTTATCAACGCCTACCTCAAGATGGAGGCAGGAAAAGCGGAGAGAGAAAACCTCTAATAGGCGAGCAGCGTGACGAATACGAAGACAACAAAAACGAATAGACTGTACGAGACAGATGCATATTTGACCCGATGTGAAGCGACGGTCCTTTGCGTGCGCGAAGTGGAGATCACGGAGGGCGAGAGCCGAATACGCCGGATCGAAGTGATCACAGACCAGACGGTCTTCTTTCCGGAAGGCGGCGGTCAGTCGTCGGACAGAGGGTGGATCATCCCGGAAGACGGGGAATCTGACAGCCGTGCAAGGTCCCTGGCGGTCGTAGACACACAGATAGAAGACGGCGTGATCCGTCATATTGCGCAGCCAAATGCAGAAAACGAGGATGTCTGTACGAACGGCGGCCTAAAAGCCGGCGACAAAGTCCTCCTCACGATTGACTGGGAGCGAAGATTCGGGTTTATGCAAAATCACACGGGCGAGCATATTTTGTCCGGACTTATGCATAACCGGTATGGGTTTGATAATATCGGATTCCACTTAAGCGACAATTCGGTGACGCTCGACGTAAACGGACAGCTTGACGAGGAGGAGATTCTTCTTCTCGAGTGGGAGGCAAACCGTATCGTCTACCAGAATCTGGAGACGGAAGTCTCCTATCCATCCGATGACGAATTAATGCAGATCGAGTACCGCAGCAAGATCGAGATCGAGGGACAGACGCGTCTAGTGACCATTCCCGGCGTGGATGTTTGCGCCTGCTGCGCGACCCACGTCAAGAGAACGGGCGAGATCGGCCTCATCAAAGTTGTGAAGGTGATCCGCTATCACGGAGGGATGCGGCTATTCATTGCATGCGGCGGACGGGCCTTTGCCCTGATGCAGAAGCGGCAGCAGCGCATTGAAGAGGTATCGCATCTGACCAATCGAAGCCAGGATGAGATCGCAGACGGCGTAAGGCATCTGCTCGATGAAATCGGGGCGCTCAAGCAAAAGAACAGGGATCTGGAATACCAGGCTGCGTTTCTGCGGCTTGAGACTATCCCTGCGGCGCAGAAAGACGCTTTCCTGTTCGTAGGCGATATGGATCCGATCGTGCAAAGAAACCTTGTGAATGCGCTCTGCGAGCGGCACGACGGTTTCTGCGGCGTGTTTGCGGGAAGCGATGAAGAGGCGCAGTACCGCTACATTATCGGAAGCCGTACAATGGATGCCAGAGAGATGCAGAAAATCCTTCGGGAGAAGTTTGGCGCAAAGGGCGGCGGAAAGCCTGTGATGATCCAGGGATCCGTGTGCGCAGGGGAAGCACAGATCCGGGAAATCCTCCCCTGAGAGTACTGCCCGCGATTCCAGCCAAGAAGCTATGCATAAATGGCATACATAGAAGGTATGCAGAATACAAATTAATAAAACGGAGCTGCTGTGCGTCGGCGGCTCCGTTTCGATTACAGAGAAGCGACAATACACTTACGACGACACAGAAAGGACCTTTATGAATCTGCCGATCGAGTTTACAAACCGTATGCGCGAGATGCTGCAGGAAGACTATGAAGACTTCGCTGCATCTTATGAGCGTCCCAGAAAGCCCGGACTTCGAGGCAATCGTCTCAAAGACGGCGTACAGCGTTTTGAAGAGAGTGGTTTGTTCGGCATGGAGGAAATACCCTGGGCTTTACATGGCTATTATTATGATCCGGCTGTCAGGCCCGGCAAGCATCCGTTTCATGAAGCCGGCGTCTACTATATGCAGGAGCCGAGTGCGATGGCAGTGGCCGCTTTGTCCGGCGTGAAACCGGGTATGCGGGTCCTGGATCTTTGCGCCGCGCCTGGCGGCAAGAGCACACAGCTCGCTTCGCTTCTTGGCGGAGAGGGGCTCCTTGTATCCAATGAGATTCATCCTGCCAGAGCCAAAATCCTGTCGCAAAACATCGAGAGAATGGGAATCGCCAATGCGGTTGTCACCAATGAGACGCCGGAAAAGCTGGCTGCGCGGTTTTCTGTATTTTTTGACACCGTCGTTGTGGACGCACCGTGCTCCGGAGAAGGAATGTTCTGTAAGGAGCCGGAAGCAATTCCCAATTGGAGTCCTGCAAATGTGGCGCTGTGCGCCGAAAGGCAGAAAGGAATCCTGGACTGCGCGGCGCAGATGACGGTACCGGGCGGCCATCTCGTATATTCGACCTGTACGTTCGCACCGCAGGAAAATGAGCAAAACGCGGCGCTTTTTCTGATGCGCCATCCGGACTTTACGCTGGTCGACCTGCCAGCCGCATTGGGGCAGGCATACATGGAGAAGACAGGGCTTTGCCCCGGTCAGCCGCGGTTTGCGGAAGGAATCGAAGTGCCGGAAGAAGTCCGAAACGCACTACAAGGCTGCATCCGACTCTGGCCCCACAAACTGGATGGAGAGGGCCATTTTGTGGCCGTTTTCGTTAAGAATGGGCCCTCCTATGAGCGTAGAATGCAGGCGCCGGAGCCTTTAAAGGACAAAGAGGCCATAAAGCTCTGGCAGGCGTTTGCAAAGGAGACGCTCTCTGCGCAAGGTATGCGGAGAATTGGGGGGCTGGACACGCACAGAGCACAGGGAACAGAAGGGCTTGTTCTCTTCGGCAAAGAACTCTACAGAATGCCCTGTGCGATGGACCTCAAGGGACTGAAGGTGCTGCGCCCCGGCCTTCATCTGGGAACGCTCAAAAAGAATCGGTTTGAACCTTCCCATGCACTGGCCATTGCCCTTTCCGAACAGGACGTTCGCTGCAGCGCGGAGACGGAAGATCAAAAAGAGCATGTGATGGGGGACAATCGCCTTGCCGCTTCATACCTGCATGGAGAGAGCCTGATGGCGAATGAATGCAGCAGCGTCAAAGGGACACAGGGATGGTGTCTTGTGACGGTCTGCGGCTTCTCAATGGGATGGGGCAAGCTTACGCAGGGGCAGATCAAGAATCATTATCCCAAAGGGCTCAGAAGGCCCTATTGAATGAAATGAAAAATAATACACCCAGTCTGCTTGGACCGGGTGTATTATATTGTTAGCAATACAGGCGGGATTCCATATCCCTTTCTCATATTTGTGGAGTGATCAGATGGGCTACAGAAATATGATCTTCGACGTTATGATACTCAATATGGAGAGTCAGCTGTGCGAGCTTGCGCATGAACGGTTCGGCAAACCGCTGGAAAAGTGCGGCGTCGAAGAGACCTACCATGTCCTGATGGTCCTGACGAAGAGGATTCTGGAAATCAGTGAAAAGAACAGCGGGGAGAAGAAGGTATACTATGTCTCCGCAGAGTTTTTGACGGGGCGTTTTTTGATCAATACGCTGATCAATCTGGGCCTTTATGAGAAGACAGAGAAAATCCTTCTTAAATACGGAAAGCGATTACTGACCATTGCGGAGGCGGAACCGGAACCTTCCCTGGGAAGCGGCGGGCTGGGAAGGCTGTCAGCCTGCTTCCTCGACTCCATTGCGACGCTCGGCTATCCGGCGGAAGGAATCGGCCTCAACTACCATTATGGCGTATTTAAACAGCGCTTTGCGGATCATCTGCAAGTGATGGACAAGGACGAATGGTTGCAGTGGGAGTCCTGGGAGAACCGCACAGAAGTGACCTTTGACGTGTGGCTGGGACGAAGAAAAGTGACGGCCAGAATGTATGACGTCAATATCGCAGGGTATAAGAGCGGCGTCAACAAGCTCCGGCTCTTCGATATCGATCCGTTCGACGATACATTTGTGAAAGAGGGGCTCTCTTTTGACAAAGAAGCGATTGAGAAGAACCTGACGTTGTTCGTCTATCCGGATGATTCGGATGAGGCCGGCAGAAAGCTAAGGCTTTACCAGCAGTATTTTATGGTGAGCTGCGCGGCGCAGCTGATCATGCGCGAGATGAAGGCTCGCAAGTGCGATCTGCGCAGGATGTACGACTATGCGGTCATTCAGATCAATGATACACATCCTTCGTTATTGATTCCGGAACTGATCCGGATCCTGACAGATGAAAAGGCACTTTCTTTCATGGAAGCTGTCAAAGTTGTGACGAAGACATGCGCCTACACCAATCATACGATCATGGCGGAAGCGCTCGAGACATGGCCGATCGACTATCTGTCGGAAGTCTGCCCGCAGCTGGTTCCCATTATTCACAGGATGGATCTGATCATCAAGAACCGGTATCCTTATCCTGACGTATGGATCATCGATCAGGAGAGAAGGGTACATATGGCCAATATGTGCGTGCACTTTGGCTTTTCTGTCAACGGCGTGGCCTCGATCCACACAGATATCCTCAAGAATTCCCAGCTCAAGCAGCTGTATGAGATCTATCCGGAACGCTTTAACAATAAAACCAACGGCATTTCTTTCCGTCGCTGGCTTCTTGGATGCAATCCGGAACTGGCTTCTTTTCTATGCGGCAAAATAGGAAACGCCTTCAAGCAGGATTCTATGCAATTGGAAAAACTGCTTGCATTTACAGACGACGAAGAGACGCTGACAGCGCTTTCCGGGATCAAATACGACGCGAAGGTGCGGCTGTCTCTATATATTCTGCAAAGAGAAGGCGTGGAGCTTTTGCCGAATGGAATCTTTGATCTGCAGGTCAAACGCATTCATGAGTACAAGAGACAGCAGATGAATGCGCTTTATGTGATCCACAAGTATCTGCAGATCAAGCGCGGACTGCGCCCGGCGCGTCCCATTAACTTTATATTTGGCGGAAAAGCGGCCTCTGCCTATGTTTTGGCACAGGACATCATTCATTTACTGCTCCTTCTGCAGGATCTGATTAACGGGGATCCGGACGTCAATCCGTATCTTCGCCTTGTCATGGTCACCAACTATAATGTGACCTATGCAGAGAAGCTGATTCCGGCGGCGGAGATTTCCGAGCAGATTTCCCTGGCTTCGAGGGAGGCGTCCGGAACAGGCAATATGAAGCTCATGCTCAACGGCGCGCTGACATTGGGCACCATGGACGGCGCCAATGTGGAGCTCAGCGAACTGGCAGGGACAGAGAATATGTACCTGTTTGGATCCGACGCCGGCACGGTGATCGGACATTATGAGCGGGGCGATTACGACCCGTCGATCTACTACAACGAAAATGAAGAGATCCGAAACGCGTTGGATTTTATTGTCAGTCCGGCGCTGATGGAAATCGGACACAGGGAAAACCTGGAGAGACTCTACGACGAGCTTCGCTGCAGGGACCGCTATATGACGCTCATGGATCTGCAGTCCTATATAGAGACCAAGGATCGCATGATCCGCGACTATGAGGATCGAATTGAATGGAACCGGAAAGCGCTGATCAATATTGCGAAAGCTGGGTATTTCTCCGCGGACCGCACGATTTCGGAGTATAACAGAGATATCTGGAAACTCAAATCGTTTAAGACCTATTCAGAGGAAGGAAAATAAAGAGCTTTATGGATCTTTTTGATTATATGCGGGAGACCAATCAAGAGACGGAGTCTCCTCTTGCCGCACGTCTGCGGCCGACAAAGCTGGAAGATGTTGTCGGACAGCAGCACATTATCGGGCGGGACAAGCTACTTTACAGGGCCATTAAGGCCGATAAGATCAGCAGCCTGATCTTTTACGGACCGCCCGGAACCGGCAAAACAACGCTGGCCAAGGTGATCGCCGGAACAACCAAGGCACAGTTTCAGCAGATCAATGCCACGGTGGCGGGCAAGAAGGATATGGAGGAGGTTGTCAAAAAGGCGCAGGACCGGCAGGGTATGTTCGGGCAAAAAACCATTCTGTTCATCGATGAGATCCACCGCTTTAACAAATCTCAGCAGGACTATCTGCTTCCCTATGTGGAAAACGGGACAGTGACGCTGATCGGCGCGACGACAGAAAACCCCTATTTCGAAGTAAACGGAGCGCTTCTTTCAAGATCGATGATCTTTGAACTAAAGCCCCTTGCGACAGAAGACATTCTGGAACTGATCCGCAGGGCGGTCTACGACATGGAGCGCGGAATGGGCGCATATGACGCGGTGATCGATGACGACGCCGCCCGTTTTTTGGCAGATCTATCCGGAGGCGATGCGCGAAGAGCGCTCAATGCCGTGGAACTGGGCGTCATGACAACGCCCCGCAGTGAAGACGGGAAAATCCACTTGACGATGGACGTGGTGCGCGAGTGTATTCAAAAGCGCACGGCAAGATATGACAAGAAGGGGGACAATCACTACGACACAATCTCTGCCTTTATTAAGAGCATGCGGGGGAGTGATCCCGACGCCGCAGTCTACTATCTGGCCCGCATGATCGAAGCGGGAGAGGACCCGGTCTTTATTGCGCGCAGGATCATGATCTGCGCAGCCGAGGACGTGGGAAACGCAGATCCCAATGCGATCGTCGTGGCGGTGAACTGCTCACTGGCCTGTGAGAGGATCGGTATGCCGGAATCACAGATCATTCTGGCACAGGCAGCGGAATATGTGGCGACAGCGCCCAAGAGCAATACGGCAGTGGAATCCATCATGGCGGCCAGAAGGACCGTGCAAGAGGCCGGAAGTCTGCCGATCCCCGGCTATCTGCAGGACGCCCATTATAAAGGGGCCGCAGGGCTTGGACGGGGGCTGGGCTATCAGTATGCCCACGAATATGAGGATCACTATGCGGGGCAGCCGCTTCTTCCGGAAAAGCTTCGCGGAACTGCCTTCTATCAGCCTTCGGACAATGGATATGAGAAGACGATCAGAAAGCATATGTCTTCCCTGACCGGGGATGAGAAATACACCCGTCCCGAACAGCTTCTGCCAAGAGAACACGGAAAGAAAACAAATGAGGAATAACAATGGCGTCACCGCTTGCAATTTATAAACTGATCATATTGTATCTTTTAAGCAGAACAGAGGGAGAGATTGCCATGGACAGGATCTCTTCGTTTTTGCTGGAGAAGGGATATGTCAATTTTTTGTCCCTGCTCAATACCTACGCCCAGATTGAAGAGAGCGGTCTTGTGCGCTCCAGAATTGCGCAGGACCGGTGCTTTTACAGTATTACGGAGGAGGGCAGGCAGACCCTTAGCATGTTCCGCTCGGAACTTAGTGACGAGATCATCGGGCAGGCAGAGCTCTTTCTGACCCGCGAAGGCGCAGTCCTGCGCAATGAACAGTCCGTCAGAGCGGATTGTGTTCCGACCGAAGGCGGCATGTATAATGTGATCCTGAAAGTCCTTGAGAGGAAGGAACCTGTCATGGAAATACGGCTGCAGGTGCCGGACAAGTCCGTGGCAGAAGAGATCTGCCGCAAATGGCCTGAGAAAAATGAGCAGATTTATCACACTTTGATTGAAAATTTATTTTGATAGGATTACAATGATTAATGGTACTTCTAGAGGGCGTCCATGCCTGTTCATATCACGCAATCATCTCGAGTAAATACCCCAGGAAATTTTTAAATCAGAACGTCCCTGCTATGGCAGGTTGTATTATGTAAATCTGCACTTATTAATCTATATGTATATACCTGATCTTTGTAAGGAGGAGCATGACTAAAGAAAGATATGAGTCCCTGGCACTTCAGAATCTTCGTGAAATTGCCAAGAAAAGAGGAATGAAGAAGATATCGACACTGAAAAAGGCGGACCTGATTGAGGCGCTTCTCAAAAAAGACGAAGAGGACGCCGCACAGCTCGCTGCCCAGAACGGCGGCAAGATTCCGAGATCGGAACAGAAAAAGCCCGATACGCCGATTGTTCACAAAAATGAATTGCCCAGTGAACTTGACAGCGGACAGATCGCAAACGGTATTCTTGAGGTCATGCCTGATGGATACGGGTTCATCCGGTGCGCCAACTACCTGCCGGGAGAAAATGACATCTATGTGGCGCCCAGCCAGATTCGAAGATTTAATCTTAAAACAGGCGATATCGTAAACGGAAATATCCGCGTTAAGACCCAGGGCGAGAAATTCGGCGCGCTGCTCTTTGTGAAGTCTGTCAATGAGATGAAACCGGAAGAAGCCACGAAGCGCTATAATTTCGAGGACATGACGCCGATCTTCCCCGAAGAAAGAATCCGCCTTGAGAAACCCGGCGCCGGCGTTTCCATGCGGGTCATGGACCTCATGTGCCCTGTCGGCAAGGGACAAAGAGGCATGATCGTTTCACCGCCTAAGGCAGGTAAAACGACCCTGATGAAAGAGGTCGCGAAATCGGTCAAGGCCAATAATCCGGAGATCCACCTGATCATTCTTCTCATTGACGAGCGCCCCGAGGAAGTGACGGATATTAAAGAGGCAATCGAGGGCCCCAATGTAGAAGTCATCTATTCTACGTTTGACGAACTTCCGGAGCACCATAAGCGCGTCTCTGAAATGGTCATCGAAAGAGCCAAGCGCCTTGTTGAACACAAAAAGGACGTCATGATCCTGCTCGACAGCATTACGCGTCTCACCCGCGCCTATAACCTGACGGAGCCTTCCAGCGGAAGAACGCTTTCCGGCGGTCTTGACCCGGCAGCGCTGCATATGCCCAAGCGTTTTTTTGGCGCAGCCAGAAAGATGAGAGAGGGCGGAAGCCTGACCATTCTCGCTACTGCTTTGATCGAGACAGGCAGCAAGATGGATGAAGTTGTTTACGAGGAATTCAAGGGCACCGGCAACATGGAAATGGTCCTTGACCGCAAGCTCTCCGAGCGCAGGATCTTCCCCGCGATCGATATCCAGAAATCAAGTACGAGAAGAGACGACCTGCTTCTGACGCCCGACGAGCTCGAATCGATCAATATGATCCGCCGGGCCTTCAACGGCGTCAAATCGGAAGAAGCTGTCAATCAGGTCCTCGATCTGTTTGCCAAGACCAGGAACAACGGGGAATTCGTAAGCATTGTCAAAAAACAGAAGTGGCTCTACTAACCACCTCCCAATCCTGTCTAAGACAGGTGCCGCTATTAACTGTTTGTAAGAGGACTATAGTATGAATAGAAGATGTGGAGTGCTGCTCCCGGTAGCAAGCCTCCCTTCCCGCTACGGGATCGGATGCTTTTCCAAAGAAGCCTATGATTTTGTTGATTTCCTTGCCGAAGCCGGGCAGACCTACTGGCAGATTCTTCCGCTTGGACCGACGGGATATGGGGATTCACCCTATCAGTCTTTTTCGACCTTTGCCGGGAATCCGTATTTTATTGATCCGGAGGCCATGATCGAAGCCGGATACATAGACCGGGAAAGTGCCGAACGATTTGATTTTGGCAAAGAACCCCGCACGGTGGATTATGAGAAAATATACAGAAGCCGCTACGCGTTTCTTCGCAGATCCTACGTCGGCAGCCCTTTCTGCCTCCATCCTGGCGAAAAATGGGCAGGGAAAGAGTATGATCACGAGAGGAAAGAGTTTGAGGATTTCCGAGCCAAGAACAGCGACTGGCTGCCCGATTTTGCCTTGTTCAGCGCTGTGAAAGAGCATTATGACGGCCTGATGTTCATGGTATGGCCCGAGGATATCAGGCTCCGCAAAAAGGCTGCTATGGACCACTATAGAACCATGCTCGACGAGGAGATCCGATTCTACGAATTTCTCCAGTATCTGTTCGCGGCGCAGTGGAAAAAGCTGAAAGAGTATGCCAATAAAAAGGGCATTCGGATCATCGGCGATATTCCGATCTATGTGGCTTTTGACAGCGCGGATACATGGAGCCATCCGGAACTGTTTGAATTTGATGAAAAGGGGTTTCCCACGGTTGTGGCAGGCGTTCCGCCGGATGCTTTTTCGGCAACGGGCCAGCTGTGGGGGAATCCGATCTATCGCTGGGAGTATCACAAGAAGACCGGGTACGAGTGGTGGATCCGCCGCCTTGCGCAGATGTTCCGCCTGTATGACGTTGTCAGGATCGATCATTTCCGCGGATTTGACGAGTACTGGGCAGTTCCTTATGGAAGTGACACAGCGATGGATGGTGAATGGCGTAAAGGCCCGGGGTATGATCTCTTTGCAACTGTCAAAGAGAAGCTTGGAAAGCGGGAGATCATTGCGGAGGATCTGGGGTATCTGACCAAATCGGTCCTGCGCCTTGTCAAAAAGACCGGCTATCCCGGCATGAAAGTCCTGCAGTTCGCTTTTGAGGGAGACCCGGACAACGCGTACCTGCCCCACAATTATCCCACGAACGCGATTGTGTATACGGGAACGCATGACAATGATACAACTCGCGGCTGGTTTACAACCGCTGACAGAAAACAAAGAAAATTTATTAAACAGTATGCAGATATTCACAGCAGCCGCACAGCGACGTGGGATCTGATCCGGCTCGCAATGCGCAGCGTCGCCGGTACGGCGATCATTCCGATTCAGGATTACCTCGATATTGGATCGGAAGGCAGGATCAACACCCCATCAACACTTGGTGGAAACTGGTGCTGGAGACTGCTTCCGGGCGAGCTGACGCCGGATCTTGCCGCTTCTATGAGAGAATTCGCGGAAGTTTATGGAAGAATCGGCAAATAAACAGATTTCCATGTTGGAAATTTCAAAGATGTTGTGATATAATGCTCTGTAATTGCGTAAACCAGACAGGAGGATAATATTCAATGAGCGTTACCGTTGAAAAATTGGAAAACAGTATGGCGAAACTCACTATTGAAGTGAGCGCCGAAGAATTTGATAAAGCAATTGATAAAGTTTATCGCAAGCAGAGAAACAGAATCAATGTTCCCGGCTTCCGCAAGGGTAAAGCGCCCAGAAAGCTCATCGAGCAGATGTATGGCACAGGCGTATTCCTGGAGGATGCGATCAATGACACGATCAACAGCACCTATCCTGAGAACGCACAGAACTGCGAGATCAGCGATGAGATCTCTTCCAACCCTGAGATCGACGTTGTGCAGGTTGAGGCCGGCAAGCCCTTCATCTACACCGCCGTTGTTGCTGTAAAGCCTCCGGTAGGCCTTGGCAAGTACAAGGGCGTAGAAGTCGAGAAGACTGAGATCAGCGTATCGGACGAAGAAGTCGAGGCTGAGCTTACCAAAGAGCAGGAAAAGAACGCGACTTACAACGAAGTCACAGACAGACCCGTTGCGGATGGCGACAGAGTTAACCTCAACTTTGAAGGCTTTGTTGACGGCGTAGCGTTTGAAGGCGGCAAGGGCGAGGATTATCCGCTGACCATCGGTTCCGGTTCCTTCATCCCCGGCTTCGAAGAGCAGCTGGTAGGCGCAGAGATCGGCAAAGAGATGGATGTCAACGTGACATTCCCTGAGAATTATCAGTCTGCTGAACTGGCAGGAAAGCCCGCCGTATTTAAGTGCACCGTTCTCAAGATCACAGAGAAGGTCCTTCCTGAACTCAACGATGAGTTCGCAGATGATGTTTCTGAGTTCTCCACACTGGACGAGTACAAGGCTGACATCAGAAAGAACCTTGAGGTCCGCAAGGAAGAGCAGGCCAGAACCGAGAAAGAGAACAAAGTGATCGACGCGATCATCGCTGATTCCGATATCACCATCCCCGAGCCCATGCTCAAGGCACAGCAGGAGCAGATCGTCGATGAGCTCGCACAGAGACTGCAGTCTCAGGGACTTAACATCGATCAGTACTTCTCCTACATGGGCGGAAGCAGAGAGAAGATGATGGACGAAGTGAAGGATCAGGCTGACAAGCGCATCCGCACTCGCCTCGTTCTGGAAGAGATCGTGAAGGCTGAGAATATCGTTGCTACCGAAGAGGACTTCGAAGTCGAGCTCGGCAAGCTTGCAGAAGCGTATGGAACCGATCTTGAGACGATCAAGAAGATCTTCGAAGGCAGAGAGAAAGACAGAATGATGGAGGATATCGCTGTTCAGAAGGCTGTTTCCTTTGTCGCTGACAATGCTGTAGAGAAGTAATTGGGAGGCGGAGTGCAGGAAATTATGCGCTCCGCCTTACGTAATGATTGGAGACCACAAATGGCAAATTATATTCCTTATGTAATTGAGCAGACAGGAACCGGCGAACGTTCCTACGATATTTTTTCCCGTCTCCTTAAGGAGAGGATCATTTTCCTCGGCGATCAGGTGACGGATGCGTCTGCAGAACTCATCGTAGCGCAGATGCTGTTCCTCGAGGGAGAAGATCCCGACAAGGACATCCAGTTCTACATCAACAGCCCCGGCGGATCCATTTCCGCAGGTATGGCGATCTATGATACCATGCAGTTTGTAAAGTGCGACGTATCAACGATTTGCGTCGGCATGGCTGCCAGCATGGGCTCCTTCCTTCTGGCAGGCGGTACAAAGGGCAAGAGATATTCTCTGCCTCATTCGGAGATCCTGATCCACCAGCCTCTGGGCGGCACAGAGGGACAGGCCTCCGATATCGCGATCCAGGCGGCGCATATGGCGGCGATCAAGGAGAGAATGAACAGACTCCTTGCACAGAACACCGGCCAGCCCTATGAGAAGATCGTAAAGGATACCGATCGCGACAACTGGATGACCCCTGAACAGGCCCTTGAATATGGCCTGATCGACAAGATCTATACGACCCGCAAGGAGATTACGGATGGCAGATAAAACAAAAATGCAGCCGCCGCGCAGATGCTCCTTCTGTGGCAGAACGGAGAATCAGGTATCCAAACTGATCGCCGGCCCGGAAGGCGTTTATATCTGCGATGAGTGCGTTGCGATTTGCGCTGACATTATTGACGAATCCATGCCGGAAGACGATTATGCTGACAGCGAGAATTCTACAGAAGGCATCAATCTGCTCAAGCCCGCTGAGATCAAGGCTTTCCTGGACGAATATGTGATCGGACAGGATGAAGCCAAGAAAACACTGGCTGTCTCTGTATACAATCACTACAAGCGCGTGATCAAGAAATCCGGCGCACAGGACGATGATGGCGTGGAACTGCAAAAGAGCAATATTCTCATGCTCGGTCCTACCGGATCCGGTAAGACCTATCTGGCGCAGACGCTGGCTAAGATCATCAATGTGCCGTTTGCGATTGCAGACGCAACAACGCTTACAGAGGCCGGCTATGTCGGTGAAGATGTGGAAAACATCCTTCTGAAGCTGATCCAGGCAGCGGATTACAATATTGAGCGCGCTGAACTCGGCATTATTTATATCGATGAAATCGACAAGATTTCCAAGAAGGGCGAGAACGTCTCTATTACAAGAGACGTCTCCGGTGAAGGCGTACAGCAGGCGCTCCTCAAGATCATTGAGGGCACGAACGCATCGGTACCTCCCCAGGGCGGTCGCAAGCACCCGCAGCAGGAACTGATCCAGATCAATACGACCAATATCCTGTTCATGGTCGGCGGCGCATTTGACGGCCTTGAGAAGATCATCAACGCCCGCATGGACCGCAGATCAATGGGATTTAACGCGGCGGTTGAGGGACGTGAAACCAAGAAGATGGATGAGACCCTGCGTCAGGTTCTGCCCCAGGATCTTGTCAAATTCGGACTGATCCCCGAATTTATCGGTCGTGTGCCGGTTGTCACTACGCTCAATGAACTGGATCGGGACGCACTGATCCGGATCCTCAAGGAGCCCAAGAATGCGCTGATCAAGCAGTACAGAAAGCTGTTCTCCTATGACGGCGTGAAGCTCTCCTTTGAAGACGACGCGCTCGATGCGATCGCGGATCTGGCTGTGGAGAGAAAGACAGGCGCCAGAGGACTTCGCTCCATTATGGAGAAGGCCATGATGGACGTCATGTACACGATTCCCTCTGATAATACGATCAAGGAATGCGTTATCACCAAAGCGTGTGTTTTGGACGGCGCAGCGCCGCTGGTGATCAGAGAGAAGCCGGAGCTCAAGACCATCGACCTTTTGGAGGCCAACTGAGCGCAGGACGCAGATATACAACAGAAATGAATTCGCTTCTGCATTACGGTGCGGAAGCGAAATCTTTATATGCAATTTTTGATAGACGATCCAACAGAAAGGGAATCTATGATCATTAAAACTGTCAATCTTGAGACTGTATGCGGTATTACCAGCAAACTTCCCGAGAATACCAAACCGGAATTTGCCTTTGCCGGAAAGAGCAACGTCGGTAAATCTACGCTCATCAATGCGCTGATGAACCGCAAATCCTATGCCAGAACAAGTGCCACGCCTGGCAAAACACAGACGATCAACTACTATAACATTAACGACGAATTATATCTGGTCGATCTGCCCGGATATGGCTATGCGACGGCCGGCGTCAAGGTCAAGCAGCAATGGGGCAAGATGATCGAGAATTATCTGCATTCCAGTAAAATGCTGGAAGCGGTCTTTCTTCTGGTCGACGCAAGGCATGAGCCTTCTGACAACGACGTCATGATGTTTGATTGGGTTGTCGCGGCGGGATTTACGCCCTATATCATTGCGACCAAATCCGACAAACTTAAGAGAAGTCAGATTGCCAAGCAGACAGCCATGATCCGCAGAACCATCAAAGAGAAGAGCAGGGCAAGCCATGAGGTGAGCTTTGAAGTGATCCCCTTCTCGGGACTTAGTAAAGCGGGCCGGGAAGATATCTACAATATACTGGAAGGATTTCTTCATAAAGACGAACCTATGGTATAATGGTTAGTGACGTAATGTTACAAATCACAGGGGGGATTACTGTATTCCTGCGCAGATTGTAAGAGAATGGATCGGAGGGGATCATGAAGAGCTTTACGACTAACCGCATCATATTTGCAGTGGGCGCTGCTGTACTGGGCATCATACTACTCATATGGCCGGCCGCCAGTTTGATCATCATGGCCAAGTGTATCGGTGCGCTTGTGGCAATCGGCGGTCTCGCCGCGGCGTATCAGTTTTATAAAGACCATGATTCGCCAGCCAAATCGCTCCTTCTTGTCATGGCAGCGGTCATGATCATTTGCGGGGCGGTCATTTTCCTGCATCCGGAGGAACTGGTCAAACTGATTCCGATGATCATGGGAATTCTGGTTTTGATCAGCGGACTCATCAATCTCGGCGAGACATTTACACTGTCAAAAAAACGCTACAGCAGATGGTGGCTCTCCCTGATCATCGCAGTGATCACAATCGGTGCCGGCCTGTTTTTGATCACCAGAGCCTTTAGTCTCGCGGCGCTGATCACGCGGATCGCAGGCGGCATTCTCCTCTTTGACGGGCTTTCGGATCTCTGGGTTATCTCCAGAGTACACAAGGCGGACAAGGACGCACAGGCGGTCGATGTGCAGGCAGAAGAAGTGAAGCCGGAGGCAGGCGCATCACCGGTACAGCCAAATGCAACGTCCGCACAACCCCAGGCGACGGCGGAACAGCCTGCAGTAACACCGGAACAGCCAGTAGCAACACCGGAACAGCCTGCAGTAACACCGGAACAGCCTGCAGTAACACCGGAACAGCCAGTAGCAACACCGGTACAGCCCGCAGTGACGCCGGAGCAGCCCACAGCGGCACAGGAACAACCCACAGCGACACCGGTTCAGGAAACGGTCACAGCAGAGCCTGTGGAAGCAGCGCCGGCAGAACCGGCCCCTGCGGCCAACAAGCCGGATCTGACCTTCGGAGAGGAAAATCCCCAATAAGAACTGATCAAAACGAAGAAGCAGGCCTTTGCGTGTGAGTATGCGAAGGCCTGTTTTTACTATTTTGGCAAAATACTGCTTGACAAGCATATAGCACGTGTTATAGTAGTTATAGAACAAAGAAATCTAAGCAAGGAGGACTTGTGATATGAATATCCAGAAATTTACACAAAAGTCCATTGAAGCTGTGAATCAGTGCGAGAAGCTTGCATATGAATATGGGAATCAGCAGATCGAACAGGAACATCTGTTATACAGTCTTTTGACCATTGAAGACAGTCTGATCCTGAAACTGATCCAGAAGATGGAAATCGACCCGCAGGAGTTCAAGCAGAGAGCGGAGAGAGCGCTCGCAGGCGTCAACAAGGTGCAGGGATCCGAATCCCGCGTTTATGTCAGCGGCGATCTGAATAAAGTGCTTCTTGGCGCGGAAAATGAGGCTAAGCAGCTCGGCGACGAGTATGTGAGTGTGGAACACCTTTTCCTGTCCCTCATCCGCAACGCAGACCGCGTTTTAAAGCAGATTTTTAAGGAGTATGGCATTACAAGAGACAGCTTCTTAAAAGCGCTGTCGACTGTCAGAGGCAATCAGAGAGTGACATCGGACAATCCGGAAGCAACCTATGATACGCTTGCCAAGTACGGTGAGGAACTGGTTGAGAAGGCGAGGGATCAGAAGCTTGATCCCGTCATCGGAAGAGACGCGGAGATCCGCAATGTGGTCCGCATCCTCTCCAGAAAGACCAAGAACAATCCGGTTCTGATCGGTGAGCCCGGCGTCGGCAAGACCGCCGTTGTAGAGGGACTGGCCCAGAGAATTGCCGCCGGCGATGTGCCGGAAGGTCTCAAGGACAAGAAGATTTTCTCCCTCAATATGGGATCTCTGGTGGCAGGCGCCAAGTATCGAGGTGAGTTCGAGGAGAGACTGAAAGCCGTTCTGGAAGACGTTCGTCAGAGTGACGGCGAGATCATTCTTTTTATCGATGAGCTGCACACGATCGTCGGCGCCGGCAAATCAGAAGGCGCCATGGACGCCGGCAATATGCTCAAGCCTATGCTGGCCAGAGGCGAACTGCACTGCATCGGCGCGACGACCCTCAAGGAATACAGGCAGTATATAGAGAAGGACGCAGCGCTGGAAAGACGTTTCCAGCCCGTCATGGTCGATGAGCCGACTGTGGAGGATACGATTTCCATTCTGCGCGGACTCAAAGAGCGCTATGAAGTCTATCACGGCGTCAAGATCATGGACAATGCACTGGTGAGCGCGGCGGTGCTTTCCAACAGATATATTTCGGACCGGTTTTTGCCCGATAAAGCGATTGACCTTGTGGATGAAGCCTGTGCTTTGATCAAGACAGAGATGAACTCGCTGCCCACAGAACTCGATGAGCAGCAGAGGAAAATCTTGCAGCTTGAGATCGAAGAGACAGCGCTCAAGAAAGAGGATGACAAGCTGAGCCTGGAGCGCCTGCAGGATCTGCAGAAGGAACTTGCCGAACTCAAGGAGTCTTTTGCCAGCCGTAAGGCGCAATGGGAGAATGAGAAGGCGAGAGTCGACCAGCTCTCCAAGATCCGCGAGCAGATCGACCAGGTGAACGGCGAAATCCAGAAGGCCCAGCAGAAGGGCGACCTCAATAAGGCGGCGGAACTGCAGTATGGCACACTGCCGGCTCTGAAAAAGCAGCTTCAAGAAGAAGAGAACAAGATGAAGGACGAAGATGTCTCTCTTGTGCACGAGCGCGTCACGGAGAACGAGATCGGACGTATCGTATCCCGTTGGACCGGCATCCCGATCAGCAAGCTGACCGAGAGCGAGCGCTCCAAGACGCTCCATCTGGACGAGGAACTCCACAGAAGAGTGATCGGACAGGATGAAGCGGTGACCAAGGTCTCCGAGGCAATCCTCAGAAGTAAAGCCGGCATCAAGGATCCCACCAAGCCGATCGGCTCCTTCATGTTCCTGGGACCTACCGGCGTCGGTAAGACGGAACTTGCCAAAGCACTGGCCCAGGCCCTGTTTGACGACGAGAAGAATATCGTCCGCATCGATATGAGTGAGTATATGGAGAAATTCTCCGTATCGAGACTGATCGGAGCGCCGCCCGGATATGTGGGCTATGAAGAAGGCGGTCAGCTGACAGAGGCGGTTCGCCGCAAGCCCTACAGCGTTGTCCTCTTCGATGAGATTGAGAAAGCGCATCCGGATGTATTCAACGTCCTTCTGCAGGTCCTCGATGACGGACGGATCACCGATTCCCAGGGAAGGACTGTGGACTTTAAGAACACAATTCTGATCATGACTTCCAATATCGGTGCCCAGCAGATCCTGGCCGATCTGGAAGACAATGTCGGAGAGGAAGGAGAGATCACGGAGGCGACGCAGCAGAGCGTCATGAACCTCCTGCACAGCCATTTCCGTCCCGAGTTCCTCAACAGATTGGACGAGATCATTCTCTTCAAGCCTCTGACCAAGGATAATATTGCCGGCATCATCGACCTGATCATCGAAGATCTCAACAAGAGACTGGAGGACAGGCAGATCACCATCCGCCTTACGGAGGAAGCGAAGAAATTTGTCGCCGATGCGGCTTATGATCCCTCCTATGGCGCAAGACCGCTCAAGAGGTATATTCAGAAGCATGTCGAAACACTGTCCGCAAGGCTGATCCTGCAGGACGAAGTGGAAGAGGGCGATATCATCGAGATCGACGTGGAAAACGGAGAACTTGGCGCTTACGTTGTCAAGGACGAGGAGTAAGATCGCAAATTATATAGCCATGAAAAGGAGTGCCGAAAGGCGCTCCTTTTTTATGTAACAAACCGGAAACTGATAAATATTTATCGATAATAGATTCTAATAATGCTCCAAATGGTGTAGAATAATATAAGATCCATATAGTCGGGTCGCTATTTTGATGCGTGAAAACAGGACCCGCTTCATCAGATCAACAAACAACAGTTTCTTACTTGTAACCGAAAGGAGAAGGGAATCGATGGCTACAATGGCTTTTCGGGGAACCCCCAAACAAGAACGCGAGCTTCGCAAATTTATTAAGAAGCACAAGGACCAGCCAGGCGCAATGATGCCTGTACTGCAGGAAGCACAGGGAATCTACGGATATCTGCCCAGAGAAGTGCAGGAGATCATTGCTGAGGAAATGAATGTTCCGCTTTCTCAAGTTTTTGGCGTAGCGACATTCTATTCACAGTTCACTTTGACACCTAAGGGAGAGCACACAGTCAGCGTATGTCTCGGTACAGCCTGCTATGTAAAAGGCGCGGATAAGATCCTTTCGGCGATTGAAGACCGCCTGGGAATCAAAGCCGGAGAATGTACGCCGGACGGCTTCTTCTCCATCGACAGCTGCCGCTGTCTTGGTGCCTGCGGACTTGCGCCCGTCATGACCGTTGATGGAGAAGTGTACGGCAAATGCACACCGGAATCCGCAGTCAAGATTATTGATTCCTACTACGAGGAGGTGTAAGCCATGACAATGACATATGAAAAGCTCATAGAGATCAAGAAAAACAACCGAGAGCTGGTCATGGTCCGCAGACTGGTCGCTTCCAAGGCAGAGGAAATGGCCAAGCATACTGCATACCGCAAGCAGATCCTGGTTTGCGGCGGTACAGGATGTACTTCTTCCGGAAGCCACAAGGTTGTGGAAGCGCTCGAGAATGAGATCAAAGAAAAGGGGCTTACGGATGTCCTTGTTGTCAAGACGGGATGTTTTGGCCTCTGTGCACTGGGCCCCGTCGTTATCGTATATCCGGAAGGCGCTTTCTATTCCCAGACAACGCCCGAAGGCGCAAAGCGCATTATCGACGAGCACATCATGAAGGGCATGATCTGCAAGGATCTTCTGTATCCCGAGACTGTGCACGAGGACGGCGAGATCCTTCCTCTTAGCCAGACCAATTTCTATGCGAAACAGATGCGTATCGCACTGAGAAACTGCGGCGTCATCGATCCTGAGAATATCGAAGAGTATATCGCACTCGACGGCTATGAGGCGCTGTACAAGGTGCTCACTTCCATGACCCAGGACCAGGTCATCGATACGATGCTTGCATCCGGTCTTCGCGGAAGAGGCGGCGCAGGATTCCCCACCGGCAGAAAGTGGGCCTTCTGTAAAGCAACCAAATCGGACATCAAATATGTATGTTGTAACGCAGATGAAGGCGACCCGGGCGCGTTCATGGACCGTTCCATTCTCGAAGGCGACCCTCACGCCGTCCTCGAGGCAATGGCCATCGCCGGTTATACGATCGGCGCAAGCCAGGGCTACGTCTACGTACGTGCGGAGTATCCGATCGCTGTTGAGCGTCTCAAGATCGCAATCCAGCAGGCAAGAGATTACGGCCTTCTTGGCAAGAATATCTTTGGCACCGATTTCTCATTTGATATTGAGATCCGTCTCGGCGCAGGCGCATTCGTATGCGGTGAAGAGACAGCGCTCATGACTTCCATCGAAGGTAAGCGCGGCGAGCCTCGTCCCAGACCTCCGTTCCCGGCAGTCGAAGGTCTCTTCAAGAAGCCTACGGTTCTCAATAACGTTGAGACCTATGCAAACGTCGCGCAGATCATCCGCAAGGGTCCGGAGTGGTATTCCTCGATCGGAACAGAGACCTCCAAGGGCACCAAGGTATTCGCGCTCGGCGGCAAGATCACAAACGTAGGTCTTGTGGAAGTTCCCATGGGAACCACCCTTCGCACGATCATCGAAGAGATCGGCGGCGGCATTCCCAACGGCAAGAAGTTCAAGGCGGCGCAGACCGGCGGTCCTTCCGGCGGATGTATTCCTTCCGTCCACATCGATACGCCCATCGATTATGAGAGCCTTGCTAAGATCGGCTCCATGATGGGATCCGGCGGACTGATCATCATGGACGAGGACACCTGCATGGTCGATATCGCGAAATTCTATCTGGAATTCACCTGCGAGGAGTCCTGCGGTAAATGTTCTCCCTGCCGTATCGGCACAAAGCGTCTCCTGCAGATGCTCGACGACATCACAAAGGGGCATGCGACGCTGGAAGAACTGGACAAGATCGAAGAGCTGGCAGCGCATATGAAGGTTTCCTGCCTCTGCGCACTGGGCCAGACGGCCTCCAACCCCGTTGTATCGACACTTCGGTATTTCCGTGAGGAGTATGTGGAGCACATCGTCAATAAGAGATGCGCGGCCAAGAAGTGCAAAGATCTGCTGCACTATGTCATCGATCCCGACAAGTGCAGAGGCTGCACGCTCTGCTCGAGAAACTGCCCTGTCGGCGCGATCAGCGGCAAGGTGAAAGAGCCTCACCACATCGACATCAACGTATGCATCAAGTGCGGACTTTGCAAACAGAACTGTAAGTTCGACGCTGTCTATATGGACTAAGGAGGGATCATAAACGTGAAGAAGATGATCAATTTAAAGATTAATAATATCCCGGTCACTGTTCCCGAAGGCACAACAGTCCTTCAGGCGGCGAAGATGGCCAACATCGAGATCCCTTCTCTTTGCTATCTCAAGGACATCAACTGCATCGGCGCCTGCCGTGTATGCGTTGTGGAGATCAAGGGAAGACGCGGACTCACAGCGGCTTGCACCTATCCGGTCGAAGAGGGACTGGAAGTCCTGACCAACACAGCAACCGTACGTGCATCCAGAAAGACCACCATTGAGCTGATCCTTTCCACGCACCACAAGAAATGTCTTTCCTGCGTGCGCGGCAACCACTGCGAACTGCAGAAGCTCGCCTATGACTACGGCATTGACGAGGATCACTTCAGGGGTGAAGAGCCGCAGTACGAGATCGATGATTCCACGCCGTATGTCGTGCGTGACAACAACAAATGTATCCAGTGCCTGCGCTGCGTATCCACCTGCAATAACGTGCAGGGCGTCGGCGCCATCGGCCAGATCCGCCGCGGATTTGACGTCCGTGTCGGCTCTCCCTTTGATCAGGGCCTTGATACCACTACCTGTGTCGGCTGCGGCCAGTGTATCGTCGCATGTCCTGTCGGTGCACTCTATGAGAAGAGCAATATCGACGACGTATGGGATGCAATCGCGGATCCCAAGAAGCACGTTGTATTCTTTACGGCGCCTTCGATCGCGGCGACCCTCGGAGAATGTTTTGACATGCCGCCCGGAACCCATGTCGAGGACAAGATGGTCCAGGCAATCCGCATGCTCGGCGATGTCAAAGTATTCAATATGAACGTGACAGCGGATCTTACCATCATGGAAGAGGCCAACGAGCTGATCAGCCGTATCACCTCCAACAAGATGGACAAGCCGCCGCTTCCCATGTTCACATCCTGCTGCCCCGGCTGGATCAAGTTCATGGAGCACAATTATCCCGAGATGCTCCCGAACCTGTCCACCTGCAAATCCCCGCAGGGAATGTTCGGCGCGCTGCTGAAGAGCTACTACTGCCAGAAGAACCACATCGATCCCAAGGATCTGTTCGTAGTCTCTGTCATCCCTTGCACGGCCAAGAAGTTCGAGGTCACCAGACCTGAGCTTTCCAACCGCGGAATTCCGGACGTAGACGTTGCGCTGACAACCAGAGAGCTGTCCAGAATGATCAAGGGCGCAGGTATCACCTTCAAGGATCTTGCGGGCGAAGAGTTCGACGATCCCTTCGCAATCGCATCCGGCGCCGGTAAGATCTTCGGCGCAACCGGCGGCGTTATGGAAGCGGCCCTTCGTACTGCTGCCAATATTCTCGACGGTTCCAATGAGAAGATCGACTTCATGGATGTCCGCGGAATTCCCGGCATCAAGGAAGCAACCTATCGCATCAACGGAAGCGAAGTAGACGTCTGCGTAGCCAGCGGCCTTGCAAACGCAAGAAAGGTCGTCGAAATGGTCAAGAGCGGCGAGAAGAAGTATCTCTTCATCGAGATCATGGCCTGCCCCGGCGGCTGCATCAACGGCGGCGGACAGCCCGTACAGAGCGACAGCGTCCGCAACTATGTGGACCTCAAGTCCCTCCGCTCGGCAGTCCTCTACAACTCCGATAAGGACAATGACCTTCGCTGCTCCCATGAGAGCCCGGTTGTCCAGAAGCTCTACGATGAGTTCCTGGAGGCGCCCGGAAAGGCAAAGGCACACAGCTTGCTGCACACGACCTACACACCCAGGTAATCGGCAGACAACAAGTGAAATACGAGCCATATTGATGGTATAATAAGGACCACCGGTTTGCCGGTGGTCCTTATCTTTTTTGAATTAAACGTGAGGTTTCTATGAATTCTGAACGGACCATTTTCCATGTGGATGTCAATTCTGCCTTCCTGTCCTGGTCGGCGCTCAAGAAGCTGCGCGAGGAGCCGGGAAGCGTAGATCTGCGCACAATTCCGTCCGCAGTGGGCGGCGACGTCAAAACCCGCCATGGAATTATTACCGCCAAGTCCATACCTGCCAAAAAATACGGCGTCCAGACGGGAGAACCGGTCGTCAAGGCGCTGCAGAAATGTCCGCAGCTTGTCACAGTCCCGCCGGATTTTCCGACTTACCATGAGTATTCCCAGGCGCTGATGGATATTTTGGCACAGTATTCGCCGCTCCTGCAGCAAGTGTCCATCGATGAGGCTTATCTGGATATGTCGCATCGAATTGCGTTTGGAGACAGGGAAGCGGCTCTGCTATGGGCATCGCGCATCCGGGAGCAGGTGAAGAGGGAATTGGGCTTTACCGTGAACGTAGGGATCTCGACCAATAAGCTCCTGGCCAAAATGGCAAGTGATTTCCAGAAGCCGGACCGAACGCATACCCTGTATCCGGACGAGGTGCCGGCCAAAATGTGGCCGCTCCCCATCCATTCGCTGTACGGTTGCGGCAAATCGACGGCGCAGAAATTGCAGCTGATCGGCATCAACACGATCGGCGAAGCGGCTGCGTCAGACCTGACGGTCCTCCAGTCCGTACTGGGCCAAAAGAGCGGCGCCTACATCTATAACAGCGCAAGCGGCATTAGCAGATCCCCAGTAGTCGCGGAGAGAGAGCAGGCCAAGAGTATCTCCAACGAGCGCACGTTGTCGTCAGACATTGACAGAAACAATTATCAGGCAGACGGCGTTCCAGTCATCCGTGCCCTGGCGCAAAAGGTCGCTTCCCGCATGCAGAAGAAAGGACTTTCCGGGCAGACAGTCACATTCCAAGTCAAATCCTCGGAATTTGCCAGATATTCCCGGCAGATGTCGCTGCCTGAGCCCACTGACAGGGCTGCTGCAATTGAGTCTGCGGCTTTGCTCCTTGCCGATCGGCTCTTGAACAGGCCGGACGGACTCTTCTCAGCCGGAATGACCATCCGTCTGATCGGCGTGGGCGTATCGAGACTGAGCGAGAAGCAAGTGCACCAGATGGACCTCTTCGAGTGGGCGGACCAGAACCTTCTAGAGGAGAATAGAAAGAAGGAGGAAGAGCGGCTGGCGGCTGCGAAGGAGGAAGAGAAGCGTCGGGCGGAGGCGGAAGAGGAGGAGAGACAGCAGGCAAAACAAGCTAAATTAAATGAAATGATGGAGAAAATTAACAGCCGTTATGGGTCTGGAACGGTGAAGAAGGGAAAATGAGCGGATTGGTTTCTATAATTTGTGTTTCTGCCTTGCTGCAGGCACTTGCGGAGCATCATTGATTTATACTTTCCTTAATGCAAGATGCAACTCCCACTTATTATTTATGACGGTTGGGCACAGACAAGGGGAATCTCAGATTCAGATCCCAATGATTTCTTGGCTTACTATGTCGTTTGGGCACAGATGGTGCTTAATCCCAATTTAGTTCCAATTGATTTCCTGCCTTTCCAAGGCGGTTGGGCACAGAAGCTCCATAGCCGCTAAATAGTTCCACAAATTCTTTCTTCGATTGGAGACTTTTCTCGGGAATCCTCGTATATACCCAATGCACCGTTGATACTGTCTGGTCATTGGATGACAAATTGCTTGAATACAGCCTGTGTGCCCAAACCCGCAGAATTCATGTGGTTCCATTTTTATGAAACCGGGCTTCTATGCCCAACCCTCTATCCATATAGTTCTACGTTTATGAAACCGGGCGGGAGTATGGTAAAGTGGAAGTAGTGGCGACCTTGGAATCGGTGATGTCGACCACGGAAGCAAGTATGATCCGTCAGGAATAAGGAGACAATAAAGGATGAGCTTTCTGAATCTGTCGTTGCAGGGAAAAAGACATGCTGCATGAACTCATTGGTGCAGTGACACAACAAAAAGTTGACAAATTCAGATAATTGCGCTATTTTGTTTAAAGTTTTGGGGAAGTCCGAATATGCATACTGCGGGGGCTAGAAAGTTATAAGGAGAAAGAACCATGGCAGAAGCAAAGAAGACAAGAACAAGAAAAACAATCGTAAAAGAGGCAGCACCTAAGGCAGTTGAACAGAAAGCAGCAGTTGAGAAAGCAGCGCCTAAGACATCGGCTAAGAAGACAACAACTAGAACGACAGCGGCTGTGAAAGAGAGTATCACCATCCAGTTTGCAGGCAAGGAATATACTACGGAGCAGCTCGTTAAGATTGCTAAGGATGTGTGGGAGTTCGACCTGAAGAAGGAGCCCGCTGATTTCAAGGAAGTTCAGCTGTATGTGAAGCCGGAAGAGGCAAAGGCATATTATGTGATCAACGGCACAGAGACCGGAAGCTTTGAGATCTGATCGAAGTGAGAGATGAGCACAGGAATAATGAGATTGAAAGAGGGAGTCATGTCCCGGGAAACCGGGATGTGGCTCCCTTGTTATGTAACGCTATTGAATCCAGCCATCATTCCGGTTTGCTCTTTTCAGGACCTGTGGTAAATGGATATACTGTATCTATGAGGAATTTCTATCGGCATGTTTTACAAAAATTCGTCATAAAGTATAATGATAGTTGAGGAATGGCAGGAGGCGCACAGTACGAATGAGGATAAGAGCTGAATGCCGGAAATTGCCGACAAAACTCCATCCCCATAGGAGGAGATGAGCATGAAGTATCGCATTGAAGCGGAAACCAAACACAGAATCCGTATCCGGATCAGCATTCGCAAGCTGACAGAGGAGCAGGCCAAAATACTCAAATATGCTTTCTCACGCGCACCCGGTGTGACTAGTGTTACAATCTATAAACCCACGGCCGGATGTGCTATTACCTACACTGGCGACCGACTCGAGATCATCCGCCGACTGAACGCGTTCAATTTTGAGAATGTACAGATGATGGTGATGGCGGAGAAGAAGGATGAAGAGAACGCCAGAATAAGCGCCGACGAGATGAAGAAGAGAAAGCTGGATCCTGAGCTCAAGCATAAGCTCCGTATGCGAATCCTGGGGGAGACGATCGCAGATACGATTCTGCCGCTGCCGGTACAGCTTGCTTATCATGCCTATCAGATGGTGACCCTTAAGGAGATGTAATGATCTCCGATGGTGGTTCGCAAAGAGATGTGACGATCTTTTTACTTGTTTGACGAGAAAATACCTGCGTTTGAAGGAGAAGAGAATATGGAAATGTCATTGGTCTTTATGATCTTCGTCATCATTGCACTTGTATCAAGGGTGAAGAAGAGCAGTTCCCGCAAAAACAGCAGTCAAAACAAAGCCAGCCGCGACTATACAGGCTACCTTGCCGCTGATTTGCGCAAGAAATTCGAAAGCGACAGAGGCGCTGTCAATGCCGCTAACCAGAACAAGTCCTACTCCAGTAAGTGGCATACGGAGAAGCTTCCCGGAAGCGGATTGTTCCAGAGACCGGTGCGTACTTCCGACGGTCATCAGCTCAGTGACGAGCAGGATATTACCTGCCGCCAGTACGGTCATAATCATTCCGGGGTGGAAGAGCCTGGGGTTCGCTATATTGTGCATGATGATCCCGAGGACGGATTCATAATTCTCAATGGAAAGAAGATGCGGATCACGGAAGCGGACAAGTACGAGAATACAATCTAATTGATTTCTGATTCCGAAATATCGAAAAGGCGCGTACCCCCCACGGCCGACGAAGTCGATCGCGGGTACACCACGAAAGGATCACTATGATAAAGAAGTTTCTAAGCGGACTGGATCAAAAATACTTGAAGATATGTGTATATGCGGCTGTCACGGTCCTTTTGACCGGGATTGCGGCGGTCCTGCTCTCAGGTACGGGACCGGTCTGGTCCAAGCTCGGAGCCATCTTCAGCGCGGTTCTCAAGCCGGTCGTGATCGGCGGGATTCTCTGGTACCTGCTCCTGCCGGTCGTAAACCGATTCGAGAAACTGATCAATGGAGGAAAAAAGCGAGGATACGCAAGGACTGTCAGCGTGCTCCTCACGTTCGCGATCATTGCAGCTGTACTCATCGCTGTACTTGTGATGATCGCTGTGTCGATTTACAAGAATTTGGGTGCGCTGAACTGGGACTCTTTCTCCAACATCTATGCGGAGCTGGAAGAGGAGTATCAGGACTTCAGCAAGTACCTGGAGCAGATCATGCAGTCCCTTAATCTCTCAAGCGGCAGTGTTTCGACAATTCTCAAGGGAATTACGAGTGCGGTAGAGAACTTCTTCTCGGGCCTTCTGTTCGGCGTCATTTTCGCCGTCTATTTCCTGCTGGATGAAAAGAACAGTATTATTTCTTATTGGGGACGTGCGTTCCGCCTTCTCTTTGGAGAAAAGAACAGAGATGAGCTCGTCGTCTTTATGAAAGACGCAGATCACGCCTTTTCCGGCTATATACGCGGGCAGATGGTGGATGCGGCGATTGTCGGCGTGCTTTCTTCTATAGCGCTCTCGATTGCGGGCATTCCGTATGCCGTCCTGATCGGCGTTTGCATGGGCTTTGGTAACCTGATTCCGTATTTTGGCCCAATCGTCGGCTACGCAGCGACTGTGATCGTGTGCATTCCCTCCGGCGACTATGTCAAAATGCTCCTGGGCGTCGCGATCATCGCGATCATTATGTTTGTAGATGGCAATATCATCAATCCCAGACTTCTCTCTGAAAATGTGGACGTCCATCCGCTGCTCGTAGTAGCCGCCCTGTTGGGAGGCGGCGTCCTCGGCGGAATCGCAGGTATGCTGGTCGCAGTCCCGACCGCTGCGCTCTTAAAGCTGCAGTTTGATCGATTCTTACAGAAACTGGAAAATGGAGAAAATGGGGGCTGACCCCACAATGCATGACAGGGGTCAGACCACACTGCGTATGTCAGGGGCCTGACCCCAATAGAGCAATAAAAAAAGGAAAACGCATTTGCGTTTTCCTTTTTCTTCGTAGCGAGAGGGGGACTTGAACCCTCGACACCGCGGGTATGAACCGCGTGCTCTAGCCAGCTGAGCTATCTCGCCATGTCGCTGCTTCATCAGTCAGCTTTTATAGTATACGAAAGGTGCCAAAGTTTGTCAATAAGGAAATGCAAATATTTGCGATAATATTTTGGGCCATACTGGAGGCCTTTAAAGACCCTAAAATGGACCTTTGATCAACTAACCGGCAAATACATACTTTACAAACCCTTCAAAGAGTAAGAAGATAACAAGTGTTCACGACTTTTTCGTTGTCTTAATACACTTTTATATAGAGAAGTACGACAGTACTAATTCGGAGGATACCATGAACGGAGTGATCGCAGCAATACTTTCCGTGATGATCGGGTCAGCCGCCGCTATAGGAAATGCGGATTGTTCATCGATCATTAAAGAGGCGCAGAGAATAGAACAGCAGAATGCAGCTAAAGAAGAGGCGGCCGGCTATGTGATCGCCATCGACGCAGGGCATCAGGCGCATGGGAATTTTGGCCAGGAGCCTATAGGTCCTGGCGCATCGACCATGAAGACCAAGGTGGCGGGCGGAACAAGCGGCACAACGTCCGGCGTTCCGGAATATCAGCTGACGCTGGATGTCAGTTTGAAGCTTCGTGACGCACTGGAAGAAAAGGGCTATCAGGTGGTCATGATCCGCGAGACCAACGATGTCGATATTACCAACTCGGAGCGCGCGCAGATCGCAAATGAAGCGGACGCGGACGCCTTCATCCGGGTACACGCCAATGGCTCGGACAGCGCTTCGGCCAACGGCGCCATGACAATCTGCCAGACATCCTCTAATCCCTATAACAGCGAATACTATGAAGATTCCAAACGGCTCTCGGAACTGGTGCTGGATGCTTATACAGAGGCGACCGGTATCCGCAAAGAGCGGGTCTGGGAGACCGATACCATGAGCGGGATCAACTGGTGTATGGTCCCTGTGACGATCATCGAGCTCGGCTATATGACCAATCCGGAAGAAGATATGAAGATGCAGGACGAGGAGTTCCAGAACACTATGGTGGAAGGCATCGTCGCCGGCATCGAAACCTATCTGGATGAGAAGAAAGCGGAGGAGCCGGACGAAGTAAGCACAGAAGAGAGTACAAATACCGGCAGTACATTGAATCCAGAGCACGCAGAAGTAGACGAGCAGGCAGCCCATGAGAAGGAAGCGCAGGCGTCTCGAGACATCCTCGCATCGACCATCTTTACGCCGGCCCGTAAGGTGGACCGATCTGCCAAAACAGTGAGGAAGCTGATCGATTCTGCCGGCAAAGGCGTGCTGGACCGCCGCCATCAGGAACTACTGGCTAAGACGAGCGCAGAGATGCAGGCGCTGCAGGAAGCGCTGGAGGCGGAAATCGGAAGGCTCGGCGGAAAATGGTCCCTCTATCTCAAGCGTTTGGATACGGACCAGGTAATCGGCGTTCATGCGGATGAAAAGATGGTGGCAGCCAGCCTGATCAAGCTGTTTGTGGCGGGAGAGTTCTTCCGTCAGACGGATGAGAACATGCTCGACATTGAAAAGTACGGAAGACTTCCGGATGCCATGATCAATGTCAGCGACAACGGCGCAGCCAATACGCTGATCAATGCAGTGGGAATGGACAACGTCAACAAATTCGCACAGGAGCACGGGTTCACAGAGACAGAGATCAATCGCCGCATGCTGGAGAATAACGGGACGGAGAACTACACGTCGGCAAAGGACTGCGGCGTGATGCTGGAGCAAGTCCTTGCAGGAAAGTATGTGAATCCGAAGGCCTCCGAAAGAATCCTGCAGGCGCTGAAGGACCAGCAGAGAACAGGAAAGATCCCGGCCGGAATCCCGTCTGAAGTGCCGACAGGCAATAAGACAGGAGAGCTCAGCTACGTCGATAATGACGCCGCGATTGTGTGGGCGCCGTCCTGCACCTATATTCTGTGCATCATGAGCAGCGATGCCGGCGGCCGAATTTCTGAGATCGTGCGGCTGTCGTCCATGGTCTATCATGCGATCGGCGAGTGAATCAATCGCACGTATTTCTTTGGAAAAATAAAAAGTGTAATGCTATAATGAAGCATCACTTTAAAGCGGCATTCAATATCTTCCGACTTTCCTCGGCGGAAAGCGGAAATTGGAGATCTGAACAGTATTTTGACAGCATATTGTCGGCAAAATACGGATTTTATCGGAATTGCTTATCCATTTGGGACATTGCGCTTTGCGCAAAGTTATTTTATGATACTTGTGCACTGATGCAATTGGATCAAAAACTTGCAGCAGTCAACCGCTTTTACATGCAAATCCGCTGGATTTGTCGTACATCACCGAAGGAGAGGAAAGGACGTAATGGCAGATTTTGAGAAGATTCTGAGAGAGACCAGTTATCCCGGCCGCGGCATTATGATCGGCAGAAGTGCTGACGGCGCCAAGGCAGTGACCGCTTACTTTATCATGGGAAGAAGCGTCAACAGCCGCAACCGAGTCTTCGTCGAGGACGGAGAAGGCATCCGCACGCAGGCTTTTGACCCTTCCAAGATGGAGGATCCAAGCCTGATCATCTATGCACCGGTTCGCGTCTATGGCAACAAGACCATCGTGACCAATGGCGATCAGACCGATACGATCTATGAGGGCCTCGACAAGCAGTACACGTTCGAGCAGGCGCTCCGCAGCAGAGAGTTTGAGCCCGACGCCCCCAATTACACACCTCGTATTTCCGGCGTGATGCACGTGGAAAAGGGAAAGTACAGCTACGCTATGTCCATCCTTAAGAGCGATCAGGGAGATCCTTCTTCCTGCCTCCGCTATACATTTGCCTATGAGAATCCCAAGGCCGGCGAGGGACGCTTCATCTCCACCTATATGGGCGATGGCAACCCGCTTCCCAGCTTTGAGGGAGAGCCCAGAGCGCTTGTACTCAGCGATGATTTCACAGGCGACATCGACGGCTTCACAAACCGTGTATGGACAGCGCTGAACGAGGATAACAAAGTATCCCTGTTCGTACGCTTTATCGACATCGCTACCGGCGAATACGAGACCAGAATCGTCAACAAGAATCAGTAAGCAAGGAGAGCATGAAACGATGAAAGAAATGGAACTCAAATACGGATGTAATCCCAACCAGAAGCCTTCCCGCATCTATATGGAAGACGGCTCCGATCTGCCGATCGAAGTGCTCTGCGGAAGACCCGGCTATATCAATCTCCTCGACGCATTTAACGGCTGGCAGCTGGTCAGTGAGCTCAAGAAGGCAACCGGTAAGGTGGCGGCTACTTCCTTTAAGCACGTTTCTCCCGCCGGCGCAGCAATCGGACTTCCTCTTACAGACGTAGAGAAGAAGATCTACTGGGTGGACGACATGGGCGAACTGACACCTATGGGAAGCGCTTATGCGCGTGCCCGCGGCGCTGACAGAATGTCCTCTTTTGGCGACTTTATTTCCCTGTCCGATACCTGCGACGTCTGCACAGCAAAGCTGGTATCCAGAGAAGTATCCGATGGTATCATCGCACCCGACTATGAGCCGGAAGCGCTGGAGATTCTCAAGAAAAAGAAAAAGGGCAACTACTGCGTCCTCAAGATCAATCCGGATTACAAGCCGGCAGCGCTTGAGAAAAAGCAGGTGTTTGGCGTCACATTTGAGCAGGGCAGAAATGAACTGGTGATCGACGACGCACTGTTTGCGAATATCGTCACCGAAAACAAAGAGCTTCCGCAGGCCGCACGCGACGATATGGCCATTGCGCTGATCACGCTCAAGTATACACAGTCCAATTCCGTCTGCTACGTCAAGGGCGGACAGGCCATCGGAATCGGCGCCGGCCAGCAGTCCAGAATTCACTGCACCAGACTTGCCGGCAGCAAGGCTGACAACTGGTATCTGCGCCAGTCTCCCCAGGTTCTGAATCTTCCCTTCAAAGAGGGAATCCGCAGAGCGGACAGAGACAATGCAATCGACCTCTACATGGGCGAGGACTATATGGATGTTCTTGCAGACGGCAAGTGGGAAGCGCTGTTCACAGAGAAGCCCGCTGTCTTTACAGCAGAAGAGAAGAGAGCATGGCTGGACGGCAACACAGACGTCACACTTGGCTCTGACGCCTTCTTCCCCTTCGGCGACAACATCGAGAGAGCGTTCCGCAGCGGCGTCAAGTATGTCGCACAGCCCGGCGGCAGCGTTAGAGATGACAACGTGATCCAGGCCTGCAACGACCACAACATGGTCATGTGCTTCACCGGCATCCGTCTCTTCCATCACTGATCATGCAGTTCAGAAGGAGTCTTCCCGGAAGAGGCAGCACAGACTTTTATTTTACAGATCCGGGGCAGGGCGGACTCAGTGAGGAGCAGCAGCTCTTTATAACGAATCTGATCATGCACTACCTGAAAAAGTATCCACAGCTAAAGATCAACGCGGTTTGGGACTTCGGTATTGAAGAAGGGGACCCGGTGCGCGGCGAAAAGTACGGCGATTTCGCAAAGAGCAGAGATAATGCGGTCTATAACGCACAGCTCCTCACGATTTCCTTCAATCACGTACGGATCCGCAGGATGTCCTCTGAGCCAAAATTCAGCGATATCCATGCGGCTGTCGAATACTATGAGAACCATAGAGACCTTGCGGCGCAGGCTGCCACCATGCAGGCGGATCTTCTTCGTGAAGGCGTGCCGTGGCCGCAGATTGAGGGGATGATCAGGGAGAGACTGAAGATCGAACCGCTTGCGGAGAACGCACTGTCGATCATGGAACCGTATTTTGCCGACGTGCAGGCCATCCGGATGCTTGAAAATTCAGAGAGCATCCGAAGGCTGGTTGTCCACGAAATCGGGCATATGATCTCAGAAGAGACAGGCGCGGTCGACAACAAAAAGATTCGGAATCTGTTCAGCAAATGCAGGGACGGATTTGAGAACCTGTATGAATTCTGCGCGGAGTGTTTTATGGCGGCGGACCTGACCGACGCGATCGGTCTTGCCAATGAATATGCCCGCATTTTAAAGAGTGTGATTTGATGTTAATAAAAACAGCTGCGCACAGCTTCATGCTGCGGCAGCTGTTTTCTTTATGCACTTATATAGGAATTCATTTAAATTCCTCGTCGTCCACCATCATGTGATCGCGCAGATAGCGCATCACTTCCCTTCTAGTGATGATGCCGATAAAGCAGCCGGTATCATCGACAACGGGGACAAAATTTTGTGTGGTGGCGGAGCTCAGAAGGTCCTCCATATCGGCGTCCGCCTTGACAGCGGTATAATCTCTCCTTCTGGAAACAGATTTGAGAGGTCGATCGGAGGCGGCCGCTACGGTGAGAGAGGGGTGTCTGTTCAGCTCACGGAGCAGATCGTCATTGGCAAGCGTGCCCTCGTATTTGCCGGTGACTTCGTTCAGAACCGGCACGGTTGTGAACTGGTACCTGAGCATCTTATCGATCGCCTGTCCCATGGTGTCTGAACTGTAGACATATCCGACTTCCACCTTAGGGGTCAGAAAAAAGAGAATATTCATGCATAGACCTTTCTATTATTGATAATACAGGATGTTCCGGCCAAGATCGTCCGCCTTCTCTTTGCCCAAATAGTGCTCGACAATAGCGAGCGCAAAGGGAATCGCGGTACCCATGGCACGGCTTGTGATGATATTGCCCGTCGTCACGGCGTTTTCTCTTACCAGATCGGCACCGCCGTCGAGCAGGATACTCTCTACGCTGGGGTTACAAGTTGCGCGAACGCCCTTTAACAGCCCGAGCTGCGCAAAGATTGAAGGGGCCGCACAGATGGCGGCGATCATCTTGCCTTTTCTGTGGAAACGGGCAACCTGCTCCATTAAAGGTGCGCAGGCCTTGAGATTGGGCGTGCCCGGGATTCCGCCGGGAAGCACCAGCATGTCGAAGCTGTCCCAGTCGAGATGATCGACCGTCGTATTAGCGACAACCGTTACGTTATGGGAAGTTACAACAACAGGCGTGCTGTTCACCGATACCTTCGTACAGGGAATACCGGCTCTGTAGAGAATGTCCGCGACAGTGAGAGCTTCAATGGTCTCGCAGCCATTAGCGAGAAAAAGTGCTACTTTGTGTTCAGAAGCGCTTACAGACATAATAATCGTTCTCCTTTCCTATGCATTGTTGAAAGTAGAATCCTATGATCCCGCAAAAAGCGTAAAAACATTCCGCGATTTGCACATAGACACTTGTATTATAAAGGAAATGGACAAGAAATGTGTGAAGTAGTCATAAAAGTTCTATAAAAATGTCCTCGCTTTTGGTACAATATAATATAGTTAAAAATGTGTCATGATTTTTACAAAGGATTGAAACCACTATCTGTCGGTCGTGAACGCAACCCAAAATCAGAAATTGCAAACGCATTGCTGAAAGGAGTAACAAATGGTAACCAATGATGCTACACTCGTGCGACTGAAGCACAGAATTATGGAAGAGACAGCCAAGCTGGCCTGGGACGGCAAGCTGGATGAGGAACACAGGGAAAAACTCATCTATGAGATCATTCCCGGACCCATGGCGACCTATCGCTGCTGTGTCTACAAAGAGAGAGAGCTCGTCAAACAGAGAATTAATCTTTCCCTGGCCAAGTGCCCGGATGGAATCTCCCAGTCTGAGAACATTGTTCAGGTAATCCGCCCTGCCTGTGAGGAATGTCCTCTTTCCGCCTATACCGTAACTGATAACTGCCGTCTCTGCATGGGCAAGGCATGTATCAATTCCTGTAAGTTCGGTGCGATCAGCATTGGCGAGAGAAGAACCCACATTGATCCCAATAAGTGCAAAGAGTGCGGTATGTGCGCGAAGGCATGTCCTTACGGCGCGATTGCCCATCTCGTTCGTCCTTGCAAGAAGGCTTGCCCTGTCGGCGCCATCACCTATGATGACAACGGCATTTGCGTGATCGATGAGAACAAGTGCATCCAGTGCGGTCACTGCATCCACTCCTGTCCTTTCGGTGCAATCGGTTCCAAGACCTATCTTGTAAACATTATCAATGATATCCGTGCCGGCAAGGAAGTAATCGCTATGGTCGCGCCTGCAACAGAAGGCCAGTTCGGCGCTGATATCACAATGAAGTCCATCAAGGAAGCGTTCATCAAGATGGGCTTTGCTGATATGGTCGAGGTCGGTCTCGGCGGCGATATGACGGCTGCATACGAGTCCATTGAGTGGGCGGAAGCCAAGGAAGAAGGCAAGAAGATGACGACTTCCTGCTGCCCCGCATTCATGAACATGATCAAGAAGCACTTCCCCAAGCAGTATGAGGAGAACGTCTCTCAGACCGTTTCCCCTATGTGCGCTATTTCCAGATATCTCAAGGCTACACGCCCCGGCTGCGTCACCGTATTCCTCGGACCTTGCATCGCCAAGAAATCCGAAGCGGCTGACAAGTCCATACCCGGCAATGCGGATTACGTCATCACCTACGGTGAGTTCCGTGCGCTGATGCGCTCCAAGGGCGTGGAAGTGCAGGCGGAAGACAACTCCTATCAGGAGTCCTCGATCTGGGGCAAGCGCTTCGCTACATCCGGCGGCGTTGCCAATGCGGTTCTCGAGTGCATGCAGGAGAGAGGCCAGGATACTTCCGGCATTACCTATGTACAGGTGGCAGGCGGTCTCGAGTGCAAGACCACTCTGACTATGCTCAAGGCCAATCGTCTCAAGGAAGACTTCGTAGAAGGTATGATCTGCGAGGGCGGCTGCGTAGGCGGACCTTCCAAGCACAGAACCGAGATGGAGATCAAGAGAGCCAGAGAAGGTCTTCTCAAGAAAGCCGATGGCAGAAAGGTTCTCGACAACCTGAAGAATTATCCTATGGACAAGTTCTCCATGTATCGTGACGGTCACATGGACGAGGAGTGCCAGGTAAAGATCAACAAGTAATCCTATATAATGAACGGCATGTCTGAAGCGATGCTATCGAAGACATGGCATAGATTCCTTGTATTATATTGTTGACATTAAGAGCGGATCGGTATTGTCTGATCCGCTCTTTTTTACCACGATCATGTGGACGCTTTGCGTACAGAATGCTATAATAATATGCCGTAAATATTTATTTAACTAAAGAGGTTTATGATGCGAATTGGAACAGGATATGACGTACATAAGCTCGTAGAGGGACGCAAACTGATCATCGGCGGCGTTGAGATCCCCTATGAAAAGGGACTTTTAGGACATTCCGACGCAGACGTGCTGGTCCATGCGATCATGGATGCGCTTCTTGGCGCGGCTGCGCTGGGGGACATCGGTTTGCATTTCCCGGATACGGATGAGAAGTATAAAGGCGCCGACTCCTTGATGCTCATGCGGGAAGTCAGAAGGATTCTGGAAGAGCATTACTTCCTGATTGAGAACGTGGATTCCACCATCATTGCGCAGGCGCCCAAGATGAAGCCCCATATCGAAGCGATGCGTCGCAATATTGCGGAGGCGCTGCAGATCGATATCTCTCAGGTGAGCGTCAAGGCCACTACGGAAGAGAGACTGGGATTTACGGGCCGCGGAGAAGGCATTTCCGCGCAGGCAGTGGCCCTGATCACATCGCCAATGGATCTGGAGGCCAGGACGGCCTTTGATACGGGTGGAGGCTGCGCAGCCTGCCCTATACACAAGCAGTCCTAAAGGGCGTAGGCACCGTTGATCATCGAGCATACTTGTTATGCGTTCAGAAATAATTGTAAAGTGAGGATGACCATGAAGATTTTTAACACAATGTCAAGAAGCAAAGAGGAATTTGTGCCGCTGAAGCCCGGAAAGGTCAGTATGTACGTATGCGGTCCGACCGTTTACAACCTGATCCACATCGGCAACGCGCGCCCTATGATCGTATTCGACACGGTCAGACGGTATTTTGAATACAAGGGATATAAAGTCAATTATGTGTCCAACTTCACGGACGTCGATGACAAGATCATCAACAAGGCTATGGAAGAGGGCGTCGATGCTTCCGTCATTTCTGAGCGCTATATCACGGAATGCCAGAAGGATATGGCGAGCCTCAATATCCGTCCTGCGACCATGCATCCCAGGGCGACCCGCGAGATCGGCGGCATGATTGATATGATCCAGACTTTGATCGACAAGGGATACGCCTATGTGGCAGAGGACGGCACAGTTTATTACAGCACCAGGAAGTTTGACGGATATGGCAAGCTTTCCCACAAGGACCTCGACAATATGCGAAGCGGCAACCGCGATCTCAAGGTCACTGGCGCTGAGCAGAAGCAGGATCCGCTGGATTTCGTCCTCTGGAAACCCAAGAAGGACGGAGAGCCTTACTGGGATTGCCCATGGTGCAAGGGAAGACCCGGCTGGCACATTGAGTGCTCTGTCATGAGTAAGCGCTATCTGGGCAGCCAGATCGACATTCACGCAGGCGGCGAGGACCTCATATTCCCGCACCATGAGAATGAGATCGCGCAGTCAGAGGCGGCCAATGGCGTCTCGTTTGCAAAATATTGGATGCACAACGCCTTCCTCAATATCGACGGCGTCAAGATGGCCAAGTCCAAGGGCAATTTCTTCACTGTGCGCGACGTCATCGCGCAGTATGATCCCCAGGTTCTTCGCTACTTCATGCTTTCTTCTCATTACAGAAGCCCTCTCAACTTCAGCAGAGAGCTCATGGAATCTGCCAAGGCTTCTTATGAGAGAATCCTCAACTGCGGCGAGAATCTGAGATTCCTTCTGGGCAAGGCGGAAGGCGCTATGACAGAGGAAGAAGCGGTGCTTGTCAAGGAGGCCGAGAGCTATCGCACACAGTTCGAGACGGCGATGGACGATGACTTCAACACGGCAGACGGCATTTCCGCTGTATTTGAGCTGGTCAAGTGGATCAACAGCCATGTGAGCGGCAGCTCCTCCAAGGAATTTCTGGAGGCGCTCGACAAAGAGCTTCTGGATCTGACAGACGTCTGCGGTCTGATCGTGGAGAGAGACAACGAGCTCGAGGACGATCTCGCCGCCTATGTGGAAGCGAAGATCGCAGAGAGAAAGGCCGCCAAGAAAGCACGCGATTTTGCCAAGGCCGACGCAATCCGCGACGAACTCAAGGCAAAAGGCATTATTCTGGAAGATACCAGAGAAGGAGTTAAATGGAAGAAAGCCTGAGAGGCATGATCCTCAAGGAATTTCCACATGAAGAAATTGATATCAGAACGTATTCCCCGGCGGCGCTCGCCTTTCTAGGGGATGCGGTCTATTCGCTGGTGATCAGGACCATCCTGATTTCCAAGGGAAACCGGCAAGTGGAGAAGCTGCACAACGAGACGACTTTCTATGTCAGGGCAGAGCAGCAGGCGGCCATCGGCAAGGCTGTCTATGATCTGATGACCGAAGAGGAAAAGAAGGTCTACCGGCGCGGCAGGAACTCCAATCCCTACCACCATGCCAAGAGTTCTTCACTGGAAGAATATTTACAAGCAACCGCACTGGAGGCCCTGTGCGGTTACTTGTATTTAAAGGACCGAACCGACCGCATGATGGAACTGCTCCGAGAGGGCGTTGCCAGAACGGACCGAAAAGGAAAATTGGGACCCAGAAAGCCGGATCCTGAACAGATAGGAGACATAGAAGATGAAGAATGAGAATCGGATCGAGGGAAGAAACGCCGTCATTGAGGCGTTTCGCTCCGGTAAAACGATCGATCGATTATATATGCTGGACGGCAGCAAAGAAGGTGCCATGCAGACGGTGCGCAAGGAAGCGGCCAAGCGCGGCACGCCGATCAAGTATGTGAATCGCCAGCGCCTGGACCAGATGTCGGAGACAGGCAGGCACCAGGGCGTGATCGCGGAAGTTGCGGCTTATTCCTATGCGGAGATGGAAGACCTCTTTGCCAAGGCAAAAGAGAAGGGAGAAGATCCTTTCTTCGTCCTTCTGGACGGCATTGAGGATCCCCACAACCTTGGCGCCATTATCCGTACCGCCAATATGGCAGGCGCGCACGGTGTGATCATCCCCAAGGACAGGGCCGTTGGCCTGACTGCGACCGTTGCCAAGGCATCCGCCGGCGCGATCAACTATACGCCGGTCGTCAAGGTCACCAACCTGGTCCGCACGATGGAAAAGCTCGCGGAGCAGGGGCTTTGGTTTGTATGCGCCGATATGGACGGCACTAATCTGACCGAACTTAACTTAAAGGGTCCCATCTGCCTTGTGATCGGAGCGGAAGGAAGCGGCGTCAGCAGGCTGGTCAAGGAGAAGTGCGACATGGTGGCGTCGATCCCGCAGAAGGGCGATATCGACTCCCTGAACGCATCTGTGGCGATGGGTGTTTTGGCGTATGAGATCGTTCGTCAGAGAAGCCTTTGACAACGGATCGCGCATGACCGTGCATACCATACAGTGAGGATCCATGAAAAAAGAAACGTATGAGAAGTATTCAGATGAAGAACTGATCGCACTGTTTCGGGACGGCGACCAGGATGCGATGGAAACTCTTCTCAATAAATATAAGGGACTGGTGCTGGGAAAGGCCAAATCCATGTATATCCTGGGCGGGGATTCAGACGACCTGATCCAGGAGGGGATGTTGGGCCTCTTTAAGGCCGTCAGGGACTATGACTGCGGCCGGGACGCCAGCTTCCGGACATTTGCGCAGCTGTGCGTGACGAGGCAGCTCTACACAGCGGTGACCGCCTCCAGCAGGAAGAAACATCTTCCTCTTAATACAGCGATTTCGCTCAGTCGGCCCGTGCGAGAAGACGATAGCGACGAACAGGATGAGGAGCTGGTGGACTGCCTGGAAGCGGACGATAGTACCAACCCGGAGGCGTATTTGATCGGGCAGGAAGAGCTGGAGCGCCTGGAAGAGAAGATTGAGAAAGAGCTGAGCCCGATGGAAAAGCAGGTGCTGGATCTGCATTTGACCGGAATGGGCTATGTGGAGATCGCGCACGTCCTCAATCGGGATGAAAAATCCACGGACAATGCGCTGCAGAGGATCCGCGCGAAACTTAAAAAATGGAGGTAACATAGATGGCAGTAAATCCCAAACAGCTGATGCAGATGGCAGACAGACTTCGGATCTTCAAAGAACAGCATCCGCGTGTGCTTGAATTTATCAGCGCGGTTGGAAGAAGTTCCCTGCAGCCCGGCGTCATATTGGAACTCAAAGTGACCGAAACAGACGGCAGAACTTCTGTGACCAATATGCGGCTCACACCGGAGGACATCGAGACCATCGAGATCATTAAGAGCCTTAAGGGAGGCAAATAAAGCGCTGTATTCGTATAATAGAAGCGCTGGCAGAACGAGCAGGATAATACAAATATGTAGAAAAGCAGGGCAGACCATTACGATCCGTCCTGCTTTTCTTTATCGTTTCATTTCCCCGAATGATGTACGCGGTATTATTTTTGCAATACGCCGTCGGTGCCAAAGGTATAAGACTTTCCACCGATTGTGTGCTTGCCTGTAAACATCTTGCCGTAGGAGTCAAAATAGTACTTCTTGCCGTCAATGGTCTGCCAGCCGGTCTTGGCGTAAAAGTCACCGGGCGTCAGATAGTAGGTCTGTCCATCGATGGTCTGCCAGCCTTCCAGAAGATAGCCCTTGTCAGGACTCAGATAATACCATTTCTTCTGTTCTTTGACCCACTCCCAGCCGGTGTGCATATAGCCGGTGATCGGATCAAAATAGTACTTCTTGTTGTTGATGCGCTTCCAGCGAAGGTACATCTTGCCGTCGCTTGTGAAGTAATACTTGTTGCCCTGGATGGTCTTCCAGCCTGTCACACGCAGTCCGTTTCCGTTGAAATAGTAGATATCGCCGTTGATATTCTGGAAGCGGTTCGTCAGGAAGGAATTGCCAACCTTGAACTTGTAGCTGCTGCCGGATTTTACCCAAACGCCGCTGGAGGCCGCGTTGTAGGAGGCACTGTTGTTGCTGGGAAGGCAGCTGAAGTGCACGATCTGTCTGGCCGTCTTGGGCGCGTTACTGATAATAACGCCTTTTCCGGCCGCGCATTCAACGACTTTGCCATTGCCCAAATAGATTGCCACATGACTGTTGCTGCCGGCGGTTCCTTTGCCGGTGCAGATCACGTCGCCGGGAGACGCCTTGCTGACGTCCGTACCGATGTTGACGCCGCCGGGATAGCGGCTTGGCTTGTTGCCCCACTCGTAGGAGTGGACGAAGTCCTCGACCAGTCCAAACTTATGAAGAACGTGGTATACGTACCATGAGCAGTCCGTCTTTCCGTCGGATTTCAGGTGCTTGTAGCGAAGACCATTCGGATCGTTGTTGGTGACGGAGGAAGCATAATCGATCTTGCCGACAAAATAGGTTGCATAGGCCAGCATGTTATTCACAAATGCTGAATTCCGATTCGTGCTGTAGTCCAGCGTCATATCCTTATCTGTGCCCGCCGCCCAGGTCTTGGTCACCGCCGATGTCAGGTATGTATTGCTGTTCCAGACCACTTTGGTGCCGGGAGAAGCGGAGGAAGTCTGCGACGTCACCTGCGACGCGGCAGAAGGCGCCGTTCCGGTCGTGAGCTGTCCTTTATTATTGAAGGTATAGCTCTTGCCGTCGATGGTCTGTGTGCCGGTTACCATGACGCCGTCGGTGCCAAAATAGTAGGTCTTGGAGCCGATGGTCTTCCAACCGGTGATCATGAAGGCGCTCTGGGTATCGAAGTAATACTTCTCGCCGCCAATGGTCTGCCAGCCTGTCTTTGCATAGAACTCATCGGGCGTCAGATAGTATTTCTTGCCGCCGATGGTTCTCCATCCCTCGAGAAGGTATCCCTTGGAAGGACTCAGATAGTACCACGCGTTCTTTTCCTCGACCCACTCCCAGCCGGTGTGCATATGGCCGTCGACGGGATCGAAGAGATATTTCTTGCCGTTTACTCGCTTCCAGCGAAGCAGCATGCGTCCGTTCGAATCAAAGTAATAGGTCTTTTTATTAATGGTCTTAAAACCGGTCACGCGATAGCCGCTGTTGTCAAAATAGTAGGTATAGCTGCCGATCTTCTGGAACTTGTTCTTGGAATAGGTTCCATTTGTATTGCGGTATTTGTATCCGTTGCTGTCTTTGATGAACTTTGCCGTAAATTTATAGCGTGTAGGCAGCGCTGTGACGGAATCCGCAGCAGACACTGTAGCGGCCGTTGCCTTCATAGCCGTTGTAATGTGATAGGGCAGCGCGTCGTTAAACTGGTATTTGACCTGGTTGACGACCTTTCCGGCACTGTTCTTGATGTTGGCTGTGACGGTCTTGAGGTTGCGCTCGCCGGCGACACTGATATGACCGGCTTTGACGGTGAATGTCAGCATGCCGTTATAGCGTGTGCTGTAGACGTTGCAGGTCTTTTGCAGTACACTGAGCGGTGTTTTGACCCAGCCGCCGCCGCAGGAATCGGAATCGTCGCCGTTCCAGTTGTAGAAAGCAAAAGAGGGGTTCACTTTCTTGAGGAATGCGGATGTGTTGCTGGTGTTGCCGCCGTGGTGGTTCATCTTGAAGATGTCCGCCTTGATATTGATCCCGGCCTTGACAATCTGATTCTCGACTTCCTTCTCGATATCCCCACAGGTGAGGAAGGAGACACTGCCGGAAGTCACCTTGGTGACCAGGGAGTTATTGTTGATGTAATTGGCGTCATACTTGCCACTGTTATAGGTGCAGCCCCAGAGAACCTTCAAAGTGGCGTTTCCGACCTTGAAGCTGGATCCCTTCTTGAGATATACGATCTTGACGCCTTCGTCATTGGCGGCGCTGACAATCGCATTGTAGCCGGCCAGAAAGTCCTTGCAATAATTGCTCTTCTGTGCGCCCTTTTTGATATATGCGGGGTCCGGAAGATAGACAGTGCCTACATTAAAACGGGAATCCCTGATAATGGTAGGGATCTGGTGCATATGATCGTAATGATAGTGGGAAAGATAGATGTCAAAAGTATAGAAATGATGATCATCCAGGTAGTTGATCAGCGTATCATACTTGTCCCGCAGATAGGTATCCATCAGAAGGTTCTTGCCGCCGCTCGAGAGCATTGTGCTGTCTCCCCAGACAGAGTCATGACCGTAGTCGATCGGCGTGATCTGCATATTGCCGCTCGCCGCCTGTGTCGGCAGAACGGGAGAGAGGGACGTAAAGAGTAAAAGAATTCCCAGTAGGAATAAGAATAATGACCTGCGTATGCAGGAGCTCGAATGATGAACGTGTGTATTCGCGACCATAGTTACTCCTATATGCCTCTTGTTTCATCGTAAAAGAGGCGTGATTAAGCATCATAAACTCGTACCACGATAAGGATAACATATAGTTACGAAATTGTTAACTAAAAATTAAATAAAATTCAATATAGATGTAATAAATGTCAAAATATATACAAATATATTACATCATGAAGCCCAATGCCTACTGTGCGTCCGCTTGAGGTCGCACAAACAGACCTGCTGCATACAGCACAGCGCCAATGCCCAGCAGGATCCATCCGGCGACCATCATCCAATGCTGGTATATAGAGGCGTTGCCGGCGATCTCAAAAACGCCGCGCAGGAGACTGCTGACTGTCAGCGCCGCGGTTCCCGTGTGCCAAAATAGTGTGGACAAAAGACTGGGCCCCGGGATGGCCGACACCAGATACAGGACGCAGGCGGGCAGTGCCACAAGACATAAAGGCCATGCAAACATGTAGGTCATAAAGGGAGAGTGCACGCCGTGGGAAAACACATTATAAATAAGATAAAAGACAAAGCAAAACGCAGAGATGCAAAGGGCGGTCAGCGCCGTCCTGCGGAGTGCGCCGCGGTCTTTTTCACTCACCAATATAGACAATATCACTGATACTCCTTTCCGTGATCTTTTCCCCGAAAGTCGTCGGTTTGTTGAGAACACGTCCGTTGAACCAGATTGTAGAGGAGCCGCCGCCATCCAGATTATAGGCCGTCGTGCAGCCAAGATCCTGCATCAGCTGCGCAAGTTCAAGAAGAGACAGGCCCACACTTTCCTCCGTTCTACCATCAGAGACAACAAATACATAGTGAAGAGGCGCAATCTGCCCAATCGAAGTGCGGGGGTTGGTGACCTGGGCGCGTTCCACTTCATCGCCTTCTCGGACTGTGATTTCTCCGTCAATCAAAAGGCCCGGTCCAAAGGAAAAGATATCCCGGGCGCCCATATCTGCCATATCCTGCGCCGAATAATCCACTTCTGCCAGGATTTCCAGTGTTCCATCCGCCATGATACACAGATCTTCCTGGTCCTGGTCATAGGCGGCCAGATCGCGGTATAAATAGCCGCCTCGCATGACATATCCCGCGTCGCGGAATCCATAATAATCGCCGTTAATAGCAAGAACCGCGTTGTTGGCCTCGGCGATCGAGGAGGTCGTATCCGTCAGATTGCGTCCAAATGCATCGCCTGCAAGGGCGGTTTGGAGAAGGTCGGGATTATCCACGACGATATCCGCGATATAGATATCAGTGTCCAGCCTTCGCATAGTGCGGATCTGTATCGATATATGGCCGTCCTCATAGGAGGTATCCGTGATGACCGGCTCGGTCAAAACATTCTCCTCGTCGCCTGCATCGTCTGCGATGCCGGGATCCTCTGTCTGAGAAGTGGAGAGGCCGGAAGCGGTCTCATTCGTCTCGGACCTATGAATGATATCTCTGGGGATCACAAATGCGTCGAGCAGCGTCCAAATTGTCCACAGGACAAGGATGATGGACGCCGCGATCCGCCAGATTCTTCGCACCTTGCGCCTGAAAACCAAAGAATCAGCATGGTGCCCGCTGATTTGTCTATTTGTTTTACTCATGTTGATCAGTACTACCTATCGAAGAAACAGCGCAGCGTCAGTCCTTGGACATGCGAATGACAATGTCTGCCGCAATTGCGATCAGTCCTGCGGCGGCAAGTCCAAGCCCCGCCTTTTTCAAAGGCTCCTTATATATAAGGAAAGAATCACGAACAGGGCGGAAGTGAGAGCTCTCGTTGTCATCCTCATACACCGTCTCAATGGGGAGCATGATCAGAGGCGCGCGCTTCACCGCTTCTGTCAAAAAATTCATCTCATAGTCATAGCGGTCGCCCTTTACGCGCAGTGCGAGCGGAATGAGGGACACAGGAATGCCGCGAAGGCCCGTCTGCGTGTCTTTACAGGATACGCCTGTGGCGGCCTTAAAGAAGGCCGACGTGATGCGATTGCCCATTCTGCTTCTAGGCGGTACGTTTTCTTTGTCGAAATCGCGAACTCCCAGAACAAGATGATCGGGATAGGTATCCATGGCGTCCGCAATTCGCACGATATCCTGCGCCAGATGCTGCCCATCCGCGTCTGCTGTGATGATATTGATTTTTTGGCCAAACTGATGGACCGCTTTTTCGATTCCGGTCCGCAGTGCGGCGCCCTTTCCCATATTATGTTCGTGATGGACGATGGTGCAGCCCAGCTCTTCCGCGCGGTAGAAAATCGGCGTGTATTCGCTGCCGCTGCCATCATCGGCCAGTACAATTCTGATAAGGCCCGTGTTTTCGAGGGCTTCTACAAGTTCTAACAGTCTGTGATCCGGTTTATAGGCCGGTATGCAGACAACATGATTGATAACAGTATTCATATAGAGTAGACACTCCTTTCTGACGTATTCGGGAATCATGCGCCTTGCAGCAGGCGTCTTACAATAGGATTCCGGAATCCTATTATAGCGTATTTGCCATAAAAGAAAATCAATTTAAAGTGACAATTTTGTGAAGTCCTTTATTATAGAGAATTCTTTTGCTATAATACAGAGATGAATTTGGATTCAGAAAGGAAAAGGTTCATTATATGAATTTTGGTAGAAGAGGAATACGCAACAGGCAGGAGTATCTTGCCTCGAAGAGCCGCAAGCGCCTCAAAAAGGTCATGCTTGGCGCCGGACAGCTTCTGCTGGTCGCCTTTATAGGTCTTGGCGTGATCGGGGCGGCGCTGGGACTGGGTGTTTTTCGCGGCGTGATCGACAGTGCTCCGAGCCAGACAGTCATCGACGTCAGTCCCAAAGGCTTTTCTTCCTTTGTATATGATGCCAAGAACAATCAGGTGGCCAAGCTTGTGTCGGCAGACTCCAACCGAATCCCGGTTTCCGGCGATATGATCACAGAGAATCTGGCGCACGCGTTTGTCGCAATCGAGGATGAGCGCTTTTACGAGCATAAGGGCATTGACGCACCCGGCATTCTGAGAGCTGCCGTGATCGGCGTGACGACCGGTAATTTCTCTGAAGGCGCAAGTACCATCACACAGCAGCTGATCAAGAATAATGTCTTTACGTCCTGGACCAATGAGACGAGCGTGGAGAGGATCAAGAGAAAGCTGCAGGAACAGTACCTGGCCATTGAACTTGAGAAGACCATGAGTAAGGACACAATCCTTCTCAACTACCTCAATACGATCAACCTTGGCCATGGTACGCTCGGCGTAGAAGCGGCGTCCCAGCGCTATTTTGACAAGCATTGCGATGAACTGACTGTATCAGAATGTGCTGTACTGGCCAGTATCCCGCAGAACCCCACGCAGTTCGACCCGATCATCTATCCGGAGCAGAATAAGCAGAGAAGAGAAACGGTACTCAACTACATGCTCAATCAGGGTTATATTGACAGCGAACAGCTTGCCAAGGCAGAAGCGGACGACGTCTATACCAGAATACAGGAAGTCAACATCAAGAAGCAGGTCGAGGACAATAAGATCAACTCCTACTTTGTTGATGCGCTGCAGACACAGATTCTGCAGGATTTGCAGGATGACGCAGGAAAGACGGAAGAAGAAGCCTATGCACTTCTTTACAGTGGCGGACTCAAGATTTACTCCACGCTTGATCCCGACATCCAGGCTATATGCGATCGAGAGTGCAGTGAGGATTCCGGCAACTTCCCTGAGAATGTCAAGTATATCCTCAGTTACAAACTCTCTGTCATCAACGAAGACGGCACGACGTCCAACTATGACAGCAACTCGCTGGCCAACTGGCTGGCAGAGCAGGATTGGGATGCGGACCTTATGTACAGCTCCAAGGATAACGCCTACAGCGATATCGAGGACTTCAGAAATTCGGTCATCAAGGATCCCAAGAAGCAGAAATATACAGAGAGCGTAAACCTGGCGCCCCAGCCTGAGATCTCCCTGACCATCGAGGACCAGCACAACGGACATGTGCTTGCCATGGTCGGCGGACGAGGTGACAAGGAAGCGAACAGAACGCTCAACAGAGCGACCGATACGCTTCGTCAGCCCGGATCCACCTTCAAGGTCATCACGACCTACGCGCCTGCGTTGGATACAGGGGATTACACGCTCGCTTCTTCCGTTGTCGATGAGCCTTACAGCTATAAGAGCGGCGTGCCGGTCCGCAACTGGTACAAAGGATACAGAGGACTGTCCACAGTCAGACAGGGTATCGTGCAGTCCATGAACATTGTGACTGTCAAGGTGCTCTCCGATATCGGTCCCAGACTGGGATATGACTATGCTGAGAAATTCGGTATTTCCACTCTGGTGGACGGCGTCGAGATCAACGGCAGTACATTCACGGACGTCAACGAGACTTTGGCGCTCGGCGGTATCACCTATGGCGTCAAGAACATCGAGCTGAATGCAGCGTATGCGACAATTGCCAACGGCGGCTTCTACATCGAGCCCAAGATGTATACAGAAGTCTACGACCACGAAGGAAATCTCCTCCTGGACAGCTCCAAGACGGCGGCCGGAAGGCGTGTTCTTAAGGAAAGAACGGCATGGCTTCTGACTAATGCCATGGAAGATGTTGTGGAGGAAGGCACAGGAAGAAGTGCGGACTTCCCCACTACTAAGGTAGCCGGTAAGACCGGAACCACTTCTGACGAGAACGATGTATGGTTCTGCGGCTACACGCCCACTTATACAGCGACAGTCTGGGCCGGCTACGACAACAACGTCGACCTGACGACGTCGGAAGAGCAGAATCTTGCCAAGACAATCTGGAGAGAGGTCATGGAAGACCTTCCCGGGAACCAGGAATGGCAGGAATTTGAAGAACCTGACGGAATCGTCCGCAGAACCGTTTGTAAGGTCTCCGGACAGGCACCTTTAAGCGGCGTTTGCCCCGCTGTCACGGAGTATTTTGACGAAGATACTGAATTTGACAGCGAAAACTATTGCGATTACCATTACGAGGAGTACCTCGAGATGAAGCGCAGGGAAGAGGAAGAGCGCAAGCGCAAAGAAGAAGAAGCCAAGAAGAAGGCGGAAGCCGAGGCCAAGAAGAAGGCGCAGGAAGCTGCCAAGAAGAAAGCGGCAAAAAAGAAAAAGACTGACGATTCAAATTGATTTTAGATTTGACAATGACATACCGCTGTGCTATTATACATTTGTTGTCGCGAAGACAGCAAATATGCTGGCATAGCACAGTCGGTAGTGCGTCGCATTGGTAGTGCGGAGGTCACGAGTTCGATTCTCGTTGCCAGCTCTTACAAACCCGAAAGCGTTTATAATAAAAGCGCTTTCGGGTTTTTGTATCTTAGGCATCTTAGGGTTACCCCTATGCGATGAGGGATGCTCATGCGTACGGGCGAAGTGGAGCGACAGGGAGGTCCGGATGGCTGCGGAAATGGAATATCTCACAATCGGCACGGTTGGCAATGGGGAATACACAGAGAAGAAATCCAGATTTATCGGGGAGATCCATCCGGTTTCCAGCGAGGAAGAGGCAGCCGCGGTGGTTGCAAAAGCCCGCAAGAAATACTATGACGCCAGGCACCACTGTTATGCATGGATCCTCGGCGACGACGGATCGGTCAAAAAAGCGTCGGATGACGGCGAACCTTCCGGTACAGCCGGTATTCCCATGTTAAAGGTCCTCGAAGGCACGGGAATCCGCAATGCCGTTGTCGTTGTGACGCGGTATTTTGGCGGCACGCTGCTGGGGACTGGCGGCCTTGTCCGCTCCTATACGCAGGCCGCTAAGGCAGCCCTTTCGGACGCGCAGATCGTTCGGATGTGCCGTTGCAAAGTGATCGGGATCGACACAGAATACGGTCTGCTGGACAGGGTCCTGTATTATCTGCGGCAGAACCGGATCGAGCCCTATGATCAGGCCTATACGGACCGCGTGTCGCTCTGTATTACGGTGGAGCACGAACGGGCGGATTCAATCATGGCGGGGCTTACAGCGCTTTCCGGCGGCAAGGTGATTATGATAGAGCTCGATGACGGCTTTTACCCTTTGCCGGCTGCCTCGGCAGATTGACAAAGCGCTTTGAAGCGACTAAACTGTACACGAAATGAGAAATGAGTAAGATTTGATATCTTTTCATAAATACTTTTTATGTGAATTTAACTAGAGAATTCTTATTCATAGAATTCTGATCCAGGAGAGGAGGTGGTTTTGTGGATCGAAGTACATATAGTTCCGGTACCGATAATCCCCTTCCACGAACGTGTGGATGCAGCAATCACCTTTTTGATGGAGGAAGGATATGGAGAATAAGAATATAGATTACGAGAAAACACTGCGGGAGCTGCTGGAACAGAAACAGTACACCAAGCTTCGCCAGGAGATCTCCGACATGAACCCGGCAGACGTCGCCGCGGTCATGGATGAGATGGAAGACGACGAGTCGCTGCGCATATTCCGCATACTTCCCAAAGGAATCGCGGCGGACGTATTCGCGAACCTGGAAATCGAAGGACAGCAGTACATCATTCAGTCCCTGTCCGATAAGGAAGCTTCCAGTATTATCGATAACCTGATGGCCGACGATGCGACGGACCTTTTGGAAGAGATGCCCGCCAACATCGTCAAGAAGATCCTCAAGAACGCGAAACCGGAGACCCGCAAGGATATCAATCACCTGCTTCGTTATCCGGAGGATTCGGCCGGCAGTATCATGACGGTCGAGTATGTCGATCTGAAGGAGAATATGACGGTCGCTGACGCGGTCGAGAGAATCCGCAAGATCGCGCTGGACTCCGAGACGGTCAATATCTGTTATGTTGTGGACGCGCAGCGTGTGCTGCTCGGAACCGTAGCGCTTCGCTACTTGATCCTCATGAATCCCGACGCGATCATCGGGGAATTCATGAATGACAATGTCATCAGTATCAATACCCTTACCGACCAGGAAGAAGCAGCCCGCATCTTCCAGAAATACGACTTTACCGCGATGCCCGTCGTGGACAACGAAAACCGTATGGTCGGTATCATCACCATCGACGACGTTGTCGATATCATCCAGGAAGAGGCCACCGAGGATATCGAAAAGATGGCGGCTATCATTCCTTCCGATAAGAGCTATTTCCGAACGGGAATTCTGGATACTTACCGGAACCGTATGCCCTGGCTTCTTCTCCTCATGATTTCCGCGACCTTTACCGGCGCGATCATCACAAGCTACGAGAAGGCGCTGGCCTCCTATGTAATCCTGACAGCGTATATTCCCATGCTGATGGACACCGGCGGTAACGCGGGCTCGCAGGCGAGCGTCTCGATCATCCGTGGTATTTCCCTGCAGGAGATTGAATTCAGCGACGCCTTACGGGCAATCTGGAAAGAGATCCGTGTCGCGGCCCTCTGCGGTATTACGCTGGCCGTATGCAACTTTGCAAAGCTCATGCTCTTTGACAGGGTTGGATTCCAGATCGCAGCGATCGTTTGCTGCACACTGGTTCTGGTCGTTTTGTTTGCCAAGACCATCGGCTGCTTCCTGCCGCTGCTTGCTCACAGGCTTGGTTTTGACCCCGCCGTGATGGCAAGCCCTCTGATCACGACAATCGTAGATGCCATTTCGCTGTCGATCTACTTCCTGATCGCGACGAATGTACTGCATCTGGCCGTATAGCAATAGCTGCGTAAGATATAATTATAAAAAGACCTGTATGGGAGCTGTCCCATACAGGTCTTTTATTATACAACGCAATCTGCATCAATCGGATGGCAGGCGATTACTGCATCTGTGCAGCGCTCTTAGCCGCGGCGCTGATATTGGCGCGCTTTCTAAGGCGGGGATCCAGAATCTTCTTTCTGAGGCGAAGATGATTGGGCGTCACCTCCAAAAGCTCGTCGGTATCGACGTATTCAATGGCCTGCTCCAGACTCATGAGCCTGGGCGGAACAAGGCGGAGCGCCTCGTCTGCGCTGGAGGAGCGGGTGTTGGTCAGATGCTTGGTCTTACATACGTTTACGTCGATATCCACGGACTTGCCGCTCTGTCCGACGATCATACCGGCGTATACCTCTTCGCCGGCGCCGATAAAGAGCTGTCCGCGCTCCTGCGCGTTGAAGAGGCCATAAGCGACCGCCGTGCCGGCTTCAAACGCAATCAGGGATCCCTGCTTGCGGTAGGTGATATCTCCCTTATACGGGGCGTAGCAGTCGAAGATCGTATTCATAATGCCGTTGCCCTTGGTGTCTGTGAGAAAATCGCCTCTGTAGCCGATGAGTCCGCGGGACGGAATGGAGAACTCGAGTCTTGTATAGCCGCCGTTGATGATGCCCATGTTGAGTAGTTCGCCTTTGCGCTCGGCAAGCTTCTGGATGACAGTGCCGGAGAATTCCTCCGGTACGTCGATAAAGCAGGTCTCCATGGGTTCGAGCAGCTTTCCGTTTTCATCCCTCTTGTAGATGACTTCCGCCTTGCTGACCGCGAATTCGTACCCCTCACGGCGCATTGTCTCGATGAGGACCGAGAGATGCAGTTCACCGCGGCCGGATACCTTAAAGGACTCCGTGGTCTCTGTATCCTCCACGCGAAGGGATACGTCCGTATTGAGCTCTCTGTACAGCCTGTCGCGAATGTGACGGCTGGTGACATACTTGCCGTCCTTGCCGGCAAGCGGAGAGTCGTTGACGCTGAAGGTCATAGAGATCGTGGGCTCGGAAATCTTCTGGAACGGAATTGCCTCGGGTGCCTCGGGAGAGCAGATCGTATCACCGATATGGAGATCGGAGATGCCGGAAACGGCTACGATGGAACCAATCTTTGCTTCGGCCACTTCCACACGGCGCAGGCCCTCGAACTCGTAGAGCTTACTGATCTTGACCTTGCGCATCTGGTCTGGATTGTGGTGGTTTACGATCACGCACTCCTGGTTGACTTTCAGCGTTCCGTTATCCACTTTTCCAACGCCGATCCGGCCGACATATTCATTGTAGTCGATCGTACTGATCAGCATCTGTGTGCCGGCGTCGGGATCGCCCTGGGGCGCCGGAATATAGTCGATGATGGTCTCAAACAGAGGCTTCATGCTTGCGCCCGCACTTCCGAGGTCCAGTGTTGCAATACCGGACTTAGCCGATGCGAATACGAAGGGGCAGTCGATCTGCTCGTCGCTGGCGCCAAGATCCATCAAAAGTTCGAGGACCTCGTCGATCACCTGCGTGGGGCGGGCGCCGGGACGGTCAATCTTGTTGATGCAGACAATGACGGGAAGATCCAGGGCCATTGCTTTACTAAGCACAAAGCGTGTCTGGGGCATAGGACCTTCAAACGCATCAACAACCAGAATTACGCCGTTGACCATCTTGAGAACACGCTCCACTTCGCCGCCGAAATCCGCATGTCCGGGGGTGTCAATGATATTGATCTTGACGCCCTTATAATAAACGGCTGTATTTTTACTCAGAATCGTGATTCCACGCTCTCTTTCAATATCACCGGAGTCCATGACTCTTTCCTGTACGGCCTGGTTTTCACGGAACACGCCGCTCTGGCGCAGCAGGCCGTCGACCAGTGTCGTCTTGCCGTGGTCAACGTGTGCGATGATTGCTACATTTCTGACATCTTCTCTAGTCTGGATCATTCCTTCTCCTTACTTTTTGCCAAAACACAGTTCTGCCTGCATTTGGCTGTTTCTTGTGATCATTCAAATAATAATTAAGAAACAATACACGTATTTCTTCATAAACTCAAACAGTATAGCATCGGAGACCGTCCCTTGTAAATGGCGGATATCTAATGTAAAATGGTTAATGGTATAAAAATCTTGGGAGGAAGGACAGATGAGCAGAATCATTTTGAAACTCAGCGGCGAAGCATTGGCCGGATCCAAGCACATGGGCTTTGATGAGGAGACTGTAAGAGGCGTTGCGAAACAGGTACGCCAGTTGGTGGATGCCGGATACGAAATCGGCGTTGTAACCGGCGGCGGAAACTTCTGGAGAGGCCGCACGGGCAATGAGATCGATCGTGTGAAGGCGGATCAGATCGGAATGCTTGCCACAGTTATGAACTGCATCTATGTATCAGAGATATTCAGAACAGAGGGAATGAAGACAGTTGTCATGACGCCCTTTGCCGTAGGCGCGTTTACAGAGCTGTTTTCGAAGGATAAGGCCAATCAGTATTTTGGCAATGGCACCGTTGTATTCTATGCAGGGGGAACAGGGCATCCCTACTTCTCGACAGACACAGGAATTCTCCTTCGTGCGATTGAGTCAGAGGCAGACATGATCCTTCTTGCCAAGAATATCGACGGCATTTATGACAGCGATCCGGCGAAGAACCCGGATGCGAAGAGATTTGACACCATCTCCATCGACGAAGTGATCGAGCGGGGCCTGCAGGCGGTCGACATGACAGCTTCTATTCTTGCCAAGGAAAATCATATGCCGATGCGCGTGTTTGCGCTGCAGGAAGAGAACAGCATCGTGAAGGCGGCTTCCGGCGCGTTTAACGGTACGACCGTGACCGCTTGAGCAAAATGAAACAACCCCAAGAAGGGATCTAAGCAATATAAACAAAAACCAGGGAGGTTACTATGAGCAACGAAAGAGTAAAGCCTTATGAAGAAAGAATGACCAAGACAGTCAGCCATCTGCAGACAGATCTGCAGGCTGTACGCGCAGGCCGTGCCAACCCGCACGTCCTCGATAAGATCCGCGTTGACTATTATGGATCTCCTACACCCATCCAGCAGGTAGCGAATGTCTCTGTACCTGAGGCTAGAATCATTCAGATCGCTCCCTGGGAGAAGAAGATGATCAAGGAGATCAGCCGCGCGATCAACAGCTCTGATCTGGGAATCAATCCCACCAACGACGGACAGACCATCCGCCTGGTATTCCCGGAACTGACCGGTGAGCGCAGAAAACAGCTCTCCAAGGACGTCAAGAAGATGGGCGAAGATTCAAAGGTTGCGCTTCGCAATATCAGAAGAGACGGCAATGACGCCTTTAAGAAACTGAAAAAGACCGAGGATCTCTCTGAGGACGTCGTAAACGATCTGCAGGATGAACTTCAGAAAGTCACAGAGAAGTATATCAAGAAGATCGACAAGATGATCGAAGAGAAGACTAAGGAGATCACCACACTGTAATCCGTTGCTATATGGATAGAATCACAGAGGTTTACTTTGGATAATGAACGTAAAATACCTGTCCATGTTGCGATCATCATGGACGGAAACGGAAGATGGGCCAAGCGCCGCGGACTCCCCAGAACGGTAGGTCATACGCAGGGCGCAAGAACGGTCGAGCAGATCCTGGAGGATGCGGATCACATGGGAATCCGCTATCTGACCGTCTATGCGTTTTCTACAGAGAACTGGAGCAGGCCGGATGGCGAAGTCAGGGCGCTGATGAACCTGCTCAGAACCTATATGAAGACCAGTCTCGCCAAATGTGCCCGCAATAATGTCAGGATCCGTGTGCTCGGCGACAAATCGAGGCTGGACAAGGATTTGCAGGAGGCCATTGCGAATTTAGAGAGGGACACCGCATCCAATACCGGCATCGGATTCCAGATCGCGATCAATTACGGCTCCAGAGATGAGATTGTACGCGCGCTCAGAAGCGCAGCCGCGAAGGTGGCGGATGGATCCATGGATCCGTCAGAAATCACGGAATCCATGATCTCTGACAATCTCGATACGCACGGGATTCCGGACCCAGATCTTTTGATCCGGACAGGTGGAGAGCAGAGAATCTCCAATTTCCTGCTCTGGCAGACTGCGTATGCCGAGCTCTATTTCTGCGACGTGGCGTGGCCTGATTTCAAGAAGGAAGACCTGGAGAAGGCAATCGACGCCTACAATCACAGAGAGCGCAGGTACGGAGGCCTTATTTCATGAAACAAAGAGTGATCAGCGGTGTTGTCATCGCTGTATTGATCGTGGTGCTGGGGCTGATCGGCGGACCAATACTTGCAATTCCGATCATGGTTTGCTCTATGATCGGATACGGAGAACTGGGGCATGCGTGCGGCTTTTTGCAAAAGGAACAGAAAGCCAATCTCCTGACGGGAATTGCACTCGGGATCACGGCGGTATACTATATCGGCCTGATCTTACTGGAAAGCCGCTGGGGAAGCGATCCCCAAACCATGGTGTACGCGTCGGATTTCTTTACGATGGTGATCCTGGTTGCTGCGTTCCTTGCGCTGATGATCGCCTATGTCCTGACATTTCCGGCCTATCGCGCGGAACAGGTCATGGCAGGCGTTTTCAGCTTTGTGTATGTACCGGTTCTGATGTCCTTTATCTACAGAACCAGAATCCTTCCTTACGGCATCTATCTGTACGCGCTCATTTTTATCTGCAGCTCAGTTTGCGATACATGTGCGCTGGCAGCCGGCATGTTGTTTGGCAAGCATAAGATGGCACCTGTCTTAAGTCCCAAGAAAACCATTGAGGGGGCAATCGGCGGCGTGGCAGGATCGGCCATCTGTTCCGTGATCTTATCGTTTGTGCTTAAGGCGGCAGATCCGGAAGCAGTGTACCACTGGCAGTTTCTGATCATCGGAATCTGCGGCGCGCTGATCAGTATGATCGGTGACCTGGCCGCCTCCGCGATCAAGAGAAACCATGCGATTAAAGACTACGGCAATCTGATACCGGGTCACGGCGGCATTATGGACCGCTTTGACAGTATCATTTTTACCGCGCCGTTGATTTATATCCTGGGAGTCTTTCTCCTTGGAACGGCGGCATTGTAAACGACATACTTGAGGGGGCGGGCAAATCATGTTCGCCTTTTCTTGCTTTTTACACGCTTTCTACTACAATGACTAGAGAGCTGTTCATGAATGACAGGAGAGTACAAATTTGAGCAATCATTGGATCGTCAGTATACTGCTTTTTATACTGATTCTTGGCGTCATCGTCATTTCGCATGAGTTCGGGCATTTTGCCATGGCCAGAAGAAGCGGGATCCGCGTCAATGAATTTGACGTAGGATTCGGACCTACGCTTCTTAGTAAGAAGTTCGGAGATACAGACTTTTGTTTGAAACTTCTTCCCTTTGGCGGTGCCTGCGTATTTGAGGGAATGGACGAGCTCGAGGAAGACGAAAGAAAAGAGCTGTCACCGGATGCCTTTCCCAACGCCCCTGTAGGCGCAAGGATTGCTACCGTGCTGGCCGGACCGGCTGCCAATTTTATCATTGGATATATTTTTGCCCTGATCATTGTGGCGTTCTGCGGCACAGATCTTCCGGTCATCCAAAAGGTGATCGACGATTCCGCCGCGCAAGAAGCCGGCCTTGCCGCGGGCGATACCATCGTGCAAATTGATGGAAACAGGATTCATCTGTACCGGGAAGTCAGTCTGCATTCCATGATGAACTATGGAGAGCCGCTCACCATAACGTATGAGAGAGACGGCGCGCGAAATACTGTTACGCTGACCCCAAAATTTGACGAAGCGGACAACCGGTACTATATTGGTATCCAAGGCGCCGGCGAGGCGCACGCCTGTAACGCCATCGAAGTCTTCCAATATGGCTTCTATGAGATCGAATACTGGGTGAGAGCGACGATCAGTTCCCTGGCCGGCATCTTCAAGGGGCATTTTTCCAGGGACGATGTGGCAGGCCCTGTCGGTGTAGTACAAGTCGTCAACGACACCTACACAGAAGCGCAGCCCTACGGTCCTATGGTTGTGATCATGTCACTCCTCAATCTGGCGACGCTTCTGACTGTCAATCTGGGAATCATCAACCTGCTCCCGCTCCCTGCGCTGGACGGCGGCAGACTGGTCTTTCTGCTGATTGAGGCGGTTCGCGGCAAGCCCATTCCGCCGGACAAGGAGGGCATGGTGCATCTGGCAGGCTTTATGGCGCTCATGCTGCTCATGGTGCTTGTCATGTTTAATGACATTTCCCGTTTGTTCCGATAAAGAGAATATTATGTAATACGAAAGGATATTTATGGCTTATAGAGATCATACAAAAGTAGTAAAGATCGGAGACCGGCTGATCGGCGGCGGCAATCCGGTCCTGATTCAGTCCATGACCAATACGCGCACGGAGGACGTGCGTGCCACAGTCGAACAAATTCACAGACTCGAGGAAGCCGGCTGTGAGATCATTCGCTGCACCGTTCCCAATATTGAGGCTGCCAGAGCGATCGCACAGATTAAGAAGGAGATCCGTATTCCTCTGGTGGCGGACATTCACTTTGATTACAAGATGGCGATTGCAGCCATTGAGAATGGCGCGGACAAGATCCGCATCAATCCCGGCAATATCGGCGGCAAGGACCGCATCGATGAAGTGGTCCGCTGTGCCAAGGAAAGACAGATCCCCATCCGTGTCGGCGTCAACAGCGGTTCTCTGGAAAGGGAGCTGGTTGCCAAGTATAATGGCGTGACCGCGGAAGGCCTTGTAGAGAGTGCGCTCGACAAAGTGCGCATGGTTGAGGAGTGCGGTTATGAGCAGATCGTGATCAGCATTAAATCTTCGGATGTTATGATGTGCATACGTGCGCACGAGATTTTGGCACAAAAATGCAATTACTCGCTTCATGTCGGCATCACAGAAGCCGGCACACTGATGAGCGGCAATATCAAATCGGCGATTGGCCTTGGCGTGATCCTCTATCAGGGAATTGGCGACACGATCCGTGTCTCTTTGACGGGCGACCCTGTCGAAGAGATCAAGTCCGGCAAGCAGATCCTGCGCACGCTGGGACTTAGAAAGGGCGGCATCGACGTCGTCTCATGTCCGACCTGCGGAAGAACCAAGATCGACCTCATCGGACTGGCCAATCGGGTGGAGACGCTGGTACAGGGCTACCCGCTCAATATCAAGGTCGCCGTCATGGGATGCGCCGTCAACGGCCCCGGTGAAGCCAGAGAGGCAGACCTCGGAATTGCCGGCGGAGACGGAGAGGGACTTTTGATCAAGCGGGGAAAGATCATCCGCAAGATGCCCGAGAGCGAGCTCTTAGACGCACTGAAGCAGGAACTGGACAGCATGCTGTAAGGCGCCATAAGGCGTGATTTTCTGTTCATTGAAGACAATGAAATAGCAAGAGGACTTTGAAAGCGCATGAAACGATTCTTTGACGTATTTCCGACTCTGAAGGTCAAATCCGACCTGCAGGATTATTTCTCCGAGACGGAAGTGGAACGACTTACCACCAATAAAGAACACACAAGGATCAAGGTGGTCCTGCACTCGGACCACCTGATCCATAAGAATCGTGTGTATCGTATGCAGGATGAGATTTCCAAGCAGGTCTTCAAGGAGAGATCCCCCGAAGTATACATCGATGAACACTATTCTCTGAGCGCCCAATATACGCCCAGGAGACTGATGGATGAATATCGCGATTCACTAGTCAGTGAGATCGCGAGTTTTTCGCATGTCATGGGACTGTATTTTCGCGAGGCGCGCGTCGAATATGAGGGGGAGGAATCCATCCGCGTCATTATGGAAGACAGCTGCCTGAGCAGAAAGCTCTCGCTCCAGTTGGAGGAGGCCCTCAACCGGATTTTCCGGGAGCGATGCGGCGTGCCGGCTATGCTGACTGTGGATCTGGAAGCCAAAAAGAAGAAAGATAAAGTGCAGATTCTCCGCCAGGCCGTCCCTCTGCAGGGGGCAGAAGCCGCGTTTACCATTCGCGAGGGAGAAGGGCAGGAGCTTCCGCCCTGGGATCCCGCAGCGGCAGAGGAAGCGGCGGCGGCGCAGGAAACAGTGCCGGAATCCAGGCTTTCTTTCAAGAAAAAAGAAGAAACGGCAGCACCTGCCGGTGCCGACAGACAGCGGGGCAAAGGGTTCTCCAGAAATGGATCAGCCAGTGCCAAAAAGCCGTTTACGCTCAAGCGTTCCAGTCATCCCGATGTCATTTACGGAAGAGAAGTCACAGAAGAAGCGATGCCGATCAGCGACGTCATGGGCGAGATCGGTGAAGTTGTGGTGCGCGGCCAGGTCATCAGTAATAGCCGCAGAGATATCAAGAACGAGAAGTCCATCGTGAAGTTCTCCCTGACAGACTTCACAGATTCCATCTATTGCAAAGTATTCGTGCCGACCGCGCTGGCCGACGAGCTGCTCGGCTCTCTCAAGGCAGGCAGCTGGATCAAGGTCAAGGGTACGGCGATTTTTGACACATTTGACAAAGAGGTCTCCATCTCTTCTCTGCAGAGCATCATGCGCATCCCCCCTATTGTAGAAAAGAGGGAGGACACGGCAGAAGTGAAGCGCGTCGAGCTGCATCTGCATACGAAGATGAGCGATATGGACGGCGTCTCCGAGTGTAAGGATCTCGTCAAAAGAGCCTATGCATGGGGCATGCCCGCGATCGCGCTCACGGACCACGGCAATGTACAGGCCTTCCCTGACGCCAATCACGTCCGCGACGCACTCATGTCGGCGGAGAACAAAAGGCGTAAAGAACAGGGCCTTCCGCCTGTCGATCCCCAGAAATTCTTCAAGATCATTTACGGTGTGGAGTGCTATCTGGTCGATGACCTGAAAAAGAGTGTGGAGTTTGGACAAGACCAGACGCCGGACGATACAATCGCGGATAAAAGCTTTGTCGTGTTTGACCTGGAGACAACCGGCTTTTCGCCGGAAAAGAACCGGATCATTGAATTTGGCGCTGTCAAAGTAGAGAATGGTGAAATCACAGGACGCTTTTCGGAATTCGTCAATCCACAGGTGCCGATTCCCTACAGGATCACGCAGCTGACCGGCATCTCCGATGATATGGTGCTGAGCGCTGACCCGATTGAAAAGGTCCTGCCAAGATTCCTTGATTTTTCCAAAGGCTGTGTCCTGGTCGGTCACAACGTAGCGTTCGATATCGGCTTTGTGCGGGAAAACTGCAAACGGTTGGGATACCCCTGCCCGTTTACAACCGTGGATACGCTCGGTATTTCCAGGGCGCTCCTCCCCGGACACGCCAAATACACGCTGGATGCGGTTGCCAAGGTACTGGGCGTGACGCTGCTCAATCACCACAGAGCGGTCGACGATGCGGAATGCACAGCCGGCATCTTCCGAAAGCTGCTTCCCATGCTTGCGGATCGGGAGGCCGATACATTCGAGAAGATCAACGCCCTCAGCGACAGCAATCCGGATATCATTAAGAGGCTCAGGACGCATCACTGTGTCCTACTGGCCAAAAATAACACGGGACGCGTGAATCTCTATACGATGATCAGCGACTCCCACCTCAAATATTTCTTTAAAAAGCCCAGGATTCCCAAGAGTCTTCTCATGAAGCACAGGGAAGGCATCCTTGTCGGCAGCGCCTGCGTTTCCGGCGAGCTATTCGAAGCGATCCTGGACGAGCGCGGCGACGAACAGGTCGCAAGCATTGCCGACTTTTACGATTATCTGGAAATCCAGCCCAGAGACAATAACCGGTTTCTTCTCGAGAATCCAAGGATGCAGGACAAGTATCCCCAGCTCAAGACCGAAGAGGATCTGCTGGATCTCAACAGACGGATCGTGCGCCTGGGCGAACAGCTGGGCAAACCCGTCGTGGCGACGGGCGACGTCCACTTTATGGATCCGCAGGATGAGATCTACCGCAGTATCATTCAGGACGGCATGGGAATGTCGGATGAAGATCCGGCGCCGCTCTACTTTAGAACGACGGATGACATGCTCAAGGAGTTCTCCTATTTGGGCGCCCAGAAAGCGGAAGAAGTGGTTGTCACCAATACGCGCAAAATCGCGGATATGATCGACGCCATTTCCCCGGTCAGGCCTGACAAGTGCCCGCCGATCATTCCGCATTCCGATGAAACGCTGACAGAGATCTGCTACAACAAGGCGCATCAGATGTACGGCGATCCCCTGCCGCCCATCGTAGAAGAGCGTCTGCAGAGAGAGCTTGGTTCCATCATCAAGAACGGTTATTCCGTTATGTATATTATTGCGCAGAAACTGGTATGGAAATCCGTGGAGGACGGCTATCTGGTAGGTTCGAGAGGATCGGTCGGATCCTCCTTCGTCGCCACCATGTCCGGCATCACGGAGGTCAACCCGCTTCCGCCGCATTATTATTGCACAGAATGCCACTATTCCGATTTTGACTCGCCGGAAGTAAAGGCTTATGCGGGAAAATGCGGAATTGATATGCCGCCCAAGATGTGTCCCCGCTGCGGAAAACCTCTTAAGAAGGACGGATTTGACATCCCCTTCGAGACCTTCCTCGGCTTCAAGGGAGACAAGGAGCCAGATATCGACCTGAACTTCTCCGGCGAATACCAGAGTAAGGCGCATGCCTATACAAAGGTTATTTTCGGCCACGAGCAGACCTTCAAGGCCGGCACCATCGCGACGGTAGCAGATAAGACTGCGTACGGCTATGTCAAAAACTACTTCGAGCGCAAAGGCATTGCCAAACGAAATTGTGAGATCGAGCGTCTGCTGGTCGGCTGTACCGGAATCAGGCGTAGTACCGGACAGCACCCGGGCGGCATCGTTGTTCTTCCCCTCGGGGAGGACATCAATACCTTTACGCCTGTGCAGCATCCGGCCAACGATATGACGACGGATATCATTACGACACATTTTGATTACCACTCGATTGACCACAACCTGCTGAAGCTGGATATTCTGGGACACGATGATCCCACGATGATCCGAATGCTGCAGGACCTGACAGGGCTGGATCCGACCCAGATCCCGCTCGACGATCCGACGGTCATGAGTATCTTCAGTTCCACGAAAGCGCTCGGGATCACGCCGGAGCAAAACGGCGGCATAGACGTCGGATCTCTCGGCATCCCGGAGTTTGGCACCAAGTTCGTCATCGGCATGCTGGATGATACAAGACCTACTACTATGTCGGAACTGGTTCGCATATCCGGCCTGTCCCACGGCACGGACGTATGGCTTGGCAACGCGCAGTCGCTGATCCAGCAGGGAAAAGCGACGCTGTCAACCGCAATCTGTACCCGTGACGATATTATGTCGTATCTGATCGGCATGAATATGGACAAATCCTTGTCATTTAAGACCATGGAATCCGTCCGTAAAGGTAAGGGACTCACGCCGCAGATGAAAGAAGCGATGGAAGCGGCCGGCGTCCCGGACTGGTACATCGAGTCGTGCCTCAAGATCAAATATATGTTCCCGAGGGCCCACGCGGCGGCCTACGTCATGATGGCGCTCCGCATTGCTTACTGTAAGGTTTTCCATCCCCTGGCTTATTACGCGGCCTATTACAGTATCCGCGCATCCGCCTTCTCCTATGAGATCATGTGCCAGGGACAGGCACACCTTCTGGAAGTGATGGAGGACTATAATAAGCGCAGAGACACACTGACGCCCAAAGAACAGTCGACACTGGACGACTGCCTTGTTGTGAGAGAGATGTACGCAAGAGGCATCGAGTTTACGCCCATCGATATTTTTACAGCCGGATCCAGAAACTGTAAGATCGTGGACGGCAAGATCATGCCTTCCCTGACCAGCATCGACGGCATGGGCGAAAAAGCCGCGGACGCAGTTGTGGAAGCGGCCAAGGACGGCCCTTTCATTTCAAGGGACGATTTCTGGAACAGAACCAAGGTCCCCAAGACCGTTGTCGAGAAAATGCACACAATGGGCCTTCTGGGCGACCTGCCTGAAAGCAATCAGATTTCGCTGTTTGACATTATGTAAAGCGGGGGTGAAGATGAGTAGAAGAAATGATCCCTATAATCCCAAAAGAGGAGAAAACAGAACCTATATTCCCAATGACGAGATCGACAGAGAGGAAAAAGCGGATATCCGCCAGCAGAAAAAAGGCAGTATGATCAACGTCCTTCTGGGCGGCCTGATCGTCATCTCTTTGATCGCATTTCTCTTCGTCGTGCTGGACAGCGGCATATTCACAAGCGGCGCCCAGCCCATGTATGGAAGCCCCCAGTCTGCAGGCGGCTCCGCGGTCACCGGCGAACTGACGCAGGAGCAGAAGAAAGCGGCGGAAGAGGCGGCCCGAAAGGCAGAGGAAGAAGCGAAGCAAAAGAAGCGGGAAGAAGAGGAAGCCAAACGGGCGGAAGAAGAAGCGGCTAAAAAGGCGCAGGAAGAAGCCGAAGAAAAAGAAAAAGAAGAAGAGGCCAAAAAGAAGGCCGAAGAAAAGAAGAAGAAAGAGGCAGAAGAAAAGGAGGCGGCCAAAGCACAGAAGGAGGCGCTCGAAGAAGAGCAGAAAGTGCTTGCCGGCGACTATATTTTGGCAGACAGCGCATCTCGTCAGTACTCGCGGGAGGAACTGGAAAGGCTGACAGATAAAGAAGTTTTGTTCGCGCTCAATGAGATCTATGCCAGAAAGGGAAGGATCTTTACCGGCGAAGAATTCAAGCGATACTTTGAAAGCAAGAGCTGGTATAACGGCACGATTCCCGCAGAGGAGTTTGACGCCAATCAAAGCGAACGTTTTAATGATGTAGAAAAGGCCAATATCAATGCGCTCGTTGCGATCGCGCAGGAGAGAGGGCTGCGATAAGTTGTGCAATCTAAAGACCGGGGCGGCAGAAGACCGTCCCGGATTTTTTTATGGATTTAGTGTTGACATATTAGATTGCGCAAAATATAATTGCATTAAATAAATAAACCACTAAACAATAGCATATATAAAGGAGAACGAATATGAGCATTTATGAGTACACCATTAAGAGCGGCAAGGGCGAGGACGTTGCACTCAGCGATTTCAAGGGCAAGGTCATGATGATCGTCAATACGGCAACAGGCTGCGGATTCACACCGCAGTACGAGGCGATTGAGAAGATGTATGAGAAGTATCATGATCAGGGCTTTGAGGTCATCGACATCCCCTGCAACCAGTTCGCAGGCCAGGCGCCCGAGACAGACGAGGAGATCCACCAGTTCTGCACGCTCAAGTACAACACACAGTTTCCGCAGATGAAGAAATCGGAAGTCAACGGAGAGAACGAGCTTCCTCTTTATACCTACCTCAAGAGCCAGCAGGGCTTTAAGGGCTTCGGTATGGGACCTATGGCGCTGGCCATGGGCGCGATACTCAAGAAGATCGACAAGGATTATAAGAACAATCCCGCGATCAAGTGGAACTTCACAAAGTTTGTGGTAGACCGGGATGGTAATGTCGTAGCAAGATTTGAGCCCACAGAAGATATGAAGAAAGTCGACAAGTTTGTAGCGGGTCTTCTTTGATCCAACACGGCTGTAAATCGCTGTATTCCGGCTCGCAGATGCGGGCCGGATAATTTTTTTAAATTTTTTAAAATAGTACTTGCAACAATCGAGACCTTCTGCTATAGTAATACTTGCGTTGAGCAAAGCAAATAAATGGCTCGTTGGTCAAGGGGTCAAGACGCCGCCCTCTCACGGCGGAATCATGGGTTCGATTCCCGTACGAGCTACTAGCTGTCAGAGAAATCTGGCAGCTTTGTTTTTGCCATGATATGCATTGTGCGGGTTGTGAGGCGGACAGTGCAAGTTGTGAGAAATGCGATTTTCCTTAAAAACCCTTTAAAATCAAGGAATTTTCGCAAATTACTTGCAATTTGCCACAATTTGTGATACTTTGCATATGTTGAATATATGGTACGGTAAAAAGTGGGCTTGCAAGTCCACTTTTTTGATGCTGTAAGGAGGATTATGGCGAAGAAAGTATCAACAAGAGCGCGCATCGAAGCAGACGCTGAAAAGATCGCGGCGCCGATCGCTGAAAAGCATGGCGTTTATATCTATGACGTAGACTATGTCAAGGAAGGTCCCGAGTATTATCTGAATATCTATATCGATAAAGAAGAGGGCGTGGGAATTCTTGACTGTGAAGCGGTCAGCAGAGAACTGTCTGACCGGCTTGACGAGGTCGATCTCATCCAGGATGCGTACACACTGGTCGTGTCAAGCCCTGGGCTTGGAAGGACATTGACCAAGGACAGGCATCTTGCAAACAGCATCGGCGAGAAGGTTGAGGGCAAGCTTTTTAAGGCGCTTTCTAAAACCGGCGCCAAGGAATTTGAAGGCATCCTGCTTTCCTGGGACGCGGATACAGTCACCATTGAGATGGAACCTGTGCCGGTCAAGGCTCGCGGGAAGAAGAAGGGCAAAACGGAGCAGGAAGCACAGGCCGGCGAGCCTGTCGTCATAACTGTTCCGCGCAAGGATATCGCCGTACTCAGATTGTATTTGGATATCTGAGATCAGGCCGCAGCTATGGGGATGGCTGTGAATATGAAAGTCGTATGACTGGTTCCGGAAAAGGAGACGAGATGAACACAGAACTGAAAGAGGCAATTGAGGCGCTCGAAAAAGAAAAGAACATTAGCAGCGAAACGCTGTTCGAGGCAATCGAGAACGCGCTGATGACTGCCTGCAAGAGCAATTTTGGCAAAGCGGACAATATTAAGGTCGCCGTTGACCGCGATACCTTCGAGTATTCGTGTTGTGCTGAAAAAGAGGTCGTCGAGACAGAGGACGACGTGGAGGACAAGCTCCTTCAGATCCCGCTTTCAGAGGCGGTCAAGTACAATGCCGCGGCCAAGATCGGCGATACGGTTGATGTAAAGATCAACAGTCAGTCTTTTGGCAGAATCGCAACACAGATCGCGAAGAACGTGATCCTGCAGAAGATCCGCGAAGAAGAGAGAAGCGTAGTATACGATTACTACATTGCCAAGCAGAAGAATATCGTGACAGGTATTGTGCAGCGTATCAACGGTGGCAATATCAGTGTGAACCTCGGCCGCGCAGACGGACTGTTGAATGAAAAAGAACAGGTGCCGGGCGAGCACTTAAAGCCCACAGACCGCATCAAGGTCTATATTGTCGATGTCCGCACAACCAACCGCGGACCCAGGATTCTTGTCAGCCGCACACACCCCGAACTGGTCAGACGCCTTTTTGAGCAGGAAGTGACGGAGATCAAGGACGGAACGGTTGAGATCAAGAGTATCGCAAGAGAGGCCGGCAGTCGTACCAAGATCGCTGTATTCTCCAATGACCCCAATGTGGATGCAGTCGGTGCATGCGTAGGCGTGAACGGCGTCCGCGTCAACAATATTGTGGACGAGCTTCGCGGCGAGAAGATCGATATCATCAACTGGGATGAGAACCCCGGAAACCTGATCCAAAACGCACTGTCACCCGCCAAGATCGTTGCGGTATTCGCAGATCCGGAAGAGAAGACTGCCAAGGTCGTGGTACCGGATTATCAGCTCTCTCTGGCCATCGGCAGAGAAGGCCAGAACGCCCGTCTTGCAGCCAAGCTCACCGGCTATAAGATCGATATTAAGAGCGAGACACAGGCGAAGGATGCTCCTGGATTCCGCTATGAGGACTATGTAGACGACGAGTACTACGAGGACGAATACGACGAAGAGTATGAAGACGGCGAGTATGCGGAAGACGAGTACGAAGGCGAAGAGGAAGTGATGGAAGAGACATCCGAAGAATTCGCCCCGGATGAAGAGACCGAGACAGAAGCGTAAGATACACATTCAACTCATACCAGGAGAGACAATGCCCAAGAAGATTCCGATGCGCAGATGCACAGGGTGCGGCGAGATGAAGGAGAAGAAAGATCTGATCCGCGTCGTCCGCACGCCGGAGGGGGATATCCGAATAGATCAAACAGGAAAAATAAATGGCAGAGGCGCCTATCTATGCGACGACGCTTCCTGCCTGCGCAAAGCGCAAAAGAAACGATCTCTGCAGAGGTCACTCGATACGGCGATCCCGGATGAGATTTTTGATGAGCTGCATAAGAGATGGGAGGGATTCCAGGATGGACAGAGTGTTATCACTTCTGGGAATTGCCCAGAAGGCAGGTAAGGTCGTAAGCGGCGGTTTTCTCTGTGAAGACGCGATCAAGAGCCGGAAAGCCGTATTGGTGATCCTGGCAGAAGACGCGCAGAAAAATACCGTGCATACGATCACAAATAAATGTACATATTACAAGATACCGTTTTGCTTCTACGGAACAAAAGAAGCGTTAGGCCACGCCATTGGCAAAGGAGAACGTTCCTGCGCCGCAGTGACGGACCAGGGGCTTGCAGATGGCATAACTAAGCTGCTAGGCAGCGGGAAGAAAGAGGAGTAAATGGCAACAGAGAATTTAGGTGCAAATGAGAACAAAAAAGCAGGAGAGGGAGCAAAGAGGCCCAGACCGGCTGACGGCAAGACTCCTGTTAAGAAGAAAAAAATCATTATCGTGACGGGAAACAATACGAAGGGCCGTCAGAGTTCCGGACAGCGGAGTGCCTATTCCAGCGGATCTTACTCCAGTGGCAGTGGCAGCGCTGCCGGATCGTATTCCAGCAGCGGTACAAGAAAACAAAGACCCGCAGGCCAGGCAGGCGGCGCACGCAGAGAAGCAGGGACAGGTCGTCCGAGAACAGAGGCGAAACCTGTGCCGCATAAGATCATTCGTCCCAGCGTCAAGCCCTCGCAGATGGAAGTGGATTTCCACAAGCCGGAGCCGGTCGTCAGAAGGCCTAAGAAGGTCGAGGAGACCCCTGTCGCTGTTGCAGAAGTCAATGCAGTTGTACAGGAGCCTGTCAAACAGGAACCCGTGCAGCCTGCAGCGCCTGTCGCAGAGAAGGCTGTGGAGACTGTGGCTGCGCCCGTCGTATCGGAAGCACCCGTAGAGAAGAAAGCAGTCGAAGAGTCCGTCAAGGCGCCTGTTGTCAAAGAAGAGACGCCTGTCAAGGCGGAAGAAAAGACAGCACCGGTACAGCCTGCTGAGAAGCCTGTCGAAGAGCCCGCGCAGAAGGAAGCGCCGGCAGAGGCGCCTGTACAGACACGTCAGGATCGTCCGGAGCATGCAGACCGCGCAAGACAGCAGTCCGGACAGCGCGGCCGCGAGAATAGAGATGGTCGTGATAACCGTGATAACCGCGGCTCTTTCCAGAGAGACAGAAATGGCCAGAATCAGGGCGGCTTCCGTACAAATCGTGGTGAGAGAAGCGGCGACCAGGGCGGCTTCCGTACAGGTCGCGGCGAGAGAACCGGTGACCAGGGTGGCTTCCGTGGCAATCGCGGTGAGAGAACCGGCGAGCAGGGCGGCTTCCGTGGCAATCGCGGTGAGAGAACCGGCGAGCAGGGCGGTTTCCGCACAAATCGCAATGAGAGATCTGGCGAACAGGGCGGTTTCGGCGGACGCAGCGCTAGACCCGGACAGGGCCGCGGCACAGCAGCTCCCTCCGCTTCCCGTCAGGGTACCAGACCCGGCGCGGCAGACGGCGGACGCCGCAGAACCTCCGGAAGACCCGAGGGCGAAGGATTCGCTGATAAGCACAGAGATGATAACAAGAGAAAGATGAACCAGGAGCGCGATAAACGTTCCAAGAAGGATCTCATCTATAACGAAGAGGACAATCGCAAGAGAAACAGCAGCAACAGAGCCGGCAAGTTTATCCGTCCTGAGAAGAAGGTGGAAGTCGCAGTCGAAGAGCAGATCAAGACGATCACGATTCCTGAGAAGCTCACGATCAGAGAACTTGCGGAAGCGATGCACATGAATCCCTCTGAGATCATCAAGAAACTGTTCCTGGCCGGACAGGTCATGACGCCCAACAGCGAAGTGGAATATGATGAGGCAGAGAAGATCGCACTCGATTACGATATCCTCTGTGAAAAAGAGCAGAAGGTCGACGTCATCGAAGAGCTTCTTCGTGAGGAAGACGACGCAGAAGAAGATATGGAGACAAGACCTCCGGTCATTTGCGTCATGGGCCATGTTGACCACGGTAAAACATCCCTGCTCGACGCCATCAGAAAGACCAACGTCACAAGAGGCGAGGCAGGCGGAATCACGCAGGCGATCGGCGCCTATACCATCAAGCTGGATGGCAGAAGCATCACTTTCCTCGATACGCCCGGACATGAGGCGTTCACAGCTATGCGTATGCGCGGCGCCAATTCGACCGATATCGCAGTACTCGTTGTTGCCGCCGATGACGGCGTTATGCCGCAGACCATTGAGGCGATCAACCACGCGAAAGCAGCCGGCGTAGAGATCATTGTCGCAGTGAACAAGATCGATAAGCCCGGCGCAAATGTAGACCGCGTCAAGCAGGAAATGACCGAGTACGAGCTGGTTCCCACCGATTGGGGTGGAACAACCGAGTTCGTTCCCGTATCCGCTAAGACCGGAGAAGGCATTGAGGATCTTCTGGAGACCATCCTTCTGACTGCGGATATCCTGGAACTGAAAGCCAATCCCAACAGAAAGGCAAGAGGCCTTGTTCTGGAGGCGAAGCTGGATAAGGGCAGAGGTCCTGTCGCGAACGTACTGGTCCAGAAGGGTACGCTCCATATTGGCGACTTCATTTCCGCAGGCGCAAGCTCCGGTAAGGTCCGCGCCATGATCGATGATAAGGGACGCCGGATCAAGGAGGCAAAGCCCTCACAGCCTGTTGAGATCCTGGGTCTTTCTGACGTACCTAGCGCAGGCGAAGTTATCATCGCTCATAATAGCAATGATGAAGCTAAGTCCTATGCGGAGACCTATAAGAACCAGCACAAGGAAGAACTGATCGAAGATACCAAGATGCGCATGAATCTGGATGACCTGTTCAACCAGATGAAGGAAGGAAACCTCAAGGAGTTCAACCTGATCATCAAAGCAGATGTACAGGGTTCCGTCGAAGCCCTCAAGCAGAGCCTTCTCAAGCTCTCCAACGAGGAAGTTGTGGTCAAGGTCATTCACGGCGGCGTAGGTGCGATCACCGAATCCGACGTCACACTTGCGTCCGCGTCCAATGCGGTTATTATCGGATTTAACGTGCGTCCCGACGCGACGGCCAAGGCTATGGCCGAGCACGAAGGCGTCGACGTACGTCTGTACAAAGTTATTTATCAGGCCATTGACGCGGTGGAAGCTGCCCTCAAAGGCATGCTGGCACCTGTCTATGAGGAGCGTGTCATCGGCCATGTTGTCGTCAGACAGTTGTTCAAGGCATCTGCTGTCGGAAATATCGCAGGTTCCTATGTACTGGACGGCGTGATCCGCAGAGGCTGCAAGTGCAGAATCAGCAGAGCGGGCGAGCAGATCTTCGAAGGCGATCTTGCATCTCTCAAGAGATTCAAGGACGATGTCAAAGAAGTGAAGGCTGGATTTGAATGCGGCCTGGTATTTGAAGGATTCGACAAGATGCAGGTAGATGATGTTGTCGAAGCCTACGATTTGGTTGAGGTACCCAGAACATGAGAAAAAACAGCGTAAAGAACCGCAGGATCAATGATGAAGTGCGCAAAGCACTCGCGGCGATTGTCCGCGACGTCAAAGATCCTCGGATCAGCCCGCTGACCAGCATAACCGGCACAGAAGTGGCTCCTGACCTCAAGACATGTAAAGTGTATGTCAGCGTCTATGGAGACAGTGAGGCGGGAACAAGGACTATGGAGGGCCTTAAGAGCGCATCGCGTTTTATACGCGGAGAACTGGCCAGAAAGGTCAATCTGAGAAATACGCCTGAGCTCACATTTGTGCTGGATGACTCCATTGCATATGGCGTAGCAATGTCTCATCGCATCGATGAGGTCACTGCGGCGGACAGAAATGCAGAGCTGGCCAGAGGACAAGAGACAGACGAAAGTATACAGGACGAATGAAATTACTGGATTTGGTAAAAAACTGCAAACGAATTGGAATCACTGGGCACAGTAACCCCGACGGGGACTGTGCCGGTTCCTGTTGTGCGTCAGCTTTGTATTTGAGAAAGCGCCTTCCGGACGCGCAGGTGGACGTCTATTTGGAAACGCTTCCCCAAGAACTGGAAAAGAATATTCCCGGCGCGGACACGATTCTTCATACAGTACCGGAGGACGAAGCGCGGTACGATGCATTTATTCTTCTTGACAGTGTGCCCGGCAGGACCGGAGACGCGGAAAAGCTCTATCAAGAGGCTGCGCTTACGATCAACATCGACCACCATATTTCGAATCCGGGCAGCGGTGACGTCAACTACATCGACGCAGCCGCATCCAGCGCTTCGGAACTGGTCTACAACGTGATCGATCACGATGCCATCGACAGAGAAATCGCACAGGCGCTGTATGTCGGCATGGTGACGGATACCGGCGTCTTCCAGTATTCAAGCACAGGGGAGTCTACCATGTGTGCGGCAGGACATCTCATGTCCTATGGATTTGATTTTACAGCCGTGATCAGAGAGGTTTTCTTTGAGCGAACTGCGCTGCAGGCCAAAATGCTGGGAGAAGCTTTTGTGAGAGCGGAGCTTTCCATGAATGGAAAGTGCATCTTCAGTATTTTGGACAAGGCGCTCCTCGACCGTTATGGCGCGACCAGACAGGATCTGGATGGAATCAGCGCGCAGCTTGCACTCACGAAAGACGTTGACTGCGCAGTATTCCTTCATGAAGATGAACCGGGCATATGGAGATCCAGTATGCGTTCTGTCAAGATCGTAAATGTAGCTGCACTGGCGGCTCGCTTTCATGGGGGCGGTCACATTCGTGCGGCCGGATGTACGATCACATCGGATATCGGCGAAGCGGTCAAGCTTCTAAAGAGCGATATAGAGAGTCAGCTCTTGGATGCAGGGGCACTCTGAGCCTACACTCTGAGTCACCCCCTAAGCCAATAGGAAAGGACAGAAATCTCCATGTTTCATGGAATGATGACAATATATAAAGAGGCGGGATATACCTCCAGTGATGTGGTTGCGCGTCTGCGGGGCATCCTGCATATGAGAAAAATCGGCCATACAGGAACACTTGATCCGGATGCGGAAGGAGTGCTTCCTGTATGTTTGGGTATAGGGACCAAACTCTGTGAACTGATCGCGGACAGAGACAAGGAATATGTCGCAGTCATGCGCCTGGGCACCGTGACGGATACACAGGACATGAGCGGAGAAGTGCTCGCGCAGATTTCGGACGAGGAAGTTCGCCGTCTGGCGACAGAGGAAGCGCTCTCGGACGCCGTCTCGTCGTTTCGCGGCGTGATCAAGCAGGTTCCCCCCATGTACTCCGCTGTCAAGATCAATGGTAAGCGGCTCTATGAGCTCGCAAGACAGGGCAAGACAGTGGAACGCAAAGAAAGAGAAGTGACGATCCACGAGCTGGAAATTCAGGAAGTTGTGCTTCCCCTCGTCACGATGCGGGTACGATGCAGCAAAGGGACCTATATTCGTACGCTTTGCCAGGACATCGGGGAAAAGCTCGGCACAGGCGCCGCTATGGAGCACCTGCTGCGGACAAGAGTGGGGCAGTTTGATCTGGACCACGCGATCACGCTCGATGAGGCGGAGGCCATCATGAAATCGGACACGCCGGAACGGATCATGTCCTATATTTCTCCTGTGGACAGTTTCTTTTCCGATGCACCGGCAGCGCTTGTCAAGGACGAAGCGCTGCGATATCTTCGCAATGGTAATGTCGTAAAGAGAAGATATACCGATCTGCCTGTTTTGGCCCATGAAGGTCCTGTGCGCATGTATGACCGGAACGGAAAATTCTATGCGCTCTATTCTTATGATCCGCGAAAGGACGAACTGCGGGGCGTGAAAATGTTTTTGACAAATGAAACCTAAGCAATGCAGGAAGGAAAGGATCCCGGGATGCAGATAATCAAAGGGACTACAGACTTTATAATCAAAGAGGGAACGGCGGTTGCTATCGGCAAATTTGACGGCCTGCACCTCGGACACAGAAAGCTCCTTGCAGAAATCCTTCGCCAGAAGGAGGATGGCCTGAAAGCGGCTGTATTTACATTCGATCCCTCTCCTGAGATCTTCTTTGGTATGAATCCGTCGCGAGAGCTCTCCACCAATGAGGAAAAGAGAGCGCTCTTTGCGGAAATCGGCATCGATATTCTGGTGGAATTTCCGTTTAATAAAGATACAGCGGCCACCTCGCCGGAGGACTTTGTAATCGATATCCTGTGCAGGCGAATGAACGCCAAATATGTCGCAGCCGGCACAGATCTGTCTTTTGGCGCAAAGGGAAAAGGAAATTTCGCACTGATGGCGTCCCTTGCAAGACACTTAGGTTTTGAGGCGCACAAGATTGACAAAATAGAGCGAAACGGGCAGGTGATCAGCTCCACACTAATTCGAAGTCTGGTAGAACAAGGCAATATGGAAGAGGCGGCATGCTGCCTCGGCGCGCCCTATAAGATCACCGGCAAGATCGTGCACGGACGGGCACTGGGAAGAAGAATCGGAATTCCGACACTGAACCAAATTCCGCCGTCGGATAAGCTCCTTCCTCCATTCGGCGTCTATTATTCAGAAGTCAAGGCGGATGGGAAGACCTATAAGGCCATGACCAATATCGGCATTAAGCCGACTGTGACCGACGAAGCCAGAACCACGGTCGAGACCTATCTCTACGACTTTTCCGGAGACCTGTACGGAGAAACCGCCGAAGTGAGCCTTCTGACCTACCGAAGGCCGGAGATGCGCTTTTCCGGTATCGAAGAGCTGAAAAGGACGATGGAAGAGGACATCCGGGAGGGCCGGATCTATCACGGACTTGCGTGACAAAAAGCCGGCAGCCTGGTACAAATATAGAACATTCCGAGCCGCGCGGACACAAATAAGTGTTTACATGGCGCAGAGAATGTGTTAAAATGCCATTTGTTTAACGACTACCGACACTTAGGCTGAAGCTGCTCCGGCGCAGTCCCGGTGTTCGGCGAACCATTTAAGAAAAGGAGAAACGAAAATGATTTCCAAAGAGAAAAAGACAGCTGTTATCAACGAGTACGCAAGATTTGAAGGTGACACAGGTTCACCGGAAGTTCAGATCGCGATCCTGACCGCCAGAATCAAGGAGCTCACTGAGCACATGAAGGCGAACAAGAAGGATCACCACAGTGCAAGAGGCCTTCAGAAGATGGTCGGCAGACGCAGAGCACTTCTTGATTACCTCAAGAGAACTGATCTGGAAGGATATCGTACACTCATCAAGAGACTTGGTATCAGAAAGTAATTCATAGGGAATCGAGAGACGGCTCTGACCGGTGATAACGGTAGACGCCGTCTCTTTCTCGTCTATGATTTGGACGGGAGAAGGTAGAAGAAGACAGAAGAAGTAGAGAAGAGAAGAAGAAAAGAGGAGACAGTATGTACAAAACTTATTCCATGGATCTTGCCGGAAGAACACTCAGCGTGGATATCGGCAGAGTCGGCAAGCAGGCAGGCGGATGCGCATTCATGCACTATGGCGACACAACCCTTCTGTGCACAGCGACAGCATCTGCAGCACCCAGGGATGGTATCGATTTTTTCCCGCTGAGCGTTGAGTACAGCGAGAAGTTCTATGCAGTCGGCAAGATGCCCGGCGGCTTCAACAAGAGAGAAGGAAAGCCCAGCGAGAACGCGATCCTTACAAGCCGTGTGATCGACAGACCTATGCGTCCTCTGTTCCCCAAGGATATGAGAAATGACGTCACACTCGAGTGCATGGTCATGAGCGTAGATCCCCAGTGCAGACCTGAGATGGTCGCGATGATCGGCGCTTCTTTGGCGACAACGATTTCCGATATTCCCTTCGACGGCCCCTGCGCAGCAACCCAGATCGGCCTTATGGACGGCGAAGTCATTGTCAACCCCAGCCAGGAGCAGTGGGACAAGGGCGACCTTCGCCTGACCGTTGCTTCCACAGCAGAAAAGGTCATCATGATCGAGGCGGGCGCCAATGAGATCCCCGAAGAGGATATGATCCGCTACATCTACATGGCAGATGAGCAGAACAAGAAGATCATCGCATGGATCAATCAGATCGCCGCAGAGTGCGGAAAGACCAAGAGAGACTATGTGAGCTGCGCGATTCCGGAAGAGATGTTCGCAGCGATCCGCGAGATCGTTACACCCGAAGAGATGGAAGTCGCTGTATTTACAGATGACAAGCAGACCCGCGAAGGCAATGTCGCTGCAGTCACAGAGAAGTTGGCGCAGGCATTCGCTGACAAGGAAGAGTGGCTCGCCATTCTTGACGAGGCTGTATATCAGTATGAGAAGAAGACCGTCCGCAAGATGATCCTCAAGGATCACAAGCGTCCCGACGGCCGTGCGCTGAATCAGATCCGTCCCCTGTTCGCAGAGGTTGATCTGATCCCCAGAGTACACGGTTCTGCAATGTTCACACGTGGACAGACCCAGATCTGTGACGTCGTCACACTGGCGCCTCTTTCCGAGGCACAGAGAGTCGAGGGTCTTGACCCCAATATCACTGAAAAGAGATATGTGCACCAGTACAACTTCCCGGCATACTCCGTCGGTGAGACAAGAGTATCCAGAGGTCCCGGCCGCAGAGAGATCGGTCACGGCGCACTGGCAGAGAGAGCGCTGCTCCCCGTACTTCCTTCTGTAGAGGAGTTCCCTTACTCCATCCGTGCCGTATCCGAGACATTCGAGTCCAATGGTTCCACCTCGATGGCATCCACCTGCGCATCCTGCATGGCACTGATGGCAGCAGGCGTTCCGCTGAAGTCTCAGGTAGCAGGTATCAGCTGCGGTCTTGTGACAGGCGATACAGATGAAGACTTTGTCCTTCTGACAGATATCCAGGGTCTTGAGGACTTCTTTGGCGATATGGACTTCAAGGTCACCGGCACACACAAGGGTATTACAGCGATCCAGATGGATATCAAGATCCACGGCCTTACAAGAGCAATCGTTGAAGGCGCCATCGCAAGATGCAAAGAAGCTCGTGAGTTCATCATGAACGGCGTTATGAAAGACGCCATCGCAGAGCCCCGTCCTACGGTCAACGAGTACGCGCCCAAGATCGACTACATGCAGATCGATCCTGAGAAGATCGGTGAAGTGGTTGGCCAGCGCGGTAAGACCATCAACGAGATCATCAAGCGCACCGGCGTACAGATCGATATCGAGGATGACGGCAGTGTTTCCATCTGCGGCAATGACGCCAAGGGCATGGAAATGGCCAAGAAATACATCACTACGATCGTTTCCGAGTTCGAGGAAGGCCAGGTTCTGGACGGCGTAGTCGTCAGCATCAAGGAATTCGGTGCATTCGTTGAATTCGCACCCGGCAAGGAAGGCATGGTTCACATCTCCAAGATCGCGAACCGCCGCATCGAGCATGTGGAAGATGTCCTTACACTTGGCGACAAGGTAACAGTTGTCTGCCTTGGCAAAGACAGAATGGGAAGACTGAGCTTCTCTATGAAGGACGTAAACAAGCAGAAGAAGAATAAGTAATAGACTATGATACAACCCGGCGGGCCAGGGCATTCCCCATGAATGCGCTGGCTTTGCCGGGTTCATTATGCATTACACGCAGATCATCATTACGCAATCAGGAGATACAACTATGACAACAGCGCAGGAAATTGCACGCAGACGGACGTTTGCTATCATATCCCACCCGGACGCGGGTAAAACAACGCTGACTGAAAAGTTTTTATTATATGGCGGCGCGATCAATCTCGCCGGCAGTGTCAAAGGAAAAGCGACAGCCAGACATGCTGTCTCGGACTGGATGGAAATCGAAAAGCAAAGAGGTATCTCGGTCACAAGTTCCGTGCTGCAGTTTGAATACGACGACTGCTGCATCAACATTCTGGACACCCCCGGCCACCAGGACTTCTCTGAGGACACATACAGAACGCTCATGGCGGCGGACTCGGCTGTCATGGTCATTGACGGCGCAAAGGGCGTTGAGCCGCAGACCAAGAAGCTGTTCAAGGTCTGTACCATGCGTCATATTCCCATCTTTACATTTATTAACAAGATGGACCGGGACGCGCTCGACACCTTCGATCTTCTCGATGATATTGAAAAGAATCTGGGCATCGACACCTGTCCTATGAACTGGCCGATTGGCTCCGGTAAAGCCTTTAAGGGTGTTTTTGACCGTGAGCACAACGAAGTCATCACCTATGCGGACACGCAGAAGGGCACCAAGGAAGGAACGCAGACCAGGATTCCGATCGAGGAAGAAGACAGGATTCTTGCAGAGCTCGGCGAAGACGCCGCAGAGCAGCTCAAAGAGGAAGTCGATCTTCTCGATGGCGCAAGCGCGGCTTTCGATATCGAAGCGGTGCGCGCCGGTATGCTCACCCCTGTATTTTTTGGCTCCGCGCTCAATAACTTTGGCGTAGAGATCTTCCTGCAGCACTTTTTGGAGATGGCGCCCTGCCCGTCCGCCCGCAATACAGATCAGGGGCCTGTGGATCCCGTCGAGGACGGATTTTCCGCTTTCGTATTCAAAATACAGGCCAATATGAACAAGGCCCATAGAGACCGCATCGCCTTCATCCGCATCTGTTCCGGCAAATACGAGATCGGCATGGACGTCAAGCATGTGCAGAGCGGCAGGATCCAGAGACTGTCCCAGCCCCAGCAGCTGATGGCAAGCGACAGAAAGATCCTTTCGGAAGCATATGCAGGCGATATCATCGGTATCTTTGATCCCGGTCTGTACTCGATTGGCGATACCTTCTGCCTGCCCAAATCCGGGTTCCGCTACGAAGGAATCCCCACTTTCGCACCGGAGCATTTCGCAAGGGTCCGCCAGGTGGATACCATGAAGAGAGACCAGTTCGTCAAGGGCATCTCCCAGATCGCACAGGAAGGCGCGATCCAGATCTTCCGCGAACTGCACACCGGCATGGAAGAGATCATTTGCGGCGTCGTCGGCATGCTGCAGTTTGACGTTCTGCAGTTCCGGCTTAAGAGCGAATACAATGTCGACATCATCCTTGAGCCGCTCCCCTACGAGCATATCCGCTGGATCACCAAGTGCGATACGGATGTGATGAAGATCACCGGTACGACCGATATGAAGAGAATTGAAGACCTGAAGGGGAATCCTTTACTTCTCTTTATCAATCCCTGGTCCGTACAGATGGTACTGGATCGCAACGACGGTCTGGAACTGTCCGAATTTTCAAGGGGCTGACTATAGGCAAAGGTTGCAGAATCTGATAAAATATGTTGATGTATATGCATCGTATGCATCATCATAAAATGGATCATCTTTACGGGAGGCTGTTATGGCACAGGAAAAGAATATGAGCGAGAGATATAGTGAAGCAGTTGATATCGGCACAGTGAAGATCGCCGATGACGTAGTGGCCCTCATTGCCGCGTTCGCAGCGATGGAAGTGGAAGGCGTTTCCGGCATGGCCGGCGGTCTTGATATGAACACGGTCAGCAAGGGCGGCATGAAGAAGCTTGGCAAGACTGTCAAGGTAGAAGTCAGTAAGGACGGCGTCAAGGCTGATCTGGCCATCGACCTTGTCTATGGCTGCAGCATTCCGGAGACCTGCAGTAAGGTGCAGAACCGGGTCAGCACTGCGATTGAGAACATGACCGGCCTTGCGGTGCAGGACGTGAATATCCGCGTCGCCGGCATCACCATGAATGACTGAGGAAATACGACAGAATATGAATAGAAAAAGTTTGAGGGAGCAGATCTTTAAACTGCTTTTCAGAACAGAATTCAATGATCCCGCACAGATGCAGGAGCAGCTCCAGTACTTCTTTGAGAGCGGCGATATGACGGTGACCGACAGGGACCGCGACTATATTACGCAGAAGTGCACCAGTATTGTGGAGAAGATTCCCGAGATTGACCGGATTCTGGATGAAAAGCTTGAGGGATGGACCGTAAATCGCCTTCCCATGGTTGAGCTTACACTTCTTCGTCTTGGCACCTACGAGATCCTCTACGACGATACAGTGCCTACGGGCGTTGCGATCAACGAGGCGGTAGAGCTTGGCAAGAAGTTCGGTGAAGACGGCACAGGCGCCTTTATCAATGGTGTTTTGGCCGGCGTCAGCGGCAAGGAAAGAAGCGGAAAGCGCACGGACGATACAGGTGCGGGAAAAAATGCAGCCGGCAGTGTATCAGAGCGCAAGGGTGAGACCTATATTACAAGGAGAATATGAGAAACGTATATTCGGTATCACAAGTCAACCGATATATTAAGAATATGTTCTCGGAGGATTACTTTCTCCAATCAGTTCTTGTACGCGGAGAAGTGAGTAACTGCAAATACCATTCCTCCGGACATATCTATTTTACATTGAAAGACGCCTCGGGCACGCTTTCCTGCGTCATGTTCGCAGGACGCCGCAGGGGCCTTTCTTTTCGTATGCAGGAAGGAGACCAGGTCATCGTCGCCGGTACCGTAGACGTGTATGAGCGGGATGGCCGCTATCAGCTTTATGCGGACAGGATCATCCGCGACGGCGTAGGTCTTCTCAACGAGCGATACGAGATGTTAAAGCGAAAGCTCGAAGAATCCGGTATGTTCGACGAGCTCTATAAAAAGCCTATACCGCGGTATATCCGCACGCTCGGCGTTGTGACAGCCCCTACCGGCGCCGCGGTACAGGATATCATGAACATTTCTCTTAGAAGAAACCCGTATCTTCAGATCATCCTTTACCCGGCTATTGTGCAGGGAGAAGCCGCCGCCCCCAGTATCTGTGAGGGCATACGCAGGCTCGACGAATATGGCGTAGACGTCATAATCATCGGTCGCGGCGGCGGCTCCATAGAAGATCTTTGGGCGTTTAATGAAGAGATCGTCGCAGAGGCCGTGTTCGAATGTCAGACGCCGATCATATCGGCCGTCGGACATGAAACGGATACCGTGATCTCTGATTATGTGGCGGATCTGCGGGCACCGACCCCTTCGGCCGCCGCAGAGCTGGCAGTCTTTTCGTATACGCAATTCCAGAAAGATCTGCAAATGTATTTGGACCAGATGACGGGCAGTATGAGAAACCGCATTCTGCAGCTTCGTCACAATACAGAGCGCCTCAAAAGAGAACTGGTCCATCTGTCCCCTGCTTCCAAAGTGCGTGATCGCCGCATGTATACGGCGCAGTGTCTGGATAAGCTCGAGGCCGCTATGGAGAACAAGATTCGGGCATACAGGCTGCAGGCAGACCAGCAGGAGAGGTTGCAAATGCGCATGGAAAGAAAGCTTTCCGAGGCACGCAGCAGTATGAAATTATATGCGGCGCAGCTTGAGCAGCGCTCCCCGCTCGCCAAATTATCGGGCGGATATGGTTTTGTGAGCGATATAGATGGAAATGCGGTCACAAGGGCGGACATGGTCCATGCAGGCGATCTTGTGCGTATTCAGCTCAGGGACGGCCGGTTGGAGGCTTCCGTCACGCAGGTCGACACAAATACAACAGGAATGAACATGGAAAGTAAATGAGGGCATAATCGTGGAGAATACAAACGAAATCAAAGCCGATTCACTGCAAGTGTCGGGAATCGAGGAGGCGTTCGAAAAACTCCGGGAGATCCTCGGCAAGATGGATGAAGAGGGCGTATCATTGGTGGAATCCTTCCGCTGTTATGAGCAGGGAATGAAGCTGATCCGCTACTGCAACGAAACAATCGATACGGTTGAAAAGAAAGTCCGCGTACTGAGCGCAGAGGGAGAGACAGATGCATTTTGATGAGACTCTTTTTAAACAAATGCTGTTAGAAAAGACGGACTACTGCGAAAAGGTCCTGCATGCCTACCTACCCACTGTCGACAGCCTTACAGGGAGCGACAAATGCGCAGGCGTCGTTGTCGACGCCATGCAGTATAGCGTGATGGCCGGCGGAAAGAGACTGCGCCCGCTGTTTATCTGTGAGACCAATCGCATGTACGGCGGAAGGCCGGAATTGGCGGAGCCATTCATGGCAGCACTGGAGATGATCCACAACTATTCACTGGTCCATGACGATATGCCTGCCATGGACAACGATGAGTATCGAAGAGGCGTCAAAACGACCTGGGTCAGGTACGGCGAAGGCATGGCGGTTCTGGCCGGCGACGCGCTGCTCAATTACGCCTATGAAGCGGCGCTCGAGGCCTTTGATATGTGTCAGAATGCCCAGGAGACAGCGGCGGTCATTAGGGCCCTGAAGGTTCTTTCACGCAACGCTGGTATCTATGGCATGGTCGGTGGGCAGTGCGCGGATCTGGAGGCGGAGAAGAAGCCCCGGGAGACAGACGGAGAAGTTCTCACCTATATTCACAAGCACAAGACGGCATGCATGATCGAGAGCGGGTTCCAGATCGGCGCGATCCTGGCCGGTGCACCTGACGACGATGTCGCCAAACTGGGAAAAATCGCAGAGAATATCGGAATCGCTTTCCAGATCCAGGACGACATTCTGGACGTGATCGGGGACAGCGAGGAGCTCGGCAAACTTACGGGCAGTGATGAAAAGGACGGAAAAGTCACTTATGTGACGATGTATGGCCTTGCAAAGGCGGCCGGCGATGTGCGCGCGATGACCGACGAAGCGCTCACCCTTTATGACTCCTTAAGCTCCTCCAACGCATTTTTGCGGGAACTGATCGTCCGCCTCATTACCAGAACCAAATAAGACGAAATCGAGAGCAATGAAAAAAGAGAAAAAACGACTGGATGTTCTGCTCGTAGAGAAGGGACTCGCCGCCTCAAGAGAGAAGGCCAAAGCCCTGATCATGGCAGGCATCGTATATGTCAATCAAAACAAAGAAGATAAGGCCGGGGCGTGTTTTGACCCCGAAGAAGCACAGATCGTAGTCAGAGGCGCCACGCTCCGCTATGTGAGCCGCGGGGGACTCAAGCTTGAAAAGGCGCTCAAGGTATTTCCCATTGACCTTCGCGATCGAATCTGCATGGATATCGGCGCTTCGACCGGCGGCTTTACGGACTGCATGCTGCAGAACGGTGCAGGCAAGGTCTATTCCATCGACGTGGGATATGGCCAGCTGGACTGGAAACTGCGGAGCGACCCGCGCGTCGTCTGTATGGAGAAGACCAACTTCCGCTATGTAAAGCCCGAGGATCTGGGAGAAGGGCCGGCGCCCTCCTTTGCATCGGTCGATGTCTCTTTCATAGGCCTTGACAAAATACTGCCTGCCGCCTACGCCATCCTGACGCCCGGCGGCGAAATGGTGTGCCTGATCAAGCCCCAGTTTGAGGCCGGCAGAGACAAAGTTGGCAAAAAAGGCGTTGTCAGGGACAAAAAGGTGCACGAAGAAGTCGTGCGGAACGTCACCGGGATGACAGCCGGACTGGGATTTGAAATTCTGGGTCTTTCCTATTCTCCGATCCGGGGACCGGAAGGCAATATCGAGTATCTGATGTATATTCGCAAGCCTTCGGAAGCGGAAAGCGAGAACGAAACGAATGCATCCGACATCAACATTGTGACAGAGGACGCAATCGGGAAACTGGTCGAGGCGTCCCACAGCGACCTCGATCAGGGCGGTGAAAAGCAATAAGCCTGTTCAGGAGAATTTGTATGGACTGCTTTTACATTATTACCAACACCAAAAAGGATCCGGGATATGTCTTTACCAATTCCCTCATTGGATACCTGCATCTAAATGGCAAAAAATGCATCCAGCTCCCCACGGAGGCCGACGTGGATATGCAGAGAAAGTCGGCTTCGATCAATCCCGGGAACAGCTGCCTGATCGTGATCGGCGGGGACGGCTCTGTTCTTCGCGCCGCGCATCAGGTCCTGGGGACAGGAATCCCGATTCTCGGTATCAATCTGGGAACCCTTGGCTATCTGGCCGAGATCGAAAAGTCCAACTGGCGCGAGATGATGCAGCTTTTTTTGGACGGTTCCTATGAAATCGAGACCCGCATGATGCTGGAAGGAAGGATCGTAGAACGCGGCGGCAAGACCGTAAACGATTCGAGGATCTATCATGCGCTCAACGAAGCGGTCATTGTCCGCAACAGCGCTGTCCGGATGCTGAATTTTAACGTCTATGTTGACGGGCATTTTCTCAACAATCTGGACGCAGATGGTATAATAATAGCAACGGCGACCGGTTCGACGGCGTATAACATGTCCGCGGGGGGACCGCTGGTCGAGCCCAAAGCCCAGATGATGCTTCTCACCCCTATATGCCCGCATACGCTCAATACGCGCAGTGTGGTGCTTTCAGGGGACGACACGATCGTGATCGAAATGGTAAAGACTTCCAGAAACGAAAAGCTGGAAGCAGACGCTGTATTCGACGGCGGAGAGGGAATTATGCTTCGATACGGCGACCGCATTGAGATCAGACGTTCGCAGGAAGTCACCAATCTGATCAAGCTCAGTACAAGGAGCTTTTTAAGTACACTTCATAAAAAGCTCTCGTCATGAGCAGTTTGTACTTGTACGGGGATATCACATCAATATAGGAGCAGGGGTTAGCAATTATGAAGAAAAACCGTCACGATAAGATCCGAGAGATCATTGAGAAAAACGAGGTAGAAACCCAGGGAGAACTGGCGCAGCTGCTTCGCGACAGTGGTTTTAAGGTGACGCAGGCAACCGTATCAAGAGACATCCGGGAAATGGGGCTGGTCAAGGTGGCGGCTGCCGGCGGACGTCAAAAGTATGAGTCCGCAAGGCCTGTCAACGAGGAACAGAACCGCTTTATCCGCGTCCTCAGAGACAGTGTGCAGTCTGTCGACCAGGCGCAGAACATTCTTGTCATTCGCACGGGCTCCGGCATGGCGATGGCAGCGGCTGCGGCGCTCGATCACCTTGCGTTTCCGGAAATTGTCGGCTGCATTGCAGGCGACGACACGATCATGGCTGCCGTCAGAACGGTGGAAGATACAGCGTTCCTGATGGATAAAATCCGTCATATGCTCGGAGAGGCATAGGAATCCTGATAAGGAGAATGGAGAATGCTGCTTAGTTTACATGTAAAAAATCTGGCGCTTATTGAAGAGGAAGAGGTCACCTTTACGGATGGCCTCAATATTTTGACCGGAGAAACCGGCGCGGGCAAATCGATCATCATCGGTTCTGTCAATCTGGCGCTTGGCGCCAAGGCCGATAAGGCGATCATCCGGACAGGGGCGGACTATGCGCTGATCGAGATGACCTTCCTGGCCGACAATGAGACACAGATTGCAAAGCTCAAAGAGATGGATCTTCCCATCGAGGAAGACGGCACGATCCTTATTAAGAGAAAGATCCTGCCCGGAAGAAGTGCCTGCAGCGTATGCGGCGAGTCTGTGACGCTTCGGCAGCTGCGGGAGATTGCAGAACTTTTAATCGATATCTACGGGCAGAGAGAGAACCAAAAGCTCCTTCGCAGAGAGGCGCAGCTATTGACTGTCGACGAGTATGCAGGCGAAGAGGCGGAGCGCTTAAAAGCGTCTGTCGCGCAGCGCTACAAAAAGTGGCGCGCGCTCACAAGTGAGTGGGAAAAGGACGATCTGGATGATGCAGCCAGAAAGCGGGAAGTCGATCTCCTTTCCTATGAACTTCGGGAGATTGAAGAGGCCGCGATCCGTGACGGCGAAGATGAGGAACTGGAAAATCGCTACCGCCTTCTGGAAAACTTCAGAAAGATCAGTGAGGCAGCCGGGCAGGCAGGCTATCGGACCGGCGGCGGAGAAGGCAGCGCGGAAGAAGCAATCGACCGCGCATCCCGTGAACTTTCTTCGGTCTACGGCGTGGATCCCGCGCTGGACGCGCTGGCAGATCAGTTGTCGGAAGTGGGTGATCTTCTCAGCGACTTTAACAGGGCCTTGAACGAATATATTCGGGATCTGACTTTTGACCCTGCTGAGTTCGAACAGATCCAGGACAGACTGAATCTGATCAATCATTTAAAGGACAAATACGGCCGTACGATCGCCGACATTGAGAAGGCGCGCGCGGAGAGAGAAGAGCGGCTTTCCTTCCTGGAGGATTATGAAAACGGAAGGAGAAAGCTGAAGAAGGACATTGCAGCCGAATATAAGGCTCTGCTCGATCTGTGTGAAGCACTGAGCGCAGTGAGAAAGAACGCGGCGGCGCGCTTTGCATCCGGTCTTCGCGAGGCACTGCTGGACCTCAATTTCCCGCAGGTGGAATTTGAGAGCCGGTTTGAAAGCGGTGAAGCGCACTTGTCTGCGAACGGATATGACAAGCTTGTCTTCTATATCTCCATGAATCCCGGCGAGAGCCCGAGACCACTGGAGCAGATTGCCAGCGGCGGCGAGCTTTCTCGCATTATGCTGGGCATGAAAACCGTATTTGCCGGCAAGGACGAGATCCACACCTTCATTTTCGATGAAATCGACACCGGTATCAGCGGCATGACGGCCTGGAAAGTAGCCGAGAAAATGGGACGACTTGCGACGAACCATCAGATCCTCTGTATCACCCATCTGCCGCAGATCGCTTCCATGCAGGACAGCCATTACTCGATTGCCAAGGAGAGCATCGATGGGCGCACCATGACCCATATCAGAAGGCTCTCCGAGGAGGAGAGCGACTGTGAAGTGGCGCGTCTTCTGGGGGCAGACACGATCACGGACGCAGCGCTTATAAACGCAAGAGACATGAAGCGAAGAGCCCTAAGCGCCAAAGGAGGGGAAGGATGAGCACGCGCAGTGATGTCGAATACATTGTGAATAAGATCCTGAGCGGATTCACTGTCACGAGGGCAGACGAAATTCCCGCCATCGACTTGTATATGGATCAGGTTCTGACCTTTATGGGAGAACGCCTTCGAAGAACGGCCAGAAAATCGGATGCGGACAAGCTTTTGACCAAGACCATGATCAACAACTATGTCAAGAACAAGGTCATGATCCCGCCCATCAAGAAGAAATATGGACGAGATCACATCCTGCTTCTCATGGTCATCTATTATATGAAAAACTTTCTTTCGATTGACGACATCCGCAAGATCGTAGGGCCTGTCTCTGACAAGTACGCGCGTCCCACGACCAAGTCGGCCGAGCAGCAGATCGGCAAGAAACACCGCTATTCCATGACGGACGTCTACACGGAAGTATTCGAGTACGTGATCCGCGACGTTGAGCGATTTCCCGGCGAAGTGCAGGAAATCCTGGATGAAACCGATCACGCCTTTGAAAAAGCACCTGAGGAGGACCGCGAGATGCTCCGCAGGTTCAACGTGATCTGCCAGCTGAGCGCGGATATTTACCTGCGAAAGCTTCTGATCGAAAAGCTCCTCGACGAGACGCCCACCGTCTCCGAAACACTTAGAAGCAGCAGAAACAAGTAAGGAGTATATCTATCATATGTCAATCTATGACACTTTAAATACAGAGCAGGCAGAGGCCGTACGGCACACCGAAGGCCCTGTCCTGATCCTGGCCGGCGCCGGCAGCGGCAAAACCAGGGTGATCACGCATAGGATCGCCTATCTCATGGATGAGTGCGGCGTGAATCCCTGGAATATCCTTGCCATTACCTTTACCAATAAAGCGGCCGGGGAGATGCGGGAGCGCGTCGACAACCTGATTGGATTCGGCGCGGAGAGCGTCTGGATCTCGACCTTCCACTCCATGTGCGTCCGGATCCTGCGCCGCCATATCGACCTGATGGGGTATGATTCCTCTTTTACCATTTATGACACAGACGATCAGAAATCGCTGATGAAGGACGTCTGCAAATATCTTAAGATCGATACAAAGGACCTCAAGGAGAGGGCGATTCTCTCCGAGATCTCCTCTGCCAAAAACGAGCTGATCACGCCGCTTCAGTACAGAGAAGAGAATGTCGGCGTCAGCTTCCGCAATAAGAGAATCGCGGACGCCTACGAGGAATACCAGAAGAGGCTCAAGAAGAACAACGCGCTGGATTTTGACGACCTGCTCATGCTGACCGTGGAGCTGTTCCACTCGCATGACGAAGTGCTCGCCAACTACCAGAACCGTTTTCGCTATATCATGGTGGATGAGTACCAGGATACCAACAACGCCCAGTTTGAACTGGTAAGGCTCCTGGCCGACAGAAACCGCAATCTCTGCGTCGTCGGAGACGACGATCAGTCCATCTACCGCTTCCGGGGCGCCAATATCCGCAATATTCTGGATTTTGAAAAAGTGTATCCCGACGCGCTGGTCGTCAAACTCGAGCAGAACTATCGTTCCACACAGACCGTTTTGGACGCCGCGAACGCGGTGATCGGCAACAACGTGAAGAGAAAGAAAAAAGCGCTGTGGACCGACAGAGGCGAGGGCACCAAGCTCCATCTCAAACAGTTCAATACCGCGAGAGAAGAGGCGGCCTTCATTACCGATGACATCGCACGGAAAATGAGAGCCGATCGCCACCTTCATTACAGCGATTTTGCGATCCTGTACAGGACCAACGCGCAGGCGCGCTCCCTTGAGGAACGCTTTGTGTTGGATTCCATCCCTTACAACGTGGTCGGTGGCACCAACTTCTACGACCGCAGAGAGATCCGCGACATGATCGCCTATCTCAAGACCATCGACAACGGGCAGGATGAAATTGCGGTGCGGCGCGTTCTGAATGTGCCAAGACGCGGCATTGGCGCCACGACAATGGCGAGGCTTTCTGATTACGCTGTGGATCGGGACGTCACTTTCTTTGCCGCCATGGAGAGCTGCCGCAATATCACGTCCCTGGGACGCAGCACTGCCAAAATAGAGTCCTTTGTCAAGCTGATCCTTTCCTTGCGCGAATTCGCACAGGAACACAGGCTCTCCGAGCTGCTTCGCCAGATCATCATACAGACCGAGTATGAGGCCTATCTGCGGGATCTGGACGACGAGGACGGAGAGGACAGAATCTCCAACGTCGACGAACTTGTCAGCAAGATTACGGACTACGAGGAGACCGCGGAAGAACCTACATTGTCCGGATTCCTGGAAGAAGTGGCACTGGTTTCCGATCTGGACAACACAAATGAATCGCAGGACAAGGTCCTTCTGATGACCCTGCACAGCGCCAAGGGACTGGAGTTTCCTCACGTATATATCACCGGCATGGAGGACGGCATTTTCCCCAGCGCCATGGCGCTCAACAGCGACGACGAGGAGGCGGAAGAAGAGGAGCGGCGCCTTGCCTACGTAGGCATCACCCGCGCCAAGGACGATCTCACGCTCACTTGCTCCCGGACCCGGATGCTGCGCGGCGAAGTGCAGTACAATCCCATGAGCCGCTTTGTGGCGGAGATTCCGGAGGAGCTGTTCGACAGCGAAGTCCCTTCTAATCGATATGAAGACGACCATCCCTTTGACAGGGACTATTCTGACCGCGGAGATCGCTATGGCAGTTCCTACGGCGGCAGCACGTATGGAAGTATCTCGTCCTATGGCGGCAGCGCCTATTCCGGATCGGCCTATGCAGGCAGTAAAGCGCAGGACAACGGAAGAACGGCGCGTCCGAGACTGAAAGCGGTCTATAAGAAGCCTTCCACGGATGACGCCAAGAAGCCCTATATAGCGAAAGCCGGCGGAAAAGGCCTTTCCTCCCTCAGTAAAGGCATGCCCTCGGCGCCTTCGGCCCCCAATTACGGGCCCGGCGACCGTGTTCGACACACCAAATACGGGGAGGGGACAGTGAAAGCTGTTGAGCCGGGACCGCGCGATTATAAAGTGACCGTGCAGTTTGATGAATATGGCCAAAAGATCATGTACGCAGCCTTCGCAAAGCTGGTCCGGTGCTGATTGCCTATATCTTTCCAGGGTATATCTTTATGACCACCTGCCATAAGTGTACCCGACATTAGCGACCTTCCTAACCGCAACTTATAGTGGAAATGCGCACTGGATGGTGCTATATTTATTGTAATAGCAAAAACGACACAGTTCATATCATCATGAATGGAAGAATTGGGAGGAACTGCACAAATGACAAGAGATAAATTTCAGGAACTGATCGACGCAGTCAGAAGCAACAAGAAAGAGGAGATGAATCCCGTACTCGTGTGCCTTGCTATTTTCGGCGGGATCGTGGCAGTTTGCCTGATCGCATACGGCGTGTATCGTTTCCTTACACCGGACTATTTTGACGACTACGACGATGACGATGATTTCGATGACGACTTCGACGACGATTTCGAGGATGACTTCGAAGATGAGCCGGAAGCCGCAGAGGCATAATTCATCGACAATCATAAAAGCTTAATACTGTATCGATAAGAGGCAGCCCGCTGTTAAGCCGGACTGCCTTTTACATGAAATGATTTAGGAGGCACATTTGAAAAAGGGAGATCTGGTCGAGGGAATCGTCAGAGAAGTGAAGTTTCCCAATAAAGGCATTGTTGAGACCGAGGAAGGCGCGGTCGTTGTCAAAAACGCGATTACCGGGCAGCGCATCCAGGCCCGCATTAACAAAAAGAGAAAAGGAAAAGCAGAAGGCGCCCTGCTCAGCGTCCTTGAACGGTCCCCTTTGGAGAGAGAGACACCCTGTCCCGCATTCGGGACCTGCGGCGGCTGCACCTATCTCTGTCTTCCCTATGAAGAGCAGCTTAAGATTAAAGAAGCGCAGGTGAGGGAACTCCTCACCGAAGCTATGCCGCAAGACACCCCTATGGATTGGTTTCAGGGCATTCTCGGCAGTCCCTCCATTTACGGCTATCGCAATAAGATGGAATTTTCCTTTGGCGACGAGTACAAGGACGGACCTCTGGCGCTTGGCATGCACAAACGCGGCAGCTTCTACGACCTTGTCAACGCGGAGCCCTGCGTAATCGTAGACGAAGATTATAGAAAGATCCTGCATGCGGTGAGAACCTATTGGAGTGAAAATGGTGCTTCCTTCTACCACCGGCTGCGCCACGAGGGATATCTGCGCCACTTGCTTGTCAGAAAAGCGGTACACACCGGAGAGATTCTGATCGATCTGGTGACGACGTCGCAGGAGGAGTACGATCTTTCTGAATTTGCAAATATGCTCCTTTCCTTACATATGGATGGGAAGATTGTAGGCATCCTGCATACTGTCAACGACGCAGTGGCAGACGTCATCAAGGACGATGGCACAGAGATTCTCTATGGGCAGGACTATTTCACGGAAAGTCTGTTGGGGCTTTCCTTTAAGGTGACGCCTTTTTCCTTCTTCCAGACCAACAGCCGCGGGGCCGAAGTGCTCTATGACACCGCCCGCACGTTCCTGACAGATGCCGGCATGAAGAAGGGCGTCGTCTATGACCTCTACTGCGGCACAGGCACCATCTCGCAGCTCATGGCACCTGTATCAGAAAAGGTCATCGGCGTGGAAATTGTAGAAGAGGCTGTAGTGGCGGCTCGAGAGAATGCACTGCGAAACGACATCCATAACTGCGAGTTTATAGCCGGTGATGTACTTAAAGTCCTCGATGAGATTAAAGAAAAGCCAGATCTGATCATTCTCGATCCTCCGAGGGATGGCGTACACCCCAAGGCGCTCCCCAAGATCCTCGGATACGGAGTGGAACAGATTCTTTACATATCATGTAAACCTACAAGCCTTGCAAGAGATATCCCTGCATTTCTAGAAGCAGGTTACAAGCCGGTCCGCGGCATAAGCGTCGATCAGTTTCCGTGGACGGCAAACGTCGAGACGATCATTCTTTTTCAAAAACAACACTGAAAGGCTGCCCCGAACAATTAGCGTATACTATCAAAATCTCATTGTTTTGCCATGTAAAAAAGTGTATGATAAAAAAGTGACAGGAGGAAATTATGAAGGACTGGATGCAGATTTCACAACGACTCATCATGCTCGGTCAGTTAGGGCTCTCCCTGCTGATGCCGCTTCTTATGTGTCTGGGTGGCTGCTACCTTCTAGTCACAAGGGTGGGGCTCGGATTGTGGATCTATTTTCCGGGCTTTCTTTTCGGCCTTGGCGCGTCCTTTATGACGGCCTATAAGCTCTGGCTTACGGTCAGTGCCAAGGAAAAGAAGAAGAGCGAGACAGAGCCGCCCGCCTTCAATCTTCACAAATAAACAGTATTAATGTCTACACATATAGGAGGCATACGCCTCGAAAGGACTGATCAATTGAAACTGCAGAAAGCGGTCAAAGATGAATCGATATTTGTGGCTCTGGGATCCATCATCCTGAGCGTCATTATGGTAATTGTATTCTTCGTCCTGCACAGAGTCTTTCCGGAGAGAGTTCCTATGGACCTTCCGGTCATCATCGGTGCAGTCGGAGGCTGTGCAGTGGCCATTGGAAATTTCTTTCTGATGGCTGTGACTGTGCAGAAAGTAGCCGGAATTGAGAATTATGATCAGGCATATCGTTCAATGCAGGTCAGCTACAGGTACAGAACGTTCCTGCAGCTGATTTGGTGTGTCCTTACCATGGTTCTTGGATTCATAAACCCCGTGGCCGGAATGCTGCCCCTGCTCTGGCCCAGCCTCTTGATCAAAGGCAGGGGGATCCTTAACGGGGTTAAGAATTAAGGGAAGGAGGTGGATGTGTAAAGATGGAATTTGATATTTCCGGAGCAAGGATATTCTTTCGAATTCCAACGGGAATCCCGATTCTTGGGGATTTCATGATCACCGAGACCCTTGTTGTCAGCTGGATCGTCATGGCAATCATCACAGGCCTGTGTATCTATCTGACCAGGGATCTGAAAGTTGAGAAGATCTCAAAGCGTCAGGCTGTCGCGGAAATGATCGTGGATGCAGCGAATAATCTTGTCAGGAACAATACCGGCGGTACGAAGTTCGACAGACTGATTCCCTTTGTATCAGCTCTGTTTGCTACCAGTATTGTGTCAAATCTGATCAGCCTTACCGGCGTTTTGAGAAGCCCGACAGCGGACCTTTCTACCGAAGCTGCATGGGCGGTCGTCGTATTTATCATGATCACGATGGAAAAGATAAAGTCCGGCGGCTTGCTTGGTTACATGAAGGGATTTACAGAACCGATTCCGGTTATGACGCCCTTCAATATCCTTTCGGAGCTGGCTACGCCTGTCAGTATGGCTTGCCGTCATTTCGGCAATATTTTGTCGGGAGTCGTTATCAACGGACTGATCTATGCGGCACTGGCGGTTGCTTCTTCCGCACTTTTGGGTCTGATACCCGGCGCGGTCGGCGATTTTCTCAGCCATATACCGATTCTCAGTGTCGGTCTGCCGGCCATTACGTCAATCTATTTTGACTGGTTCTCCGGATGCATGCAGGCGTTTATCTTCACCATGCTGACGATCATGTATATCGCAAACGCAGCAGAAGGGTGATCGTGTTTCATTGGAATTTGCTTTTATTACAATAACAAGTCAGTAAATTCAAGTATTAGGATGGACTCAATGCGGCGGGGCCGCATGAGAAATATACCAATCAATCACAGGAGGAAAATCATGGATTATACAATACTCGCTAAAGGTATCGCACTGGCAGGCTGCGCAATCGGTGCAGGATGCGCTCTGATCGCAGGTATCGGCCCTGGTATCGGTGAAGGTAACGCAGTAGCAAAGGCTCTGGAAGCAATCGGCCGTCAGCCTGAGTGCAAGGGCGACGTCACAAGCACAATGCTCCTTGGCTGCGCGATCGCAGAGACGACAGGTATTTACGGTTTCGTTACGGGTCTTCTTCTGATCTTCGTAGCACCCGGCATGTTCATGGGTTATCTGGGCTAAGTCCTGGGCTGATACATAAACTCGCGCTGCAGCGCTCTATGCGCACGCAGCACAGCCACAAGGAGGCAGTAAATGGGTAATACACAGGAACTTGTGACGATCATCCCGTGGACGTTCATCGCACAGATCCTCAACCTGTTCATCCAGATGTATCTAATCAAACGCTTCCTCTTCAAGCCTATCAATGAGGTCCTGCAGAAGAGAAGAGAGTTGGCGGATCAGGAGATCAGGGAAGCCAGAGAAGCGAAGGAAGAGGCAGACAGCTTGAAAGTGCAGTACGAAGAGGGCCTTGCCAACGCAAGGACAGAGGCGGCCCAGATCGTACAGAGCGCCCAGAAAGAGGCGCAGGTGATCGCGGATGAGACCGTACGCGAGGCACAGGAACAGGCTGCCGGCATTCGCAGAAAAGCGGAAGCGGATATCGCACAAGAGAAAAAGAAAGCGATCAATGAAGTCAAGGATGAGATCGGCGGTCTGGCAATGGATATTGCCGGCAAGGTTGTTGAAAAAGAGATCAACGAGGCGGATCACAAGAAGCTCATTGATGAATTTATTAAACATGTAGGAGAGGCATCATGACGACAGCGACAAGTCTGTATGGGCAGAGCCTGTACGACCTTGCTGCGGAGGAGGGCCTTACGGAAGAGATTTTGAAGCAGATGGAAGCCGTCGATGATATTTTCAAGGCAAACCCTGACTATATCACGCTCTTACTTGAGCCTTCCATTCCCAGAAGAGAACGTCTGGGTCTCTTAGAAGAGGCGTTTAAGAACCAGCTCCATCCATATATGCTCAATTATCTTATGATCCTGCTTGAAAACAGTTTGCTCAGAGGATACAGCGCCAGTTATCGGACCTATCGCACATCTTATAATAAGGACCATGGCATCGCAGAAGCCACGGTGACAAGTGCGATCGAACTTACCAAGGCGCAGACAGAGTCCCTGACCAGCAAGCTGGAACAGATCAGTGGCAAAAAGATCGTTCTCAAGCAGAAAGTCGACAGCGCAGTCCTTGGTGGTCTCCGCGTAGAGATCGAGGGCAAACTGCTTGACGGAACCGTCATGGGCAGACTTACCGACCTTCGCAAAAAGGTCAGTGAAACAGTATTGTAAAGGAATAGACTAATGGAATTAAAACCAGAGAAGATATCCCAGGTGATCCGCAGTCAGATTAAGAATTATCAGAATGCGATCATACAGAATGAGACCGGAACGGTCCTCACCGTCGGTGACGGTATCTCCAGGGTAAGCGGCCTGGTGAACTGCATGGCGGGCGAACTTCTCGAATTTGAGAACGGAACCTTTGGTATGGCACAGAACCTGGAGGAGACAAGCGTTTCCGCGGTTCTGTTCGGCGAAGACAAAGGTATCAGCGAAGGACAGACGGTCAAGAGAACAGGACGCGTAGTTTCTGTTCCCGTAGGAGAGGCCATGATTGGCCGCGTAGTCAACGCGATCGGACAGCCGATCGACGGCGCAGGACCGATTGATACAACAGAGTTCAGGCCTGTTGAGTCTCCTGCACACGGAATTATTGAAAGACAGCCGGTTAAAGAGCCGCTGCAGACCGGTATCAAGGCAATCGACTCCATGATCCCGATTGGAAGAGGCCAGCGTGAGCTGATCATCGGCGACCGCCAGACTGGTAAAACCACCATCGCGGTCGACACGATCCTGAACCAGAAGGGCAAGGACGTTATCTGTATCTATGTTGCAATCGGTCAGAAACGTTCCACTGTCACCGGCATTGTCTCCCAGCTCCAGGAAGGCGGCGCTATGGATTATTCCATCGTTGTCGCTGCAACCGCATCGGAGCCTTCACCGCTTCAGTACATTGCGCCGTATTCGGGCTGCACAATGGGCGAGTATTTCATGAACAAGGGCAAACACGTGCTGATCATCTACGATGATCTGTCCAAGCACGCAGTCGCATATCGTGCGCTGTCCCTTCTGATCCGTCGTCCCCCGGGACGTGAAGCCTACCCCGGCGACGTATTCTATCTGCATTCCAGACTTCTTGAGAGAGCAGCGAAGCTTTCTGATGATCTGGGCGGCGGATCCCTTACTGCGCTTCCCATCATCGAGACGCAGGCAGGCGACGTTTCGGCCTATATCCCGACTAACGTCATCTCCATCACAGATGGTCAGATCTTCCTTGAGACAGAGCTTTTCCACTCCGGTATTATGCCGGCGGTAAACCCCGGTATCTCGGTTTCCCGAGTCGGTGGTAACGCGCAGATCAAGGCAATGAAGAAGGTCGCAGGTACACTGAAGCTGATCTATTCGCAGTATCGTGAGCTGCAGAGTTTTGCCCAGTTCGGATCCGATCTGGATGCGGATACCAAGGCAAGACTTGCGCAGGGCGAACGTATCGTGGAAGTTCTCAAGCAGGGCAAGTCTGCGCCTGTTCCTGTTGAAAAACAGGTCGCAATCCTCTATGCCGTTGTCAGAGGTATTTTGACAGATGTACAGGTCAAGGATATTGCCGAGTATGAAGAGAAGCTCTACAGACGTCTGGACGAAGATCCCGACGGCGCAGCAGCCATGAGAACCATTCGCGAGACCGGCGCACTTGACGAGACAGCAGAAGCTTCCCTGAAAGCCGCTCTGACGGCATTTACGCAGGGGTTTATAAAGAACAGATAACGGAGGGATAAAGATATGGCAGCTGCCAATATGAAAGCTGTAAAACTCCGGATCAAAAGCGTTCAGAACACCATGCAGATCACAAAGGCCATGCAGCTCGTCGCCGCATCCAAGCTCCGTAAAGCGAAGGAGAAAGCAGATCTGAGCAAACCCTATTTTACGATCATGAGGGAGACGCTCGTAGATATTGCCAAGGGAAACACCGATTTCCAGTCCCCTTATACGAAGCAGGTCGACAACGACAAGTGGCTGTATGTGGTCATCGCAGGCGACAGAGGACTTGCAGGCGGATATAACGCGAATCTCTTTAAATTTATGGACAGCGAGACCAAAGGAAGAGACTATATGGTCCTTCCCATCGGCAAAAAATCCGTCGAATATTTCCGTCATCGCGGCGTGGAACTCATTACTGAAGAGTATGCGGAAGTCGCCAAAATCAGCGTCTCCGACTGCTTCGGTATTGCCAGAATGATCTGTGACGCTTATTCCAAAGGAAAATTCGGACACGTTCTTCTGTGCTATACAGACTTCGTATCGATGATGACACAGACGCCCCGTTCTTCCTCCCTTCTTCCGCTATCTGATTTTGCGGATGAGATGAAGAAGCCGGAGGATACCGACAAGGCTGTGCGTGATCTGATTCTTTATGAACCGGACAGTGAAACTGTCTTCAACGCAATCGTACCTGAATATCTTGCAGGTCTTCTGTACACCAGTATTAATGTATCGGTGGCAAGCGAACTGGCTGCAAGACGCACCGCAATGGAAGCGGCTACGGACAACGCCAGTGAGATGATCGAAAAGCTGAGCCTGTTCTACAATAGAGCAAGGCAGGCAAGCATCACGCAGGAGATCACGGAGATCGTGGCCGGCGCAGAAGGGAATTGATACTAAAGGAGTAGATATAAATGAGTGAGAAACATACAGGAAAGGTCATACAGGTCACAGGCCCGGTTCTGGATATCCGTTTCGGTGAAGGCGAACTTCCTGAACTGCTCAATGCGATCGAGATCACTGTCGGTGACCGCAAGCTGATCGCGGAAGTCGCGCAGCAGATCGGTGACGACGTCGTTCGCTGCGTCGCAATGAGCTCTACAGACGGACTGGTTCGCGGAACGGACGCAGTTGATCTTGGAGGCCCCATTACTGTACCGGTAGGCGAGCAGTGCCTTGGACGTATCTTCAACCTGCTCGGTGAGCCGGTTGACAATCAGCCTGCACCGGAAGCCGCAGAGCGCTGGCCCATCCATCGTCCTGCCCCTTCCTTTGAAGAGCAGACGCCGGCAACAGAAATCTTTGAGACCGGCATCAAGGTCGTCGACCTGATCTGCCCCTACGCGAAGGGCGGTAAGATCGGTCTGTTCGGCGGCGCGGGCGTTGGCAAAACAGTTCTGATCATGGAACTGATCAACAACGTTGCAAAAGCACACGGCGGTATTTCCGTATTTACCGGCGTTGGTGAGAGAACCCGTGAAGGAAACGATCTTTACGGCGAAATGAAAGAGAGCGGCGTTCTTGACAAGACCGCTTTGGTCTATGGTCAGATGAACGAGCCTCCGGGAGCCAGAATGAGAGTTGGTCTTTCGGGACTGACGATGGCAGAGTATTTCCGTGATGTCAAGAATCAGGACGTGCTTCTGTTCATCGATAACATCTTCCGTTTCACCCAGGCAGGTTCTGAGGTTTCGGCGCTTCTTGGCCGTATGCCCTCTGCCGTAGGTTATCAGCCTACACTGGCAACGGAGATGGGTGCTCTGCAGGAGAGAATTACATCCACAAAGCGCGGATCCATCACGTCCGTACAGGCCGTCTACGTTCCTGCGGATGACCTGACAGACCCGGCTCCTGCAACGACATTCACACACCTGGATGCTACAACGGTTCTTTCCCGTGACATCGCATCACAGGGTATTTATCCCGCTGTGGATCCTCTGGATTCCACCAGCCGTATCCTGTCCCCTGAAGTTGTTGGACAGGAGCACTATGACATCGCAAGACGTGTGCAGCAGGTCCTTCAGCGTTACAAAGAGCTGCAGGATATCATCGCGATCATGGGTATGGACGAACTTTCTGATCAGGATAAGCTCAGTGTTTACAGAGCAAGAAAGATCCAGAACTTCCTGTCCCAGAGCTTCTCTGTCGCGGAGCAGTTCACCGGCATGCCCGGTAAGTATGTACCGCTCAAAGAGACCCTCCGCGGTTTCCGCATGATCCTTGACGGTGAGTGCGATGATCTGCCTGAGAGCGCATTCCTGTTTGCGGGCACGATCGATGACGTCTTTGAAAAGGCCAAATAACGAGTACAAACGAGAGATGAAGGGAGGAAGACGCTATGGCAACCTTCCGGTTACAGGTCGTCTCCATGGATGGCCTTGAATATGACGGACAGGTGCAGCGGATCAAACTGCGCACCATACATGGTGATCTTGCAATCCTCGCCAGGCACATGAATTATGTGACGGCCATCGGCATGGGTACCGCTACAGTGGTATTTGAAGACGGCACAGAACGTAAGGCTGCCTGTATCGGCGGAATGCTTTCAATGATGAATAATCTTTGTCGCGTGATTCCTACGACGTGGGAATGGGGCGACGAGATTGACGTCAAGAGAGCGATGGAAGCCAAGAAGCGGGCAGAGGAGAAACTGCAGGAGAGCAATCTGGGGATGCAGGCAAGAGTGAACGCCGAGGCCAAGCTGTATAGAGCGCTGGTCAGAATCGGCAGTGCAAAGAAATAATTCGTGTATAACTATAGGTAAAAACAACCGGGTTCCTATGGAATCCGGTTGTTTTTAATTATACGTTTCTATTTTTTATTCAATTTCATCGATGACATAATTAAAAAACGAGCAGACCAATGCCTGCTCGTTTTTTAATCAACTGTATTGGGATCCTCAGTGGATCATCGCGTGCCACTCCTGCAGAGAATGGATATCATTGTCGCCGTGCTTCTTGACATAGCGGATTCCTTCTGCTGCTGCGCGGGCCGCATCAATGGTTGTGATGTAGGGGACGCGGGCCTTGATGGCGTTCTTTCTTAAGTAGCTGTCATCATGGATGCTGTCCTTGCCGACAGGGGAGTTGACGATCAGCTGGATCTTTCCATTGGTGATCAGATCGATGATATTGGGTCTGCCCTCATAGAGCTTCTTGACACGCTCTGCGTGGATGCCAGCCCCCTGGATCAGATCACAGGTGCCGCCTGTGGCAAGAATCTTGAAGCCGCACTCATCGAAGATCTTCGCAACTTCCACCACTTCGGGCTTGTCCTTCTTGTTGACAGAGATGAGGACGGTTCCCTCTGTAGGCAGGGTCGCATTGGCGCCTTCCTGTGCCTTGAAGTACGCTTCACCGGTCTTGGACGCAATACCAAGGACTTCACCTGTGGAACGCATCTCTGGGCCGAGCAGCGGATCGACTTCCTGGAACATGTTGAAGGGGAATACCGCTTCTTTGACGCCATAGTAAGGAATGGTTCTCTCGCCGAGGGAAGCGACGGGAGAGGGTCTTCCGGTCAGAGAAGAGGTGATGATATCGGTCGCGATCGGAACCATGCGGATGCCGCAGACCTTGGATACCAGCGGAACCGTACGGGATGCTCTCGGATTGGCCTCCAGCACGTATACCTTGCCGTTCTCAATCGCATACTGCATGTTCATGAGGCCGACAACGTGCATCTCTTCCGCAATCTTGCGTGTGTACTCTTTGATCGTCTCCAGGTTGTCCTGCGGAATATGTCTGGAGGGGATGATGCAGGCGGAGTCACCGGAGTGAATACCTGCCAGCTCAATGTGCTCCATGACCGCGGGTACATATGCGTGTGCGCCGTCGCTGATCGCGTCTGCCTCGCACTCCATCGCATGGTTGAGGAAACGGTCGATCAGGATCGGGCGATCGGGCGTTACGCCGACAGCGGCCAGCATATAGTCCTTCATGGAATCGTCGTCATAGACCACTTCCATGCCGCGTCCGCCAAGGACGTAGGAAGGACGCACCATAACGGGATAGCCGATCTCACCGGCGATCTTGATCGCTTCCTCCACAGTCGTCGCCATACCTGATTCGGGCATCGGGATGCCGAGCTTATCCATCATCAGACGGAACTGATCGCGGTCCTCCGCGAGGTCGATGACTTCGGGCTGTGTGCCAAGAATACGGACGCCGTTGGCCTTAAGGTCTGCCGCAAGGTTCAGAGGGGTCTGTCCGCCGAACTGTGCAATGACGCCGACCGGTTTCTCTTTGTAATAGATCGACAGAACGTCTTCCAGTGTCAGGGGTTCAAAATACAGCTTGTCGGATGTATCATAGTCGGTCGAAACGGTTTCGGGGTTGCAGTTGACAATGATGGTCTCAAATCCGAGTTCGCGCAGGGACTTGGCCGCATGGACGCAGCAGTAGTCAAATTCAATACCCTGACCGATTCTGTTGGGACCGCCGCCCAGGATCATGATCTTGGGGCGTTCTGTGCTGACAGGATCGTTGTCCGGTGCGTTGTAAGTGGAGTAGTAATATGCGCTGTCCTGCGTGCCGCTTACGTGCACGGCGTCCCAGGTCTCCACGACGCCCAGCGCCTCTCGTTTATGGCGGATCTCGTCTTCTGAAAGGCCGAGGATCTCGCTGAGATACTTATCGGAGAATCCATCCTTCTTGGCTTGGATCAGTGCCTCGGCAGTCAGAGGATTGTGAAGAAGCGCTTCTTCCTCCTCGACAAGTTCCTTCATCTGGTTGATGAAATAGTGCTTGACGCTTGTGAGGGCAAAAATCTCATCGGCCGTTGCGCCTTTGCGCAGCGCCTCATACATAATGAAATAGCGCTCGCTGCTGGGAACGACAAGCATGCTGAGGAGCTTATCCTTGCTCAGGTCATGGAAGTTTTTGACAAAGCCAAGGCCATAGCGGTCTTTCTCCAGAGAGCGGATGGCTTTCTGGAAAGCTTCTTTATAATTCTTACCAATGCTCATGACTTCGCCGACGGCGCGCATCTGTGTGCCGAGGTGGTCATTGACGCCCTTGAACTTTTCAAAGGCCCAGCGAGCAAATTTGACGACGACATAATCGCCGTCCGGAACGTATTTGTCCAGTGTGCCGTACTTGCCGCAGGGAAGGTCCTTTAAGGTGAGGCCTGTCGCAAGCTTTGCAGAAACAAGCGCAATCGGGAAACCGGTGGCCTTAGAGGCAAGGGCGGAAGAGCGGGACGTTCTGGGGTTGATCTCGATGACGACGACACGGCCGCTCTTGGGGTCATGGGCGAACTGTACGTTGGTTCCGCCGATGACGCCGATATGCTCTACGATCTTGTAGGACTGCTCCTGGAGCTTTTTCTGCAGATCCTCATCGATGGTGAGCATCGGTGCGGTACAGAAGGAATCGCCGGTGTGGACGCCGACAGGGTCGACGTTCTCGATGAAACAGACGGTAATCATATTGTTGTCCTTATCGCGGACAACCTCGAGCTCGAGCTCCTCCCAGCCAAGGATGGATTCTTCTACCAGAACCTGGTGGATCAAACTGGCCTGCAGACCACGTGCGCAAACGGTCCTGAGCTCTTCTCTGTTATAGACAAGTCCGCCGCCGGCGCCGCCCATTGTATAAGCAGGACGGAGAACGACGGGATAGCCGAGCTCTTCCGCGATGGAAAGCGCTTCCTCAACGGAATATGCGACCTGGCTGCGCGCCATCTCAATACCGAGCTTATTCATCGTTTCCTTGAATTCAACGCGGTCTTCGCCTCGCTCAATCGCATCGACCTGCACGCCGATGACTTTCACGCCATATTTATCTAAAATTCCTTCTTTATAAAGTTCGGAGCAAAGGTTGAGGCCGGATTGACCTCCGAGATTGGGAAGAAGAGCGTCAGGACGTTCTTTTGCAATAATCTGTTCCATACGTCTGACGTTAAGAGGTTCGATATAAGTGATATCAGCCATTTCAGGATCAGTCATGATGGTCGCCGGATTCGAATTGACGAGTACGATCTCATAACCAAGGCTCCTGAGTGCCTTACAAGCTTGGGTGCCGGAATAGTCAAATTCACATGCCTGGCCAATGACAATGGGACCCGAGCCGATGATCAGGATTTTATGAATATCAGTACGCTGTGCCATAAGTCCTCTCTTTCTCAAGTTTGTTTATATAACCTAATAAATTCTAATTGAATATTCGCAGATTTTCCACATATTTTTTTCTTAATATTTTGAACAGCAATGAAATATTATAAGAAATAATATTTACAAATTTGTAACAAAATAGTAAAATATAGTATCTGGAAGTGCTAGTTGATCCATTATTCCTACGTAGAAGGGGATATACAATGAAGATTCACATATGGAAAATAGGGCTTTTTGTTTCTGTTTTCCTGACTGCAATCATACTGCATGGTTCCAAGGCCTTCGCCGCAGCGCCATCCATGATCGACACGACCGTACGCATTGTGTGGGAGGATGAAGAGGATCAGGATCACGCGCGCCCCGAAGAGGTGACCATTACCCTATATGCCAATGGCAATGAGATTGGCAGATCCATGACGCTGAGCGCGGAGAATGACTGGGAAGGGACTTTTGAAAGCCTTCCCGTCTACATAGAAGATGAAAGACAGTCCTACTCCGTTGTGGAGGAAAAGATCGACGGATATACAGGCGCCATTGCGGGCTCCGACACAGACGGATATACGATCACGAACATTCATGCGCCTCTCCCCAAGGGGCGAAGCGGCGAGGAGGAGATTGTCCGTTTGGATGACATGCCGCAAAGCCAGGCAGAGGGAATGATCGTTGAGACGGTCGTCACAACGAAGGTATCGAAGTCAATGCCTGCCCGCACCAGTACCACGATCAAGAAAACAATGTCCGCCAAGACCGCCGACACATCCGAAACCGTCTATTGGGGCGGCACGCTCCTTGGCGCGATCACCGCGCTGTTTATCTGGATGCGCATAGAGCAGAAAAGGAAATGAATCATTGGGCCCGTCTGCGCCCTAAAATGCAAAAGTCAGAAAAAAGTAAGATATTTGTTATGAATTTGCCTGAAAGCCGGTTTGACTTTCAGGCTTTCTTTTTGTAAAACTGTTGCATGCATCATTGCAGTGGATGATGAACGTACATGAGACAGCGGTTAGCCGCGTGATGATAAACCGGAAAGGAGTCTATACGATGAAAGAATGGGTCGATACAATGCAGTATTATGTGCCGATCCTGTTTTCCAAAGAGGATCAGATGATTTTTGTGCTGGTACTGTTCATGGTCGCAGTACTGCCTGTTTTACTGTGTGTGCTGCACTTTAAGCCCCTTGTGAGAGGAACCGCGCTCATTATTTTCGCGGTCTATATTCTGGGCAATCTCAGCTTTACAATCCTTGGACGGGAAGGGATTTACGCTTCCCAGCTGCCGACCTTTGGCAATTACAGGCAGGCCTTTGATCTGGAGCTGGGACTTGAGGGAACGCTCAAGATGCTGCCCGAGGGAATAGGCGAGACGCTGCGCCATATTCATATAGGAAACTATACGGCGGCGAGGGAAGTCTTTCTCAACATCCTGCTTTACGTTCCCATGGGATACCTGCTTCCCTTTGTTTGCAAGCCTATGCGCTACAGTGTTTTGGCCTGCACGGTGGTAGGATTTTTGTGCAGCTGCGCGACAGAATTTGCCCAGCTTCACTATCATCTGGGATATTTCCAGATTGACGATATTATAAACAATACGATCGGATGCCTGATCGGCGCGGTGCTGGGATGCGCGCTGTCACGATTATGGAGGACCCGGTAGCAGAACCTGCTTTTCGTTTGCATACATAAAAACGCACACATAAAAAGTCTCCAGTTTTACTTACATTTTATACAAAAACAATACTCTGCATTCGCATAATGTGTTACAATATTACTAAATATAGTGTTTCTCTATATACAAACATAATTCAAAAGGAGGTAGCATGATGGCAGATATTTATGCAAATATGGGCAAGAACCTGATCGGAACCAAGACGTTCGACAACCTCATGGAAGCTTTTGCAGGAGAGTCTCAGGCACGCAACAAATATACATACTTCGCCTCTCAGGCAAAAAAGGACGGTTATGTACAGATCGCCAAGATTTTTGAGCAGACCGCAGCAAACGAGAAAGAGCACGCCAAAATCTGGTACAAGATCCTTGAGGGCGTACACGGAACCAAGGACAACCTTGAGATCGCTGCAGACGGCGAGCAGTATGAGTGGCAGGAGATGTATCCCGGATTCGCGAAGACAGCGAGAGAAGAGGGATTTGTTGAAATCGCCAAGTTGTTTGAAATGGTTGCTGAGATCGAGAAAGAGCATGAGGCCAGATATCGCAAGCTGATCGCCAACATTGAGGGCGGCCTTGTCTTCACCAAGGACGGCGACAGAATCTGGGAGTGCGGCAACTGCGGCCACATCTGCATCGGCCCCAGCGCGCCTGATGTATGTCCTGTCTGCGATCATCCGCAGGCCTATTTTGAAATTCACGCTGAAAACTTCTGAGTTTTCGGTCGCTGCCGTTTCGGGCGGTTATCCCAGAGGGTTATTCGAAAGGATAACCCTCTTCACCTTTTGATCATTCTTCCAGAAATAGATGCATAACGCCTGCATACCAGCGGGGAGTCCGGAGCATGTGGAGGCATAGAGATGGAAAGACGGGAATATTGTTTTCGCAGCAGCTGCCTTAACAAAGACATGCATATCATTCAATATGGAACGGGCGGCGTTCCATTTATTGGTTTTCCAACGCAATGCGCAGGCGCCGGCAATTATGAAGAATTCGGTGTGATCAGAACCTTGTCTCCCTATCTGGAGGATGGGCGGATGCAGCTATTCTGCGTAGACACGGTCGATGAGGAGAGCTGGTATTGCGAGCAGGGCATCAATACCTGGCGAAGTGCTAGACAGGAAGATTATTACCGCCATATTACAGACGAGGTGTTGCCGATCGTGCATGCGAACGCTCCCTCCGGGAAAAAGCCCATTGTCATGGGCATGGATATGGGGGCTACGCATGCGGCCATTCTCTTTTTTAGAAGGCCGGAGCTCTTTAGCGGCATGCTCGCGCTGTCCGGCATCTATGACTCCTCCTATTATTATCACGGCTGGATGGACAGCACGCTCTACGATAATTCCATAGAGTGTTTTCTCTCCAACATGCCCGATGACCATCCCTGGATCCGCAAATACAACAATTGCTTTATGGTCTTTTGCTGCGGAAGTGGCCCCTGGGAGGACAAATGCTGTGAGACGCTGATGAACCTTGAGAAGATCCTGCACAAGAAACGGATCAACGCCTTTGTCGATTACTGGGGATTTGACGTCGGTCACGACTGGCAGTGGTGGAAACACCAGCTGGAATACTTTGTGCCGCACCTGCTGGATCAGCATAGCTTCATCACAGAGCTGTAGAGTAGGGCGGCCGTGGATCCCAAGTCCGGAATTGACGAATTGTTTCCGGACCAGTATACTGCATATGTGAAACGCGCGGGCTGTGAAGAGATTTCACAGCCCTTTTTAAGCGCCCACAAATGTAATGAGAAAGGAATCAAAACGTATGAAAAGACAGTGCGGTATTCTTATGCCGGTATTTTCCCTTCCTTCCCGCTTCGGTATCGGATGCTTTGACAGGGAGGCGTATGCATTTATAGATTTCCTCAAGGAATCCGGCCAGAGCACATGGCAGGTGCTTCCTTTCTGCCAGACCGGGTTTGGCGACAGCCCGTATCAGTCTGTCTCCTCTTTTGCCGGAAACCCGTATTTTATTGACCTGGAGCAGCTGATCGGCGACGGGCTCCTTTCCTGGCAGGAGTGTGAGTCTGTGTGGTTTGGATCCGACAACGAAAAGGTGGACTACGGCGCTATGTACGAGAACCGTTATCCCCTTCTTCGCAAAGCGTATGAGAGATTCAGAGAGGCCATGAACGGCAGACTCTCAATCGGTGCGTCAGGCCAAAAGTCCGAATACGAAGCGTTTCTTACAAAAGAGGCATACTGGCTGCGCGACTACGCGCTCTTTATGTCTATTAAACAAAGAGAGAACGGCAAGAGCTGGCAGACGTGGGAACACGGTCTTAAGATGCGGGAAGAGAAAGCGCTTCAACAGGCCGAAGCAGAACTGGCCGACGAAATGGGCTTTTATTTCTTCCAGCAGTACGAATTTGAAAGACATTGGGAAAAGCTCCACGCCTACGCCCGCAAGCAGGGCATCAGCATTATCGGTGATATCCCGTTCTATGTGGCGATGGACAGCGCTGCCGCATGGGCACACAAGGAGATCTTCCGGTTTGACAAGGAAGGCACGCCCATCGATGTGGCCGGCTGCGCACCGGACGCTTTTTCCAAGACCGGACAGCTCTGGGGCAATCCTCTCTATGACTGGAAAGCGCTCAAGAAGAGCGGCTACAAGTGGTGGATCAACCGAATTGCCCGCAATATGGAATTCTATGATACGCTCCGCATCGACCACTTTAACGGATTTGCGGAATACTATGCCGTTCCCTATGAAGATGAGACCGCTGAAAACGGTACCATCTGCAAAGGTCCCGGCATGGATTTCTTCAAGGCGCTCAAGAAACAGCTGGGCGACGTGCCGATCATTGCAGAAGATCTTGGCACGCTTACGCCTGTCACAGAAAAGCTTCTTGAGGACGCCGGCTATCCCGGTATGAAGGTGCTGCAGTACGCTTTTGACTGGACAGAATACAGCTATTACCTTCCCTATAATCATATTAAAAACTGCGTCGTTTATACGGGCACCCACGACAATACGACGACCAGGGCCTGGATCGAGGAAATCAGTGATCACGACAGAGATCTGGCCAGACGCTATATCCATTCCGAGAATACCGATTACGGCACCTTCGTTTGGGATATGATCCGTGAAGCATACCGCTCTGTAGCCGACCTCTGCATCATTCCGCTGCAGGACTACCTCGTCAAGGGCAAGGAAGCAAGGATCAATCATCCCGGCACGCTCGGAGAGAACTGGCAGTGGAGACTGCAGCCGCACTTCCTCTCTAAGGATCTTAGCAGCAGTATCTTTAAGCTTGCCAAATTATACGGAAGAATTCCCAAGAAAGACGAAGCGTCTGTGAAAGCCGACAAATAACCGCTTACAAAGCTTGTTTCCATCAGTTTATGTTGGATTAATCACACAAAGAGTGATACTATCATTATGTAATATTTTATTAAAATTTGGAGGAAACAATGGCTAAGCGAGAGCGCAGAAGAAGAAGAAAGAAAAGAAATCCTTTTCTTAGCTTTTTAAAGGTTTTGCTGCTTCTGATGCTGATATGCATTCTGGCAGCGCTGGGCGTATTCTATTTTGGCGGCTACTATGGCAGGATCAAGGCGATGAAGGACGAGGCGGACAGTTTTGTCAGCGAATCGACCAAGGAGACGTTTGTTCCGTCGCAGACAGGTGAGATCTATGACGCTGACGGCGACCTGATTTCGGAGACGCTTCCGGAGAAGGATTCCAACTATCTGACCTATTCGCAGATTCCCGACTTGTTCAAGCAGGCTGTTGTCAGTATAGAAGATAAGAACTTTTATAAACATGGCGGCGTCGACTACAAAGCGATCGTACGCGCGGCCAAGGAACTGGTCGTGAACAGGCAGATCACGCAGGGCGGCAGTACGATCACGATGCAGCTCGCCAGAGGAATCTTTTTGAACAACGGAAGGACCTGGGAGAGAAAGATCGAAGAGATCTTTATTGCCTGGGACCTGGAGAAAAAGTATTCCAAGGACCAGATCCTGGAGTTTTATCTCAACAATATTTATTTCATGAACGGCTATTACGGAATTGCATCCGCCTGCGAGGGCTATTTTAACAAGACGCCCGACCAGGTCGATCTGTCGCAGGTGGCTTATCTGTGCGCGATTCCCAACAGCCCGACCTATTATGACCCGCTTGTGCACCCCGACCATACGATCGACAGAAGAAATCTGATCCTCGCCAATATGCTGGAAGACGGTATGATTTCGCAGGGCGAGTATGATCAGGCGACAAACGAGGAGATCACGCTGGATCTGTCCGCCAATCAGGACCGAAACCTCAATGAGAACACCTATGTGCTCTCTTATACCTATAAGTGTGCGACGGAAGTTCTCATGCAGCTCGAGGACCCTGACTTCTCCTTCCGCTATGATTTTGCAAGCGATGAAGAGCGCGCCGCGTATGACAAAATATACAACGAGCTCTATGACGCCTGCCTGGCCAAGCTCTTTAAGGGCGGATACATCATCCATACTTCCTTTGATATGGAGAAGCAGCAGGAACTGCAGGCGAGTGTCGATGAAGCGCTCGCAGAGTTTACCGATACAGCCGACGACGGCAAGTACAAGCTGCAAGGCGCCGCTGTATGTATCGACAACAGCACCGGCCAGGTCATTGCCATGGTCGGCGGAAGATCCCAGGAGGATATCGATGCAGGTATTACGCTCAACCGCGCATTCCAGAGCCACAGACAGCCCGGCAGTTCCATCAAGCCTTTGGTTGTCTATACGCCCGCATTTGAGCGAGGATATTATCCGGGCACACTGGTAGAGGACAAGGAGATCGAGGACGGCCCCGAAAACTCGGGCGGCGGCTACATGGGAGAGCTCGAACTGAGTGAAGCAGTCCAGCGGTCCCTGAACACGGTTGCCTGGCAGATCTATGATGATATCTCGCCCCGATACGGCCTTTCCAAACTCAAGGGAATGCACTATTCCATGATCGTGGATTCGGACAATACCCTGGCAACCAGCCTTGGTGGTTTCACCTACGGCGTGGAGCCGGTTGAAATGGCATCCGGCTATGCAACGCTTGCCAATGACGGCAAATACCGTATTCCTTCCTGTATCACCTCTATTGAAGACTACAAGGGAACAACGGTTTATACCTATGATGGAACCTCGTCCAAGATCTATGATAAGAACGCGGCCCGAGAGATGGTCAGCGTACTGCAGGGTGTCCTGGAGGAAGGCTGGGGAACCGGCCGCGGACTCAAGCTGAATAATGGCATGATCGCTGCCGGTAAGACCGGTACGACAGACGATACCAAGGACGGCTGGTTCTGTGGATTTACCCATTATTACACGACCGCGGTCTGGGTCGGCTGCGATACGCCCGAACCTGTGCGCGGCCTGCAGGGTGCGTCCTGGCCGGGACAGATCTGGAAGAATTTCATGAATCTGATCCACGAGGGACTCGAACCGGTTGAATTCAAGGACTATGACAGGGCCAAGGAAAAGAGAGCCCTCAAAGACCAGGATTATCATGACGACTACTACGATGATGATGATGATGATCAGCCCAAGATAAAAACGACGGCTGATACAGCGAAGACAGCCGAAACCGTGAAGCCTGTGAAAGATCCTAAGATCACCAAGCCTACACATGACGAGAAGCCAGATGATGGCAGCGGCACGGAACCCGGCGGCGATACCCCCGGCGGCGATACCCCCGGCGGTGAGACCCCCGGCGGCGACACGCCCGGCGGCGACACGCCCGGCGGCGATACCCCCGGCGGCGATACCCCCGGCGGCGACACGCCTGGCGGTGACACACCCGGTGGCGGCGACACCCCCGGTGGTGACACACCTGGCGGCGGTGACACGCCCGGTGGTGATACGCCCGGTGGCGGTGACACCCCCGGTGGCGGTGACACACCTGGCGGCGAGACGCCATCCAATGGCGGTACAAATTAAGATTTCAACTCTATGTTACAAAACGCTCCGGTCTACCGCCGGAGCGTTTTCATAGTTTTTTCATAATTATGTATTTACAAATCAATCTTTTGACTAGGATAATAGAGAGTGGTGAATCTTATATGAAAAGGAGCCCAATGCGCATTTTATGAGCGAACCATTCATCGTATTTGAAAATGTTGTCAAAATATACAAGATGGGCGAAGTTGAGATCCGGGCTGTAAACGGTGCCGATTTCACGATCGATCAAGGCGAGTTTACCGTGATCGTGGGCCCCAGCGGCGCAGGAAAAACGACCGTTCTGAACATGCTGGGCGGCATGGATAATTGTACGTCCGGCCGCATCCTTGTGGATGGCAGGGACGTGAGCAGCAGCAGCGCCAGAAAGCTTACGGAATATAGAAGGCACGATATCGGTTTTGTATTCCAGTTTTATAACCTGGTGCAAAACCTGACCGCCCTTGAAAACGTGGAGCTGGCGTCGCAGATCTGCCGCTATCCGCTGGACGCGGCACAGACCATGCGGGAGGTCGGTTTATCCGACAGAATGAACAATTTTCCCTCCCAGCTGTCAGGCGGCGAGCAGCAGCGCGTCGCGATCGCAAGAGCCCTGGCCAAGAACCCCAAGCTTCTTCTGTGCGACGAGCCGACCGGCGCGCTCGATTATGTGACAGGAAAGCAGATCCTCTCCCTGCTGCAGAGAACGTGCAGAGAGCGGAAAATGACGGTCATCGTCATCACCCACAACCTGGCGCTCACGCCGATGGCGGATAAGGTCATCCATATTCGAAACGGGAGAGTCGAGAAGATGGAGATCAACAAAGCGCCGCTGCCGGTGGAAGAAATTGAATGGTAATGGAGCTTCCCTGTTTCCGTGAGGAAGCAGTGGATTTGCAGGATCCGAAATTGGTATTTACAGTGAGGATACAGTATGTTAAAGACACTTCTTGCACAAGTCAAAGAGTTTAAAGCAGCATCTCTGATGACGCCCCTCTTCATGATCGGCGAAGTCATCTGTGAGATGGTGATCCCTGTCCTGATGGGCCGGATCGTGGATATAGGAATAGGCGGGTCAGACATGCGCTACATATTACGGACCGGCGGCATCATGATCGTCGTGGCGCTCCTGGGCCTTATGTTCGGCATTCTGGGTGGAACGTTCGGCGCCAAGGCCTCTACCGGCTTTGCCAAAAATCTCCGTAAGGCCATGTATGACAACATCCAGACCTTCTCATTTGCCAGCATCGACAAATTCTCCACGTCGAGCCTGATCACAAGACTGACGACGGACGTGACCAATATTCAGAATGCTTACCAGATGATCCTGCGAATGGCCATGAGAGCGCCTTCCTCCATGATCATCGCGATGATCATGTCCTTTATCATCAGCCCCAAGCTGGCCAGTATTTATTTCATCGCGGTCATTGTACTGGCTTCGATCATGTTCTTTGTCATGCGCCGCGCGACCAAGTATTTCCAGCAGGTCTTTAAGCGCTACGACGCACTCAACAACAGTGTGCAGGAAAATGTATCCGCCATCCGTGTTGTCAAGGCCTATGTCCGTGAAGAGTACGAAAAAGATCGCTTTCATAATGCGGCAGAAAGCATATATGAGATGTTTATCAAGGCCGAAATGACGGTAGCCGGCATTTCTCCGATCATGATGACCGTCGTCTACAGCTGTATTCTGCTGATCAGCTGGTTCGGCGCGCACTTCATTGTTGCGGGCGATCTGGGAACCGGCGAGATGATGAGTCTTTTGACCTATTGCATGAACATCCTGATGAGCCTGATGATGCTCTCCATGGTATTTGTCATGATCACGATGTCGGAAGCGAGTGCGAAGCGTATTGTCGAAGTCATCAATGAAAAGAGTGATCTTATCAATCCCGAAAACCCGGTGATGGAAGTGCCGGATGGAAGTATTACGTTTGAGGACGTCGATTTCTCCTATCGGCCCGGATCCGGTGAGCCTGTTCTCAAGGATATCAACCTCCATATCCATTCCGGTGAACGGATCGGTATCATAGGCGGCACAGGCAGCGCCAAGTCCTCGCTGGTCAACCTGATCAGCCGTCTCTACGACGTCACCAAAGGACGCGTTCTTGTGGGCGGCATCGATGTGCGAAACTACGACATGGAAGTCCTAAGGAACCAGGTGTCTGTTGTGCTGCAGAAGAATGTTCTCTTTAGCGGTACAATTCTGGACAATCTGCGCTGGGGCGACAAAGACGCGACGGAAGAAGAGTGCATCCGCGCCTGCAAGATGGCCTGCGCGGATGAATTCATAGAGAAAATGCCGGAAGGCTACAATACCTGGATCGAACAAGGCGGCACAAATGTATCGGGTGGTCAGAAGCAGCGACTCTGTATCGCAAGAGCACTTCTGAAAAAGCCCAAGATCCTGATCCTCGATGACAGTACCAGTGCCGTAGATACAGCCACCGATGCCAAAATACGCAAGGCCTTCATGGAAGAGATCCCTTCCACAACCAAGCTCATCATCGCGCAGAGAATCTCCAGCGTAAAGGATTGCGACAGGATCATCGTTATGGATGACGGAAGGATCAACGGCATTGGCACACACGATGAACTGATGGAGTCCAATGCGATTTATAAAGAAGTGTATGAGTCCCAGGTTGGCGGACCCGGCGATGCGGATTTTGACGAAAAGAATTAATGAATGCAATAAACGCACGCCTGGTTTCGAGTAGTTCGGAGGATATGGAAAATGGCAGAAGAGAGGAAGAATGAATATAAAGGCGGCGTTGGCGGCGGAAGACGCATGGCCGGGAGACCCCGTCCCAAAGTGGAGAATCCGGGGCTCTTGTTCAAGCGGATCATGCGCTACGTATTCCAGTATTATGGGATCCATATGATCGTTGTGCTGATCTGTATCGTATTGTCGGTCGTTGCCAACCTGCAGGGAACGATGTTCACAAGGACCCTGATCGACAATTACATTACGCCTATGATCGGTCAGCCTGATCCGGATTTTGGCCCGCTTATGCAGGCGATGCTGCGTGTCGCCATGTTCTACGGAATCGGAATTGCGGCCGCATTCACGCAGCAGGTTACGATGGTCCATGTCAACCAGGGGACGCTCAAGAGGCTCCGGGAAGATCTGTTTGACCACATGGAGAGCCTTCCCATTAAATATTTTGACACGCACGCGCACGGCGATATCATGTCTGTCTACACCAACGATATTGATACGCTGCGGCAGATGATCAGCCAAAGTATTCCGCAGATGTTCAACAGCGCGATCACGATCATCAGTATCCTGTCTATGATGCTGCTTCTGAGTGTTCCGCTGACGATCGTTACGCTCTGCATGGTGGTCCTGATGCTGTTCCTGACGGCACAGGTCACCAAGAGGTCCGGAAGTAACTTCGTGGAGCAGCAGAGGAATATCGGCAAACTGAACGGTTTTATCGAAGAGACCATGACCGGACAGAAGGTTGTCAAGGTGTTCTGCCACGAGGAGGAGTCCGTAAAGACATTTGACGAACTCAACGAGCAGCTCTATCAGAGCGCCTATAAGGCGAATGCGTTCGCCAACATGATCGGTCCTGTGAACGCACAGATGGGCAACGCCAACTATGTCGTGGTCGCGATCGTCGGCTCGATTCTGGCGCTCAATTCCTACGCCGGATTTACCGTCGGCGCGCTGGCAAGCTTCCTCACGCTCAATAAGGGCTTCAGCATGCCGATCAACCAGGTCAGCATGCAGTTCAACAGCATTATCATGGCTTTGGCCGGCGCGGAGAGAATCTTTAAGCTTCTTGACGAGCAGCCCGAGACAGACGAGGGATATGTGACCCTTGTCAACTGCGAGTATGATGAGAACGGAAACGTAGTGGAGACAGAGAAGCACACCGGTCAGTGGGCCTGGAAGCATTACCACAAACAGTCCGATCACAGCACGACCTACCAGAAGATGGAAGGCGACGTCACGTTTAACGGCGTTGACTTCGGCTATCGGGACGACAAAATGGTTCTGCATGATATCGTCATTCATGCAAGGCCCGGCGAGCAGGTCGCACTGGTCGGTTCCACGGGCGCCGGCAAAACGACGATCACGAACCTGATCAACCGTTTCTATGATATACAGGACGGCAAGATCCGGTACGACAACATTAATATCAATAAGATCAAGAAGGCGGACCTTCGCCGTTCTCTCGGCATTGTACTGCAGGACACCCATCTGTTTACGGGTACGGTCAAAGAGAATATCCGCTATGGAAAGCTGGACGCGACAGAGGAGGAAGTGGTCGCAGCAGCAAAGCTTGCCAATGCAGACAGCTTCATCCAGAGGCTCCCGCAGGGATATGACACAATGCTCAAGGGCGACGGCGCCAACCTGTCTCAGGGCCAGCGGCAGCTGCTGGCGATCGCAAGAGCCGCCATTGCGGACCCGCCCGTCTTGATCCTCGATGAGGCGACCAGTTCCATCGATACCCGCACAGAGAAGATCGTGCAGGACGGCATGAACAAGCTGATGGAGGGCAGAACGACCTTCGTCATCGCCCACAGATTGTCCACGATCAAGAACAGCGATATGATCCTTGTTCTGGAGCAGGGCCGGATCGTCGAAAGAGGCAATCACGAAGAACTTCTGGCGCAGAAGGGACGGTATTATCAGCTTTATACCGGTAAGAGCGACGCTCTGACAGCATAGACAAACATATGGAGATGAGCATGACAAGACTTAGCAAACGATATATAGCACTTCTGTGCGCAGCTGTGATCGCGCTTTCGATGAGCGGCTGTCAAAATATGCAGGGACCCGCGGCCGGACCGGCCGCCGAAGGGACCTCTGACGCGCAGACCTCTATGGAGGCGCAAGTGGGAGAGACCGATCAGGAGGCTGCTCCTTTCACAAGCCCCGATGAAGCGGAAAATGATGAGGGCCTTTCGCCCGGCGAGGGAATCGTTGGCGTAGACGCCGCCACATGGGTCGATTCGGATGTTCAGCAGTTCGTAAAGCTGGTCGATCCGCCGCGCCTTGAGGACGACTTCCACCTTTATGTGAACCTCGACTGGATGCTTCATACAGAACTTCCGGCCGGCTATCCAAGCTATGATCCGATCACGGAAAGATCCATCGAAGTGGACGGTCAGATTGCGGCGCTGCTCTCTAATCCGGAGAAGGAGACGGATCCCGCCCTGATCCACGACCAGGAACTGGTACAGAAGTACTACCAGATGTGGATGGACTGGGACAGCCGCAACCAGCTTGGCATCGAGCCCTTGAAAGAGCGCCTCGCGCCTCTTATGGAGGTCCAGACGCTGGAGGAACTCACCGATTATCTGGCAAAACCGGAGACCGCCATCTCTGCGACAGAGCTGCTGCAATGCGATGTGAGCATGGACTGGAACAATGCCGATTACTACGCCGTCTATGTAATGCCGGTGGATCTGATCTTCGGTGATTCCATGTATTACGGACTGATGACGGAAGAGGACGCCCTGGCGGAGCCTTATTACGATAAAGTGATCCGTCATATTCTGGTCGATCTTGGATACTCCGATGAAGAAGCGACGGACATACTCAAGCGCTGCTTTGCCTTTGAACAAGACATCGCAGAATATACTATGACGACAGAGGAGCAGAGCGCACGGGACGCCATCATCAAAGAGAACAATCCCCGCACGCTGGATGAACTGGAAGCCGAAGCCGGCGATTTCCCGATCCGGGAGATGCTGGCCGCCTATGGCGCAGACACGTCCAAGACCTATATTTTGACTGAGCCCGAGTGGCTGTCTGCCATGGACGTTCTGTATGATGAGGACTATGTCGAAAATCTGCGGGATTATCTGATTTGCTACACAGCGCAGGATTATGCGACGCTCCTGGACCGCGCCACCTATGATGTCTATTATGAAGTCATCAACGGCATCAGCGGCGCGCAGGGAACGAAGTCAGATGAAAAATCGGCTTCTGACGCGGTCAATACCTTCCTTCCCATGCAGATGGGACGCCTGTATGCGGACCGGTATGTGACGGATGAAACCAAGTCGGAAGTCACAGCGCTCACCAATGAGATCATTGATGAATACAGAGTCATGCTCATGGAGGAGACCTTCCTCTCCGAAGAGACACGCAAATCGGCAATGAATAAGCTGGACAATCTGCAGCTGCGGATCGCAAAGCCGGACAAGTGGGAAGACGACAGCACTCTTGATTTCAAGGGCGGAGACGAGGGCGGAAACCTTCTGTCTGCCCAGGATCAGGTCGGCGCGTACTGGGTCGAGCGCATGCGCAGCCGTGTCAATCAGAAGGTGGACCGTGACATCTGGACGTCCAGGATCCAGCAGGTCAACGCTTTCTATGATCCGTCCCAGAATTCGATCACAATCTGCGGCGGTATTCTCGGCGGTTCTTTGTACGACGCCTCTATGACCCGCGAAGAGCTCTTTGCCAATGTTGGCGATACTGTTGCGCATGAGATCTCCCATGCCTTTGATACGACAGGCGCCCAGTTTGACGAGAAGGGCAATCTTCGCAACTGGTGGACGGAAGAGGACCAGAAGGCGTTTGCCCAGAGGGCTGACAAGCTGGCCGCCTATTACGACAAAATCGAGCCTTTCCAGGATGTGAACTGTGTGGGATCCCAAATCGAGGGCGAAGCGATTGCGGACCTCGTCGCCATGAAGATCCTCCTGCGGATTGCCGCCAAGGAAGCTGGATTTGACTATGACAAATTCTTCCGGACTTTTTCCGAGACCTGGAAGACGATCACAACTATCCAGACAGAGTACTACACGCTGTCTCAGGACACCCATCCGCTTGCTTATCTGCGCGTGAATGCCGTGGTGCAGCAGTTCGACGAATTCTATGACACATATGGGATCAAGAAGGGCGACGGCATGTATCTGGCACCTGATCAGCGGCTGGTTGTGTGGTAATCGGATCGATCTAATCTGATCGAGCTAATGTTAGCGATCCGATCAATACTGTATATGAAAAAACGAGAAGGTCTGTGCGAAGGGCAGAGGCCTTCTTTTTTGTGCGATAGGACCTGAAAAGAAATAGAGGCGCATTCTTTAGTTCGTATAAGTTTAGAAATTGTTTATAAATTATATGTTGACTATCTGTTATATATGTAGTATAACAATTATCAGAAAGAGAACAAATGAAACAACCAAATGACACCTGTTCGTTCTCTTAGAAAAGTTTACAAACCACATTGATAGGAGGTATTTAATATGTTCACACCTGCACTTTTTACAAGAAACAACAATTTCTGGAGAGATCCTTTTGATGAGTTTAACGAGATGTTCCCTGCTTTCTTTGACAACGGCGGACTGGAGAAATCCTTTGCCGGATTTAAGACAGACGTCATGGAGAAGGATGGCAACTATGTGCTGGAGTCTGAGCTTCCCGGCTTTAACAAGGAAGACATCCACGTAGATCTTAAGGACGACGTTCTGACCATCAGCGCTTCTCACAATGAGGAGAAGAACGAAGAGGACAAGAACACCCGGTATATCAGAAAGGAAAGAAATAGCGCATCCTACAGCAGAAGCTTCCGTGTCGCGAATGTCACACACGAAGATATCCACGCTGCCTACAACAACGGCGTGCTGACTGTCACCTTCCCCAAGAGAGACGCACTCCCTGAGAAAGAGGCCAGAAAGATCGAGATCCAGTAATCCCGATCAGGCACGGATTTTCATGCAGTAACTACTAATAGCAAAGCCCGGCGCATCAAAGCGCCGGGCTTTTTTAACATCCTAATGAAAATGCGCCTGTCTTTGTACGCCGGTCTTGTTGTCTTTTGCCGCCAAATCGAGTACACTTTGTTGGGCACATGCCTTACTACAAACAAAACAGAGGTATCAAACATTGGACAAAATCGTATTGGCTTCTGCCTCTCCCAGAAGAAGTGAATTACTGGGGCAGGCAGGATTTACATTTACCGTGATTCCCTCCAAAGGAGAGGAAATCGTGACAAGCACCCATCCCGCACAGGTGGTGGAAGAGCTGTCCCGGCAGAAGGCGCTGGAAGTGGCAGACCGGATTATGGGCGGCAGTGAGATCGTGAAGGATTATGACGTTGTGATCGGCGCAGACACAGTTGTCGCTGCAGACCATCAGATCCTTGGGAAACCCGCGGACCACGAGGATGCAGCGGGGATGATCCGCATGCTGCAGGGCCGCATTCACCAGGTCTATACCGGCGTCACGCTGATCGTCAGGAATAAAAGCGGTGAAGTTCGGACACGCACCTTTCATGAGTGCACAGACGTAGACGTATGCCCCATGACGGAAGAGGAAATCAGCGCCTATATCGATACGCCGGAGCCGTACGACAAGGCCGGTGCCTATGGGATCCAGGGGAGTTTTGGCATATACATTAAAGGCATCCACGGATGCTATTACAATGTCGTCGGGCTTCCGATCTCCAGGCTTGTTCACGAGCTCAGGGACTTGCAGCAGGAATTCTGCTGCCGTGCTGCCGATCGTCGCCACGCATCGGATTCAAAGAAACACATCTCTTAACGGAACCATTTCTCGCGCTCGCCCTCGGAATACTTCTCCTCGCAGTATCTGCAGCGATAGATCTTGCGCTTTGCGTCAGACAAGAAGAAGATATGCGGGATCTCCTGCTCGATCGAAGAGATGCAGCGGGGATTGTGGCATTTGAGAACGCCCTTGATCTCTTTGGGCATGGTCATCTTTTTCTTTTCAACGATCTCACCGCCCTTGATCACATTGACCGTGATCTCGGGATCAATAAAAGCGACCGCGTCCAAACTGATCGAGTCGGGGTTGCACTCCACTTTCAGAATGTCCTTGCGCCCCAGTTCATTGCTGCGGGCGTTCTTGATGATCGCAACCTGATAATCCTCTTTGTCCAGGTGCAGATAGTGGTAGATCAGCATTGCTTTTCCGGCTTCAATGTGGTCGAGCACGATGCCTTCTTCAATTTTACCTACATTTAACATTCGATTCCTCCTTGGGTGTGGAAATACGGTAGTTGCAAAATCGTATCGACTGCGTATGATCAGTCCACATGGATGTCGAGCAGCGTCAGGATCAGCGCCATGCGAACGTAGACGCCGTACTGCACCTGCTTGAAATAGGCCGCGCGGGGATCCTTGTCAATTTCCACGGAAATCTCGTTGACGCGGGGCAGGGGATGAAGGACATACATGTCGTTTTTGGCGCGCTTCATGAGCCGCTTGTTCAAAACATAGAAATCCTTGAGTCTGATATAATCCTCTTCGTTGAAGAAGCGCTCTCTCTGTACACGTGTCATGTAGAGAAGGTCAAGCTTGGTGATGACATCTTCGAGCTTAATGCACTCTTCATAGGTATAGCCGCGCTCCTCGAGCAGATCGGTGATATAGTCGGGCACCCGAAGTTCCGGCGGGGAGATGAATACAAAGTGAATGTCCTCATAGCGGGCCATTGTCTTAACCAGAGAGTGTACGGTTCTGCCGAACTTGAGATCCCCGCAGATACCGATTGTAAAGTGATTGAGACGCCCCTTGAGCTGGCGGATCGTCATCATATCGAGCAGGGTCTGGGTGGGGTGCTCATGGCCGCCGTCGCCGGCGTTGATGACCGGAATATTCGAGTGCTGGGCTGCCACATACGCGGCGCCTTCCTTGTTGTGGCGGATGGCCGCAATATCGGCAAAACAGGAGATGACCCGGATCGTATCGGCAACGCTTTCGCCCTTGGCCGCAGAGGACTGCGCAGCGCCTGCAAAACCGAGCGCTTTTCCGCCCAGATTCATCATGGCCGCTTCAAAGCTGAGTCTTGTCCGTGTGCTGGGCTCATAGAAGAGCGTCGCGATTTTCTTGCTGTCACAGGCATGCGCGTACTTTTCAGGATTCTTTTCAATATCAGCCGCCAAATCAAAGAGCTGATCCAGTTCCTGCGTTGTGAAATCGAGGGGTGTGAGACAGTGTCGCATGAATACTCCTTTCTGTTACGTCATTGTTTCAAATCCGATCTCGCGGGAAGCGAGAAATCTTTCCATCATGGTGTCCCAGATCCGATCGGCATTTTTGTCGAGGGAAAAACTCTTTAAAGAGATGCCGGTGACCAGCGTGACTTCCGATCCGTCATAGCGAATGTTGAGCGCCATTGCGCCAACGACGTCTGTCAGCTGGGGATAGCCCTCGTCGACCAGGATCTTCTGCATGAGATCGGGCCGCATCTGCAGCACGATGGACATGGAGGCCGGCGCTTTTTTGCCCCGGATCAGTTCGCGCAGGTGTCCGCGGACGGACTCCCAGGCGATCAGCGGATAGGGATGGTTGGCAGTGTCCTCCCACTCCTCACTGGAGTAGAAGTTTTTATTGATACGGCCGTCTACGTGCCATGTAACCTGCATACTAAGAGAAGCCTCCTCCAGCAAAAAGGAATCAAATGACCTGCCGGAAAGAAGCTTCGTCATAAAGTTTCCTGTTTCAGTGATCTTGAATGCTCTCATAAATGCCTCACAAATTGGGAATCAACACTATGCCTGTTACAGGAAAACGATCTTGGATGTACTGATATAAAGAGCGAGGATCGCTCCGATCTGCAGGATCAGGATCAGCGGAAGGCCAATCCGGAACTTCACTTTGCGCTTCTTGTGTCTGAAGACGATCATCCCGGCTATACATCCAATGGATCCACCCAAAACGGCAATAATAAGGAGCACGGACTCCGGAATGCGGAATCGGCGCTCCATAGCACGTATCTTATCAATGACCATGGCGGAAAGGCCGATCAGGTTCATGACGATGAAGTAGAGGATAAGCATTGTTCTTGTGTTCATGAAGATCTCCTTTCCAAAATTTCTGATGTATATTGTATAAGCTAACACCGAGACATGCAAGGACAAATTCCCGGGCATGGCATGATTTTGGCAGGCTGACTGTAAATGCATCTTCGTGAGGGCAAAAACTGCGCTTACCGGCTGATCGCGCAAAAAAGGACCGGGGTCCATGTGGATCCCGGTCCGTCACTTCATATTGTCTTCTTTAATACGTTCGCCGCTATGGTCAAGCCTTGGAAGCTTTCTCCACTTCCTGCATCTTCATCGCACGCACCTTCTCGGGAAGACCGAAGAGGTTGATGAAGCCTTCTGCGTCGTGGTGGTTGTAGAGTTCGCCGGTTGTGAAAGAAGCAAGGCTCTCATTGTAGAGGCTGTACGGAGAGGTTGTGCCGGCCTTGATGATGTTGCCCTTGTAGAGACCGAACTTGACTTCGCCGGTGACATACTTCTGCGTGGACTCGATAAAGGCCTGCTCTGCCTCGCGAAGAGGAGAGAACCACTTGCCTTCATAGACAAGGCTTGCGAACTTGTGGCCGATCTCATCCTTAACTTCATAGGTCTTGCGGTCGAGGACCAGCTCCTCGAGCTGCTGATGCGCTTCCATGAGGATGGTTCCGCCGGGAGTCTCATAGACGCCGCGGGACTTCATGCCGACGACACGGTTCTCCACGATATCGATGATGCCGATGCCGTTCTCGCCGCCCAGCTTGTTGAGTGTGCGGATGATGTCGGCGACCTTCATTTCCTTGCCGTTGACGCTCTTGGGAACGCCCGCTTCGAAGGTCATGGTCACATAGGTGATCTCATCGGGTGCCTGCATGGGGGTCTTACTCAGAACCAGAAGGTGATCGTAGTTGGGCATCAGGGACGGATCCTCGAGCTCCAGACCCTCATGGCTGATGTGCCAGAGGTTGCGGTCACGGCTGTAGCTGCTGTCTGCGGAGAAGGGAAGATCGATGCCGTGCTTCTTGCAGAATTCGATCTCGGATTCACGGGAATCCATGGTCCACTTGTCGCTGCGCCATGCGGCGATGATGCGAAGGTCGGGGGCCAGTGCCTTGATGCCGAGCTCAAAGCGGATCTGGTCGTTGCCCTTGCCGGTCGCACCGTGGCAGATCGTGGTAGCGCCTTCCTTGCGGGCGATCTCAACCAGCTTCTTGGCGATCAGAGGACGCGCCATGGACGTGCCCAGAAGATACTTGTTCTCATAGACAGCGTGCGCCTGTACGCAGGGGACGATATACTCCTCGGCAAATTCGTCATTGACGTCCAGAATATAGAGCTTGGAAGCGCCGCAGTACTTGGCTCTCTCCTCGAGGTGCGCCAGTTCTTCTTCCTGACCGCAGTCGATGCATACGCAGATAACGTCGAAGTTATAGTTCTCTTTGAGCCAGGGAATGATGGCTGTGGTATCGAGACCGCCGCTATAGGCGAGGATTACTTTTTCTTTCTGTTCGGACATTGGGGGTTCCTCCATTTCTCTATATTCATTCTTATTGATTGCCGTAGCAGTTCTTACATTTGTGTACTATACATCAGCGTTCCGGGAATTGCAATAGTGAATATGAATATAATTTAATATTTTTTCATTAATACCCATTGCAAACTGCATATAGTGCATATATAATGCATAAAAGATGAATAATATGTATATCCTTCTTTTAATTTCTTTTAAATTTGTTCTTTATTATACGGAAAATTGTGCTATTATCAGACTGCATGCATTTTTTTGCGGGCACAGAAGCGATATTTTGGTCCATGATAAATAGGAATAGAAGTTAGGAAACGATATGGATACGATCCTGATCCGCCCCATGGAGGCGGCTGATTATGACAAAGTACATACGCTCTGGATGAGCATCCGCGGTTTCGGGATCCGGAGCATCGACGATTCCAGAGAAGATATAGAGCGGTTTCTTAAGCGCAATCCGACGACCAGCGTCGTGGCCTGCGCAGGCGATCGAATCGTAGGTTCCATCCTTTGCGGACACGACGGAAGACAGGCCAGTTTCTATCACGTTTGTGTCAAAAAATCGTGGAGAAGGCAGGGCATCGGCACCCGCATGGTCATCTACTGCATGAATGTTCTGCGGGAACTTAAGATCAACAAGATCAACCTGATCGCGTTTACCAAGAACGACGGCGGCAACGCTTTCTGGAAACAGATTGGCTGGACATGCAGGTCCGATTGCAATTATTATGAGTTTGTTCTCAACGAGGCCAATATAACGAGATTTATTGAGAGTGAAATGGAGGACTAGAGGATGAAGAAGATCAAAGGCGGCGTCACAGCAGCGCAGGGATTCGAGGCAGCTTCCGCGGCGGCGCATATTAAATATGAAGGCAGAACCGATATGGCGCTTGTCTACAGCAAAGCGCCCTGTGTGACAGCCGGCACCTTTACGACCAACGTCGTCAAGGCGGCGCCTGTCATCTGGGATCGCGATCTGGTATACAGCGGCGCGCCCGCCCATGCCGTGATCGTTAACTCCGGCATTGCCAACGCCTGCACCGGCCAGGAGGGCATGGAATACTGCAAACAGACAGCGCAGGAAGCGGCCGCCTGCCTGAACATTCCTGCGGATTCCGTTCTGGTGGGATCTACCGGCGTGATCGGCTTCCAGCTTCCCATGGACCGCGTGCGCGCCGGCGTCAGAATGCTGGCCGCAGCCAAGCGCCCCGGAATCGAAGCGGGCACAGAGGCTGCCAAAGCGATCATGACCACCGATACGATCCACAAGGAGACGGCCTACGAGATCGACCTTAGCGGTCACAAAGCCGTGATCGGCGGCATGGCCAAGGGGTCCGGCATGATCCACCCCAATATGTGCACCATGCTCTCATATGTGACGACAGATGCCGCGATCGAAAAGAGCCTTTTGCAGAAAGCGCTGAGCGAGATCGTCGCCGAGACCTTCAACATGATCTCGGTCGACGGCGATACGTCCACCAACGACACCCTTTTGGTCCTGGCGAACGGCCTGGCCGGCAATCCCGTGATCGACGATCCGGAGAGCGGCGCATACGCAGCCTTTTATGAAGCGCTTCTTGCCGTTTGCAAAGAGCTGGCTATGAAGATGGCCGGAGACGGCGAAGGCGCCACCAAACTGATCGAGACCAAGGTCATTCATGCGGACACCCTCGAGAATGCAAGGATCCTTGCAAAAAGCGTGATCACCTCTAGTCTCACCAAGGCGGCTGTGTACGGCAGAGACGCCAACTGGGGCCGGGTCCTCTGTGCGCTGGGCTATTCCGGCGTGACCTTTGATCCGGAGCATTGCGATCTGTATTTTGGCTCCGGCGACGACAAGCTGCTCATCTTCACAAACGGAAGCGCCGCCGATTACAGCGAGGAGAAGGCGACAGAACTTCTCTCCGGCGAGAAGGTGGAGATTCTGGCCGACATGCACATGGGCGATGCGGAAGCGACCGCCTGGGGATGCGATCTGACCTATGATTATGTAAAGATCAATGCCGACTACCGGAGCTGATCCGGCAGCTGCAAACGGCCTTCATACAATAGTGATCAATGGAAGTGAGGTACACATGGAAACACATTTGAGCCGGGAACAGAGTGAAGCACAGCGGAAGGCCTCCGTACTGATCGAGGCGCTCCCCTATATACAGAAGTTTAACCGCAAGATCGTCGTGATCAAGTACGGCGGAAGCGCCATGAACAATGAAGAGCTGCAGAGAAACGTGATCAAGGACGTGACGCTCTTAAAGCTGGTCGGCTTTAAGCCGATCATCGTGCACGGCGGCGGCAAGGCGATCAGCAAATGGGTCGCAAAAAGCGGCAAAGAAGCGCAGTTCATCGGCGGCCTGCGTGTCACAGACAAAGAGACCATGGAAATTGCCGAGATGGTCCTTGGAAAAGTCAATAAGGATCTGGTGCGCATGGTGGAAGAGCTCGGCGTCAAGGCGGTCGGCATCAGCGGCAAGGACGGAAAGCTTTTGACCGTCACCAAGAAGTACGCAGACGGCCAGGATATCGGCTATGTCGGCGAAGTCTGCCGGGTAAGGCCCAAGATCCTCTATGATCTTCTGGACAACGACTATCTTCCGATCGTTGCGCCGATTGGCATGGATGACAACTATGACACCTACAATATCAATGCGGATGAAGCGGCGAGCGCTATCGCAAGATCTGTCAAAGCCGACAAGCTGGTCTATCTGACCGATATCGCCGGTCTTTACAGGGACATCAACGATCCGTCCTCCTTCATCAACCGCATTACGATTGCGGAGGCGGAGCAGCTGATCGCGGACGGCCTCATCGGCGGCGGTATGCTGCCCAAGCTCACCAACTGCACGCAGGCTGTGCGCGGCGGCGTTCACAGAGTCCATATTCTGGACGGACGCATTCCCCATAGTATGCTTCTGGAGTTCTTCACAGAGAAGGGTATTGGAACCATGTTCCATCTCAAATCCGATACGGATATGCAGTAATCATGGCGCGCTAACAGATCCCTGACCGGTATGATCCGAGGGAGATTGTCAATAAAAGGAGCCAAAACAATGACGATGAAATCGATGATCGAGCAGGCCGAGCAGGATCTGCTCCACACATATAATCGCTATCAGATTGTTCTTGATCATGGAGAGGACGTATATCTCTATGATGTGGAAGGGAAAAAGTATCTTGATTTTATGTCCGGGATCGGCGTATTCGCACTGGGATACAGCAACGAATCCTATCAAAATGCGCTCAAGGAGCAGATTGGAAAGATCCTTCATACCTCCAACTACTTCTACAACGAACCTGCCATCAAGGCGGCCCACCGGATCAAAGAGATCAGCGGCATGGACCGGGTCTTTTTTGCCAACTCCGGTGCAGAGGCAGTGGAAGGTGCGCTGAAAGCCGCCATCAAATACGCCTATTTAAAGGATGGCGCCTCCGATCACCAGGTAATCGCACTGGAGCACTCCTTCCACGGACGCACCTACGGCGCACTGTCTGTCACCGGCAACAGCCATTACAGAGAGGCGTTCGGCGCTATGCCCTGTGAGGCGCGTTTTGCCAAGATGAACGACATGGACAGCATTCTGAACGCGCTGACGGACAAGACCTGCGCCATCATCATGGAAGTGGTACAGGGCGAAGGCGGTATTGTTCCGGCCAGGGAGGAATTCCTGCGCGCCGTGAGAGACCTCTGCAACGAGCGGGATATTCTTCTGATCTTTGACGAAGTGCAGTGCGGCATGGGCCGTACCGGCTATATGTATGCATGGCAGAAGTTTGGCATCAAGCCCGACATCATGACCAGTGCCAAGGCACTTGGCTGCGGCATTCCTGTCGGCGCCTTTATGATGACCCAGAAAGTGGCAGACCATTCCCTGACAAGCGGCGATCATGGCACCACATATGGCGGCAATCCGCTGGCCTGCGCGGCTGTCAACGCAGTGCTGGACCAGTATGAAGCGCTGCAGATCACCAGTCACGTGCGTGAGACTGCGCCCTACTTGGAGAAAAAGCTGGATGAACTGGTGGCCAAATATGACTACTGCATCGAGCGCCGCGGTCGCGGCTTCATGCAGGGCGTCGTCTGCAAGGGACCTGTCAAAGATATCATTGCAAAAGCCATGGACAAGGGTCTCATCCTGATCAACGCCGGCGCGGACATCATCCGTATTCTGCCGCCGCTCGTGATCACAGAAAAAGAGATCGATGAGATGGCTTCGATCCTCGACGCCGCGTTCAGCGCTGTCTGTGCCTGACCATAGAATTTAATAATGTTTACAAAAAATCTCCACGCTATGCGGCTTCGCCCATATTGTGGAGATTTTTGAATATATAACAATATTTGGTATGTATGGGATCCATACGCACAAAAAATAGTGGGGCAAAAAAAGAATTAATCTTGTAAAATATTACAGCAATGATTACAATAATGTTGTCGCATAGCGGGTCTCTTTGATAGGAAGGGGACAACTATGCAATCTCGTCTTATATTTTCATTAATATCAAAGCCAATAATTGTAATATCTTTCATTCTTCTTGCCACGGTTTGGATCTGTTCCGGATGCGGGAGAAAAGAAGAAGCGGAAGGCTTTATGGATACCGGATACGAGCAGGAGATGCGCGGGACACCGGATGAAACGAGCGGCCTTGACGGCACAAGCGAAGAAGCGGAAGCTCCCTCCAGCGTGTGTGTGTTTGTATGCGGCGCTGTGGCGCACGAAGGTGTCTATCGACTTAAAGAAGGCGCCAGGCTGATCGACGCTGTGAATGCAGCCGGCGGCTTTTCGAAGGATGCGGACAGGACGTACATCAATCTGGCTGAATATGTGTATGACACGCAGCGGATCGAAGTGCCGACGCTGGAAGAAGCGCAGAGCATGCGTGACGAGGGCCGTTCCGACCAGGGCGCATCGAGCCGTTCGGATGGAATCAGCGCAGACGGACGCGTCAACATCAATCACGCCGGGAAAGAGGACCTTATGACACTCCCCGGGATTGGTGAAAGTAAAGCGGACCGGATCATTGCGTACAGACAGGCGCATGGGGATTTCACCGCCTGTGAAGAGGTGATGAACGTCAACGGAATCGGTGAAGCGATGTATGAAAATATAAAAGATTATATAACCGTGGATTGATTGTATTATGAGCGAATACCGGAGCGCGTGGAATCCGGATGTAAGATAATAAGAGAGGAGAAATGAATGGCAACGAAGGTTCTCGTGGTTGATGACGAAAAGATGATCGTAAAAGGTATACGATTCAGTCTTCTTCAGGATGGGTATGAAGTTGATACGGCGTATGATGGAGACGAAGCGCTCCAGAAGGCAACGGACAACAAGTACGACATCATTCTGCTTGACGTGATGCTTCCCAAGCATTCCGGACTGGAAGTGCTGCAGCAGATCAGAGAATTCTCCTCTGTTCCCGTGATCATGCTGACCGCAAAGGGAGAAGATATGGACAAGATCCTGGGCCTTGACTACGGCGCAGACGACTATATCACAAAGCCCTTCAATATTTTGGAAGTAAAGGCCAGGATCAAAGCGATCATCCGAAGAGTGGCGGGCAGCCGCAAAGAAAAGTCGGAAGAAGAAGAGCGGATCCTTGAAAACGGCGACCTGCGGATGGATTTTGACAATCGCAGGGTCAGCGTAGCCGGCAAAGAGATCAATCTGACCAGTAAGGAATTCGAGCTTCTTGAGCTTCTTGCCACGCATCCCGGCAAAGTATACAGCCGTTCGATGCTTTTGCAGACTGTTTGGGGCAAGGATTACCCCGGTGATGTGAGAACAGTGGATGTTCACATCAGAAGACTTCGCGAAAAGGTGGAGCCCAACGCATCCGAGCCTGTCTATGTACAGACCAAGTGGGGCGTAGGCTATTACTTCAGACAAAATGACAGATAAGCTCAAAGAGCTGATCCGGAAATTCTCAGTGGTCCGAAGTCTGAGAATGAGGCTGTTCATAATCTTCTTCGTAGTGGGACTTGTACCTTGCGTCATCCTGCATTACGGGATCTTAAGCAATTATGAGTCGCGAGCCGTGGAGGTCAGAACCGAGGAAGTAGAGACGCATCTGCGTGCGCTGGCCAATCATCTGATCAGTTACGACTATCTGACCGATCAGTCTTCTGAACTGATCGGCGCTGAACTTGCCGAATTCTCAGCACTCTATGACGGGCGCATCCTGGTGATCAGTGATCACCTCAAGGTAATGAAGGACACCTATTCCATGTCGGATGGTAAGACGATCGTCTCACCGGATGTGGTCAAATGTCTGCTGCAGGGTAATACGGGAAGTACTTCCAACTATGACCGGCGCGACGGCTTTATCGAAATTGTGACACCGATCATAGAGACCATTTACACAGACAGCAGGTCCGATAACGAAGAATCTTCACTGGATGTCTCCGGCGAGGAAGTCGTAAAGGGCGTTCTACTAGCTAGCGTTTCAACCGTCTCAATCAGGAATACACTGGGAATCCTCAGCCGGAAGGCAATGCTCCTGGAAGTGATCCTGATTTTGGCGGTTTTATTAATTTCATTAGTTCTATCCACTGTTCTGATGAGACCGTTTGAAAAGCTTTCCGGAGAAATATCCGCAGTGAAAGCAGGGTATTCCACCGATCCCATTAAAGCGCCGGCTTTTTTGGAGACAGAACACATTGCGGATGCGTTCAATCAGGTGCTGGCGCGTATGAACGCGTTGGATGAATCCAGGCAGGAATTCGTCTCCAACGTGTCCCATGAGCTCAAGACGCCTATGACCTCTATGAAGGTCCTGGCCGATTCCCTGCTGCAGATGGACAATGCGCCCGTGGAAATGTACCGCGAGTTCATGGAAGATATCAAAAATGAGGTGGACAGAGAGAACCAGATCATTACGGAACTGCTCACGCTTGTCCGCATGGACCGCAAAGACTCCAAGCTGAACATTAAGGAGTGCAATGTCAATGAAATGTGCGAACTGATCCTGAAAAGAGTCAGGCCCATCGCACAGAAGCGGGATATTGAGCTGACCATGGTCAGTATGAGAGAAGTATATGCGGAAATCGATGAGACCAAGATGATCATGGTCATCACCAATCTTGTGGAGAACGCAGTCAAATATAACCGGGATCACGGCAAAGTGCGCTTGACCATCAATGCGGATCCCTATAATTTCTATATCAGCGTAGAGGATACCGGCGTTGGTATCCCGCAGAATTCCCTCGACAAGATCTATGAGCGGTTCTACCGGGTCGACAAGTCAAGATCGAGAGAGGTCGGCGGTACGGGTCTTGGTCTTTCTATTACAAAGAGCATTATCCTGCAGCACCACGGAGCCATCGACGTGCAGAGTATTCTCGGTGAAGGGACCAAGTTTACCGTGACTGTGCCGCTCACCTATGTCGTGCATCCTGTTGAACTTCGCAGGCAGCGCGGACGCGTGCGCAGGTCGAATGCGGACGCTGCGGTCACACGTTCCCGGAAGACGACGGCAAATCCTGCCGGCAAGAACACGATCGGAACGGCCGCCAAAAAGAAATCCGCCAAAAATCGACCGGTTTCCTCCGGCGCATCCGGTAAAAAGGCTGCGGGTGCGAAAGTGCCTTCTGCAAAAGCGCCTTCTGCAAAAAAAGCAGGCCGTACAAGGTCCGGCGCGAGCACTTCAACCGGCAAGACAGCCGGCGCAAGGCCTTCCGGCACGAAAGCGTCTGTCGGCAAGGCGAAGGGCAGAAAACCGGTTCCGAATACGCCCAAACCAGAAGATCACAAGGAGAAAGTTTGAAACGAAGAACAGGTCTTTGTCTTACAATACTAATACTGTGTCTTTTCATGAGCGCGTGCGGCCGAAAAGGAGCCGATAAGAGCGGCATCAGAGTCTACTATCTGAACAAAGCGGATCATGCACTGCAGGAGCAGAACTATACGCCTGAGGCGGATGACCGCGAGCGGATCATTGAAGAACTGATTGCCAAACTCTGCATCCAGCCCAAAGAGATGACGCTTCGCGCGCCGGTCACAGATTTCCGTCTCCTCTCCAGTGAGACAAGGGGCCGTATCGTGACGCTCAATTTCTCGCCCGAATATTATGACTTGAGCGCTGTAGAAGAGGTCCTGACGCGCACGGCGATCGTCAATACCATGTGCAGCTTTTCGGAGATCGACGGCGTCTATTTTCTGGTCGATGGGAAGAAGTTTCACGACGCGGACGGAGAAGAACCCGGGATCATGGAGCCCGACCAGTTCATCTATAACTCCTATATGGAAATGCGCAATTATGAAAGAGTGCGGCTCCATCTCTATTTTGCCAACGAGAGCGGCGACAGGCTTGTTGACGCATACCGAACCGTCGTTTATAACAGCAATATGCCGCTGGAGCGGATTGTTCTGGAGCAGGTCATTGAGGGGCCCAACGGCAATTTCGCCTATCCGACGATCAGCCGTGAGACCAAGGTCATCAATGTGACGACGAGAGACCGGATCTGCTATGTCAATCTCAGCAGCGATTTCCAGAACGGCCATCCGGACGTCCTGGCGCAGACGGCCCTCTATTCCATCGTCAATTCGTTGTGTGAACTGCCGAGCATTGAGGCCGTGCAGATCTCTGTGGACGGGCAGCCCGATACCGTTTTCATGGAGTCCATCTCGCTGGCCGGTAATTTCCGCATGAATGAGGACATCGTGGAAGGACAGCCGGAGGAGAAGACAGAAGAGTAACCCGTGCATGAACTGCATATATAGGCAAAACACGATTACAGCAGCCGCTGCGAAAGGTCCATCAGGATCCTGCCGCGCGGCTTTTTTATGTGTACCCGCGTACGCGTCAAAGTCCCTTTCGCAAGTCTTGCAAAACCGCGCAGATTGTCTTACTGTAATCATATCGGGGTCGTTCGACCCGCACCGACGCCGGATCCGGCAGAGGGAATCCCCTATAAAACAAGATGAAACGATACGAAACGAGTAGATCTTTACTCCGCACATTCGAATCACGATTCGAGGAGGAGAAAACGATTGCGAAGACCTTTATGTCTGTTCACCGTCCTTTTTGCTGCGGCGATTTGGGCCGCCGTCCTAATCTGTCCGCCGCAGGACGAAATCAATGAGAAAGCGGACGGCAAATACGTGATAGTCACCGGTACTGTCGAGTACAAGGACTATGCGCTGAAAAGCGGAACGAGCGAGCCATATTGTAAGCTGACACTCCAAAACGCCAGGATCGAAGACGGTCTGCGGCCGCCTTTCACGTTTGAGATTCAAAAAGACGATCTCGTACTATGTCTTCTCAGCGATGACATGCAGATGCAGCAGACATGGGCGCGAGAAGGCGCCCGCGTCCGCGTCAGAGGAAAGCTGCGTCTCTTCACGCATCCATCCAATGACGGACAGTTTGACGCATACCGTTACTACAGAGAGATCGGCGGCTATCTGTTTTCCATAAACGACGCGCATATTCTCGGTTATACGAAAGAAAGCAATCCGCTTCGCGTGGGGCTATATCGTGTGCGAAGCCATTTGTCTGACGCCATCGACCGCATGTTTGACAAGGACGCAGGGGTCTTTGAAGCCAAATGCGCTTCGATCATGAAAGCAATGCTGCTCGGGCAGAGCGGCCTGGTTGAGCCCGATTTAAAAGAACGCTATCAGGCAGCCGGGATTATTCATGTCATCTGCATTTCCGGTCTTCATATTTCGCTCCTGGGCATGGCGGTCTTTCGATTTCTATTAAGAATCCCAATAGGAAGCGTCCGAATGCCTGCGGCGCCGGCCGCTCTTTTCACAGTTTTTCTTCTATATCTGTATGGCGAAATGACCGGCATGCATACATCCTGCCTGCGCGCCATTGTGATGTTCGGTTTTCAGGCGGCTGCAAAAGCGATCGGACGCACCTATGATCTTCTTACAGCGCTGGCTGTCGCCGCCATTTTGCTTTTGGCCGGCCAGCCTTCTCTGGTCCTGCACAGCGGTTTTTTGTTCTCTTTCGCCGCAGTGCTGGCGATTGGCACCGTACACAGGTATTTTCCTGTTTTTTTTCAGCCTTTCAGCGTCATGATCTGTACGATTCCGGTGCAGCTTCTGTATTATTATACCTTTCCGCTTTATTCCATTGTGCTGAACGTGATCGTGATCGCATTGGCTCCTTTTTTGATGGCCGGCGGTCTGGTCTCTCTTTGCGTTTCTGTTATGGCCGGCGCCTGTCTGCAGACCTTTCCACTTGCCGGACAGTTTCTTACCGCTTCGGCACATCTGTCGGCCAGATTTCCTGCTTTCATACTGTGGCTGTATGAGCAGCTGTGTATCATGACCGAACGCCTCCCGTTCTACAGGCTGACGCCGGGCAGACCGCATAATTGGGAGATTCCGGTCTATTATCTTCTGATTGCGGCCGCCGCCTGGCTGGGAACACTATGTAAAGAGCGAAATCTGCGCGCTGTGCTTGGACAAGCAGGATGTATTGTCGCCGCACTTTCGATCGTCTTCCTTGTACGAATCCGCCCGCCCTTTGCGCTCAGCATGCTGGACGTGGGGCAGGGGGACGGACTCTGCCTGCAAGTCGAGGACGAAGACGGAAGACAGACGCTCATGGTCGACGGCGGAAGCACATCCAGGCAAAAGATCGGAGAATACATCCTCACACCGTTTCTACGGTATCACGGCGTGGACACGGTCGACCACTGGATCCTGACACACGAAGACCTCGACCACTGCAGCGGCCTTCTGGAAGTGTTAAGAGAAAGCGATCAGCCCGGCAGCATCCGGATTCGCGATATCTGTCTTCCCTATGTGGACGAGAAGGAGCGCGGACAAAACTATGCGATGATCCTGCAGCTTGCGAAATCGCATGGCATCACCATCACCTATCTGCACAGAGGGATGGCGCTTCACAAGGGGCTCTTACACATCCAGTGTCTGCACCCCGAAAAAGGTGCAAGCTATGAAGACGCCAATTCTTACTCCGCTGTTCTTCTCGTGCAGTATGGATCCTTCTCGGCGCTTATGACCGGGGATCTGGAAGGTGACGGAGAGCGTGATTTACTCACTCATACAGGGGAACACGTTTTTCAGACAGACGTCTTCAAGGTCGCGCATCACGGAAGTGCCAAAGCCAATTCCGGGCAGCTTCTTTCTCATTTTCCGGCCCGCGCAGCGCTGATCTCCTGTGGAAAAGATAATCCATATGGGCATCCCGCGCCAGAGGCCCTGGCGCGCTTACGAAAAGCAGGTATGCAGATTTGGGACACCCGGTCGGACGGACAGATCCGCGTTGTGACAGACGGAAGGGGCGCCTACCGCGTGCATACATTTTATTGACAAAATGCAAGGAATGTCATTCAATGAAGAATGAATATGGCAAAAAACTGCATGGAGTGATCGTAAAACATGGCGTCCAAACAGACCAAAGGCGACTTTGCTGCAAAACAGAGACAATTCAATGAACAGTTAAAAAGCGGAGATTTCAAACAGGTGTACCTGCTCTGCGGCGAGCAGGCCTATCTGCGCCTGCAGAACAAGGACAAGCTTGTGAAGGCACTTCTTGGCGATGGGGACGCGATGAATCTTTCCCGCTACAGCGGCGCAGACGTGACGGCAAGAGAACTGATCGAAATGGCGCAGACCCTTCCGTTTTTTGCCGATCGAAGAGTCATTGTACTGGAAAATACAGGTCTTCTCAGTCCCAAGACAGCAGCTAAGAGTGTGACCGGAAGCAAATCGTCCTCGTCGATTGCTGAGGAGGCGGACCGGATCGCGAATTTTGTGCCGCAGATCCCGGATACGACCTCCATTGTCTGGGTGGAAGAAAATGTCGATAAAAGAGGGCGGCTCTACAAAGCAATCGCGAAGAGCCAGAAAGAAAAAGCAGGAGAGATCCTGGAATGCATGACGCCCGACGAGGGGGATCTTCGCGCCTGGGCGGCCGGCTATTTCCGCAAATCCGGCCTGCAGATCAGTGGAAGAGCGCTGGCGCTCTTTCTGGAATACACAGGTGAAGATATGCAGAACATCGCAGGAGAGGCAGAAAAGCTCTGCTGCTACTGCATGGGCATGAAAGAAGTCACCGAACAGTCGATCCGCGACGTCACAAGTCCCAGGATCAAAGACCGGATCTTTGATATGATCGAGGCGATCGCCCTCAGAGATCAAAAGAAGGCCCTTGGGATCTATATGGAGCTGTGTGCGCTCAGAACCGCGCCGCAGGTCATCCTGAGTCTGATGCGAAGACAGTTCGATCAGCTCGTCAAGATCCGGGAGTTATCCGGCCGGATGCCTGACAGCGAAATTGCAAGGCTGGTCGGCGTCCCTTCGTTTGTAATCAGTAAAAAGTACAAGCCCGCCCTTAGGATGTACTCTTCGGCGGAGCTTTTGGAGGCGCTTGAAGAATGTATCGCCGCAGATTATGAGAGTAAGAGCGGCAAAATAGACGCCGGCATCGCCGCGGAGATGATCATCGTACGGCATAGCGCCAAGTCCTGACATCGTATACGGCGCGCTTTGTATCTATCGTTTGCAAACCATGTGTAAAGAACCCTATGAGTGAATTTTCAGATAAACTGCTCGCCTGGTACCAGGCGAACAGAAGAGTATTGCCCTGGCGAGAAGATCCCACGCCCTACCACGTATGGCTCTCGGAGATCATGCTCCAACAGACCCGGGTGGAAGCAGTTCGGGAATACTATAACCGCTTTTTGATCCGCCTTCCGGATGTACAGGCGCTGGCAGATGCGCCGGAAGACGTCTATTTAAAGCTCTGGGAAGGGCTTGGATATTACAGCAGGATCCGCAATCTGCACAAAGCTGCGCAGATGGTCGTGGAGGAATATGGCGGAAAATTGCCCCAAAGCGCGGAGGAACTCATGAAGCTCCCCGGCATCGGCCGCTACACATCTTCCGCGATCGCTTCCATCGCTTTTGGCCAAAAGATTCCTGCGGTCGACGGGAACCTCTTACGGATTTTTTCCAGACTGCAGTCCTATGAAGACAATATCAAGACGCCTGCTGCGCTCAAGGAGGCGTCCTCCTTTTATTTGTCGCGCATGCCCGATGCGGCGGCAGACGAGACGTCTTTAGACGCAGCCGCTGCGAAGAACGGGCGGCCCGGAAACAGCCGTGGGGATTTCAACCAGGCCCTGATGGATCTTGGCACAGCCGTATGCCTTCCGGGATCGCGTCCTGCCTGTGAGAAATGTCCTGTTGCTGTATTTTGCAGGATCCACAATGAAAAGCCGGGACGCGAGATGACGCTCCCCGTGATGCCTGCCCGCAAAGAGAGAAAAGTGGAACCACTCACGGTTTTTATCATCCGAAACGGCGAAATGACAGCCGTCCGCAAACGCCCTGCCAGAGGATTGCTCGCAGGGTTATACGAGTTTCCCAATGCAAAAGGAACACTGGAGCAGGACGACGCTGTCAAGTGGCTGAGAAAACACGGGGTCGAGCCCCTCAGGATCAACAGGCTCTGTAGTGCCGTCCATGTCTTTACCCATAAGGAATGGCATATGACCGGCTATGAAGTCAGGATCGACCCTTTTTGCAGCGCTGCGGACCACTTCATCATGGCAGACCCGCAGGAAATCCGTGACAAATACTGCATTCCCTCCGCCTTCGACGCATATCTGGCGTGCATCGATCCGGCTTACCGTCATCTGTAAGTTTATATGGATTTCATTGCTTATTTTGTGCGAATTGATTAAGATATGGTATAATATCTTGCTGGTATGGCATCAGGAAGGAATCTTTTATAATGAAATTATTATCAATAGCAGTCCCTTGTTATAACTCACAGGATTACATGGAAAAGTGCGTCCGTTCTCTGGTTGTCGGAGGCGATGAAGTAGAAGTGCTCATCGTCAACGACGGCTCCAAGGATGACACGGCCAGGATTGCCGATGCGCTTGCGCAGAAATATCCCGGCATCGTACGCGCGATCCACCAGCCCAACAAAGGACACGGCGGCGCTGTGAACACGGGACTTGAAAACGCGACCGGAATGTTCTTTAAAGTGGTCGACAGCGACGACAAGGTCAAGGCAAGCGCCTATAAGACCATTCTCGATACGCTCAGAAAATTCAGCACCAAAGAAGGAGAGGAACAGCTCGATCTTCTGATCAGCAATTTTGTCTATGACAAAGAGGGATCTACCCACTGCAAAGTCATGGAATACCGCAAAGCGCTCCCCAAAGACCGCGTGTTCTCCTGGGAGGAGACGCATCGCTTCAAAAAGGGCCAGTACATCCTTATGCATTCTGTTATTTACAGAACAGCGCTTTTGCGGGAATGTGGTTTGAAGCTTCCGGAGCACTGCTTCTATGTGGATAATATCTATGTCTTCAATCCCATGCCGCATGTGAAGAACATGTATTATCTGGATGTAAACTTCTATTACTATTTCATCGGCCGCAATGATCAGTCTGTCAACGAGGAAGTCATGATCGGACGTCTGGACCAGCAGGCCAGAGTCAACCGGATTATGATCGATTATTTCTCAGACGGCGTCGCCAGCGGTCTGATCGAAGAGAAGTCCCATGTGTACAAGTATATGTATAACTATCTGGAGATCATCACCACGATCACATCCGTTCTTGCGATCCGCTCTGACGATGACGAGAAGATGCAGATCATGAAGGACATCTGGGCGTATCTGTCCCAAAAGGATGCGAAGTTATACAAGAAGATGAGAAACGGTGCATTTGGTATCGCGCTTCATCTGCCCGGCCGTGCCGGAAGACGAATTGTCAAGACCGGATACAGTATTGCCCGCAATATATTTGGTTTTAATTAAGTACCGCCGCAGTTTTGTCTGTGCGGCAGGGAGTGATCTATGCATAAAAAAGAAATAAGAGGCTGGCTCAAGCATCTGGATTTTATTGTTCTTGATCTTGTGATGCTGCAGGTCTGCTTTGTGCTAAGCTACTGGATCTGGCTTGGATTTGAGAATCCGTATTCCATCTATCTGTATCGATATCAGGCGGTTCTTCTCATGCTCTGCCAGCTTCTGGTGATCCTTTTTGATAACAGCTACAAGAATATTCTCAGAAGGAACAGGATGGAGGAACTGATCGCGACGTTTCGGTTCGAAGTCAGCTTTATGCTGCTCGACATTCTGATCCTGTTCATGGTGCATCAGATTTATCTGATCTCGAGAAAGTTTACGGGTATCATGGTTGTCATGTACCTGTTTGTCTCGTATTTTACAAGGCTTCTCAACAAGAAGCGGATCTTTCACTCTGCCAGGGTCAAGGAGGGCAACCGCTCCCTGATGGTGATCACATCCGCCGCGCTTGCCGGCGAAGTTGTACAGAACCTGATCGAGCACAGCTTCCGCGACTATAAGATCACCGGCGTATACCTCATGGACAAGGAATGCAATGGCGAGAAAATCCGCGATATTCCCACCATGGGACGGGAATCGGATATCATCACGCAGATCCGGACCAACTGGGTCGACGAAGTGCTGGTCTATCAGCCGGATAATATGCCGTATCCCATGAATATGATCGACGCGATCATGGATATGGGCATTACGGTACACTACTGTCTGGAGGCGCTCAACGCCCATAGCGACGGCATGCAGGAAGTCTCTAAGGTAGGCACCTACAGAGTTTTGACCAACAGTCTCAAGATCGTGTCTACCAAGCAGATCCTGTGTAAAAGGATCATGGATATTTGCGGCGGTATTGTGGGCTGTATTTTGACAGGCATCATCTTTATCTTTATCGCGCCCGCCATTTATATCCAGTCGCCCGGTCCCATCTTCTTTAAACAAAAGAGGATCGGACAGAACGGCAAACAGTTCTACATGTACAAGTTCCGCAGTATGTACATGGATGCCGAGGAGCGCAAGAAGGCGCTCATGGAGCAGAACAAGATGAGCGACGGCATGATGTTCAAGATCGACGACGATCCCCGCATCATCGGTTCCGAGAAGAAGGATAAGAACGGAAATCCGGTAGGTATTGGCAATTTCATCCGCCGCACCTCTCTCGATGAATTCCCGCAGTTCTTTAACGTCTTAAAGGGCGATATGTCTTTGGTCGGTACAAGACCGCCGACGCTGGACGAGTGGGAGAAATATGATCTGCACCACAGAGTGAGAATGAGTATCAAGCCCGGTATCACCGGTTTGTGGCAGATCAGCGGACGAAGCGATATCACAGACTTTGAGGAAGTCGTACGACTTGACCGCGAATACATCCAGAACTGGAGTATCTGGCTGGATCTCAAGATCCTTGTGAAGACGGTTGGCGTTGTACTAAGGCATGAAGGAGCAGAATAATAAGCAGCAATGGGACAGATTAAAGTAACAAAAGCGCCGATTGAAGGACTGTATATCATAGAGCCGACCAAGCACGGCGATCAGCGCGGCTATTTTGTCGAGACGTATAATGCCAGGGATATGAAGGAAGCCGGACTGGATATGGTCTTTGTGCAGGACAATCAGAGTATGTCCGTAAAAGGCGTACTCCGCGGTCTTCATTTCCAGATTGATCATCCTCAGGGAAAGCTCGTCCGGGTCATTCGCGGAGAAGTGTTTGACGTCGCCGTCGACCTCAGGAAGGGCAGTCCTACCTATGGCCAGTGGTTTGGCGATATCCTGTCCGAAGAAAACGGTAAGCAGATGTATATTTCGGAGGGCTTTGCCCACGGCTTTCTGGTTCTGAGCGACATGGCAGAGTTCTGCTACAAAGTGACGGATTTCTATCATCCCGGCGACGAAGGCGGCATCGCGTGGAACGATCCCTCAATCGGAATTGCCTGGCCTGGTCTTCAGGGCGCCTATCCCGGAAGCGCCTGTCCGGATGGCTATACACTGGCGGACGGATCGCCGCTCATCCTCAGTGACAGGGACAGGGCGTGGCGTGTACTGGCAGATCGTCTGCCATAATTCTGAAAAGGAAATTGTGTTTACATGATCAGAAAACTGTTTCATTTTATTTTTGTCGTATTCATATTGGCGCTTCTGGTCGGCGTCCCTGCGGGCTGGATGATCAGCCGCTCCTACAGCGATCCGGAAGTGCATTATTTCTATGCGCAAAAAGCGCCGGAAGAGGGCACAGCGCAGGAAAAGGGAGAAGAGTCTCTTCGCTTTGTCGTACTCTCTGACCTTTATAACTATGTATTTGAGGGCGGCAACGGTGAGATCGCGGATCTGGCTGCCAGTACCTCTCCCGATGCGATCCTGATCAGCGGCAATATGATCCGTGCAGATGCCGAAAATACGGATGTCATCACTTCGCTGATCAAGCGCCTCACACAGATCGCACCTGTCTACTATTCCTATGGCGAGCAGGAATTTCAATATGTGCGCGCCCATACCCCGCAGCAGACCGCCGGCACAGAGGAATCGGCGGATCCGCTTCGTGAGGCACTTGAAAAAGAAGGCGCCGTCGTTCTGAATGAAGAATATGTGGACGTCACGCTTTACGGCGTCAGTACGCGCATCGGCGGTATGTACAATAAGGCCTATGAAATGACCAACTTAAGAGGGGACGTCAAAAAGAGCAGTGAAACGACTTGGCGCTTCCTCAAAAAGTTCCAGAAGACAGACAGCTTCAAGGTCATCCTCTGCAGTAACCCTGACAGCTTTATTTATGGCAATGCCTGCAAGGACTGGATGGTGGATCTTGTCGTAAGCGGCCGTAATCTGGGCGGTCTGGTTGTTCTCCCCTATTACGGAGGCGTATTCGGCGGCACCCAGGGATATTTCCCCGAATACATTCACGGCATGTATGAGAGAGACAATGTCGATCTGTTCATCACAAGCGGACTGAGCGCGCCCCAGGCGATGATCCCCCGCTTCAACAATCCTCCCGAGATCGCGGTACTCGATATCAGCGATCTGGAAAGCGCGGAAACGCTGAACGCCAGAAAGAAAGCGGCCGAAGAGGCCAAAAAGGCCGAAGAGGAAGCGAAAAAGGCGAAAGAGGAAGAAAAGGCAGCGGCCGAAAAGGAAGAAAAGACCAAGGAGCAGGACAAGCAGGAGACAACAGACAACGGGGCGTAATTCTATTCATACCACAACGACAGCAGTCAAAAAAATGCGCGGCCAAGGGAGTTAGACCTTGACCGCGCTGTTTATGGAGAACGAATGCAGATGCATTCCGTCCGGCGATGTAATACTGTGTGATATTTTTATAACAATATAAAAATAACACATTATTCTTAACTAAACTTTAAATATCACAAAATCAATATACAGAACTCTGGATTTTGTTTCCGCGCAAAATGAATTCGTGTATAATGAGGGCAATCGGCACTTTTCAGATGCCAAAGGAGATGACAAACTATGCAGAATGATTATGACAAAGCGAAACGAGAAGGCGATCACGCATACAGAAGAGCGGTCTTGTCCGGGCGTTATCCGTATCTGCCTGCGCTGAATTCTATGGTGCAGGAGATCGATCGGTATCCTGTACGAGAAGTCGGCATCAAAGAAATCCCCATGTACATGATTGCCGGTACAAAGACGGTAGGCCGGCAGAATTCGTTTGCTTCCAACTTCATGCCTCTCATGGAGTATGGCACAGAGTTCTCCTATAAATGGTCCACGCTTTATGATTCCGCCATTGAAGACGGAATCCGCGAGCCGATCAAGGTCTATGAGTTTATGAACAAGTTTTACGTGGAGGAAGGGAACAAAAGAGTATCGGTCTCCAAGTTTATCGGATACGCTTCCGTGCCAGGTGAAGTCCTCCGCATACTTCCTCCCAAAAACGGGAGTATTGCTTCTAAGATCAACTATGAATATATTGATTTTTATAATGTAACCGGTATATTTGAAATCACATTTAGTAAGCTTGGCAGTTACGCCAAACTGGCGCGGTTTTTGGGCAGAGATCTGGAGACTATGTGGCCGGATGAGCAGGTGGAAGAGCTGCTGTTCGCCTACAGAACCTTCGACAAGTGCTACTCCGCGAAGAGAACGAGGAAACTGTCTCTGACGGTTGGAGACGCCTTTCTCCTCTATCTGGAAGTCTATGACATCGAGAGCCTTATGCATGACGCAGAGAGCGTCATAGGCCATAAGATCCAGAGACTGTGGAATGAGTTCCTCACCCAGACCCAGGAGGACAGCATCGACCTTGTCCGCACGCCGGATGAGGTGGGGCGCGGCAGCAGTGTGCAGACGCTCATGACACTCAACAGCGCGTACACAGGAAAACCGCTCCGCGTGGCCTTTTTGTTTGAGAAGAATGAATCCGAATCCAGTTGGGCCTATAGTCATGAACTCGGTGCCAATCAGATGGTAGAAAAATTTGAAGGCGCCGTGGAAGCTGTCAAATTCGAGAATTGCGCCGACAAAAAGGAACTGCATACGGCGCTGCAGGCCTGTGTGGCGGATGAGGAGGATATCGTCTTCGCGACGTCTCCCTCCATGCTGGATGAGTGCCTCAAAGCTGCCATTGAGTATCCCAAACTCCGGATCATGAACTGTGCTGTCAATTTGTCCATAAGCAGTATTCCGACCTATTATACGAGAATGTATGAGGCCAAATTCCTATTGGGATGCCTTGCGGCCTCTCTGGCCGAAAATCATATGATCGGGTACAGGGCCGATTATCCGATTTACGGCGGCATTGCCAACATCAACGCATTTGCGCTCGGCGCCGCCTGGTTTGATCCCTACGCCAAGGTGAAGCTGGTCTGGGCCACCAAGAAGGGCAGCAACTGGGAGCAGGAGCTGATTGACAGCGGCTGTAAGATCATATCGGGCATCGATATGATCAAGCCCAAGGACCCCACGAGAAAATACGGACTCTACAGACTCTGCGACGCGGGCACTGTGCGCAGAGACGGCAGCGTGAGAACAGAACAGGAAGTAGAAAATCTTGCGGCGTCCGTCAATCAGTGGGGTGCCTACTATGAGCAGATTCTCAGAAAGCTCATCGACGGCTCTCTGGACGCCAGAAAGAACAACGCCAAAGGAAAGGCTGTCAATTACTGGTGGGGCATGTCCGCCGGCGTCGTCGACATCATCCTGTCTGACACTCTTCCCTACGCGTCCCGCAAGGCCATACAGACGCTGCGCAGGCTGATCATTTCGGGGACGACCAATCCGTTTGAGGGCGAGATCCACACGCAGAACGGCATTCTGCAGGGACCGGATTCACCGGCGCTCACAGACAAAGAGATCATTACCATGGACTGGCTTTGCGACAACGTGGTCGGAAGCATTCCCGAAACCTGGGAACTGGATGATACAATTCAAAACACTGTGAAAGTATCCGGCGTAAAGGAGAAATAAGGTGAAAATACTTGTCGTAGCAGATGAAGAATCCAGATCGCTATGGGATTATTTTTCTCCGGATAAACTCAAGGGGATCGATATGATCATTTCCTGCGGAGACCTGAATGCCAATTACCTGCAGTTTCTTGTCACATTCGGAAACTGCCCGCTTTTGTATGTACGCGGCAATCACGACACAAGATATGAGATGAATCCGCCGGATGGCTGTATCTGCATCGAGGATAAGATCTTCAACTATAAGGGGATGCGCATCGCCGGGCTTGGCGGATCCATGAAGTACAAGAACAGTCCCAATATGTTCACAGAGAGGGAGATGAGAGCCAGATGGCGCCGTCTTCGCCGCAAGATCATATTCACCGGCGGGATCGATCTCTTAGTGACCCACGCGCCTGCAAAGGGATATGGCGATATGGAGGATCTCCCTCACAGAGGATTCGATTGCTTTAACGATCTTTTGATGAAATTCAAGCCGCTCTATATGCTGCACGGCCACGTACACAAAACCTATAGCGCAAGTTTTATCAGAGAAAGAAGCCACCCGTCGGGGACATTGATCGTCAACGCCTACGAGTCCTGCATTTTGGAAATTCCGGATATTGCGTATCCCGAATATGGAAAGTCCGGTTCGTATCTCTATGATATGCTGTGTAAGCTTGCGATCAAACTAAGGATATACGACTGGAATCCATTATAATAAAGGAGTGATTGTTATGAAAAAGAGGAAAAAAGGTACCGGCAGATTGCTGACCGGCGTGCTTATGACAGCGCTTTTATTCTCTATGACCGGCTGCGGCCAAAAAGAAGAAGCGCCGGCCGCAGAGCAGGCTGTGCAGGAGAGCACGGAAGTGGCGCTGGAAGAAGTGATCAATCCGGAAGAGGTAAAGACAGAAGTTGAAGAACTACCGGCGGAAGCGACCACGGAGGAAGTCACAGAACCTGTCACGGAACCCGTCGCGGAACAGGATGTGATCGACAAGCCGGTCCCCACCGACGCGGATTCGCAGGCCAAGGAAGAGGCGGACGCCCGCAAAGAGGAAGAAGAGGCGCAGGAGCCGGCCGGTTCTGACCTTTCGATTCTGGACGGCGTGATGACCTTGGATGGCATGGAGCTTTCTTTCCCGATCGAACTGTCCAATATGACGCTTGGCAAGTGGACACTCTCTTACAAGGACGTGGAGGACCCGTCGGCCAAAACACTCTATCCCGGCGAATGCGTAGAAGCGACCATGACTTGTAAGGATTATACGAGCGATGACGTTATCGTCACAGCGGAATTCGGCAATTATACAGGCGCGGAAGCAGTTCTGTCCGACCTTCCTATGACAGGCCTTTACGTCAAGAAGGGAACCGGCGTGGACGGCGGAGAGCGCAAGCTTCCTGCAGTCAAGCTTCCCGGCGGTCTGACCTGGGGCAGTAACCAGAAGGAAATCGAGGGCCTTCTCGGAGAAGCGAGCTTTGCAGGCGGTTTCATTGACGCGGACTTCGATCTCATGTATGAAAACGGAAGCTTTTATCTGGAACTAGCCGGTTCCAACAAGAATGGTGTTGATTATATTGTGTATAGTATGGAATAATAGAATTTGAACTGCATCTGAATAATATATATGAACTATATTCTGACAGGAAAGAAGTTCCGACCTGGAAGAGACTTTATAGATCATCCATACACGTGTGCGCTCTTGTCGTGTCCCTTTGGATCACAGTACAGGGTTGTATGCATGCTTGTTCTATGACTATGACGTAAAGCTCTTTCACCCGGATGGGGAAAGGGCTTTTTTTTGATCATCCACAGTAAACTAGAATCCGGCATCCGATCAGAGCCGGAACGGGAGTATAGCATGTTAAAAATCGCAATTTATGGCAAAGGCGGTATAGGAAAATCCACGATGACATCCAATCTTGCCGCAGCGTTTGCCTATCTTGGCAAAAAAGTGATCCAGATCGGCTGCGATCCCAAGGCCGATTCCACGATCAACCTGCTGGGCGGGCAGCCTCTGCAGCCGGTCATGGACTATCTGCGCGAAAAGGATGAGGATCCCGAATCGATCGATGAGATTGCAAAGGAAGGCTATGGCGGCGTGCTCTGCATTGAGACCGGCGGCCCCACGCCCGGACTTGGCTGCGCAGGACGCGGGATCATCGCAACCTTTAGCCTGTTGGAAGATCTGCAGCTGTTTGAGACCTATAAACCCGACGTTGTTCTCTATGACGTTCTGGGCGACGTGGTCTGCGGCGGCTTCGCGGCACCGATCAGAGAGGGATACGCCCGCCAGGTTCTGATCGTGACAAGCGGCGAGAAGATGGCGCTCTACGCCGCCAACAATATCTGCACAGCGGTCCGCAACTTCGAAGACAGAAGCTATGCCAAGGTGGAAGGCATTATTTTGAACAGCCGGAATGTGGCCGGAGAGAGCCGCAAAGTCGAAGAATTCGCGGCCTCCAAGGGGCTTCCTATTGTCGCGAGGATTCCCCGCAGCGACGACATCATCCGCTTTGAGGACGAGGGCAAGACCGTGATCGAGGGCGATCCTTCCCTGCCCGTCAGTCAATGTTTCCTGGCCCTGGCAAAGAAACTTCTTGCGCAGGACGAAAGCGAAGCGATCGGAGGATGAGATGAACAACGCTATCAGTTATACCGTCAAGGAGCTGTGGGAGCGGGGAAAGAACGATACCCCCAGGGAGATGATTTCTAATACCCATCTGATCTACAGTTCCCCCGCGACTTTGTCCTTTAATTCTCCCGGCGCGGAAGGTTTTGGCGTCAAGAGAGCGGGGCTTTCCGTGCCCGGCTCCGTCATGCTGATCGTATCCCCCGGCTGCTGCGGAAGAAACACTTCCTCCATCAGCACCATGAAGGGCTATGAGAATCGCTTTTTCTATCTGACAATGGACGAGACGGACCTGATCACAGGCCGACACTTAAAGCGTATTCCGGAGGCAGTGCGGCAGCTTGTCGGCGGCCTAACTAAAAAGCCGTCCGTGGTCATGATCTGCATCACCTGCGTCGACGCACTCCTTGGCACCGATATGGAAAGGGTGTGCCGCAAGGCGGAGGCGCTCATCGATACAGAACACACCGGGATCCGAGTTCGTCCCTGCTATATGTACGCGCTCACCAGAGAGGGCCGTAAGCCGCCCATGGTCCATGTGCGCCAGTCCATCTACAGTCTTCTTGCTCCCATGAAAAAGAAGCCTTCCAGCGTCAATCTCATGGGCTATTTTGCACCGGTCAGTGAAGACAGCGAACTGCGCGGGCTCCTGCGGCAGATTGGTGTGAAGACCATCCGCGAAGTATCTGCCTGCCAGGATTATGACGATTTTCAATCCATGGCGGAGGCCAATTTTAACCTGGTCCTGAACCCGGAAGCGAGGCCTGCTGCCCAGGATCTCGAAGAGAGGCTTGGCATTGCATCGATCGAGCTGACAAGGCTCTATCAGGTGGACCGAATCGCCGCCCAGTATGACGCGCTCGGTGCAGCGCTGGGTGTCACCTTTGACTATGAAGCTGACCGCGAAAAGGCAAAAAGCAGCATGAAGCGATTTCGGACGGCCTTTCCCGGCGCCGTATTCAGCGTCGGCGAAGCCATCAACGCAGATCCCTTCGAGCTGTCCCTGGCGCTGGTGCGCTATGGCTTTGCGGTCAAGGAGATCTTCGGAACCCTCTCGACGGATTCCTACCGCTATCTCCGTCATCTCGCTGTCCTGAGCCCCGAGACGCGCGTCTATTCAAACCTTCATCCCTCCATGCTTCTCTATGGGGATTCGGACGTGCAGGGTCAAAACACCGAACAGGCGAAAGGGCCGCACATCGCGCTTGGAAGAGACGCCGGCTGGTATCATCCGGATCTTCCGTGCCTTCCGTGGGGGCAGGACATACAGCCCTTCGGATTTGCCGCCGTGCGCAGCTTCTTCGATGCTTTATATGAAACAGCCATGCACGGTGCGCGAGGCCTGTACGGGTCGACTGTACAGCTCGGCGAACACACGGATGCTGTGCGGCAGGTCCTTGTAATGACGAAAGAGGCAGCGCAAACAGACAGGCAGGGCATAGAAGCAGAACATGATCTGACTGTAAAGCCGCCCAAGGGCTATCGCAGCGTCCTGACGCCCTTTGCACCGGACCAGTCCGGCGCTGTGTCGGTTCTCTACGAGCTCGGCGGGATCACCGTTATCTGTGACGCCGGTGGCTGTACCGGCAATATCTGCGGTTTTGATGAACCCAGATGGTTTCAAACATCCGGTGCCGTCTTCAGCGCAGGTCTTCGCGATATGGACGCGATCCTGGGGCGGGATGACCGTCTGATCCAGAAGCTCGCGGATACCGCGTCCTTCCTTCGCGAGAAAGAAGGCACAAAGGCTCCTTCCTTCGCAGCCATTATCGGAACGCCGGTTCCGGCCGTTATCGGGACGGACTTTAAGGCACTTCAACGGATGGCCGTCAAGAAAACAGGGCTCCCCGCGATCGGGGTTGCCTGCGACGGTATGGACTATTACGACAAAGGGGCTGAGAAGACCTATCTGTCTCTTCTAAAGACCTTTGTGGCCGGCAGCGCAGAGGAGCAGCCTGCCTGGCGTGAGGACTGCATCGGCGTTCTAGGCGCGCAGTACATGGACCTTCACGGAATTGCTGCGCCCGATACACTCAGAACTCTGATTGAAGAGGAAACCAGGCATCACGCTGTTCTTTATGGGAGCCGGGAAGATGGCATCGACGCTTTTAGAGGGGCCGGCTCTGTACGCCGCAATCTCGTTGTCACTGTGGCAGGCTATGAAGCCGCCAAATGGCTTGCGAATAAATTCGGCACGCCGTTTACATGTCAAAATCCTGCTGTTGCAAGCCAGATCCGCGACCTGAGCGGCCGAATGGACCTCCATGGCCGCAAGGTCCTGGTCCTTCACGAACAGATCACGGCCAATTCCTGCCGGGAAGAACTGCTGCGGCTTGGCGCTGACCGCGTCGACGTCGCCTCCTGGTTTATGATGAAGGAGGCGCTGATGCAGGACGGCGATTTCCGCCTGCATGAAGAGCAGGATCTTGTAAAGGCGGTGGAAAAGGGCCGGTACGACTGTATTTTGACAGATGCGGCTGTGCGCCCGCTCATAGAGTGGCATTTTGCAGGCGTATTCGCGGAGCTTCCCCACTTTGCAGTATCAGGTAGATTATGAGCAGATTACAAACTTTACGAATCAAGGTATACGGAATCGTACAGGGCGTCGGTTTTCGGCCGACGGTCGCGCGCCATGCCGCGAAGGCAGGGATCTGCGGTTCCGTCTGCAATAAAGGCCCGTACGTGGAGATCTACGCACAGGGAAGCAGGGAAGAAAACGAACGGTTTCTGCGCCTTCTTAGCCAAAATCCTCCCAGACGGGCGGCTATCCTGAAGATCGACGTCAAGGATGTGAGCGAGCGTGACCTTTCATTTGTCGACTTTCAGATCATCGTGAGCGAAAAGACCAGGGGCGAAATCTTTATCTCCCCCGACATTGCCATCTGCGAGGACTGTAAGAAGGAGCTTATGGACCCTTCCGACCGCAGATACCTGCATCCCTTTATCAACTGCACGTGCTGCGGCCCCAGGCTGACCATTCTCGACGGCCTTCCCTATGACAGGGAGCGTACCAGTATGAAGATGTTCCCCATGTGCCCGCAGTGCGCAAAGGAATATCATTGGCCCGGCAGCAGACGCTACGACGCGCAGCCTGTGTGCTGCAACGAATGCGGGCCGGAAGTTTACCTGGCTGGTGATCCATCCGTGCGCGGAAGCGAGGCGATTCGTCGAACCCGGCGCGTGATCGCCGAGGGCGGCATCGCAGCCATCAAGGGAATCGGCGGTTTTCACCTCTGCTGCGACGCGACAAACCAAGAGGCGGTCTTAAAGCTCCGGGCCAGAAAGACGCGCCCGGTCAAGCCTTTCGCCGTTATGATGCGGGACGAAGAGACCGTCGAGCGGGAGTGCCGGATCAGCGAGGCGCAGCGGGACATTCTGACCGGCCACCAGAAACCGATCCTGTTACTTACGCGCAAAGAGGGCGGCAGGCTCTGTCCGGAGATTGCCCCGGGCAATCCCACGGTAGGCGTCATGCTTCCGTATGCGCCGGTGCAGATTCTTCTCTTTGACTATATAGACAACGTCGTGATGCCCGATTGTCTTGTGATGACAAGCGGCAATGTGTCGGGTGCCCCGATCTGCCGGGATGATGAAGAGGCGCTTAGGGAGCTAGGTCATCTTTGCGACATCATTTTGTCCCATGACAGAAAGATCCGGATCCGGGCGGACGACTCCGTCATGGATTTCTACCGCGGAGAGCCCTACATGATCCGCCGGTCCAGAGGCTATGCGCCGCTCCCCTATATGCTCTCTGCATGGGAAAACGCGCCGGCCCCCGCAGGCGGCACCGGGATCCTCGCGATCGGAGGCGAGCTCAAGAACACCTTCTGTATTGGGACCGGAGGCCTTTTCTATCCCTCCTCCTATATCGGCGATCTGGCCGATCTACGAAGCGTCAAGGCACTGGAGGAGACAGCCGGGCGGTATAGTTCACTCCTGGAGGTGACGCCGGACGTCATCGCCTGCGACCTACATCCCAAGTACAATTCCGTTCTGGCCGCTGAGAAAATGGCGGAAGAGATCGGTAAGGAGAGAGGCACGGGGCCTCTTCCCATCCTGCGCGTGCAGCATCATTACGCCCATATTCTGAGCTGCATGGCGGAAAACGACTATAGCGCCCCTGTGATCGGCGTCTCCATGGACGGCACCGGATACGGAACCGACGGCACGATCTGGGGCGGCGAGATTCTCACCGCGGACTACCGCGGATTTACGAGAGCGGCGTGCATTCGTCCTTTCCTGCAGGTGGGCGGAGACCTCTCCGCAAGAGAGGGCTGGCGCATTGCGGCGTCCATGCTGCACAGCATCTGTGATGGCGAATCCGCGGGATCTCTGCTTCCTGACATGCAGGATGTCGCTGCCAAAATATCGCTTTGCAGCGAGCAGGAAGCGCGCATCGTCGCCAAAATGGCGGACCAAGGGCTCAATGCCGTCGTGTCCACGAGCGCAGGCAGGCTCTTCGACGCGGCGAGCGCGATCTGCGGCATCTGCCGAAAGTCCACCTTTGAAGGGGAGGCCTCCATGGCGTTGGAGTTTGCGGCTGAGCGTTTTGACCAAACCGAAGAAGCACGTGTATGGAGCGAGATGGAAGACGATCGTCCCGAGCGCGGTGAGACGCGCTGGATCCTTCCCACAGAGAAGATCATTCGAGCGATCACGTATAAGCGCCTTGCGGGAGAAGACGCCGATCATCTGGCCTGGCTCTTCCACAGAAGGCTGGCGGACCAGATCATCCAAGCGGTCCTTGCCATCCGGTCGGAAAACGGGATCGAAACGGCGGCGCTGAGCGGCGGCTGTTTCCAGAACCGCCTTCTTCTGTCCTTTGTGGAGAAGGGGCTTACCGATGCCGGGATGACCGTGCTCATCCATCATCTGGTGCCGCCCAATGACGGCGGGATCGCACTCGGGCAGGCTGTATACGCCCGGCAGGCTCTGCAGGACGGACTGCCTTTTCGCGCCAAATAACCTGCTGTGTCACAGTCAGTCTACATATCAGTCTTACTGTCAATCGTAACGTCCGTCACAACGACGGACCAATCTGATAGAAAAAACGGAGGAATAAACATATGTGTGTCGGTCTTTCAGCGAGAGTAGTAAAGATCAATGAAAATGGAACAGCCCTTGTGGACGCCAGCGGCGCCAGAAGACAGGTCTCCGCGCAGCTTCTCGAGGAGCTCGAGCCCGGTGACTTCGTCATGGTCCACGCAGGCGCGGCCATCGCAAAGATCACAAATGATGATCTGTCCGAGACGGAAGATCTTCTGAAGGAGTATGTATGAGCAGCCAGAACGCGAATATCAATAAACGCAGTGCGACCCAATCCGCACTGGAAATCCTCAAGAATTACAAGGGCCCCTCGGTGCGGATCATGGAAGTGTGCGGCACCCATACCCACGAAATCTTCCGGCTGGGAATCCGCAAGGTTCTTCCCCCTTCGATCCGCCTGATCTCGGGCCCCGGATGTCCCGTCTGCGTGACGCCGGTCAGTTTCATCGACGAAGCCCTGCTCCTTGCCCTGGAACACGGCTGCACGATCTGCACCTTCGGCGATCTCGTGCGCGTGCCGGGTACAACCTCAAGCCTGCAGAAAGCACGCGGCGCCGGTGCCAAAGTGCAGGTCGTCTATTCGCCCCAGGACGCCGCCGAGTATGCCAAGGCGCATCCGGAGGAGCAGGTGGTCTTTTTGTCCGTCGGATTTGAAACGACGACGCCCTCTGTCTGCATCGCCGTAAAGACAGCGGCGGAGGAAAAGCTCCCCAACTTCTCTGTTTTGACAGCGAATAAGACCATGCCGGGCGCCTATGAGGCCATGAAGGACAGCACCGATCTGTTTCTGTATCCGGGTCACGTACATGCGATCATCGGGACCTCCATTTGCGAGGAACTGGCCGTGCGCGGCGTGAGCGGCATCTGTGCAGGCTTTACCGCGTCAGAGCTTGTGACCGCACTGGCCGTCGGCGTGACCAAATTCGAGCGGGGCGAATCCTTCTTCGTCAACTGCTATCCCAGAGTCGTGAGGCCGGAGGGACAGCCCGCCGCTGTGCGGCTGGTCGATTCCATGATGGAACCCTGTGACAGTGAGTGGCGCGGCATCGGTGAAATCCCGCAATCCGGCATGAAGCTGCGGGATGCATATGCGGCATATGACGCCAGAATCAAGTTCCGTATTCCCAAGGTCGAGGGGCGAAGCAATCCGGCCTGCCGCTGCGGAGACGTTCTGCAGGGCAAGTGCCTGCCTTCCGACTGCAAAGTGTTTGGCAAAGTGTGTACGCCGGAGCATCCCGTCGGCGCCTGCATGGTATCCGGTGAAGGCGCATGTTCGGCATTTTATCTGTATGGAGGAAAATAACGACAATGGACATATATACAAACAACGATACAGTCACACTGGCACATGGCGCGGGCGGCAAACAGACGTCGGAGCTGATCGACCGGGTCTTCAAAAAGCACTTCCAGAACCCGCTCTTTACAGCGGATGACGCGGCTGTCATCGACGTGGAGAAAGGGCGGATCGCCATGTCCACCGATGGATTTATTGTCTCTCCGGCCTTCTTTGCGGGCGGCAATATCGGAAAGCTCTCCATCTGCGGCACAGTCAACGATCTGGCCTGCATGGGCGCTGTGCCCCGGTATCTGACCTGCGGATTTGTCATCGAGGAGGGATTCCCTTTACAGACTCTCGAAGAGATCGCAGACGCCATGGAGAAGACCGCGGCTGAAGTCGGCGTGCGGATCGTGGCGGGCGACACCAAAGTAGCCGGCAAAGGACAGGTGGACGGCGTATTCATCAACACCACCGGCGTGGGAATCATTCCGGAGGGAATCCGGACGTCCGGCGCGCTGGCCAAACCCGGCGACGCGGTCATCGTGACCGGCGATATCGGACGACACGGCTGCACGATCCTTCTGGAAAGAGAAGACTACGGTATCGAGGCGGAAGTGACAAGTGACTGCGCACCTTTAAGCGGCGCTGTGCAGGCGGCGCTGAAGGCAGTTCCGGATATACACGTGATCCGTGACGCGACCCGCGGCGGCGTAGGCACCGTGCTCTATGAGATCGCGGGACAGAGTCATGTCGGCGTCAACCTGGATGCCGCTTCCATTCCAGTCGATCCCGCCGTGCGCGGCGTATGCGGCCTCCTTGGCCTCGAGCCCCTTTACCTTGCCTGCGAGGGCCGGCTTGTCATGGTATGTCCCGCGGAGCAGGCAGATCTTCTCATTGAGACGCTGCGCGGCTGCAAGTATACGGAAGGCGCGGCTGTGATCGGCCGGATTACAGACGACATGCCCGGCCGCGTGACAATGACGACCGAAATCGGCGCGCAGACATTGCTCGCACAGCCCGGAAACGAGCTGCTGCCCAGGATCTGCTAAGAGGATTGCGCCGCGCGTACTTGACGCGCCAGGTAAGACAATATCCAAGCCAAAAACCAGATTTCGATCATCGTAAGACCGATCAACCAACAGGTCATGGAGGAAGCAGGGGATGACAGAGACAAGAGTCGCAGTGATCTCAATCATTGTAGAAAACGAAGACGCCGTGCAGAAGGTCAATGAGATCCTGCACGATTACCGCACTTTCATCATCGGGAGAATGGGCATTCCCTACCGTGTGAAAGGAATCAGTATCATCAGCGTCGCGATTGACGCGCCCCAGGACAAGATCAGCGCTCTCTCTGGCAAGATCGGGAAGCTCCCCGGCATCTCCGCCAAGACGGCCTATTCCAATGTGATCACAGGAGCGAAGAAAGCATGATCAGAATTGCATTTTACGGAAAAGGCGGTATCGGCAAATCCACGACCGTCTCCAATCTGTCCCAGTACTGGGCGGGCAAAGGACTGACCGTTCTGCAGATCGGCTGCGATCCCAAAGCGGATTCCACAATTGCGCTGCGGGAAGGTCATGCGCTGCCGTCCGTCATGGACAAGGTGCGGAGCAGGGAGCCCTTTACCCTGGACGACGTCCTATATGTGCAAAAAACAGAAAACGGCGGCCAAATCCTCTGCGCCGAGGCAGGCGGACCGCTCCCCGGACGGGGATGCGCTGGAAGAGGCATCATCACAGCGCTGGAAACCCTGCGCAGTAAGGGCGTTTTGGAAACCTACAAGCCCGACGTGATCCTTTACGACGTCCTTGGCGACGTGGTCTGCGGCGGATTTGCCATGCCCATGCGGGACGGATTCGCAAGCCGGGTCTATGTGCTTACATCAGGCGAAAACATGTCGATTTACGCAGCCGCCAACATTGGTATGGCCGTATCCGGCTTTCGTGAAAGAGGATACGCGCAGCTCGGCGGTATTATCTTGAACCGGCGGGGCGTAAAGCGCGAAGAGGAAAAGGTGACGGAACTGGCGGCGGATCTTCAGACACAGATCATCGGCGCGCTGGACCGCTCGGATACCGTGCAGGAAGCGGAAGAGCTGGGGACTACGGTTGTCCGCGCCTTTCCTGCTTCCCCCATAGCTGCGCAGTTCAGAGCGCTGGCGGACAAGATTGCGGAGGAGTGCAGCCTTTCCTATCCTGTTAAGGCGCCTTTCCATGTGACGACCGAGAACGGCACGCATTCCGATGCAGCCGGTCCAAGCCGCATTGCCGTCAGAGACGCCTCCTTCCCGAGCCCATTTACGGCAGGCCTGGAATTCAATCCGCCGGTCCATGAGACCTGGAACATCGTGCATATCGGCATGCTTTTGCCTCAGTCCCATCAGATCTACATTTGTTCCGACAACTGTATGCGGGGCGTGGTCATGACCGCGGCCGAAATGAACGCGATCGACCGCTTCTCCTGTGTTGTGCTCGAGGAAAAGGATATTTTGGCAGGCGGACTCGAGGAGATCACCCTGGAAGGCGTGACGGACGTCCTCTGTAAGCTGCGCGCCAAGAGGGGTGAGGAGGGCCTTCCCAAGGCCGTCATTGTCTTCCCGGTGTGCCTGCATCACTTTACGGGATGCGATATGGGTTACGTCTACCGGGAACTGGAAAAGCGTTTCCCCGGAATCACATTTGTCCGCGGCTGGATGGATCCGATCATGCAAAAGACAGGCCCCACGCCTGATATGAAGCTCCGAAAGGCCATGATGGACGTCCTTGCGCCGGTCCCTTCCGGCACCGGGAAAGCGGCGCTTCTCGGCGACATCTATGCGCTGGACGCTGACAGCGAGCTCATGCAGCTGATCGCATGCGCCAACGCACAAAAAGGCGCGGATGCGCTGCCCGTCCAGATCCAGGACTGTGAAGATTTCGATTCCTACAGAGCACTCGCCGGCTATGATGTTCTGATCACGCGAAGCCCGGTTGCGGCGGCAGCGGTACGGCAGACGGCCAGACGGCTCCACAAAGAGGCGCTCTATATGCCTGCCGCGGCAGGGTATGCAGAGATTCGCACATTGCTCGAAGCGGCCGCTGAAGCGATGGGCCTTACCCTGGACCAGGCCGGGATCGATCCGGACAAGGAAGAGCGGGCCTGCGAGGAAGCAGCGAAGCATCTGTATGCAGTCATCAGAGATACGCCGATCGCGGTCGATGCGGTCGCGCTGCAGAGGCCTCTTGGATTTGCCAGATTCCTTCTGGAACGAGGATTTCTGGTCAAAGAAATCTATCTGGACGCCGTGAGCGCCGAGGAAGCGGACGATTTTGCCTGGCTTTCCCAAAACCATGGCGACGTGCTCCTCTGCAGTACCATTCACATACAAGGCCGGGTCCTGCACGCCCAGGGCATCGATGGGGCCCACAGCGGCTACCTGGCGGTCGGCCCTAAGGCGGCCTGGTTCTGCGGCAGCAGTCATTTCGTCAATCTGGTGGACTGCGGCGGCCTGTGGGGTTACAGCGGACTGCGGCGCGTTCTGGCGCTGATGGAGGACGCCTTCCTCCATGAAAAGGACACAGAAGACATTGTCCCCCGCAAGGGCCTTGGATGTGAAAGCATTGTAATGTAGCAGGAGGAGAGAATGCGACAAGCCTACCGAATACTGCCGGTCTATACAGGAGACGTCTCGGGCGTCTGCTCAGCGCTTTATGAACTGGGCGGCATGGTCGTCATGCATGATCCCTCCGGCTGTAATTCCACCTACAATACCCACGATGAAATCCGCTGGTACAGGCAGGACAGTCTGATCTTTCTGTCCGGTCTGTGCGAGCCGGACGCTGTCATGGGCAACGACGACAAGTTTATACAGGACGTTGTCCGGGCTGCGAACACCTATCATCCGCGCTTCATCGCGCTTTGCAATTCCCCGATTCCCTATTTGACAGGGACTGATTTTGCAGGTATATGCGCCGTCCTTGAAAACAAGACGGGCATCCCCACCTTCTATATCCCGACAAACGGCATGCACGACTATGTGGTGGGTGCCGGACTTGCCTTTTTTAAGCTGGCGGAGACTCTGTTTGAAAAGAGCGGCCGGGATGCGCTTGCATCCTCCGTACGTAAAGGAGCGGGCCCAAAGCCCCGGGTCAATGTCCTTGGCATGACGCCCCTTGACTTCGCCGCCAAGGGAAGCTGCGCCTCCCTCAAAGCGCTTCTTACCGAGGAAGGATTTGTCGTGCAGTCCGTCTGGGCCATGGAGGATACGCTGGACGCCTTGCGCAAAGCGCCGTCAGCAGACGTCAATCTTGTCATTTCCGCCACCGGGCTAAGAGCCGCCAAGTATATGCAAACGCGGTTTTCGATTCCCTGGGTCGCCGGCCTTCCGATTGGAAGTCTGAAAAATAAAGTCGTAGAGGCGCTCAGACGCAGCATTGTGACCGGCCAAAGCGGTACCGCGTATTCCCAAACTGCGCATGGATCGGACTTTCCTTCCGTCGTCGTAATCGGTGAGCCGGTCGCAGCCTGCAGTCTGGCCGCGGTATGCGAAGGGGAGGGCGACACAACCTGCGTGCTTGCCGCTACAGAGGAGAGTGAGGCGCTGATCCGGGAAGGCGACAGGATCTGCCGTGGCGAAGAGGAAGTCGAAAACGCACTGGCGGCACTTGCCCCGCACTGCCGAAAGATCATTGCGGACCCCATGTACCAGTATGTGTGTCCGGATGGGCCGACCTTTACGGCCGTGCCGCATCTGGCCTTTTCGGGGCGCATCTACCGCAGGGACTTTCGGGATTTCTTTCGTAAATCCGTTTTGTGAATTTGTTTTGTAAATGTGAGGAGATGATCAAGTATGGGACTGAACGCGACACCGTCGAGTGAGAGAGTACATATCGGATTCTTTGGTCGCAGAAATGCGGGCAAATCGAGTCTTGTCAACGCCGTCACAAGCCAGGAGATCTCCGTGGTCTCCGATGTAAAGGGCACCACAACCGATCCTGTGACCAAATCCATGGAGCTGCTGCCCCTGGGGCCCGTCGTGATCATCGATACGCCCGGATTTGACGACGAGGGGACGCTGGGCCAAAAGCGCGTGCAGAGGGCGAAGAGAGTTCTCAACCGCACTGACCTTGCCGTTCTGGTGATCGACGCGATAAGCGGCGCCGCAGAAGCCGACCGGGAGCTGGTGCAGCTCTTTACAGAGAAAGAGATTCCGTACCTGATTGTCTGCAACAAGGCCGACCTGATTGCGGATCAGGACGCTTTTGCCGCGAATCTTTCCGGCGATGGCTTTCATGACGTCCTGTTTGTCAGCGCGTTGACTGGGCAGGGGATCTTCGCACTCAAGGAGGAGATTGCCAGACGCGGCCGCGCAGACAGCGGCCATACGCCGCTCATCGAGGATCTGGTGCACCCCTCTGAAATCGTGCTCCTCGTGATCCCGATCGACAAGGCGGCGCCCAAGGGACGGCTCATTCTGCCCCAGCAGATGATGATCCGCGGGCTCCTGGACGCGGACGCGATTCCGATCTGTGTCAAGCAGGACAGACTACAGGAGACACTGGACAGGCTTGCCGGTCCGGATGGCGGCAGAGACACCAAACCGGGCCTTGTCATTACCGACAGTCAGGTTTTTGGCGAAGTGGCAAGGATTGTGCCGGACGAGATTCCCATGACCTCCTTCTCCATTCTGATGGCCCGCTACAAGGGCTTTCTGGACGAAGCGGTGAAGGGCGCCCGCAAGATCGATTCTCTTAAGGACGGCGATCTCATCCTGATCTCCGAGGGATGTACGCATCACAGGCAGTGCGGCGATATCGGCACGGTCAAGCTCCCCGCCTGGATCCGTCAAAAGACTGGCGCGCAGATCCGCTTCGAGACCTCCTCGGGCACCGGCTTTCCGGAGGATCTTGGCCGCTACGCTATGATCATTCACTGCGGCGGATGTATGCTGAACGACAGAGAGATGCGCTACCGCATGAAATGCGCGGCGGACCAGGGCGTTCCGATCACCAACTACGGGACAGCGATCGCCCACATGAAGGGAATTCTTGGAAGGAGTACGCAGATCGTCCTGAAGGACGATGCATGCGAATGAGTGCGAATGCGATGAGAATACAAACACTGATCGATCAACTGGAGATGGAGAGAACTCTCTCTGATGCGGAATTGGAAGAACTCTTTGCAATCCTTGCGCAGGCACATAAGGGTCCGGGCGCCGGTAAGGTGCAGATCTGTGCGGACATCCCGCAGGCCGTGTGTTCCGAGGAGGAGGCCATCCTCTATGCGGCGGCCCGCCGGGTCCGCGAGCAGTATTACGGCAAAGACGTGTATTTGCGCGGCCTCATTGAGTTCACCAACTACTGCCGCAACGACTGCCGCTACTGCGGCATCCGTAGAAGCAACAAAAAGGCGGAGCGCTACAGACTGACCAAAGACCAGATTCTGGACTGCTGCCGGCAGGGATATAACCTGGGCTTTCGGACCTTCGTCCTGCAGGGCGGAGAAGATCTCTCCTACACAGACGCCGCCATCTGCGACATCGTCTCCTCGATCCGCGCCCTCTATCCGGACTGCGCGATCACGCTCTCCATCGGAGAGAAGAGCAGAGAATCGTATAAAGCCTACAAAGACGCCGGTGCGGACCGCTACCTTCTGCGGCAGGAGACTTCCTCCCCGGCCCATTACCGTTACCTGCACCCCGAAGAGCTCACGATCGAGAACCGCAAGCGCTGCCTGTCCGATCTCAAGGAACTGGGCTATCAAGTGGGCTGCGGGATCATGGTCGGTTCGCCCGGCCAGACGCTCGCCAACGTGATCGAGGATCTGCGCTACATGCAGGATTTTGGCCCCCATATGATCGGCGTAGGCCCCTTCATTCCCCACAAGGACACGCCCTTTAAGGACGAGGCGCCTGGAACGCTCACGGACACGCTCCATCTGCTCGCTGTGATCCGGCTCATGATCCCCGGCGTCCTTCTGCCCGCCACGACCGCACTCGGAACCATCCACCCGGTCGGGCGAGAGCTGGGTCTTTTGGCAGGCGCGAATGTCATTATGCCCAACCTTTCGCCCGTCAATGTCCGCGGCAAATATCTGCTCTATGACGGCAAAATATGCACGGGCGACGAAGCGGCCTCCTGCCGGCACTGCATGGACCTTCGCATTGCGCGGGCCGGCTACCAAACGGCGATGGTCCGGGGCGACTGCGCAGGCTTTGCAGTGAATGACTAAACGCGCACATGTTAAACATTTGTGAATTATAAGGATTAATGTTCAAAAAAATCTGAACTATTGTTAATATAGAATTTGTTAGTTAGATTCTTGTTATCACAAATACGACGAGGTGAAACAGTAGATGGAATATAGAATTGAACATGACTCCATGGGAGAAATGAAGGTTCCCGCCGACAGCTATTGGGGCGCGCAGACGCAGAGAAGCTACCAGAACTTCCGGATTGGCACGGAGAAGATGCCTGCGGAGATCATCCGCGCGTTCGCGATCTTGAAGAAGGCGGCAGCCATCGCCAACTTTCGATTGGGAAAGCTGGACCAACAGCGATGCGACCTGATCGCCAAGGTCTGTGACGAGATTCTGGAGGGGAAGCTGGCAGGCAATTTCCCGCTCGCCGTCTGGCAGACCGGAAGCGGCACCCAGTCCAATATGAATGTCAACGAGGTCATTGCGAACCGCGGCAACGAGATCACAGGGGAGAAGCTCCTTCACCCCAACGATACCGTCAACATGTCCCAGAGTTCCAACGACACGTTTCCGACCGCTATGCACATCGCGGCGATTATGACGTTAGAGAACAATCTGCTCCCCGCCGTCCACGCGATGATCGCAGAGCTGAAGCGTTTGGAAGTCGAGAACGAGGGAATCGTAAAGAGCGGCAGAACCCACTTGCAGGACGCTGTGCCGATCGCCTTTTCGCAGGAGATCAGCGGCTGGCGCTCCATGCTGGAAAACTGCGCCGACATGATCTGCGACTCCGAGAAGGGACTGCGTAAGCTGGCACTTGGCGGAACGGCTGTGGGAACCGGCCTCAATGCCCCCAAGGGCTTTGCGGAAGAAGCGGCCAGAGCTGTCAGCGAGCTGACCCTGGACGAATTTGTGACAGATGACAACAAGTTCCACGCGCTTTCTGCCAAGGACGCAATTGTCTATTCCCACGGCGCCCTCAAGGCACTCGCCGCCGATCTGCTCAAAATTGCCAATGACGTTCGCTGGCTGGCCAGCGGGCCGCGCTGCGGACTGGGAGAAATCTACATTCCGGAAAACGAGCCCGGAAGTTCGATCATGCCCGGCAAAGTCAATCCGACCCAGTGCGAAGCTGTGACCATGGTAGCCGTGCAGGTCATGGGCAATGACGCAGCCATCGGAATTGCCGCTTCACAGGGAAATTTCCAGCTCAACGTCTTTATGCCGGTGATCATTTACAACTATCTGCAGTCGGTGCGCCTTCTCACCGATGCGCTTGAATCCTTCCGCAAGAACTGTGTGAGCGGGATCAAAGCCAATAAGGAGAAGATGTCCGCGAACCTGCACAATTCTCTGATGCTGGTCACGGCGCTCAATCCCTATATCGGGTATGAGAACGCCGCGAAGACCGCGAAGCTTGCCCACAAGGAAAATATTTCTCTGAAAGAAGCTTGTGTCCGTCTCGGATTTCTGACTTCTGAAAAGTTTGACGAGGTATTTCACCCCGAAACCATGATCTAAGTGCATTTTCTTTGGTTGTCAAAGAATGCGAAGTAGGGTAAAATACGCTGGGGATATTTGTAAGAACGAAAAGGAGGCACAGATTGTCCTGGGAAAGCAAAGTTAAAAAAACAATACCTTACACGGCTGGCGAACAGCCCAAAGACAGAAACATCATCAAACTCAACACGAACGAATGCCCGTATCCTCCCGCCCCCGGCGTTCTGGATGCGATCGACGCGCTAAAGAGCAGGGCGAGCGACCTGCGCCTGTATCCGGATATGAATGCCACAGCGCTCGTAGACGCGCTCGCTGCGTTCTATCAGATTGACAGCAGTAAGATTTTTGTCGGCGTTGGTTCGGACGATGTACTGGCGCTTTGTTTCCTCACCTTTTTCGGAAGCGGCGATCCGATCCTGTTTCCCGAGATCACATACAGCTTTTATCCTGTATGGGCCGACCTCTACAAGATCCCTTACAAGCAGATCCCGCTGACGCCGGAGATGACGATCGATCCCTTTGAATATGCGCCGGGCCTCACCCATGTGAAGAACGGCGGCATCATATTCCCCAACCCCAACGCGCCGACCGGCGTCGAGGAGCCTCTTTCCAAGATCGAGCGGATCCTGCGCGCCAATCCCGACAGCGTTGTGATCGTCGACGAAGCGTACATCGATTTTGGCGGCACAAGCGCGCTGCCTTTGATCGACCGCTATGACAATCTGCTGGTCGTACAGACCTTCTCCAAATCCCGTTCCTTGGCCGGCATGCGGATCGGCTTTGCTATGGGCAATGAGAAGCTGATCGGATATTTGAAGGACGTCAAATTCTCCTTCAACTCCTATACCATGAACCTTCCCTCTATTATGATCGGCAAGGCCGCTGTGGAGGATCGGTCCTATTTTGAAGAGACGACAGGCAAGATCGTGAAGACGAGAGAGCGCTTCAAGGAAGCACTGAAAGAGCTTGGTTTTGTCTTCCCTGACTCCAAAGCCAATTTTGTATTTGCCGCGCACCCCGATTTCAGCGGCGACTATCTCTTCACAGAACTCAGAAAACGAAATATTGTGGTCCGCCATTGGAACAGTCCCGCGATCCGGGAATATCTGCGGATCACCATTGGCACCGATGAGCAGATGGATGCCGTGATCAAGGCGCTCGCCGAGATCACCGCCACTGCGCAGAACACGAATCAGTAAAACATAAGGAATCATATATGGAGAGTTTAGCAGCCTGGTTTGCTGCCCATTTAGGTAAATATATCTCGGCCAAGGCCGTTGTATTTCTCGTCTCTTTGATGCCTATCCTGGAATGCAGGGGGGGCCTCATTGTGGCGTCGTTATTAAACGTCAACATTGTGGAAGCGATCCCGCTCTGCGTGATCGGAAACTTCCTTCCCATTCCCTTTATCCTTCTCTTTATCAAGAAGATCTTTGCCATGCTCAAGAAGTTTGGTCCCACGGAAAAGCTGGTCACCAAGCTGGAGAACCGGGCGATGAATAAGAGCGACGCCCTGGAGAACGGAGAATTTCTGGGTCTCATGCTCTTTGTGGGAATCCCGCTTCCCGGAACCGGCGGCTGGACAGGGTCCCTGATCGCCGCGCTCCTTGACATCGATTTTAAGAAAGCCCTGGTGGCTGAGATCCTCGGCATTCTGATCGCGACCGTGATCATGTCCATTGTATCTTACGGACTCCTTGCGCAGATCCTGTAAACGAAAAGGGTACTCTGCGGGTAGAAAGACGAAAACGAATTATGTACGAAAGCTATAGAAGCTTTGCTTCTGTCTATGATGAATTTATGGATGGCACGGACTATCAGCTGACTGCTGATAAGATCCAGGATATGATCACCCGTTACGGCGTCTCCAAGCCCACGCAGAAGAGGACCGGCGTCACGGAATCAAGAGACGTGCTGCTCGCGGCGGAAAAGAATCTCGTCGTCGATCTCGGCTGCGGAACCGGCAAGCTGACAGAGATCCTGGCCGACAGAGGGTACGACGTCATGGGCATTGACCTGTCTGAAGAAATGCTCAGTATGGCGCTGGAGCGCAGGGACAAGCTGCGCCACCGGACGCTTTACCTCTGCCAGGATATGAGGGAGTTTGAGCTCTACGGCACAGCCGGCACCTTTGTCAGCGTCGGAGACAGTGTCAACTATCTTTTGACCGATGAAGATATGCGCAAGCTCTTTGCACGGGTCAATACTTTCCTGTTTCCGCGCGGCATTTTTGTCTTTGATTTCAAAACACTGCATCTTTACAGGGATGTGATCGGGGACCGGACCATTGCGGAGGACAGAGACGACTGCTCCTTCATCTGGGACAACTGGTTTGATGAAGAAACAGCCATCAATGAATACGATCTCTCGCTTTTTATCAAGGAATCCGAGAATCCGGACGACAACGCCTTCCGCAAATACCAGGAAATTCATCGCCAGCGCGGCTATACGCTGGAAGAGATGAAGGAATATGCGCAGGCCGCCGGCCTATTGTGGGTTGCGGAGATGGACAGCGATACAATGGGACCTGTCAGGGAAGACAGTGAGAGGATCTTTTGTGTCGTGCAGGAGCAGAACAAGAAGCTCCCGCACGCAATGAAATAAGAAGAGGCAAATAGGCAAGCAGCCAGAAAAAGGAATGCGTATGATCATTGAATTTACAAAAATGGAAGGATGCGGCAACGATTACGTCTATATCGACGGGACCCGCACGCAGATTCCCAAAGACAAGAAGCCGGAGATCGTAAAGTCCCTCAGCGACCGCCACTTCGGGATCGGCGGAGACGGCGTGATCTTCATTAACGCCTCCTCCATCGCTGATTTTGAGATGGAGATGTATAACGCGGACGGTTCGAGAGGCGAAATGTGCGGCAATGGAATCCGCTGCGTGGGCAAATATGTCTACGATCACGGAATGATCGACCGCACACAGATCACAGTGGAGAGTTTTGGCAAGATCAAATATCTCACACTGTATCCTGTAAACGGATTGGTGGAGCGCGTCAGAGTCAATATGGGACCTGCCATTTTAGAAGCCTCTGAAGTGCCGGTTCGCTGTAAAGCGGAGGAAGGCAAGGCGCTTGATCTTCCCGATGGAAGCCGGATCAGCTGTGCGGCCGTGGAAATGCCGATTGAGATTGACGGCAAGACCTGTCCGGTCACTTGCGTATCGATGGGCAATCCGCATGCCGTCCTATATGTGGACAGGACAGATGACCTGCCGCTTACAGAGATCGGTCCTTTGTTCGAACACCACGAACGGTTCCCCAACCGGATCAATACAGAATTCGTGGAGGTCCTTGACAGAGGACATGTGAAGATGCGAGTGTGGGAGAGAGGCTCCGGCGAGACGCTGGCCTGTGGGACAGGATGCTGTGCGATCGGCGTTGCAGGCGTTCTCTGTGACAGGACAGACAGCAAGATCCTGGTGGATGTCCTTGGCGGACAGCTCGAGATCGAGTGGGACCGCGATCATAATACGGTGTGGATGACAGGCCCTGCCAGAACTGTGTTCGAAGGGCATGTTGCGATAGACTGCTGATGCAGCGCGGTGACCCGCAGGAAGGGTCCCAATAATCATTCATAAGAAAGGTGGTATTTACAAATGGGTATTTTACAGCAGTGGAGAGACAAAGCATATAATGAGAAGGCTAACAAGGGCGATATCCAGCGTCTCTGGGCCGACTATTTTAACAAAGAGAAGGAGATCTATGCACAGATCCTGAAGAACCCCTCTGAAGTCGTGACCGGCACAGTCACCGAACTCGCCGAGAAGTTCCATGTCGATCTCATGACCATGGTTGGATTTTTGGACGGCATCAACGACTCCCTGAAGGAGCAGAACCCGATCGAAGAGATGGACGAGAACACCGTCGTCAACCTCGGCTATGACACAGAGAGCCTTTACAAGAACATGGTCGCGGCCGGCGCAGACTGGCTCTATGAGCTGGAAGAGTGGGAGCCCATCTTCAGTGAGGAGAAGAGAAAAGAGCTCTTCAAGGAGCAGAAAGAGAGCGGCACCGTCAGAAAGCCCGCCAAGATCTATCCCAACGATCCCTGCCCCTGTGGTTCCGGAAAGAAGTACAAAAAGTGCCACGGAAGAAACAGATAAGGCTTTCGCGGAAGCGGATCACGCTTTGAAAGAGGAAACGTACGCCGCCAGGCGCACATAGAGAAAATATAATAGAGAAAAAAGAAAAACGCTGTACAGACAATGATCTGTGCAGCGTTTTTTATAGAATCATTTTCATTTTTTGACCCGAAAGGTCGCTCCCTGCCTTGTCAGATATGGGTCCTGCCGCAGCAGATTCCGCCGCCTCCGCAGAAGAGGTTGAGGAACATGTTCAAGAGACAGAGCCGCAGGCACCAGCCGCCTGTGTCATAGGAGCGCACATAGGTGTTCTGCCGCTCCTGATAGCCGCCCCGCCCGTGGCGCAGCTGCGTGACCAGATTCTGGTAGGAGTAATTGGAAGGCTCCATATCCGCCGCGATCGTGGCATATTCAAGGGCCTGCGCGTGATTGCCCAGACCGGCGTGCGCGATCGCACTGTAATAGTACCAGAGCGAGCTGTGGTCCTCGACACTGTTCAGGACATTGATTGCCTCGTTATAGCGCCTGTTGTTGATATAGTTGGCGGCCGCCTTCATATACCGGTCATAGTCGCTCTCCGGGGCCATCTGCTGATTACTATACTGATACTGGCCGGTAAACGCGCCGGTAAAGAAATCGTTGAAAAAGTCGTCCCAGTTGGTATAGAACTGCCCGTTGTAGCCGCCGTTCGCATAGCCGCCATTCGCGTATGAAGAATTTCCGCCTGCGTTACTATAGCCGCCGGAACTGCTGCTTCCGGCCGATGCATAGGGATGCTGGCGCTCGTAGATGATCTGCTGGTACGCTTCCTGCACCAGCTTGAACATTTCCTCGGCCTTCTCCTTATTGGGATTATTAATATTGGCGTCCGGATGATACTTCTTACTCAGCGTCCTGTATGCCTTCTTGATATCATCGTCGGAAGCGTTCCGGTCAACGCCCAGAACCTTGTAGGGATCACTCATCTTGTGCGGTCCTTTCTCTAGAAACTGAAGATGGTGCAGTCTCCTGTGCACGTTTCATGCGCTTTTGATCAAACTTACACCATATTCCAGAATACAATATATTTCGTAGTATATCAATATTTTCTACAATTGGTAAAGTCTCAAACGCCGCCGTACAGGAAGAAATGGTCATGGTAAGGAGACCCTGCACATAGTCGTCAAGGCCGGGCTTTTCATGCATGGCAGCGAGCGGGTTAAAGCTGCCGGAGGCTCTGTCTTTTTCCAGGTCGTCGTAGGCATCCAGAATATAAATGAACTTGCCAAGGTAATAGCCAACCTGCCGCAGCGCCGGTCCCCATGTGTCATGCTGGTAGTCAAAAACCTCCGCCATCAGATCGCCGAAGATTCCCCCGGCTTCATCCAGAAGCAAGGAGGGGGATCCCGAAGAGGCGGCGTCGGTGCGGCTTTGGTTCTCCAGTTCGTGAAGCTGGTCCAGCTTTTCCTTGATCAGCTTTGCTTTTTCCGGATAGAGCCGGCCTGCCGCTTCGCATTTACCGCGCAGCGCATTTGCCATGAGCTTCTTTTTCATTTCCTTTTCGTCATTCCAGTCATCGACGCAGGAATAGTAGGAGAGAATGATATTCATATCCGCGGCGTAGCGGGTAAACGTATTCTGCCTGGTCGGATGCTTCTCCAAAGGATGTACCACGCACCGGACAGAGCGCTGCGTCTCCGCGGGCTCATACAGGCTGGTCAGAAGGAGTGCTAAAAAAACCGTGTCGTAGCTGAGCGTCATACGGCCGCTCTGCCCGTACTGGTCCTTCAGATCCATACACATCCCGCAGTAATAGGAACGATATAGATGATATTCCCGGATCCTGAGCTCCGGTTCATTGACTGTCACATATCCAAACATACGAAATCTACCTCATACTATGCTGCAAGAAAAAGCAGCCGGTCTTTCCGGCTGCCTTCATCAGCTTTTCTTATGGAATTCATAGCCGCAGCGCGGGCAGCGCACCATGATGTGACCCTTTCCGCGAGGGATGCGGATCTTCTGGTTGCAGCGCGGGCACTTATAAATGTGATACTCCTTGAACTGGGAAACATTGCTGCTAAAACTCGAAAAGCGGCCCATGAACTTATCCTTAAGTTCGAGGAATTTCTGATTCTCCTCGTATCTCCTTGGAATGTTCTTAGAGAACATTCTCCAGTACAGGATCACCAGAAGGACCAGCGTAATCAGTCCGGAAAACGGGATCGGTATGAAGAGGCCGAGGACGATGATCGCTATGAGCACGCCCGATAAAAACCTCGACAGGCTGTCCACCCCGTATCTGCCCTGCATAAATCTGGAAAACCGATATTTGAAATCATTAAACATAATTCAGGTCACGATCCTTTTTATACATTTTTATACAATAGTTGAACGATTCTAGATAAAATGCATACATTCGTAATTTATTGTAGAGTATACATTCTCTATTGCAAGAAAGAAAAGAAAAAAAGAATATTAAAAAACAATAAACCCACTGCGCATTTCAAACGGCAATTCTTTGCATGAATGCAATCATAAGAGCCAAAAAACAGCTCAATAATAAGCGTCAAAAAATGAGCCCCGTCAGAAACACCGTCGCGCAGCAGGAGATCGCGACAAAGAACAGATCTCCCTTAAACCAGGCCGCCAGGAGCCCGACGATCAGGGCCGCAATGCCCGACCAAATATTGTCTGTCGCGAGGACGATCGCCGGAAAGGTCATGACCGCAAGCGTGACATAGGGCACATAATATAAGAAAGAGCGCAGCCATACGTTGGTGATCTCTTTCCGAAATACCAAAAAGGGCAGCATTCGGATGCAGTACACAGTCAGACACATGATCAGCAGGGATCCATAGATACCGGGATTCATAGTTACCTCCAAGTCGCAGCACTTTGTGCGCTTTATAAACTATATAAAAGATGTGTTTACGCTTCCGCCGCGTCGTTTGCCGTTTCGTCGATCGGGTGGATCAAAGCCGCGCCGCCGGCGATCAGGAGCGTCAGGATGATGACCTTAAAACCGCTGGAGATCGTCTTTAGGACAGGCAGGATCGAGAAGAGACCGCTGGCTGCCATTGAGAGAAGCACAAGCCCAGCGATAAAGGCGTCTTTTCTGGCGGGCGGAATGATGATGGCCAGGAACATGCCGTACAGAGACACGCTCAGCGCGTTTACCGCCCAGCCCGGCATAATATTGCCAAGGAGCACGCCCAGCACTGTGCCGGTCGTCCAGCCTGCGACAGACACGATCGTCATACCGTAGGAATAGCGCGGATTGAGATACCCCGGAACCGCGGAAGACAAGCCAAAAATCTCATCCGTAATGCAGTAAGGTAAAAGAAATCTGTGTATAAACGGAAGGTCGGGGCTCAGTTTCTGGGAGAGCGAGCAGCTCATCAGAAAGTAGCGGAGATTGACCACGATGCAGGTGGTGATCATCTCGAAGATCCCGGCGGCAGACTGGATGAGGACGATTGCCGCAAACTCACCGGCCGACGCGACCATGCCAAGAGACATCAGTCCTGCCTGTAACGCGTTCATGCCGATCCCTCTCGCCGTTATGCCCAGTGCAAAGGATACGGCAAAATAGCCCATGCAGATCGGAATTCCGTCCCGCAGCCCCCGCATAAACCAATGCATATTGGCGCCGGAAGTCATATTTTCTGTTGTTTTTTTATTAGATTGTGTCATTGTCAATTACAATTTATGGTACAATTGTTTACGTTGCGAATATGTATTATACCATCATAGAATGAATTCTGCACGAAAAAATAGAAAGGAAGAAGATATGCTGCCTGAAGATCCCGATATGCTTGCCAGCTTTCTCAATATGAAGCTCAGAGACCATTACAGCTCATTGGACGCGCTCTGCGACGACCTCGAGCTCGACAAAGAGGCGCTTGTAGAAAAGCTCAAAGAGGCGGAGTACGACTATATTCCGGCTCGCAACCAGTTCCTGTAAGGCACTGTTTTGACGCGGCTGCAGCGCCTTGCTTAGACCGGACTATACGCCGCCTTAGTTGACAAACGAAGGCGGCATAGATATATTTGATGATAATGCGGAAAATAAGACGAATGATTCTTTGCGCCGCTTTCAGAAAGATACACACCAAGGAGAAGAGAACATGCGAAAGATGCTCGCCAAGACCTACGATCCCAAGGGAATTGAGGATCGGATTTATAAGAATTGGGAAGAGAAGAAATATTTCCATGCGGAAGTCGATCACAGCCGCAAGCCCTTTACCATCGTGATCCCGCCACCGAATATCACCGGCCAGCTCCACATGGGGCACGCCCTCGACAACACCATGCAGGATATTCTGATCCGCTGGAAGCGCATGCAGGGCTACAACACGCTGTGGCAGCCCGGCACAGACCACGCCTCCATCGCGACGGAAGTCAAGATCATCAATAACCTCAAGGCGCAGGGCATCAGCAAGCAGGATCTGGGACGCGAGAAATTCCTGGAGTACTGCTGGGACTGGCGCAAGGAGTATGGCGGACGGATCGTCAACCAGCTCAAGAAGCTCGGCTCCTCCTGTGACTGGGACCGCGAGCGCTTCACAATGGACGAGGGCTGCAATAAAGCGGTCACCGAAGTATTTGTGAAGATGCACAAGAAGGGCTGGATCTACAAAGGCAGCAGGATCATCAACTGGTGCCCTGTCTGCAATACCTCTATTTCCGACGCGGAAGTGCAGTACGAAGAGCAGGCCGGCCATTTCTGGCACATCAAATATCCTCTGATCGAGGAGGACGGCTCCGTCTCCAAGACCACGTTCCTCGAGTTTGCGACCACGCGTCCCGAGACCATGCTCGGTGATACCGCTGTCGCAGTGCATCCCGAGGATGACCGCTATAAAGATCTGATCGGCCGCTATGTATGGCTTCCTTTCGTGGACCGCAAGATCCCGATCGTAGCTGATGAATACGTCGACAGAGAGTTCGGTACAGGCGTCGTCAAGATCACGCCCGCCCATGACCCCAACGACTTTGAGGTCGGAAAGCGCCACAACCTGCCCGAGATCAATATCATGAACGACAACGCGACGATCAATGAGAACGGCGCGAAGTTCTGCGGCATGGACCGCTATGAGGCAAGAGCGCAGATCGTCAAGGAACTGGATGAGATGGGCCTTCTTGTCGACATCGAGGATTACAGCCACAACGTCGGTACCCATGACCGCTGCGGCACAACCGTCGAGCCCCTGATCAAGCAGCAGTGGTTCGTCAAGATGGACGAGCTCATTAAGCCCGCTGTGAAGGCAGTCAAGGAAGGCGACATCCAGCTGATCCCTCCGAGAATGGAGAAGACCTACTTTAACTGGACCGACAACATCCGCGACTGGTGCATCAGCCGCCAGCTGTGGTGGGGCCACCGCATTCCCGCCTATTACTGCGATCTGTGCGGCGAGACCATCGTCGACAAGCAGATGCCGGAAGTCTGCCCCAAGTGCGGATGCAGACATTTCACGCAGGATCCCGATACCCTCGATACCTGGTTCTCCAGCGCTCTGTGGCCCTTCAGCACACTGGGCTGGCCGGAGATGACCGAGGACCTCAAGTATTTCTATCCCACAGACGTACTTGTCACCGGCTACGATATCATTTTCTTCTGGGTCATCCGTATGATCTTCTCCGGCTTTGAGCAGATGGGAGAGAGACCGTTTAAGGCAGTGCTTTTCCACGGTCTTGTCAGAGACTCGCAGGGCCGCAAGATGTCCAAGTCTCTCGGAAACGGAATCGATCCTCTGCAGGTCATCGCGGACTACGGCGCGGACGCCCTCCGCATGACACTGATCACCGGCAATGCGCCCGGCAATGACATGCGCTTCTATGACGAGCGCGTCATCGCCAACAGAAACTTTGCCAACAAGGTCTGGAACGCGTCCAGATTCATTATGATGAACCTTCCCGAAGAGGGAACCGAAGACGACGCGCTCCTTCGCGCTATGATCGACAAGGACCTTGTTCCGGACGCGATCGCGCCGGAAGATAAGTGGATCCTGTCCCGCCTGAACGACACTGTACAGGCCGTGACAGAGAATATGAATAAGTATGAGCTCGGTATTGCAGTACAGAAAGTCTACGACTTTATGTGGGATGAGTTCTGTGACTGGTATATCGAGATGGTAAAGCCCAGACTGTATAAGGCAGATGACAGAGCCAGCAGACTGGCGGCGCTCTGGACGCTCTTAAAGGTCCTCGTCAGCGGCCTCAAGCTTCTGCATCCGTATATGCCTTTTATCACGGAAGAGATCTTCACAACCGTACAGTCCAAGGAAGAGTCCATCATGATCTCCTCCTGGCCTGTTGCAAGAGACGACTTCAGCTTCCCGCACGAGGAAGAGGCGATCGAGAACATCAAGGACGCTGTCCGCGCTGTCCGCGCCGTCAGAAACGAGAGAAAGGTCGCGCCTTCGAGAAAGGCCAAGATCTTCGTCGTCTCCGACAAAGAAGAAGTGCTTGCTATGTTCAGGGAAAACCAGCTGTTCTTCGAGACGCTGGCATCCGCATCCGACACAGTCCTTTGCAAGGATAAGGCGGAAGTACCGGAAGGCGCGCTCAGCGTGATCCTTCCCTATGCAGCGCTCTACCTTCCTCTGGCCGATCTCATGGATGTTTCCGCTGAGATCGAGAGACTCATGAAGGAAGAGAAGAGACTCATGGGCGAACTCAAGAGAAGCGCCGGTATGCTCAGCAATGAGAAATTCCTCGCGAAAGCCCCTGCTTCCAAGATCGAGGCAGAGCGCGAGAAACAGAAAGCATACGAAGAGCAGATGAAGGGCGTCAGGGAAGAGCTGGAGAATCTGAAAAAGCTTTGATCCTTTTCATCCTTTTGGATTCTCTCAAGTATATCCTTCCAACAGATCCAGTAATGATGAGGCGCGGTTTATGACCGCGCCTTTCTATATCCATAAGGCAAAACATAAGGCATACTGAGAAACGAATGAACACGAAAATGGAACAGGCTATCGCCTATTTGAACGACACACCCCGCTTTACCCAAAAGAGCACGCTCGGAGACATCCGCAAATACCTGGAGCGGTTCGGAAATCCTCATAAAGGCATGAAGATCGTGCACGTCGCAGGAACCAACGGCAAGGGAAGCGTCTGTGCATATATCGCCTCCATTCTGCAAAAGGCCGGTTACCATGTCGGCCTGTTCACGTCCCCCCATCTGATCGATATTCGGGAGAGAATGACGGTCGACGGCGAAATGATCACGGAAGCAGAATTTCTGGAGGCCTTTGACCGGGTCAAAGAGGAGTGGCAGAGCGCCGCCGGGGACGGACTTCCCCATCCTCTGTATTTTGAATACTTGTTTCTCATGGCGATGCTCTGGTTCGGAAAGAAAAAGCCGGATTATCTTGTCCTGGAAACAGGTCTTGGCGGCCGGCTGGACGCCACCAATGCGATTCCCGACAAAGAGATCTCTGTGATCACCAGAATCGGTCTGGATCACCAGACCTATCTGGGCGATACCATCGCGCAAATTGCAGGCGAGAAGGCGGGGATCCTTAGAAAAGACACGCCGGCCGTCTTTCTGCGCGACCCCGATGCGGCCTTTCAGGTCATCGCCAGGAAGGCGGATGCAATCGGCGCACAAGCCGTCATCGTGGACGACGCCATGTGGGAAGTACACAGCGCCGATGAGAACGGCATTGATTTTTCGATATACAATCGGTATGATAAAACTCTGCGGGTACGATTACCCTTATATGGACTTTATCAATGCGAGAACGCGGCGCTCGCCGTGACCGCCTGCCGCATTTTGCTCGGCGATACAGAGCGTACTCCGTCCCCGCATACCGCGCAAATCCTGGAACAAGGCCTTGCCGGTATGGTATGGCCCGGGCGGATGGAGGAGATTTTGCCTTCCGTCTATCTGGACGGCGCGCACAATCCGGACGGTATAAGAGCGTTTTTAGAGAGCGCAAGACAGATCCTTCTTAATGACAGCCGGGGCAAACAGCGGACGAGGCGATTCTTACTTTTCTCCTGCGTCAAAGACAAGATGTACCGGGAGGAACTTCGCATGATCCGGGAATCCGGCCTGTTTACGGATATCGCCGCTGTTCCCATGGCGGGAACGAGAGCGCTGCGCGCGCAGGAACTGCTCGCGGAAATCGGCGAGAATGCACGCGGCATCCGTGTCCACCAGATGGATAACGTGGAAGACGCTGTGCATCGGCTGATCGTTCACAGAGATGATGATATGGTCGTTTTTGCGGCCGGCTCCCTGTACCTGATCGGGGAGATCCGAGGCCTTATTCTTACGAACACTGCCGATGGGCAGCTTTCAAGAAGATAATTCAGAAGATAATTCAGAAGGTAATTCAATGATTCTTTTTAACAGCCTGACATTTTTATTCAGGTTTTTTCCTGTATTTCTGGCAATCTATTATCTGACGCCCGCGCGGTTTCGGGAAGTGGTCCTGTTCTTCGGGAGCATTGTTTTCTATGCCATGGGTGCAGGATCGATGGCGATCATGCTCACGGTGCTCACGGTCGCCAACTATGTGCTGGGCCAGATGGTCTTTTATGAAGACAAGGGCGGCTTAAAGCCGAAGAACAAACAGGCCTTCATCGCGGCCATTGTGCTGGACGCGGGCGCCCTGGTCCTTTTCAAGGCCCTTTCCGGGATCACCGGCAGAATTGTGCTTCCTCTGGGCTTTAGTTTTTATCTGTTCAAGATGATTTCTTACCAGGCCGACCTGTTTCGGGGAGAGATCACGCGGCGTCCCGAGATCATGGACACGGTGGTCTATTTCACTATGTTCCCGCAAGTCACCCAGGGCCCGATTTCCCGCTGGAACAGTATTGGATTTGAGAAGCGGGACAGGACTGTCACCGTCAAGGCGTTCAATGACGGTCTGTTTTTCTTTGTCCTTGGGCTTGGCATGAAGGTGCTGCTTGCCGATCCCCTCAGCATTCTCTGGAACGAGATTGAGAAGATCGGATTTGAGAGCATTTCCACCCCCCTCGCCTGGATGGGTGCGATCGGCTATTCTCTGCGCCTGTATATGGATTTCTGGGGGTATTCTTTGATGTCCGCCGGCATCGGTATGATGCTGGGCTACCACTTTGTCGTCAATTTCCTGCACCCGTACTGGGCCTGCGGCATCGGCGATTTCTATCGCCGCTGGCACGCCACGCTTGGTTCCTGGTTCAGGGATTATGTGTATATTCCCCTCGGCGGCAACCGCAAGGGCAACCTGCGCACGATCCTCAATCTGGCCATTGTCTGGCTTTTGACCGGCCTTTGGCACGGCATTACCCCCAATTACCTGATCTGGAGCGGCGTTCTCTTTGTCCTGATCGTCTGGGAAAAATTCGTGGTCGACGGCCTGATCAGCGCCTTTCCGATCATCGGCCATCTCCATGTGTGGCTGTTCATTCCTCTGACCTGGGTGATTTTCGCGATCCCGGACCTGCAGGATCTGCGCAGCTACTTCATGCGCCTGTTTCCGTTCTTTGGAAACGGGATCAATGTCAACAGCGGGGACTTTATGAAGCAGCTGACCACCTACTGGCCGCTGCTGCTCATCAGTCTTCTTTTGTGCACGCCGCACTGGTACCGCGCGATCGTCAAAAACCGCCGGCGCCTGCCTGTGCTGCTCGCGCTTGTGCTTGTTTTCTGGATCTGTGTATACCGGATCGTGATCTCGGCCAGCAATCCGTTTATGTATTTTAGTTTTTGACCAGGAGGATGTTTTACTTGCGTTTTATCAAACTCCTTTGGAAGAGATTTACATTATTATGTATACTTGCGCTCACGGCGCTTCCTCTGATGATCATCGGCTGGTCGGGCAGGAAAACGATCTACAGCGAATATGTGCTGGATCCTTTGCGGCAGCCCGGTCTGACGCTTGTATTTGAGGGGCTCCATGACGGCGTCTATCCCTGGCAGGGCCTTTTAAAGCCCAAGTCTGACGCGGCGGAGGATGCCGGAGAGGAGACGACTGACGCAGCTGACACCAGTGCAGTCGGGGATACCGCAGTCGCCGGTTCCACGGCCGGTGCAGGATCCACTGCTGTGGCGGGATCCACAGCCGGGGCTGGGTCCACTGCCGCCGTAGAAGAGACCATCGTATATACCGAGGCGGAAGATTCTGAGGTCGAGGAGATGAAGGAGCTGCCCGAGAACGCGATCGCCGGAAGCGTCGACGCGATCCCGGAAGGCGTCTGCAATCCCGTCATGCAGGCGGCCGATTACGACGTGGTGAACGTCGCATTTTTGTCCCCCGATGACACGGAATATAACACGGATACGGAAGGTATATTTGCCAAAAACGGAATCTATTACAAACTTGGCCTCGTGGACGCCACGTATTTTAGCGACGCCTTGTTCATCGGCGACTCCCGTACTGTGGGACTTTGCGAATACGGAAGCCTCAAGGGCAACGCCGCTTTCCTTGCCAAGGAATCGGTCAACGTCTACAACGTGCTCGATCAGGAACTTCGCTACACAGATCATGACGGCGAGACCTGGGACGCCTATGTCGAGGAGATCCTTTCGGAGAACAAATACGGCAAAGTCTATGTGGCGCTTGGCGTCAATGAGCTTGGCATCGGTACCACTTATATGTATTATGAGAAATATAGAGAGATCCTCTCTATGATCCGCGAATACCAGCCGGATGCACTGATCTATATCCAGGGCATCATGCACGTGTCCTACGACAAGAGCAGCACGGACAGCTGCCGCAACAACACGGTGATCGCCCAGAGAAATATGGCGATCAGTACTTTGGCAAACGGCCGCGATATCTTCTACATCGATATGAACCCGTATGTATGCGATGAGGACGGAGACCTTTATGAGGACATGTCCGGAGACGGCATTCATCTTAAGGCCTCGGCCTATGAGTACTGGGACAGGTCCCTTATGGAAAACGCGATCGTGACAGGAGAATAGGTTCGCGGCGCGACGTTCTCGGAATGGGAGATCACAATGAGAGAAATGGAATTTAAGATGGAGCGGGAAGGCCTTTTACAGGCGGGCGACCACGTACAGATCGTCGAGGGGCTTCTTCCCAGCAACTATTACTACACAATCCACCCGTCCCTCGCGATGAGCGGCAATGTGCCCTTTAACCAGAGACTGCTGGCCAGGGAGGGCACCGTGGAAGAGATTGAACAGAACGAGCGGGGCTATTATGTCAAAGTCCTGTTTGACGAATAAGCATAGCAATTGCGTACGCGCAAACGCGTACACATACAATCATGCGTCATGCGAAAATGACAGGAGGCGGCTTTGAGAAGTAAACTATTTCTTGCTCTTACAGTTTGTATGATGGCGGCGTCTCTCATCGGGTGCAGTCCCAGGGACACCGAGACAATGGCGAAGGCGCAGAGCGCGCTTGACGAGGGCGACCTGGAAAACGCCGCGGCGCTATACGACGCCGCGATCGAGGAAGGCAAACAGCTCCAGGCCTGCTACCGGGGCAAGGGAATCGCCCTGATGGAGAAAATGGAATACGCAGAAGCGGAAGAGGCTTTTCTAAAAGCGCTGGACAGCGCCACTTTCATAGAGGAAAAGATCTACCGGGACGGCATGGCAGAGGATATCCGCCGCTATCTGGCAAGCTGCTATATTCACAGCGGCGAGCCGGAAAAGGCGATCCTCATCTACGATGCGCTCATCGATCAGAACGACGAAAACGCGCTGCTCTTTATGGAGCGGGGCACTGCCAAGGCGGCCGCCGGCGATCTTGAAAGCGCCAAGGAAGATATGGACAAAGCGATCAACATGGACCGCATGAACTATGAGCGCATTCTCGAAATCGCACAGACGCTGGAAAAGTACGGCGGCAAGAAGATCGGCAAGGGATATCTCGAAGGCATTACCGCGTCCGGAAGCGGCAATATGGATCCCGTCTTAAAGGGCAAGATCCTCTATTTTATGGAGGACTATAAAGGTGCCTTGGATCTTCTTTCCTCCTATGCGGCGCAGGACGAAAGCGCGGCCCTGATCGTGTGCCGATGCCATATTGCGCTGGGCGATACAGCCGCTGCCAAAGAAGTGATCGACAGTTTTGGTTCTAAGGCGGATACGTCCGCGGAGCTTTTAAACCTTCTCGGCTCTATCTATATGAAGCAGGAAAAATATGCGGACGCAGCAGAGGCTTTCGAACGAGCCGTGATCGCCGCGAAGGGAACCCCCGAACTGCAGACAACGCTTTACAATCGTGCGGCGGCCTACGAGTATGCCGGCGATTTTGAAAAAGCCAAAGAGCTCTTTATTGACTACCTCAATCAATACTCCGGCGACGAGGAAGCGCGGCGTGAACTTGTATTTTTAAAGACACGATAATAAATGATGCATCGATCATTTCGTTATGCTATACTTTGTCTGCAATAAACTACAGAAAGGTGATTACAAGATGATCCAGAAATTAATCGAGGGCATTATCAAAAAAGATGCTCCGGTCGTAGTCGGTCTCGACCCCAATCTCTCCTTTATTCCCGGATTTATTCTTACGGAAGCGGAAACAGCGGCAGAAGGAGATATTCCTCCCTACTGCGAGAAAGAAAATGTGATCGCGGCCGAAGCGGTCTTTCAGTTTAACAAAAAGATCACGGACGCTGTGTGCGACCTGGTGCCCGCCGTCAAACCGCAGGTAGCCATGTACGAGCAGTTCGGAATTCCCGGCATGATCGCATATCGCAAAACGGTCGAATACTGCCGCAGCAAAGGACTGATCGTGATCGGAGACGTCAAGCGCGGCGACATCGGCTCTACCTCCGAAGCATATGCAAGAGGGCATCTGGCCGGAACGGCGTTTGACGTAGACTTTGCCACTGTCAATCCCTATCTTGGGTCAGACGGCGTAAAGCCCTTCATTAAGATCTGTAAAGAGCATGATAAAGGCATCTTTGTCCTTGTCAAGACATCCAATCCTTCCAGCGGTGAATTCCAGGACGTCCTGACAGGAGACGGCCGCGCTGTGTATGAACTCGTTGGCAGCAAGGTCAACGAATGGGGCGCCGACTGCATGGAAGGCGTGTACAGCAACGTAGGCGCGGTGGTTGGTGCGACCTATCCCGAGCAGGCAAGAATCCTCAGAAAGCTCATGCCGCACACCTTTATCCTGGCGCCCGGTTACGGCGCGCAGGGCGCCACTGCCAAAGATCTGAGCGGATTTTTTGACGCGGACGGACTTGGCGCGATCGTCAATTCCTCCCGAGGCATCATTGCAGCCTACAAGAAGGACGCGTATGCCAAATACGGAGAAGAGGGATTTGCGGATGCGGCCAGAGCGGCCGCAGTCGATATGATCGAGGATCTTCGCGGTGCGATCCACGGCGGCAGAACAGTATGGAACATCAGCCGCTGATTGTTAGAATCTATCATCAATAAACAGGGGGTACGGCAACAATGGAAGAGTATAAGAAGAGTTTTATTAACTTTATGGTGGACTCTCACGTCCTCAAATTCGGTGAATTCACACTGAAAAGCGGCAGAAAATCTCCGTTTTTCATGAATGCAGGCGCCTACAAGACAGGCTCCCAGCTGCTGAAGCTGGGCGAGTACTACGCCAAAGCCATCAATGATAAGTTTGGCCTGGAATTCGACGTGCTGTTCGGCCCCGCCTACAAGGGCATCCCGCTGGCAGTCGCAACGGTCATGGCGATCAGTAAGCTGTACGGCCGCGATATCAAGTACTGCGCAAACCGCAAGGAGATCAAGGACCACGGCGATAAGGGCATCCTGCTGGGCACCCGCCTTCACGACGAGGACCGCGTGATGATCATCGAGGATGTGACGACGTCCGGCGCTTCCATTGCAGAGACCGTGCCGATCATCCGCGCGCAGGCTGACGTTGACATTGTCGGTCTTATAGTTTCTCTCGACAGACGGGAAGTGGGACCGAAGGGCACAGTCAGCGCCCTCGACGAGATCCGGGAAGATTACGGTTTCCCGACCAGCGCGATCGTCACCATGGACGAAGTGCAGGAGTATCTCTATAACCGGCCGATCGACGGCAAAGTTCTCATTGACAAAAAGATCAAGAAATCTCTTGACAGCTATTACGCGGAATATGGCGTAAAGGAGTAATGATCATGGTAATGAACCGGCTCTGCCGTCCCCGCAGGGGCAGCAGAGCCGGATTTGTGTGTTATTTACTTGCGGTATAGTTTCATACCGTATGGAGTTTTTATGGAATTGATCGATCTCAGATACCAGTTATCGATGGACAGGATCCGCGAGATTCCCGGCGAAAATGCGGTTTCCGCGGACTTTGTCCCCTTTTTTGAAAATGGCGCGAAGTGGTTTATGCTGCTTGACAAAACGCGCAGTGCTCTGATGGACGGGCAATATGAAAACCAGTCCCTCGATGCGATGCGGAAAAGCAACTATGCATTGTATGAAGAGATTCTTCCCGCCAATTATAAGACCAGTTACGCCAATCCCGATTACGCGTCAAAACAGCTGGGGCCCAAATTCGGACCGCTCTTTGCGGCGCTTCGTTATGAAATGCGCAGCGCGATCCCGTTTGTATTCCGGCTTGACACAGAGCGGGTCCTGATCAGAGCGGAGCTGTTTCTGGAAATGTATACAGCCTTCGCCATGGCGTACCGGGAAGAAGGGACTGTCCCTTCCTATGCGCAGGCCCAGTCCATCCTTCGCCAATATCTGATGGATTACATGGAGGATGAGCTGGTATGCTATCTTTCGGATAAACTGATCAGGGGAAGCGAAAGGATCTGCAGTCTTTTGACGCGTCCCGCGTATGACCCGCGCATCCTTTTTATGACCGGCGAGTATATCTCTGACAGCGAAGAGTCCGTCGCGGCCTATCTGGCGGCGCTTCCGGATGACAAGATCGAACTGATCGCCCATACGATCACAGACGGTTTCCACAGAGGCTTTATCAATTTTGGCAAAAACCTGGCCTCCAAGAAAAATGTGGCCGTGCTCTTCCATGCAGGATTTGCGCGGATTTTCCGGGCGTGCGCGAAGAACTTTGCAAAGCTTGGGCTCTCCACCGTTGTTCCTGCGGAAGTGCCGACTCTGTTTCACGCGTTCCACCAGGGCGCCATGGGCTATAGCGGCGCGGATCCCAATCCGCAGTACTATTACGACCACCGGGAAGACCTGGCGCTGTTCATGGATGAAGCGTTTCATGAAAAACATATTGAAAGTCTCCGGAACGCTTACAAGCAGCTGCATGCCGGCACTGTCCTCTATGCGGGGCCCGCTGTGATCGAGGTCTTCGGGGCTTCGCCCTTTTCACCGGCCGATTCTCCCTGCGCGCCGCGCCTTAGCGCTGCGCAGAAGAAAATGCGCGTGGACTTCGAGATCAAGTCCGAATCGCTCTACAGCGAAGCGGTCATCGCCAAGGACCGGAGCTTTACGATCATCGACTTCCCGCTTCCGGCTATAGCGGACAGCCGGGAAAAATATGAGGAGATTTTTGACGCCATTCTCGCGATCAACACGCTCGACAACGCGCTCTTTGAGAAGATCCAGGGCCGAATGATCGATGTTCTCAATACGGCGTCTTACATCGAAGTGCGGGGCGGGAACGGAAACCGCACAGCGCTGACAGTGCGTGTACAGGAGCCGGCAAACCCTGATACAGAAACGAATTTTGAAAACTGCACAGCCGACGTCAATATTCCTGTCGGCGAAGTCTTCACGACGCCGGTTCTCGAAGGGACAAATGGCGTTCTGCATGTGACCGGCGTCTATCTGGAAGGGCTCTATTTCAAAGATCTCGCGCTGACGTTTCAGGATGGACGCGTCGTCGATTACCACTGCGGTAACTTCGAAGACGAAGCTGCCTGCCGAAGCTATATTGAGGAGAACATCCTGTTCCATCACCAGAAGCTCCCCATGGGAGAGTGCGCAATTGGCACCAATACGACAGCCTTTGCCGCCGCAGCCAGATTCGGGATCGCAGACCGTCTGCCCATCCTGATCGCCGAAAAGACAGGACCTCATTTTGCCGTAGGCGATACCTGCTACAGCCGGGATGAAGAGCTGCGGGTATACAATCCGGACGGAAAAGAGATCATTGCCAAGGATAATTCCGTGTCGATCCTAAGAAAGACCGATCCGGACAAGGCCTATTTTGGCTGTCATACAGACATCACGATCCCGTATGACGAACTCGCCTCCTATGTCGCTGTACGACCTTCGGGAGAGAGAATATCCATCATCGAAAACGGGCGATTTGTTCTGGAGGGGACACAAATTCTCAATGTGCCGCTCGACGAACTCGCGGCGAATCCATAATCTCTTGTTTGTTTCCTAGTTGCACATGCGATTTGTTTTCGTTAAACTAGGGTTTGACAGTGGGCCTTTAGGAATATAGCATTTGTCGCGACCGGCCGCGCGGCTGGCGCACTGCAATGATATACCGGCGATGTCATACATCAGTTGAATTTGAAGGAGGAAGCATGGCACAAGTTGGAATTGTAATGGGTAGTGATTCGGATCTTTCGGTCATGAGTAAAGCGGCGGAGATTCTGGATGAATTTGGTATCAGTTATGAAATGCACATTATCTCTGCGCACAGAGAACCGGATCTTTTCTTTACATGGGCCAAGGGCGCTGAAGAGAGAGGCATCAAGGTCATCATCGCAGGCGCAGGCATGGCCGCACATCTGCCCGGCATGTGTGCCGCGCTGTTCCCCATGCCCGTGATCGGCATCCCGATGCACACGACTTCCCTCGGCGGAAGAGATTCTCTCTATTCCATCGTGCAGATGCCTTCCGGAATCCCGGTGGCGACAGTTGCCATTGGTGGCGGCAAGAACGCGGGTATTCTCGCGGCCAAGATCCTGGCGGTCTCCGACGCGGATCTCTTACAGCGTCTCAAGGACTACAGCGCCAACATGGCTGAGGAAGTAGCTGGCAAAGACGCGCGCCTGCAGGAGCAGGGATACAAGAATTACAAGAAGTAAGAATAAGGAATAAGATTACGGAGGAAAGCAGCAGATGGGTTTAGATTATAAGAGTTCCGGCGTTGATATTGAAGCAGGATACCGCAGCGTTGAGCTGATGAAAGAACATGTAAAGCGCACGATGCGCCCCGAGGTCCTGGGCGGACTTGGCGGATTCTCCGGTGCCTTCTCCCTTGAGAAGGTCAAGAAAATGGAAAAGCCCGTGCTTCTGTCCGGAACAGACGGCGTAGGTACCAAGCTCAAGATCGCGTTTCTCATGGATAAGCACAATACAGTTGGCATCGACTGCGTTGCGATGTGCGTCAACGACGTCGCCTGCGCAGGCGGAGAGCCTCTGTTCTTCCTCGACTATATTGCCTGCGGCAAGAATTACCCGGAGAAGATCGCCGCGATTGTCAGCGGCGTCTGCGAGGGCTGCGTCCAGTCCGACGCGGCCCTGATCGGCGGCGAGACGGCAGAGATGCCCGGCTTTTATCCGGAGGACGAGTATGACCTGGCCGGGTTTGCGGTCGGCGTAGCGGATGAGAAGAATCTTGTGACCGGCAAGGACATTACGCCCGGTGACGCGCTGGTGGGAATCGCTTCCTCCGGCGTTCACAGCAACGGCTTCTCCCTGGTCCGCAAGGTGTTTGACGTCAGTGAGACCAACCTCAAGAGATACTATCCCGAACTTGGTGCGACGCTCGGCGATACGCTCCTTACGCCTACCAAGATCTATGTCAAAGCATTGCGCGCTGTAAGGGAAGCGGGCGTGACGATCAAGGGCTGCAGCCATATCACCGGCGGCGGTTTCTATGAGAACATCCCGAGAATGCTGCCGGACGGCATTGTTGCCAGAGTCCACAAGGACAGCTACCCGGTCCTTCCCATTTTCAAGCTGATGCAGAAAAAGGGCGAGCTGGAAGAGAAAATGATGTACAATACCTTTAACATGGGCATTGGAATGGTGCTCGCGGTAGACAGCGCTGACGCAGAAAAGACCATTGCCGCGCTGAAGAACGCCGGCGAGGACGCATATCTGATCGGTGAAACTGTGAGCGGCGATGAGAAGGGAGTCGAATTATGCTGAGAGTGGCCGTTTGTGTATCAGGCGGAGGGACCAATCTGCAGGCGATCATTGACGCGCTGCGAAGCGGTACGATCGAGAATGCGGAGATCGTCCGCGTCATCAGCAATAACAAAAACGCCTATGCGCTCGAAAGAGCGAAAGCGGCCGGCATTGAAGGCGTGTGTGTATCTCCCAAAGAGTACGCAACGAGAGCGCTCTTTAACGAGGCGCTTCTTGCCTGCCTGAAAGAGGCTGCGCCGGATCTGATCGTTCTGGCGGGATTTATGGTCGCGGTACCGGCCTGCGTGATCGAAGCGTTCCGGGACAAGATCATCAACATTCACCCTGCGCTGATCCCGTCTTTTTGCGGGAAAGGCTATTATGGCCTGCATGTCCACGAAAAGGTCCTGCAAAGAGGTGCCAAGGTGACCGGGGCAACCGTACACTTTGTCGACGAGGATCTCGACCACGGTCCCATTCTTCTGCAGAAGGCTGTAGAAGTCAGGGAAGGCGATACGCCCGAAGTCCTGCAGAGACGTGTCATGGAAGAAGCCGAATGGATCCTCCTTCCCCGTGCGATCTCTCTGATCGCGCAGGACAGGGTCACGATTGACGATAACAGAATCACGCATATCAAAGAGTCTTAAGAAAAGAGGTGCGCTTATGAGAGTATTATTGGTAGGCGGAGGCGGCAGAGAGCATGCGATCGCGCAGGCGCTTAGAAGAAGCCCGCAGGTGGAAACGCTTTATTGTGCCCCCGGAAACGCAGGCATTGCACAGATTGCGGAGTGCGTTCCGATCGGTACTATGGATTTTGACGCACTGACCGCTTTTGCTGCTGACAACAAGATCGATCTGACTGTCTGCAGTATGGACGATCCGCTCTGCGCGGGAATTGTCGACGCGTTTGAAGCCAAGGGGCTCCGTATCTTTGGAACGCCTGCCAATGCGGCGATCATCGAGGGCAGCAAGGCCTTCTCCAAGGATCTGATGAAGAAATACGGCATTCCTACTGCCGCCTATGAGATCTTTGACGATCCGCAAAAAGCACTGGCGTACCTTGAGACAGCCAGCATGCCCATCGTCCTCAAGGCTTCCGGCCTTGCGCTCGGCAAGGGCGTTCTGATCTGCAATACCCTCGAAGAGGCTAAGAGCGGCGTTGGCGAACTCATGATGGACAAGAAGTTCGGCACGGCCGGCGACAAGATCGTCATCGAGGAATTCATGACAGGACGCGAAGTATCTGTCCTTGCCTTTGCCGACGGCAAGCACTATAAGCTCATGAGCAGCTCCCAGGACCACAAGAGAGCGGGAGACGGCGATACAGGTCTCAACACCGGCGGTATGGGAACCTTCTCCCCCAGCCCCTTCTACACAGAGGAAGTGGACGCCTATTGCAAGGAGCACATCTATCAGAGAACCCTTGACGCAATGGCGAGCGAGGGAAGACCGTTCCGCGGCGTTCTGTATTTTGGCCTCATGCTGACAGCAAACGGCCCCAGAGTGCTCGAGTACAATACTCGCTTTGGCGATCCCGAGACCCAGGTGGTACTGCCGAGAATGAAGTCCGACATCGTGGACGTCATGCAAGCGTGCATCGATGGTACGCTCGACCAGGTCGACCTTGTGTTTGAAGACAACGCAGCGGTCTGCGTCGTCATCGCGTCCGGCGGCTATCCCGGAAGTTACGAAAAGGGCAAGGTCATCACCGGCCTTGAAGCGTTTCAGGATCAGGATGCTTATTATTGCTTCCACGCCGGCACCAAGCTGAACGAAAAAGGCGAGGTCGTCACAAGCGGTGGCCGCGTACTGGGTGTGACAGCGCTCGGAAGCGATCTCAAAGAGGCCCGTGCGAACGCCTACAAGGCGGCCGAATGGGTTCACTTTGACGGCCAGTATATGAGACACGACATTGGAAAGGCAATTGATTCTGTTCAATAATTGCATTGAAATGGAGATTATCATGAGCAAATGGAATAAGAAATTCGTCAAACTATTGACGGCGGCAAGTCTTGCCGCATCTCTTGCGGTTTGTGCGCCCTGTGCACCGCTCGGCGCGTATGCGGCCACATCGGTGACAGACGGTGTCATGATCAGAAATGATGCCTCCACCGATGCAGGAATCATCGGCAGCCTGAACGAAGGCGATGAAGTAGAGATTCTCGACGTACTGCAGTCCGGAGACGGATATGCCTGGTACTATATTCAGCTCGGCAATGGCAATAAGGGCTATGTGAGAAGCGATCTCATCAGTGCGGATGACAGTGAGCTTGCGGCTTTCCAGACCGAAGAGCCCAAGGAGGAGCCGCAGGAGGAAGCACCCGCGGAACCCGCTGAGGAAGAAGCACAGAACCAAGATGCAGAAGCACAGAACCAAGATGCAGAAGCACAGAACCAAGATGCAGAAGCACCTGCCGAAGCATCGGCAGCGGAAGCCACCGCATCCGCACCGGAAGATGCAGAGACAGTTACGACTGCAGCGGGCTATGACGCTTACAGCGATCCCGCCGCCAACATCGTCGCCCGGTTCGAGACCGATGAAAACGGTGAAGGCAACTGGTATGTGTTCAACGATGATAACGGAACCAGGATCAAAGTGCGTGATATCAGAGATACACAGGATGCGCCTGCCGCGGCGAGTACGCCCGGAATCTGGCGCCCGCTCGCCATTGTTTTTGGCATCCTGGCACTTGCATTTGCAGCCCTCGCTCTGTATCTGATCAAGTCGATTCGTGACAGCCGGACCAAGAGTTCCCGAAGAAGAGCCATCGAAGCGGCTGCTGCAAATGAAGAGGAAGAAGAAGAGGACGATGAGTTCTACTTCGAAGACGACGAGCCCGATGACGAGCCGGAAGATGAGAGCGACGAGGACACAGAGGCGCCTTCCGATCAGGAAGTGGTGACCGATTCCACGATCGAAGTCGAAGAGCCCGCCGAGGCAGACGTCACAGAAATCCCTGCCGAAGAGATCGCATCCGCCATCGCGGCAGAGACGGTCCAGATCGAGAAGTCGATCTCACAAGAGCAGGCCTCTGGCGACGATGGGATCGATGAGGAAGCGCATTCTGAAGGCGAAGACCTCGCCGCCGCAGATGCTGCTATCGAAGAAGACGCGCCCGCTGTGAACCCTGCACCCGCAGAGGAAACAGCTCCTGCCGCTGCAGACGCCGATACGGATGATACGGTTTCAGAGGCAGCCCCCGCTTCGTCTGACGAAAACGACGGCGACTACGCCGAGGATGACGAGGAAGCATACAGCGACGAGGACGAAGACTACGTAGAGGACGAAGACTACGTAGAGGACGAAGACTACGTAGAAGACGAAGACGACGACTACGAAGACGAAGAGTACGAAGACGGCGACTATGAGGACGAAGACTACGATGATGACGAGGAAGAGGAAGAAGAGCGTAAGCCTCGTTCTAAGAACGCAGGTAAGGGCGGCTTCTTTGGATTCATCAGTAAGATCTTCGGATCTTCTTCCCGCGAAGATGAAGACGAGGGAGAAGACTTCGACGAAGAGGAAGAAGAAAGACCCGCTCGCGAGTTCGACGAATTCAAAGAGTATCCGGAAGATATTGATCTTCTTCCCAGAGATGACTACGATGAGAAGGACGATCTTGGCGAAGAGGAGGACGCAGACTCCTATGACGAGGAGACCGGCAGCGTGCGCGACAGACTGACTATGCAGAAAGTCATGAAGAACGTGGACTACCGCGAAGTAGAGACTGACTTCGAAGACGAAGACATGGACGGCCTGTTCGATGATGACGATGATATGGAGTATTCCTTCATCAGCAGCACACGCAGAAAGTAAGATCCTGCATAAAACAGCCGCCCGGGCGGTCTGACAGCTGAACCTTGACATTAAAATCCACCTGTTATACCATAAATATAACAGGTGGATTTTGGTTCGAAAGGAGACTAGTATGCTGATCGAAATAGATTTCAGCAGTGATGAAGCAATATACCAGCAGTTATGTAATCAGATCATTCTGGGGATCGCGACGTCACGGCTTACAGACGGCGAAGTTCTTCCCTCTGTCCGGCAGATGGCAGATGAGATTGGAATCAATATGCATACCGTCAACAAGGCTTATACTGTATTGCGGCAGGAAGGATTTGTGAAGGTGGACAGGCGCCGGGGCGCCTTTGTTTCTGTGGATGACAACAACAAAGAACGCGCGCTCCGCCTTGTAGAAAAGGATCTTCGCGTTCTTCTGGCAGAAGCCCGATGCCGCGGACTCAGAAAAAATGAGATCCTGATGCTCGTCGACAGGATCTACGACGAATATGACGGTGCAATGAAGGATAAACATTCAATATGAGAGAAAACTATACCAAAAACGCGCAGGAGGCAATCCGACTTGCCAAGAGCGCTTCCAGACACAGCAAACAGAACTATACCGGCACAGAACACCTGCTTCTTGGCCTGATTGCCGAATCGGATGGCGTCGCCTCCAAGGTCCTGAGCGAGAACAACTGTACGCTGGAGAGGCTCAATGACATGATCTCCCAGCTCAACATCAAGTCCGCCAATCTGGCGCTCTTGGATCACGAGGGATTTTCTCCCCGCTGCCAAAAGATCATGCGGATCGCGGGCCAGCTTGCGGAGAAGTATCATTCTGATACCGTCGGCACGGAGCACCTCCTTCTTGCGATCATTACAGAAGGGGAGAACATTGCCATCAAGCTCATTGAGACACTCGGCATCAATCCGGCCAAGCTCTATTTTGAAACCCTGGCAGCGATCGGCGAAGATCCCCAGGCCCACAAGGATGATCTGGAGGATAAGAGCGGCGCGGGGCAGCAGCAGGGTATCCTCGCGCAGTACAGCAGAGATCTGACCAGACTTGCCGCAGAGGGCAAGCTGGATCCTGTGATTGGAAGGAAGGACGAGATCAGCCGTGTGATCCAGATCCTGAGCAGGCGGACCAAGAACAATCCCTGCCTGATCGGAGAGCCCGGCGTAGGAAAGACTGCGATCGTGGAAGGCCTGGCGCAGAGGATCGTAAATGGCGACGTGCCCGCAACGGTACAGAATAAACGGCTTCTGACCATGGATCTGTCCGGTATGGTAGCGGGGTCCAAATACAGAGGCGAATTCGAAGAGAGGATCAAGCGCGTGATCGCAGAGGTCATCGCGGATGGAAATATCATCCTGTTCGTCGATGAAATGCATACGCTGATCGGTGCCGGCGGCGCGGAAGGCGCGATCGACGCCTCCAATATCTTAAAGCCGTCTCTCGCCAGAGGGGAGATCCAGCTGATCGGCGCCACGACGCTCAACGAATACCACAAGTATGTGGAAAAGGACGCCGCGCTTGAGAGGCGTTTCCAGCCGATCCAGGTGGAGGAGCCCACGCCTGCGCAGGCCGAAGAGATCCTGAAAGGGATCATCGGCGCCTACGAAAAGCACCACAATGTGGAGATCCTTGACGAAGCGATCCACGCCGCAGTCGATCTCTCCGAGCGCTATATCAATGACCGCAATCTTCCGGATAAAGCGATCGATGTGATCGACGAAGCATGTGCGGCGGTGCGCCTTAAGAATACAGGCCGAAAGGACGATCCCGTCAAGGTCATGCAGGACGAGCTCGCGGCCGCTGACAAAGAGATTGCGGCGCTGCTCTCGCAGGGCCGGTTTGAGGACGCGAAAGCGCTTCGCGCCCGTCAGGAGCAGCTTCTCAAAAAGACACAGTCTGTCCGGAAACGGCAGGAGAAAAAACAGACCGTCCATGTTCCGCAGGTCACGGAAGCGGATGTTGCCGCTGTCGTCTCCATGTGGTCCAAGGTCCCTGTGAGCAGGCTCACGGAGAAAGAGAGCGCCAGACTGATCCGCCTTGAAAGCGAACTCCATAAGCGCGTGATCGGACAGGAGGACGCGGTCCGTGCCGTGGCCAAGGCCATCCGCAGAGGCCGTGTGGGGCTGCAGGATCCTAACAGGCCTATCGGTTCCTTCCTCTTTCTGGGGCCTACCGGCGTCGGTAAGACCGAGCTGTCCAAGGCGCTGGCCGAAGTCATGTTCGGCTCCGATCAGGATATGATCCGTGTGGATATGTCTGAATATATGGAGCAGTACGCCGTTTCCAAGATCATCGGTTCCGCACCGGGATACGTCGGCTATGAAGAGGGCGGGCAGCTCTCTGAAAAAGTGCGCCGTCATCCCTACAGCGTCATTCTGTTCGATGAGATCGAGAAGGCGCACCGGGACGTCTTTAACGTTCTTTTGCAGATTCTGGATGAAGGCCACATTACTGACTCCAAGGGTCATAAGGTGAATTTTAAGAATACGGTGATCATCATGACTTCCAACGTCGGCGCGCAGCGGATCATTGAGCCCAAGACACTCGGTTTTGCCGATAAGCCGACAGCCGAGCAGTCCTATGAGAAGATGCGAAGCGGCGTCATGGAGGAAGTCCGCAAGATGTTCCGTCCTGAGTTTATCAACCGTATCGACGAGATCCTTGTATTCCATTCGCTCAGTGACGATGAGATGCAGAAGATCTGTTCGCTTCTCTGTGAAGACCTGATCCGGCGTGCGAACAAGCAGCTCGGCATTACGCTCAAGGTGACGCCGGCGCTCAAAAAGCACATTGTAAAGGAATACGCAGATCCCAAGATGGGCGCGCGCCCGCTCAAGCGCGCGATCCAGAAGGTGATCGAGGACGCCCTGTCTGAGAAGCTCCTGCTGGAGGAAATTCGTCCCGGACAGACTGTCACCGCGGGATATAGAGGAGGCGCTGTAGTATTCGATGGCAGGGAATAAGAGAAAAACCGCCTTCTTTTGTCAGGAATGCGGATTTGAATCGGCGAAATGGGCAGGGCAGTGCCCCTCCTGTAAAGCGTGGAATTCTATGGTCGAAGAGCCTGTCCGCATCAGTCCGACCAAGTCGTCCGGCAGCGGCGGCAGAGGCCTTCTGAGCGCAGCAGGGGCCGGCTTCTCACTGGGGGCCGGCAACAGAAGCGTGCGCCCGGTCCCTCTATCCAGTGTGGAAGATACCAAAGAGACCCGTTTTTCCACGGGTCTTTTAGAGTTGGACCGTGTCCTGGGCGGCGGCGCAGTAGCAGGCTCTCTGGTCCTGGTAGGCGGCGATCCCGGCATTGGCAAGTCGACCATCCTGCTGCAGACGTCCTGCAATATGGCGAAGGCGGGCATATCCGTCTTGTATATATCGGGTGAGGAGTCCCTGCGGCAGATTAAGCTCCGCGCCGCCAGAATCGGAAGCGCACCGGATTCGCTTCGTTTTCTGTGCGAGACCAACCTGGAAACCATCACCGATCTTATGATGCGGGAAAAGCCGCAGGCCGTCGTCATCGATTCCATCCAGACCATGTACAGTGACGAGGTGTCTTCCGCGCCCGGAAGCGTCTCGCAGGTCAGAGAGACGACCGCGGTTCTCCTTCGCCTCGCCAAGGAGATTGGCATCACCTTCTTTATTGTGGGCCATGTGACCAAGGAAGGCACCGTGGCCGGTCCCCGTGTGCTGGAGCATATGGTGGATACGGTTCTGTATTTTGAAGGAGACCGCTACGCATCCTACAGAATCCTGCGGGGCGTCAAGAACCGCTTCGGGTCCACCAATGAAATCGGTATCTTCGAGATGCGCAGAGAAGGACTTGTGGAGGTTTCCAATCCTTCTGAATATATGCTGAGCGGCAGACCTCTGGGCGCAAGCGGCTCTGTGGTGACTTGCTCCATGGAAGGGACCCGTCCCATGCTGACAGAAGTGCAGGCGTTGGTCGTCCGCACAAGCTTCGGCTATCCCCGCAGGCAGTCCACCGGAACGGACGCCAACCGTGTGAGCGTCCTGATGGCCGTTCTGGAAAAAAGGCTGGGCATCCCGCTCTCGGACTATGACGCCTACATCAATCTGGCGGGCGGTATCAAACAGACGGAGCCGGCGCTGGATCTGGGCATCGTTCTGGCCATCCTGTCCAGTTTTCAAAACAGAGCCGTGCCGGACGATCTGATCGTCTTTGGCGAAGTCGGCCTGTCCGGCGAAGTCCGCTCGGTATCGATGGCGGAAAACCGGGTCCAGGAGGCCTGCAAACTCGGCTTTAAGACCTGTATTCTGCCGGCTTCCAGCGCGGCAGGTATCAAGGCCCCCAAAGGAATCCGGCTGATTCCGATCAAGGGGCTTTCACAGCTGGCGGATTATCTGGCGGGATGCTGAGCGACGCTATTTTGCCAAATGATCAAGAGAACTTCATAACTACATAACTACATAACTTCATACATAACAAAACAAATCCCGGCAGCGCGTGTTAAAACACGTTCCTCTGCCGGGATCTTTGTCATCGTATAAACATCTGCGGTCGAAATCAGAAACCGTGCCCGCCGCCGCTTCCGCCGCCGCCGGAGAAACCGCCGCCACCGCCTCTGCTTCCGCTGCCGCCGGAGGAACTGACAGGGTCGTACACTTTGGTCTCGTAGTCGTATTTGGCATTGGGATTTCGCAAGATAAAATCCACTTTGGCCGCGTCCATGATTTCATCCTTGCTGGCCCTGCCGGGTCTTGTCACAGTCCGCAGGAAGAGATAGTTGATAAGGAATCCAAGGACCAGCGCCAGAAGCGCCGCGCTGATATAGCGCATGGGCTGGGAGATCTTTCCGCCCTGCAAAACCGTGTAGATCTGGCTGTAGCAAGCCGAGGCACAGCCGTAATAATCGCCATCCGACGCATACCGGTAGATGTTGTCGGTGATCGTATTGGAATACGCGTTGGTAATGACCCTGCTGACTGCGCCATTGTTCTTGATATAGATCATGCGCTGTCCCATGTCGATGACCAGGATTGCACCGCTGTCACTGCCAAAGAGGGAGGCGTATCTCTGCGCGGAATAGGAGGCTGTGGAAGTGCTGTAGTTCTCACAGGAGATAAACCCGGCGTTTCCGAATTCGGTCAGGACAGTCATTTGTTCGATCAGCGCCTGCTCCTGCGCGTCCGTCAGAAGGTCCTGGTCATCGTCAATATAGACCGAGTAGCCGGTCTGCGGGTTGGTATATACAAAGAACGATTCAGCCGCCTGCACAGGCAGGGCAGACAGTGCGATCAGTGTAAACACAGCCGCGAGCAGAGAGAAGAGCACTGTTTTTTTGTTTTGTTTCTTATCGCGCACGGTCATTTCCTCCTTTCCTGTCATAGAAGGTAGGAATCGGTCTTGTGGCCAGCACATTGTACTTGCTGATCACCCCGAGGAAGGTCAGGCATACGCCGATTGCCGCGAGGATTGTTCCCGCGTAATACCATATGTCACTGGGCGGATTCCATAAAAGAACACCGGCCGCCGCGATCACGGCGATGGTCGAACCTGCTGTGTGCAGATACATATGTCTCGAAGCGGTCTGCGATTCGGCAAACCAGTGCATGACATACAGATCTCCAAAGAGCAGCAAAGCGGAGAGGATCGCATAGATCTTATACGCGGAAAGCGTTCCCTCTATTATGTCCTCCACAAAAGGGATGGCTGCGATGATCAGCAGCACGATAAACGGAAATGCCAGGACAAACGATTTTTTGACGCTTTGTCCCTTTTTCTCAAGCTCTTTCTTCTTACTCGGATGATGCAGCGTCTTTGCGTTTCCGGGATCCCCCGGTTCATTGTACCCTTTGTCTTTGGCGTGTGTATCTTTATCGGAGATCGCGGACGTTTCTATTGTGTAGATCACAAGACTTACAAGCGCCAGGACCGACGCCGTCGTGAGAACCATCTGTCCGGTCATAGTAAAGAAGAAGGCGAGTGCTGCAAAGATCGGAATTGCGAGCAAAAGACTTCCAAACACATACTTTTTCTCGTCGACAGGAAGGTCTGCCGTGATCTTGCCTGTGCTGCCGTTCATGACTGCATACGCCACACGGTCGTTTTTCCGATAGGTCAAAAACCAGACCGGCAGATAGGCGCAGACCGGCTCCTCCCCCTTGAGCTGCAATCCGTACCGGCTTACAGACCGGAACTGTTCCGCGGATGGAAGCGTCAGGCCGTGCTGCCTGTACTCCGGAACGCCGGAGAGCCTGTCCATGGCGTCGTCACATACAGTATCCGCTGCGTCCTTCGTATAGACATGCGATTTCACATCCGGCGCATCCGCGTAAAACCCGCACAGGATCGATGGGGTAAAGGGCTGGAACTTCGCCCTTTCATATGGTGCGATGCTCTCTGCGACCGTGTCGTCAAACGAAGAGGAGGCGTCGTAGTGAAGTCCCTCGTACGAGGCGTCGACTTGTCCGGTCAATGTGTAATGATCGGTGACCTTGTAGTCGCCTCTGCGATGGGTCCTGGTGCCGTACATCCTCAGATTGCCGTTCAGCTTGTACGTATACACCCAGTAGGGGATATAGATCCCGCGGAACCGGCTCAGGTATTCGGGATCCCGGAACTCCCCGGGCGCGAACAGCGCTCTTTTGACAAAAGACGCATAGGCTTTCTGGCAGTCCTCTTTGGTACGGGAGAAGGGAATGATATGCGTCGGCCGTTTTTCCTCCCGCATGCGGCTGTCCAGGATCGTGGAGGCGCCGCAATAGGTGCAGAAGCCCGCCGCCGTCACATTGGTCGTCATGATCTCGCCGCCGCACTGCGGACACGTAAAGACCTGCACGCCGTACACGTCGTTTTCCTCCGCGTCCTGCGTCTTCTCATATTCATAGGGGTCGAGCTGTGTCTTACAGTAATCGCACATGAGCGTTTGCGATGCAATGTCAAAGCTCAGATTACCGCTGCAATTGGGGCAATTGTACATAGGCACACACTTTCTGCCGCAGTGATGGATTCCCACCTCAGGACCAAGGTGACACATTCCGTAGGAGAGTGGGTATTTGCCGGCCTGTGGCCGCCGGTATGAGGCAGATCCTGTCTGCCCTTATCTATGGATATATTACCATAAGACAATTTACAATACATAATGAGTTAAACAGGCAAAATGCCAAAATACTGTTATAATAGTCTGGACCATTGTCTTTGATGAATATTTCCGGAGGATAAAGTACATGAGAAAAATAGATGAAACCGCCTTCATCGCAGAGGGCGCCAAGGTGATCCGGGACGTAGTCCTCGAGAAGAACAGCAGCGTATGGTTCAACGCGGTTCTTCGCGGCGACGAGGACCAGATCATCGTCGGAGAGGGCTCCAATATCCAGGACAACTGTGTGATCCACTGCGGCCAGGGCTATTCCACAACTGTAGGCAAATATGTGACCGTGGGCCATCTGGCGCTCCTGCACGGCTGCACCATCGGCGACAACACGCTGATCGGCATGCATTCCACAGTCATGAACGGCGCCGTGATCGGCAAAAACTGCATCATCGGCGCGGGCTCCCTTGTCACGGGCGGCACGATCATTCCGGATAACAGCCTCGCGCTGGGACGCCCCGCCAAGGTTGTCAGACAGGTCACGCAGAAGGATCTCGATGCAATTCGCGTCGACGCCGACTTTTATATTGCCCAGGCCAAAACATACATGTCTCAATCATAATGACGAACGCACCGGTCCCTGATTACGGCGTTTGCGCTAAATTTGATAAAATTTATGTTTTGTGCTGTGAAACTCTATTGCAATGAAGTGGTGAAAAAACTATAATGAAATCGTTGGTGATTCAAAAGCCAAATAAAATATGGGAGGACGAATAACAATGAGAAAGATTTTTAAGACCAGTATGGCAGTTGCTCTGTCTGTATGCATGGCAGCAGCGCTGACCGCATGCGGCGGCTCCGGTTCAAGCGCAAGCAGCGAACCGGCAGCAGAAGCGACCGAGGCGGCAGATGCAGCGGAAGAGACCGCTGACACAGGCGCCAAGATCAAGATCGGCGGTTCCGGCCCTCTGACAGGCCCCGCAGCTGTTTACGGACAGGCTGTTAAGAACGCTGCTGAGATCGCCGTTGAGGAAGTCAACGCGAAGGGCGGACTGCAGTTCGAACTGGATATGGAAGATGACGCACACGATCCCGAGAAGGCAGTCACCGCTTACGGCGTACTCAAGGACTGGGGCATGCAGGTTTCTCTTGCAACCGTAACATCCGCTCCCGGCGCGGCCGTTTCTCCTTCTTACGCAGAGGACCAGATCTTCGCGATCACGCCTTCCGGATCTTCCCCGGCAGTCGTCTTTGCGGATCCCGATAACCTGTCCGGCGCTTACGGAAACGTATTCCAGATGTGCTTCACAGACCCCAACCAGGGAAGCGCAAGTGCGGACTACATCGCAGCACACACCGATCTTGGTTCCAAGGTTGCGATCATCTACAAGAACGATGACAACTACTCCAAGGGAATCCACGATACATTCGTAGCGGAAGCAGCTGTCAAGAACGTAGAAGTTGTCTACGAGGGAACCTTCGATGATTCCAACGCACAGGACTTCTCCGTACAGCTCGGCCAGGCACAGGATGCCGGCGCTGACATCGTTTTCCTTCCGATCTACTATGATCCCGCGTCCCTGATCCTCACACAGGCCAACCAGATGGGCTACAAGCCTACCTTCTTCGGCGTTGACGGTATGGACGGTATCCTGACTCTCGAAGGATTCGATACTTCTCTGGCAGAAGGCGTTTACCTCCTGACTCCTTTCTCCGCAGACGCAGAGGATGAGCTGACCGTAAACTTCGTAAATGCTTATAAAGAGAAATGCGGCGGAGAGATCCCCAACCAGTTCGCAGCAGATGCATATGACTGCATTTACGCGATCGCACAGGCTTGCGAGGCAGCAGGCGTCACCGCTGACATGAGCAGCGATGAGATCTGCACAAAGCTTGTTGAGCAGTTCACATCCATGACCTTCAGCGGACTGACCGGTGAAGGAATGACCTGGAACGAGAACGGCGAGGTCACAAAGTCTCCTAAGGCTGTTGTCATTCAGAACGGCGTATATGTAGGTGTAGAAGACTGATCGATACTTGAAAATGATATTTTCTACTAACAGGCATAAGCCCGCATCCGTGCGGGCTTCCTGTTTTATTTAAGAGAGGAAGACAGACATGCAGTTTCTATCCTATTTGATCAACGGATTGGGGCTCGGCAGTGTGTACGCGATCATCGCGCTCGGATATACGATGGTCTACGGCATAGCCAAGATGCTCAATTTTGCCCACGGCGATGTTATCATGGTCGGATCCTATATTGCTTTCTTTGCGCTCACCAAATTCGGGCTTCCGTTCCCGCTGGCTGTTCTGACAGCCGTTTTGGTGTGCACAGTACTCGGCGTTGTGATCGAGAGACTTGCCTACAAGCCTCTTAGGCAGGCCCCCAGCCTTGCCGTCCTCATCACAGCGATCGGCGTCAGCTATTTTCTGCAGAACGGTGCGCAGATTCTCTGGTCCTCATCCAGTAAAGTATTTCCGTCTGTCATTTCGGCGGGAAGCATCTCTCTTGGATCCGCTTCCGTTTCCTATCTGACCCTGCTCACAATCGCCACCTGCATCGTCGTCATGGTGTGCCTTACCCTGTTCATCAATAAGACCAAGACCGGAAGCGCTATGAGAGCATGTTCGGAGGACAAGGGCGCATCGATGCTGATGGGCATCAATGTAAACCAGATCATCTCCATCACATTCGCGATCGGCTCCGGCCTTGCTGCAATTGCTTCCGTACTGCTGGCATCCACCTATCCTTCCGTCTATCCGACTATGGGATCCATGCCCGGCATCAAGGCTTTCACCGCGGCCGTTTTTGGCGGCATCGGTTCCATCCCCGGCGCTTTCGTCGGCGGCTTGATCCTCGGTATCATCGAGATCTTCGCCAAGGCCTATATTTCGACCCAGCTCTCTGACGCGATCGTATTCGGCGTCCTGATCGTGATCCTTTTGATCAAGCCCACGGGTCTTCTTGGCAAGAAGATCAATGTCAAAGTATAAAAGGAGGGAGAAGACATGAAAGAAAAGACCGCAATTTTCTCCCTGTTCGGAGACAAAAAGAAGAGAGGACGCCTCATTTCCTTTGCGCTTGTCATCGCAGCGTATATCATCGTGGAAGTCCTTCTCAAATCCGGCAATCTCTCCAGTTTGTTTACAAGCCTTCTGGTTCCGATCACCTGCTACGTCGTGGCGTCGATCGGCCTGAACCTGAACGTTGGTATTTCCGGTGAGCTGAACCTCGGCCAGGCCGGCTTTATGAGCGTCGGCGCGTTCTGCGCTGTATGCGTATCCGGCGTTCTGGCAGGAAGCATCACAGCCGGCATTCCCAGACTGATCATCGCGATCGTCTGCGGCGCCGTGCTGGCTGGCTTGTTCGGTTTTGTGATCGGCATCCCCGTCCTTAAGCTGCAGGGCGACTATCTGGCGATCGTCACACTCGCGTTTGGCCAGATCATCAAGAGTATCTTCATGAATACCTACATCGGATTTGATTCCGAAGGCCTTCATTTCAGTTTCGTGGACAGCAACTTTAAGCTCCAGCCCGGCGGAAAGATGCTCTTAAACGGCCCCATGGGCGCGACCGGCACCCAGAAGATCGCCAATTTCACCGTCGGCATCGTGCTGGTCTTGATCGCCCTCCTCATTGTCTATAACCTGATGTTCTCCCGAAGCGGAAGAGCGATCATGGCAGCCAGAGACAACCGGATTGCCGCGGAATCCGTCGGCATTCCGATTTCCAGGACCAAGATGCTGGCCTTTGTGGTCTCCGCATCTTTGGCCGGCGCGGCGGGGGCCCTCTACGGACTCAATTACGCAACGCTGGTCCCCAACAAATTTGATTTCAACACCTCGATCCTGATCCTCGTCTACGTCGTCCTGGGCGGACTTGGCAACATGACCGGCACGATCATCTCGACCGTCGTTCTGATCCTTCTGCCGGAGCTTCTGCGCTCCCTGCAGGATTACCGAATGCTGATCTACGCGGTTGTCCTGATCCTGATCATGCTTGTGACCAACAACGACATGCTGAGGACCAAATGGAAGAGTCTGACAAGCCGCAAGGCGAAAGGAGGTGCTTCCAATGGCTGATCATACTGATAACAACACAAAAGCACCCGTCCTGGACGTACAGGAGCTCGGCATTGACTTCGGCGGTCTGACGGCGGTCAACGATCTCAATATGCAGGTCTACGACGGTGAGATCGTGGGACTGATCGGCCCCAACGGCGCTGGCAAGACGACTGTGTTCAATCTTTTGACCAAGGTATATAAGCCCACCCGCGGCAAAATATTCTTTGACGGCAAGGATACCGCCGGCAAGAGCGTCGTCGATATCAACAAGGCCGGTATCGCCAGAACCTTCCAGAACATCCGCCTGTTCGGAAACCTTTCCGTACTTGACAACGTCAAGACCGGTTTCCACAACGTCACGCCTTATTCGCCGATCACAGCTGTCCTGCGGCTGCCCAAGTATTATGCAAGCGAGAGAGAGATTGACGAGAAGGCGAGAGAGCTCTTAAAGATCATGGAGCTGGACCAGTTCGCGGATTACACGGCAAGCAATCTCCCGTACGGCGCGCAAAGACGCCTGGAAATCGCGAGAGCGCTGGCCACCAATCCCAAGCTCCTTCTTCTGGACGAGCCCGCCGCCGGCATGAACCCGCAGGAGACAGCGGAGCTGATGGATATGATCCGCTTTGTGCGAGACCACTTCAAGATCGCGATCCTTCTGATCGAGCACGACATGAAGCTGGTCATGGGCATCTGCGAGAGGATCACTGTACTCAACTACGGCATGATGCTCGCACAGGGAACACCCGAAGAGATCCAGTCCAATCCCGAAGTCATCAAAGCGTATTTAGGAGATTAATCAATGCTGAAAGTAACCGACTTAAAAGTAAAATACGGCATGATCGAAGCCATCAAGGGCATCTCCTTTGAGGTACGCGACGGCGAGATCGTGACCATGATCGGCGCCAACGGCGCCGGTAAGACGACGACCATGCACGCCATTTCGGGCCTTGTCAAGGCCGCGGAAGGCAGTATCATGCTCGACAACACAGAGCTGACCAAGACGCCGGCCAACAAGATCGTGGGCCTGGGCCTTGCGCAGGTGCCGGAAGGCCGAAGAGTATTCGCCGAGCAGACCGTCGAGGAAAATCTGATCCTGGGCGCCTATCTGCGAAAAGATAAAGACGCGATCCGGAAGGATATGGAAGAAGTCTACCAGCTCTTCCCCCGCCTCAAGGAGCGCCGCACACAGCTTGCGGGCACCCTTTCCGGCGGTGAGCAGCAGATGCTGGCAATGGGCAGAGCGCTGATGGCTAAGCCCTCCATCCTTCTTCTCGACGAGCCCTCCATGGGCCTGTCGCCTCTTCTGGTCTCGGAGATCTTCCACATTATCGAGGAGATCAACGATAAGGGAACGACCATTCTTCTGGTCGAACAGAACGCAAAGAGAGCGCTGGCCATCGCGGACAGGGCGTATGTATTGGAAACAGGTACGATCACACTTGAGGGAACGGGGGAAGAACTCGCAAGTGACGAGAGAGTGCAGAAGGCCTATCTCGGAGGCTGATCGATCAAGGCAGCACGATATGAATCTATAAATGGGGCAAGCAAAATATCACATCATCGCACGGAGGTAGCAATATGTATGTCAAAGACCATATGACACCGAATCCTTATACAATTACCAAGGACGTCGTGATTTCCAAAGCTGTGGAGATCATGAGAAAGAACCATTTCCATCGTCTTCCGATCGTGGACGAACAGGGAAAGCTGATCGGTCTTGTGACCGGCGGACTGGTGGAAGAACAGAGCGGCGCCAATTCCACCTCTCTCTCTATTTATGAGCTCAATTACCTGCTCAGTAAGACCAAAGTTGCAGACATTATGATCAAGGACGTCAAGACCATCTCCCAGGATGTATTCGTGGAAGTTGCAGCGCAGACCATGCTCGACAATGAGATCTCCTGTCTGCCGGTCGTCGATGAGGACAACAAGGTCATCGGCATCATCACGGACAAGGATATCTTCCAGGCTTTCGTAGAGCTCCTCGGCCTCAAGAAGCAGGGAACCAGATTTATCTTTGGCGCCACCGATACACCCGGCGAATTTGCGCCCATGGCCAAGCTCTTTGGCGACAACAACGCAAACCTCGATTCCCTGGCTGTTTATCACACCAAGGACAGAGGCGCCGAGATCGTCGTCAAAGCGTCCGGCGCGATTTCTGTCGAAGATATGGCGCAGATCCTTGTGGACGCAGGCTTCGATCTTCGCAGCATCGTGCAGACGACCAAGTTCGGAACCGTCAAGAACTTTGAAGTCCCCCAGAAGCGCTCTTAAGAACATTGCGTAAGACGTAAGGAGGACTCAACATGAACTTTTATATGCCTGCCAAAGTATACTCGGAAGCAAACTGTGTCATGAACCACAGTGTCGAGCTGGCGGCGCTTGGTACAAGGGCTTTGATCGTGACCGGTAAAAACAGCGCGAGACGATGCGGCGCCTTCGGCGACGTCACCGCCGCACTGGAAGAACACGGCGTCACATGGGTGGAATTTGCGGAAGTGGAAGAGAATCCTTCCGTAGAAACGATCATGCGCGCCAGGACCGTCGGCTGCAAAGTCAAAGCAGACTTCGTTATCGGCATCGGCGGCGGCTCCCCTATGGACGCAGCCAAGGCTGTGGCGCTCATGATGAAGCATTCTGACGCCGACTGGCCTTATCTCTATGACAAGAGCGCAGAGACCTCGACGCTTCCCATCGCCCTCATTCCCACAACCGCGGGAACCGGCTCTGAAGTGACGGCTGTCTCTGTTCTCACCCGCCATGACAAGAAGGTGAAGGGGTCCATTCCCCACAAGATTTTTGCCCAGCTCGCCCTGGTGGACGGCAAATATGTCTCCAGCGCACCGGCCAGCGTCCTTGCCAATACGACAATGGATGCGCTCTGCCACTTGTATGAGAGCTATATCCACGCCAAGGCGACCGACTACAGCCGCATGTGCGCGGAGCAGGGCATCCGTGTCTGGGCCCGCAGTAAGGACGTGATCCTTGGCAAGCGCGCGGCGTCCGCCGAAGACTTCCAGAATATGATGAACGCATCCACCATGGCCGGAATGGCAATCGCCCACACAGCGACCTCCCTTCCCCACGCGCTCAGCTATCGCCTCACCTACAGCGCGCATATGGCCCACGGCAAGGCCTGCGGCTATTTCCTCGCGGGCTACCTTAAAGAGGCTGACCCCAAGGCTGTGCGCCATATCCTGAAGCTGGCCGGATTCGAGAGCATTGAAGAGCTGGAAGCATACTATGTAAAGACCTGCGGAAGAGACGCAGTCCCGCAGGAAATCCTTGCACAGACCGTACAGGAAGTCCTCGGAAACGACGCCAAGATGAAGCTCCCGCCTTTTGCGGTGAACGAGGAAGTTCTGACCAGAATTGCCGGGCTCTAAATCAGAAAACCAAATATTAAAAAAAGATCAGATCCGAAATGGATCTGATCTTTTTTTATTAAAGCAGGGGAAGAGGGATTCGAACCCCCATGAACGGTTTTGGAGACCGTGATACTGCCATTGTATGATTCCCCTATGAAGTTCTGCGGGCTTATTACCCGTCAACATTTGGAAGTATAACACAATGATTTGTGATGTTCAACTAAAACTTTAAGAATAGTTTAGAAATCATTGGATATCACCAGTATGTACATTTCAAAATCCTATGATATAATGCCTTGAGACAATATTGATATTTCTAACCCATAGGAGGAGAGAACGCGATCTATGAGTAAAGTCAGACGGATCTATGTTGAGAAGAAGGAGCCCTACGCTGTAGCCGCAAGGCAGCTTAAGGAAGACATCCTCGGTTTTTTGGCAGTGAAAGGACTTACCGGCGTTCGGAAACTGATCCGATACGATGTGGAGAACGTTTCCGATGAGGTCTTTGAAACGGCCTGCAAGACTGTTTTTTCAGAGCCGCCCGTAGACATTCTCTACAGAGAGACCATTGATGTGCCGAAGGACGGCTTCGTTTTCAGTGTGGAAGCCCTTCCCGGACAGTTCGACCAGAGAGCGGACAGCGCTGTGCAGTGCGTGCAGTTTCTCAATGAGAACGAGAATCCTGTGATCAAGACGGCGGAGACCTATATCCTGACAGGTACTTTCACCGAAGATGAGATCGACAGGATCAAGAAGTACTGCATCAACCCGGTTGATTCGAGAGAGACCGGTATGGAGAAGCCTGCTACGCTGCAGACCGAGTATCCGCAGGCGGATGACGTGCAGGTCCTCACCGGCATGACGACCATGTACGAGGACGAGCTCACCCGTCTTTACAAGTCCCTGGGTCTTGCGATGACCTATAACGACTTTTTGTTCATCCAGGAGTATTTTGCAAATACAGAGCACAGAGATCCCACGATCACAGAAATCCGTGTTCTTGACACCTATTGGTCCGATCACTGCCGCCACACGACCTTCTCGACGGAGCTTCGCGACATTGAGTTCGAGGACGGCTTCTATAGGGACATTATCGAGCCCACCTATCTGAGCTATCTCGACACCAGAGAGGAGCTCTATAAGGGCCGCGACGACAAGTTCATCTGCCTGATGGATCTGGCGCTGATGGGCATGAAGAAGCTCAAGGCGGACGGCAAGCTGACCGATCAGGAAGAGTCGGATGAGAACAACGCCTGCTCCGTCGTCGTCCCCGTAGAAGTGGACTACGGCAATGGTCCCATCACAGAAGAGTGGCTCGTATTTTTCAAAAACGAGACCCACAACCATCCCACCGAGATCGAGCCTTTCGGCGGCGCGGCCACATGCCTTGGCGGCGCGATCAGAGACCCGCTCTCCGGAAGAGGATATGTATACCAGGCCATGCGCGTGACCGGCGCTGCCGATCCCACCGTGCCTGTCTCCGATACACTTGAGAATAAGCTGCCCCAGAAGAAGCTTGTCATGGGCGCAGCCAAAGGCTACTCCAGCTACGGCAACCAGATCGGTCTCGCGACCGGTCTCGTCAAGGAGATCTATCATCCCGGCTACGTGGCCAAGCGCATGGAGATCGGCGCTGTCATGGGCGCCGCTGCCAGAAAGAACGTCAAGCGCGAGAACAGCGATCCCGGCGATATCATCATCCTGCTGGGCGGCCGCACGGGACGCGATGGCATGGGCGGTGCGACCGGCTCCTCCAAGGCCCACAACGACCAGTCCCTGACCGACTGCGGCGCGGAAGTCCAGAAGGGAAATGCGCCTACAGAGCGTAAGCTGCAGAGACTGTTCAGAAGACCCGAGGTCTCCAGCCTCATCAAGAAGTGCAACGACTTCGGCGCAGGCGGCGTATCCGTCGCGATCGGCGAGCTGGCAGATGGACTCCGCGTCAATCTGGATCTGGTGCCCAAGAAATACGAGGGTCTCGACGGCACAGAGCTTGCCATCTCCGAATCCCAGGAGAGAATGGCGGTCGTCGTAGCGCCCGAAGATCAGGACCAGTTCCTTCGCTATGCAGCGGAAGAGAACCTCGAAGCGACGCCCGTCGCTGTCGTCACCGAGGAGCCCCGCCTTGTCCTCAACTGGAGAGGCAAGCCGGTGGTCAATATCTCCCGCGCCTTCCTGGACACCAACGGTGCGCACCAGGAGACTGATGTCAAAGTACTCATGCCCTCCAAGGAGGACAACTATTTGAATAAATTCGCTTCTCTGGGCGTGCGCGATGTGCTCGCCGGAAAGAGAAGCAGCGAGCTGACCGGAGAGGACTTTGTGAGCGCTATGCGCGCCTCCCTCGCGGATCTCAATACCTGTTCCCAGAAGGGCCTTGTCGAGATGTTCGACGCCTCGATCGGCGCCGGCACAGTCGACATGCCGTACGGCGGCAAGTATCAGCTGACAGAGACACAGACTATGATCGCCAAGCTCCCGGTTCTGGGCGGAAAGACCGATACGGTCACCATGATGAGCTATGGCTTTGATCCTTACCTGAGTTCCTGGAGCCCGTATCACGGCGCTGTCTATGCGGTCACAGAATCTGTTTCCAAGGTCGTGGCGGCCGGCGGCGATTTCAGAAAGCTCCACCTGACCTTCCAGGAGTATTTTGGCAGAATGTCCAAGGATCCTGCGCGCTGGAGCCAGCCGTTCGCGGCACTTCTCGGCTCTTACGACGCCCAGCTTGGATTCGGCATCGGCAGTATCGGCGGCAAGGACAGTATGTCCGGCACCTTCAACGAGATCGATGTTCCGCCGACCCTGGTATCCTTTGCCGTCGACGTAGCCAAGCTTTCCGACGTCATCACGCCGGATCTCAAGAAGGCGGGCGACAAGCTCGTACAGATTGAGATCGAGCGCGACGAGTACGACATTCCCGTCTACGACGACGTGAGCGCGATCTATGACAAGGTGACGTCCCTGATGAGAGACGGCAAGGTCAAGGCTGCCTATGCGGTGGACTGCTACGGCGCCGCACCCGCTGTCGCCAAGATGGCGTTCGGCAATGGATTCGGCGTTACCTTTGACGAGGAGATTCCGCTCAAGCACCTGTTCCGCAACCGGATCGGCGATCTGATCCTGGAGATGGAAGACGGATGCGAAGCGCTCCTCGAAGAGCTGATCCCTGACAATTACAGGATCATCGGTACGGTCACAGAGAAGGGTGTGGATGCGGCCTTTGGCTGGCACGGATCCAAGGTGCAGCATGAAGACGCTCTCAATACATGGAAAGCACCTCTTGAGAAGGTTTTCCCCACGAAAGCCTCCCAGGACAAGACGGTTCTGGATACGCCGATCTATGACAAGGGCAGCGTCTATGTATGCAGCCACAAGATCGCGCAGCCTACTGTATTCATCCCGGTATTCCCAGGCACGAACTGCGAGTATGACACTGCAACCGCGTTTGAAGCGGCCGGTGCCAAGACCATTACCAAAGTATTCACCAACCTTTCCGCTTCGGACATCCGCGAGAGCGTAGAGGCGTACGCAAAGGCCATCGAGCAGTCCCAGATCATCATGTTCCCGGGCGGCTTCTCGGCAGGCGACGAGCCCGACGGCAGCGCCAAGTTCTTTGCAACCGCCTTTAGAAACGCCGTGATCGAGGACGCAGTCGGCGACCTTTTAAATAAGAGAGACGGTCTGATCCTCGGTATCTGCAACGGCTTCCAGGCGCTGATCAAGCTGGGCCTTGTTCCGAACGGTGAGATTGTTGGACAGAAGGAGGATTCTCCGACCCTGACCTTCAACACGATCGGCCGCCATATTTCCAAGATGGCTTACACCAAGGTCGTGACCAACAAGTCTCCCTGGCTCATGGGCGCGCAGCTCGGCGGCGTTTATACAAATCCTGCCTCCCACGGAGAAGGCCGCTTCGTAGCGCCCCGCGAGTGGATCGACAAGCTGTTCGCAAACGGACAGGTTGCCACGCAGTACTGCGATCCGGAAGGCAACATCTCCATGGACGAGGAGTGGAACATCAACGGTTCCTATGCCGCGATCGAAGGCATCACTTCGCCGGACGGCAGGATCCTCGGAAAGATGGCCCACTGCGAGCGCAAAGGAAAGGGCGTCAACCTCAACATTTACGGAGAACAGGATCTTAAGATCTTCGAGAGCGGCGTTCGCTATTTCAAATAACTGCTGATCGATCAAGGAGTATGCACGGGGATTTCCGTGCATACTCCACATTTGAGTTTTGGTAAGATATACAAATGAACCCCAACTACAGCAAAGCGCTGGAAAAAGAAATAGAAAGAATTGACAGGGAAGGCACCGTCCCGACCCTTCTTCTGCACAGCTGCTGCGCCCCCTGCTCCAGCTATGTGATGGAATACCTTAGGGAGCACTTTGCGATCACGGTATTCTATTACAATCCCAATATCACGGCGGGAGAGGAATACCGCTACCGGCTCGCTGAGGAAAAGCGTCTGATCGAGGCCTACAACAAGCAGGTGGACGAGCAGGATTTTGACGGCATGCATTCGACAAGCCGCGCGCACAAGATCGCAATCCTGGAGGCGCCCTACGATCCTGAACGCTATCTGAGTCTTGTGAAGGGATACGAGGACTGCCCCGAAGGCGGCGACCGGTGCAGCATCTGCTTCGAAATGCGGCTCCGGGAGTCGGCCAAAGTGGCCAGAGAGGGCGGATTCGACTTCTTTACAACCACCCTGACCATCAGTCCCTTAAAGAACGCGCAGAAGCTCAATCAGATTGGAGAGGCCGTCGGCCGGGAATATGGGGTCATGTTCCTTCCCTCTGATTTTAAGAAGAAGAACGGATATAAACGCTCTATAGAGCTCTCAAGGGAGTTTGGTCTTTACAGGCAGAATTTCTGCGGATGCGCCTTCTCGAAAAGGGACGCCATAAACAAAGAAAACAAGGCACCGGCGGGATCCGCACTTGCGTGATCCGCGGCCTTTACCATATAATCAGATTCAATTACAACGTTTACTTGGAGGTAACAGTGGAAAAATTTCTCAATCAGATTTCCGAAGAAATGGCGAAGGCCTTTGAAGCCGCAGGCTATGATAGAGAACTCGGCAAGGTCACGGTCTCGAACCGGCCCGACCTGTGTGAGTACCAGTGCAACGGCGCCATGGCAGGGGCCAAGAGATATCATAAAGCACCGATCATGATCGCGACGGACGTCGCCGCAAACCTTGCAGACTCCGCGATCTTTTCTTCCGTCGAAGCTGTAAAGCCCGGCTTTTTAAATCTTACGATCAAGGAGGCCTTTCTGACTTCCTACCTCACGCAGATGGGGAAAGAAGAGAAGTTTGGACTGCAGGTGCCTGAAAAGCCCGCTTCGATCATTCTGGACTACGGCGGTCCCAATGTAGCCAAGCCCCTGCACGTCGGGCACCTTCGCAGCGCTGTCATCGGCGAAGCGGTCAAGCGCATCGCACGCTATCACGGCGAGAACGTCATCGGCGATATTCACCTGGGCGACTGGGGACTGCAGATGGGTCTTGTCATCACGGAGGTTTCCAAGAGACAGCCGGATCTTCCCTATTTTGACCCCGCATTTGACGGCGCGTATCCGGAAGCAGCGCCTTTTACCGTCTCAGAGCTGGAGGAAATCTATCCCACAGCCAGTAAGCGCTCCAAAGAGGACGCCGACTACTACGCAGAGGCTATGGCCAACACGCATCGCCTGCAGGAAGGCGACAAGGGCCTTAGGGCGCTCTGGAATAAGATCATCGAAGTATCTGTCGCGGATATGAAGAAGAATTACGCCAATCTCGACGTGGACTTTGACCTGTGGTGGGGCGAATCCACTGTCCACGACGCCATCCCCGGCATGGTCGAGGATATGAAGGCGGGCGGCTTCGCGTATGAGTCCAACGGCGCGCTTGTCGTCGACGTCGCGGAGGAGACCGACTCCAAGGAGATCCCGCCCTGCATTATCTTAAAGTCGGACGGCGCAGCCCTCTATACGACCACAGACCTTGCGACGATCAAGGAGAGAACAAGACTGTATCATCCCGACCAGATCATCTATATCACGGATAAGCGCCAGGAGCTCCATTTCCAGCAGGTCTTCCGCACAGCCAAAAAATGCGGCCTGGTCGCCGACGGCACACAGCTTCGTCATATCGGATTCGGTACCATGAACGGCAAGGACGGTAAGCCCTTCAAGACAAGAGACGGCGGCGTCATGAAGCTGTCCACGCTGATCGCCGATATTCAGGCGGAAATGCGCACCAAGATTGCTTCCAACCCGGAGATCGGACCCGAGGAGGCCGAGAAGACGGCCAAACAGGTCGCGCTCGCGGCGCTCAAGTACGGCGATCTCTCCAACCAGGCGTCCAAGGATTATATCTTTGATATCGACCGCTTTACTTCCTTCGAAGGAGATACAGGCCCGTACATTCTGTACACGATCGTCCGCATCAAGTCCATCCTGGCCAAGTATGCCGCGCAGGAAGGCGCCAAGGCAGTCAAGGATTGCGTGCTCATAGAGGCACAGAGCAAGGCGGAGAAGGCTCTGATGAGCGATCTGGCAGGCTTTAACGCGATGATGGATACAGCCTATACAGAGATCGCGCCCCACAAGATCTGCGCGTACATCTATCAGCTGTCCAACGATTTCAACAGCTTTTATCATTCGACCAAGATCCTCTCTGAAGAGGACCCTGCCAAAAAAGAGAGCTGGATCGCACTTCTTTCTCTGGCACTTGGGATCCTCAGTACCTGCATCGACGTACTGGGCTTCTCAGCACCGGAGAGAATGTAAGTGGAAACGCTTTAGTGAATCACTGATTTACATCGTTAATAAAAAGTGCTATTTTTAAAAAGAAAATCACTGTTTATAGACAAGAAACAAATGGAGATTCGTTATGTCTTCTGGAAAAGTTACGATCTTTATGGGTGACGGATACGGCAAGAGCGCAGCAGCGCTCGGAATTGCCATGAAGCGGGCATCCGAACATGACCGCATTGTCATCATTCAGTTTCTTAAGGGGAAAGGTATTACTGACAGCGAGTTTACCAAAAGACTGGAACCTGAGATCAAGATCTTCCGTTTTGAAAAATCGGAAGTCGATTATCTGGAGCGTACTCCGGAGGAGCAAAGGGAAGCTGCGGCCAATATCCGCAACGGCCTTAGTTATGCCCGCAAAGTCCTTGCCACAGGGGAGTGCAATCTCCTGATCCTCGACGAAGTGCTTGAAGTCGTCAACAAGGGGATCATCAATGTGGACGATCTCAAGGAGCTCGTGGAATCAGGCATGGACACAGATATCATAATAACCGGCAGCGAGATGAATGTGGAAGTATGCAAATTTGCCGACCGGATCTCAGAGATCGGCAACGTGCAGTTCCGAAACTTCTGATCCGCCAGGCGCATTGCCCGCAAGCAGGAAGGATGGAAACATGGCAGTATTTAAAGGTTCAGCAGTAGCAATCGTAACGCCCTTCAAGGAGACGGACGAATCCGTCAATTACGAGGCGTTTGCAGACATCATCGATTATCAGATTGACAACGGCACAGACGCCATTGTTGTCTGTGGTTCCACCGGTGAAGCAGCGACCATGTCGGAGCAGGAACATCTTGACGTCTGCAAATTCTGTATCGAGTACACAAAGGGAAGAGTGCCTGTGATCGCCGGCACCGGCTCCAACAGGACCCAGACTGCGATCGACCTCTCAAGGGAAGTCGCGGGATACGGCGCAGACGGCCTCCTTTTGATCTCTCCCTACTACAATAAGGGGACCCAGGAAGGCGTGTACGGACATTTCAAGATGACCGCAGAGGCCGTAAACGGCACGCCTGTCATTCTCTACAACGTTCCCAGCCGCACCGGCGGCAATGTACTGCCCCAGACAGTGGCGCGTCTTGTAAAGGACGTTCCCAATATCGTCGGCATCAAGGAAGCCAGCGGCGACATCAGCCAGATCGTCAAGCTGATGACCCTGTGCGACGGAAATATCGATCTGTATTCGGGCAACGACGACCAGGTCGTACCGCTCCTTTCTATGGGCGGCATCGGTGTGATCTCCGTTGTTGCAAACGTAGCGCCCCAGGCCATGCACGATCTGTGCCAGAAGTTCTTTGACGGAGACGTAAAGGGCGCGGCCAGACTGCAGATGGATACCCATGAGCTCTTCGAGACCCTGTTCTGTGAAGTGAACCCGATCCCTGTCAAGAAGGCTGTCAACCTGATGGGCCAGAACGCAGGCCCTCTGCGCATGCCTCTGACAGAAATGACGCCTGCAAATACAGAGAAGCTGCGCAAGGCCATGCAGAATTTTGGCCTGATCTGATCACTGGGAAGGATGCAGACAGCAGAAGGAGGAATACCTATGGTAAGGATCATCTTACACGGATGCAGCGGCCGCATGGGCCATATTATTACTGAGATTTGTGAAAAAGATACGGAAACCCAGATCGTGGCCGGCGTGGACGCGTTCGGCGACGCCTATGCGGGCTATCCGGTTTACAGAACTTTGCAGGAATGCCCTGCAGCCGACGTGATCGTGGACTTCTCCACTGCATCGGCGGTGGACGCACTGCTTGATTACAGCGTAGAAAAGAAGATTCCCGTCGTCGTATGCACAACGGGTCTCTCCCCGGAGCAGACTGAAAAGCTCTCCGAGGCGTCCCATAAGACGGCTGTCCTCAAATCCGCCAATATGTCGGTCGGCATCAACCTCCTCGAAGTTCTGATCGCGCAGGCAGCGCCCAAGCTCGCCGCAGCGGGATTTGACATTGAGATCGTGGAGAAGCACCACAATCAGAAACTGGATGCCCCCAGTGGAACAGCCATCGCGCTGGCAGAGGCTGCCAATGGCGCTCTGCACAACGAATACGATTTTGTCTACGACCGCTCCCAGAGAAGAGAGAAGAGACCGGTCAAGGAGATCGGGATCAGCGCCGTTCGCGGCGGTACCATCGTCGGCGATCACGATGTGATCTTCGCCGGACAGGATGAAGTGATCACCCTTTCTCACAGAGCATACAGCCGCGCTGTATTCGGAAAAGGCGCTGTAGAAGCCGCCAAGTTCCTGGCCGGCAAAGAGGCGGGCTTCTATACCATGCACGACGTACTGGGCTGATCCGGGCTTATTGTTCATCCCATGAGGATTCAAGATGCAGATCAGACCTTGTATTGATATACACAACGGAAAAGTCAAGCAGATCGTAGGCAGTACGCTCCGGGACCAGCAGGGTGCGAGAGAGGGCATGGCGCGTGAAAACTTTGTCGCTGACAAGGACGCGGCCTATTACGCCTCCCTCTACAAAGAGATGGGGCTTTGTGGCGGCCATATCATCCTTCTCAATTCAGCCCGGGAAGAGGCCTATCAGGCAGACCTGGCGCAGGCCAGGGCTGCGCTTTCCGCTTACCAGGGCGGCATGCAGATCGGCGGCGGCATTACGGCAGAGTCAGCCCCTTCCTTTCTGGATCTGGGCGCCTCACACGTGATCGTCACGTCCTATGTCTTTAGAGACGGGAAACTTGACGAAGACGCCCTTGAAAAGATGCTGCGCGCAGTCGGCAGGCGCAGGCTTGTGCTGGATCTCAGCTGCCGAAGACGGGCGGACGGAAGCTATGCGGTCGTCACGGACCGTTGGCAGAAATTCACGTCCTATACGATCTGTGATGAGAATCTGGATCGGCTCTCGGAGCAGTGTGATGAATTTCTGATCCACGCGGCAGACGTCGAAGGGAAACGCGCCGGCGTGGAACAAGAGCTGGTCCGTATGATCGGCGCCTGGCAGAAGAAGAGCGGCTTTCCCGTCACCTATGCGGGCGGCGTGCATACGTATGCAGACCTTGCGCTCATCGGCGACCTGTCGCAGGGACGGACCGATGTTACCGTTGGCAGCGCACTCTCTTTGTTCGGAGGCGCTTTGGATCTTGCCGTTTTACAGCAAAAGGCAGAAGAGTGGCACGCGCGCTGAACCGCCCGCCATCCTGTCAAACGAATATGGACATATTGAAGTAATGAAAAAGAGGAAACAGCTTCTATACGCTGCTTCCTCTTTTACATCTCGCTCTTTATGCCGAAGATCAAAGCTTGGTCACATTGACGGCCTGCGGTCCTTTCTGGCCCTGCACGACGTCGAACTCAACTTCCTGACCTTCCTCAAGAGATTTGAAACCTTCACCGTTAATGCCTGTATAGTGAACGAACACGTCGTTTCCGTTTTCATCGCTGATGAAACCAAATCCCCTCTGATTATTGAATCTTCTGACAATACCCTTGCTCATGATGTTACCTCCGAAATATGTAAAGTGGATTGCCGACAAATCATTGTGAAATAAAAAACAATTTGTGCAACATTATCAAAATATCACAGTAAATCATAAAAGTAAAGAGTAAAAATAAATAAACGAAATCCCGCTGAATAATGATACACACCTACAATTACCGTCCCAAATCCCTTTACTTTAAAACTTTACAATGCTAAAATATTCCTTACAGGATGTCCAAATACTTGGAAAAAGGAGTAGGGGTATGAACAAAAAAATCAGAACAGAAGCGGTCGACAGTCTATTTGAAGCAATCCTTACGCTGGAGAACAAGGAAGAATGTTACAGCTTTTTTGAGGATTTATGCACTGTCAACGAGCTTCTTTCTCTTTCTCAGAGGTTTGAAGTAGCAACCATGCTGCGCAAGCACGATACCTATCTGCGGATTGCGGAGAAGACCGGTGCTTCTACCGCGACCATCAGCCGCGTCAATCGTTCTCTCAATTACGGAGACGACGGATACGCGCTCGTTTTCGCGCGTATGAACAGCATGAAGGATTTCATCGAGGCGGAGCAGGCGGCAGGCAAGACAGGGAAATGACCCTGTAGCACGGCTTCCGATCACAAGACGGTGCATCGTATGAATTTGGAGCAGAGGATAGTATTTTGACAACAAGACGTTCGACCGTATCACGTTATATACTGCTGTTTATGGGAGGAGCGCTGCTGTATCTGGCAGCGGTCCTTCCCTTTTTGATTTATCACGGCGGGATCTTCTTTTATTACGGAGATTACAACGTACAACAGGTGCCCTTCTATATACTGGCCCATAGGGCCGTTCGAAGCGGCCGCTTTTTCTGGAATCCATATATTGATCTGGGCGGTAATATGGGCGGAAGCCTGTCCTTTTATCTGTGGGGCAGTCCCTTCTTCTGGCTTACCATTCCCTTCCCGGAGAAGATGGTGCCATATCTGCTTCCCTTTATCATGTCTCTGCGCTATGGGACAGCCATGGTGACTTCCTATGCGTGGATCAAAAGACAAGTCAAGAACGATTTCTGGGCGATCATCGGAAGCGCGCTCTATACCTTTTCCGGTTTTCAGGCCTGCAACATCGTATTCCAGCACTTTCACGACGCGACGGCCTTCTTTCCGCTGTACCTCTTGACCTTTGACGAGATCGTACAAAAGAAAAAGACAACGGGATTTACCGTCATGACCGCGCTGATGTCGATCATCAATTATTATTTCTTTTTTGGCCAGGTCGTCTTTATGATCCTCTATTACCTGGTCCGGTATTTTCCTGTGCGCGGGATCCGAAAAGCGGTGCCCGAGGTGTTCTATATCATTCTGCACGGATGCGCAGGGCTGCTGCTGGCCGCCTTTTTCCTTGTCCAGTCCGTCGCCGGCGTGAGCGGAAACAGCCGTCTCGACAACTACATAAACGGATATGGCGTGATCGCCTACAAGGACGGTACGACGCCGTTTGCGATCCTCAAATCGCTGTTCGTCGTGCCGGATATCATTGCGAAGCCGACGCTGTTCTCCAATGACCAGGTCAAGAACGGCTCTCTGGCAGCCTATTTGCCTTGCTTTTCCTTATCCGGCGTCATTGCGTATTGGACCATTTTCTCGGGGACCTGGAAAAAGCGCATGGCCGCTGTCTGCGCCGTCATGGCTCTGATCCCGGCACTGAACGCGGTCTACAGCGCCTTCAATTCCAACTATTACGCCAGATGGTTCTACATGCCGCTCCTTGTTTTGGCCTCCATGACAGCGCGCGCGCTGGAGACCGGAAGGCACAAGGACCTGCACCGCGGCGCAAAGATCACGGCGATCATCACCCTGGCGATCATGCTGTGCGCGGTCATCCCCACTATGGAGGACGGCAAGGTCAAGTGGCTTTCTATCTGCGACAATATGGACCTTCTCGTGATCGAGTGCCTGTCCACCGCCATACAGCTCATGCTTATGATCACAGTGCTGGCCGCGCTTCCGGGCGTCAAAGGGGCGCGCAGATACCGCAAGATGATCCTTCTGTCCGCCACCATAGTCTCTTGCCTTTTGACCAACCTGGCTGTCCTCTATAACGGCAACTCCCTGATTGCCAGGACCGGCGGCGTCAAGTGGAGACAGCAGATGCTGGATACAAGGCCATCTCTGCGCGATACGTCCACGTTTTTCCGTGTCGAGACAGACGGCACCTCGACCAACTATGAAATGGTGTGGGGCTATCCCACGATCCACTGCTTTGAGAGCACCGTGAGTCCCTCTATCTTTACTTTCTATAGAAAGATCGGCATGATCCGGACGGTCGAGTCCACGCTTCCGATTGACAGGATCGGTGCGAGAGCCCTTCTCTCTGTGCGCTACTACATTGAGAATGATTTGGTTAGGCCTTCCGAGACGCTCGAGGACAAGGGCGGTCTCATCGGATATGAAGAAGGGCTGCCCAACAGCGGCTATAAGATCTATGAAAATACCAACTATATTCCCATGGGCTTTACCTTTACGACCTACCTGCGCGAAGAAGAGTACGACAGCATGCGCAAGGGGGAGATGACGGACAGACTTTTGGTCAAAGACCTGATCCTCACCGAGGAACAAGTCGCCAAATACGGCCGCTATATGGAAGAAGACATGCACGCGGACGAAGAGATCATGAGCGAGCAGGAGTTTCAGAGGGCCTGCAGCAAGCGAAGCGAATCCGCCTGCAGTGAATTCGCGTTTGACAACGCCGGATTCTCTGCCAGGATCAATCTGCCGAGCGAAAACCTTGTATTTTTCTCCGTTCCCTACGACGAGGGATTCACAGCGCAGGTGGACGGCGTGCAGGTTCCCATCGAGAAGGTGGACGGCGGTCTGATGGCGATTCCTGTACCGGAAGGAACCCACGAGATCCGCTTTACCTACCTGCCAAAGGGATTTTATTTGTGCTGCGCCATCTCCGCCATCACGGCCATCCTGCTGCTGGTTCATGGCGTGCGCCAATATGTCCGCCTGCGGAAAACAAATGTCCTTGCATTAGAGAACAATGCGTGATAGTATAATCTTCGTCGGTTTCGTCTATTCATACATCCAAGGAGTCCGCTGTGAGCGAAAAGTCTGAATTTTATATTGTACGCAAGAGAGCCGTGCCCGAAGTGCTCCGAGGCGTCGTAAAAGTGAATCAGCTTCTGGCTTCCGGCAAGGCCAGAACCGTCAACGAGGCGGTGGAACTGGCAGGGATCAGCCGAAGTTCCTACTACAAATTTAAAGACGATATTGAAGAATTCCATGACAGCATGGCGGGAATGAACGTCACCTTATCCTGTGAGATCAACGATGAGACAGGAATTCTGGCAGAGCTTTTGGGCATTATTTCCGCATGCAACGCCAATATTCTCACCATCCATCAGAGTATCCCGATCAGCGGCGTCGCCGCTCTGAGCATCAGCCTGCAGATCAAGGACAATACAGACAATATCAGTCAGATGATCCGCATGATCGAGGAAATGGAAGGCGTCCGCAGGATCCGCATCCTGGGCCGGGAGAAAATGCAGTAAAAGGCTATTGATTGCAGTGAAGAAACAAATCTTCTTATTGCTATAGAACGTTAGATACAAAGGAGATAAGAGTTATGGTACAGATGGCAGTTCTCGGATTTGGTACCGTCGGCAGCGGCGTCGTCGAGCTCATTGACCGCAACCAGGAAGTGATCACCAAGACTGTCCCGGACGGGATCCATGTCAAGTATATTCTTGATCTGCGCGATTTTCCGGACAGTCCCTACAATGACAGAGTGACGCACGATTATCAGGACATTCTTGATGACGGGGAGATCTCTGTGATCTGTGAGACAATGGGCGGCAAGGAGCCTGCATTTACCTTTACCAAAAAAGCGCTTGCACGCGGGATCAGCGTCTGTACTTCTAATAAAGAGCTTGTAGCGGCCCATGGCCCCGAGCTTTTACAGATTGCGAAGGCCAACAACTGCAGCTATCTCTTTGAAGCCAGCGTCGGCGGCGGCATTCCGCTCCTTCGTCCGATCAACGCCTGCCTGACCCAGGAGGATATCACAGCTGTATTCGGTATTTTGAACGGTACGACCAACTACATCCTCACGCGTATGGAAAAAGCCGGCATTTCCTTCGAGCACGCGCTGAAAGAAGCGCAGGAAAAGGGCTACGCCGAGAGAAATCCGGAAGCAGACGTGGAAGGGCACGATCCCTGCCGCAAGATCGCGATCCTGTCGTCTCTGATCAGCGGCCGCACGATCCGCTACGAAGACATTCCCTGCGAGGGTATTTCTCACATTACAACCGATGACTTCGGCTACGCGCGGGCTATGAATATGGCTATCAAGCTGCTCGGCGTCTCCAGAAAGCTGGAGGACGGAAGCTACAGCGTCCGCACCGCGCCGTTCCTTGTTCGAAGCGACCACCCGCTGCACAGCGTGCAGGACGTCTTCAACGGCGTCTTTGTCCACGGCAATATGGTCGACGATCTGATGTTCTACGGACGGGGCGCAGGCAAATTCCCTACGGCGAGCGCGGTTGTTTCAGACGTCATGGAATGCGCCAGGAATATCGGCCGCAATATTCCCATCCTCTGGGCGGACGAAGTCATGCAGATCGCGGATCCCATGAAGGAGTCCTATCGGTACTTCATCCGGATCTCGAAAGAGGAAGAAGCGAAAGCGCACGAGGTATTTAAGGGTTCTCCTGTGATCCACGCCCCCGGCGCACCGGAAGATGAGCTGGCGTTTGTGACGCTAAGCATGACGGAAAAAGAGCTGCAGGACGCCGTTTCTTCTTTTAAGACAGTGAAACAGTGTATTCGTCTCTTGCAGGATTAAATGAATTCTGCTATTACTTATTAGAAAGTCTTACGCCAGCATCAAGGCAGAGAGGAGAGTTTCCTGTGCAGACACAGGGAAATAGAATATGAAAAAGGTAGTTAAATTCGGCGGGAGTTCACTTGCAGATGCAGAGCAGTTTAAAAAGGTCGGAGACATCATCAGAGAGGATCCCTCCAGGGTGTATGTCATTCCCTCCGCACCCGGAAAACGGTTCAGCGGAGACGACAAGGTCACCGATCTTCTTTACAGAATGCAATCCAAAGCTTCCAAAGATGATGATTTTGGCGAGGAGTTCGATATCATCAAGGAACGCTATCAGGAGATCATCGACGGACTTGGTCTCGAGGGCTTTAGTCTCGAGGGCGAATTCGCGCAGATCGAGCGCCGCATGCATCAAAATCCTGACAGCAATTACGCGGCTTCCCGCGGCGAATACTTGAACGGCCGCATCATGGCGCGCTATCTGGGTTACAAGTTCCTGGACGCCAAGGACGTCATCTTCTTTGACGAGCACGGCAATCTGGACGCGGAGAAGACCAATGAAGTCCTGTCCAAGGTACTGGAAGAGACCCCCAAGGCCGTCATCCCCGGCTTCTACGGAAGAGGATTCGACGGAAACGTCAAGACATTCTCCAGAGGCGGCAGCGACATCACAGGATCGATCGTCGCGAGAGCCTGCCGGGCCGACGTCTATGAGAACTGGACGGACGTCTCCGGTTTTATGGTGGCGGATCCCCGCATCATCAACAATCCCGTCGGCATAGAGACGATCACCTACAGAGAACTGCGAGAGCTCTCTTATATGGGCGCCTCCGTTCTTCACGAGGACGCGATCTTCCCCGTCAGACACGAGGGCATTCCGATCAATATCCGCAACACCAATAAGCCTGCCGACGACGGCACCTGGATCGTGGAGAGCACATGCCAGAAATCCGGCTATGTCATCACCGGTATTGCCGGCAAGAAAGGCTTCTGTGCGGTTCTGATCTCCAAGGCGCTGATGAACTCCGAGGTCGGTTTTGGCCGCAAAGTCCTGCAGGCGTTCGAGGAACAGGGTATTTCCTTCGAGCACATGCCTTCCGGCATTGATACAATGACGATCGTCGTCCACGAAGACGAGTTTATGCACAAGGAGCAGCGCGTCGTCTCCGCGATCCACAGACTGGCACAGCCCGATTCCGTGGAGATCGAGTCGGATCTGGCGCTGATCGCCGTCGTAGGACGCGGCATGAAGTCCATGCGCGGTACCGCCGGCCGGATTTTCTCCGCTCTGGCCCACGCACAGGTCAACGTCCGCATGATCGATCAGGGTTCGAGCGAGCTCAATATCATCATTGGCGTCGATAATGCCGATTTTGAAATCGCTGTCAGAGCGATTTATGATATTTTTGTCAAAACACAGGTTTGATTTGTCCTTTTTCCACCTTGCAATCTCAAATGTTCTGTAATATTATGGTAAAAATAATCTGAGAACATGAAAAGTGAGGTGGAGGGAAATGGACGTAGGATGCCTGGAAGTTGTAGTAAACAGGAAACCAAACACACTGATTAAGGCGATTTGCTATGGAGCAGGCGTTCTTGCAGTGTGTTTTTGTTTACTATCTTTTATGTTCAGCTATCTGCTGCTGATCCCGGCGGTCTTGTGCGCAGCGGCTGCCTATTTTGCCTGGCTTGAATGCGTTGTGGACTTTGAATACGTCTATGTGGACAAGGAACTCCGCGTCGCCAAGATCCAGCAGAAGCAGCGCCGCAAGGAGCTGGCGGTTTACGACCTCACCAAGATGGAGATTCTGGCGCCCATAGACTCGCATCATCTTGACGCCTATAAGAGCAAGGAGCGCAAGGTGCTGGACTACAGTTCCCAGGGCGACGAGAACAAGCCCTGCCGCTATGCACTGATTCTTTCGGACGGCACGGAGCTGATCCTGGATATGGTCGGCGAGTACGGCGCACAGATTCTGGATATCATCCGCATGTTCAGCCCCAGAAATGTTTTCAGAAACTGACATCTACACAAGCGCAGCGAGGACACAATCATTTAAAGACCATTCACAGGAGGAAAAAATGGCAAAACTAATCGGTGAAGGCATTACATTTGATGACGTACTTCTGGTACCCGGATATTCCACAGTCATTCCCAATGAGGTTGACCTTAGCACAAATCTTACAAAGACCATTCGTCTCAACATCCCTATGATGAGTGCGAGCATGGATACAGTGACCGAACACAGAATGGCAATTGCCATGGCCAGACAGGGCGGTATCGGTATCATTCATAAAAACATGTCGATCGAGGCACAGGCCGAGGAAGTTGATAAGGTAAAGCGCTCTGAAAATGGCGTCATCACCGATCCCTTCTCCCTTTCTCCCGAGCACACTCTGCAGGACGCAGAGAATCTGATGCGCAAATTCCGGATTTCCGGCGTTCCGATCACGGAGGGCAGAAAGCTCGTCGGTATCATCACCAACAGAGATCTGAAGTTTGAGACCGATTTCTCCAAGAAGATCCGCGAAGCCATGACCTCCGAAGGTCTTGTCACTGCCAAAGAAGGAATTACCCTCGAGGAAGCGCAGAAGATCCTGGCCCGTTCCAAGAAGGAAAAGCTGCCGATCGTCGACGACGACTACAACCTTGTCGGTCTCATTACCATTAAAGATATTGAAAAGAATATCAAGTACCCCAACGCGGCCAAGGATCCCCAGGGACGCCTTCTGTGCGGTGCCGGCGTCGGCATCACAGCCAACGTGCTTGAGAGAGTCGAGGCACTTAGAAAGTCCAAGGTCGATATCATCGTGCTGGATTCCTCCCACGGTCACTCTGAGAACGTTCTTCGTTCCCTGCGCATGATCAAGGACGCCTATCCGGATCTTCCTGTCATCGCAGGCAATATCGCGACTGGCGAGGGCGCCCGCGACCTGATCAAGGCCGGCGCAGACGCTGTCAAGGTCGGTATCGGCCCCGGTTCCATCTGCACGACCCGTGTTGTCACAGGTATTGGCGTTCCGCAGATCACCGCTGTCATGAATGCCTACGAAGTGGCAAAACAGTATGATATCCCCGTCATCGCCGACGGCGGTATCAAGTTCTCCGGCGATATGACAAAGGCACTCGCGGCCGGCGCGAACGTCTGCATGATGGGTTCCATGCTGGCAGGCTGCGAGGAGAGCCCCGGTGCGACCGAGCTCTTCCAGGGCCGTAAGTACAAGGTATATAGAGGCATGGGTTCCATCGCCGCTATGGAGAACGGAAGTAAGGACAGATACTTCCAGGAGAACGCCCGCAAACTCGTTCCCGAAGGCGTCGAAGGACGCGTTGCCTACAAGGGTGAAGTGGAAGACGTGATCTTCCAGATGTGCGGCGGCATCCGCAGCGGTATGGGCCTCACAGGATCCCGCACGATCAAAGAGCTGCAGGACAAGGGCCAGTTCGTCAAGATCACAGCGGCTTCCCTCAAGGAGAGCCATCCTCACGACATCCAGATCACCAAGGAAGCGCCCAACTATTCTCAGGACGCCTGATCGAAATCATTTACAATAAGGCATACAGATTATTACAGGACACAGGAGCATTTATGGGTAAAGAAGAACTGAACAAAGACGACGCAGCCGTAGTAGCGGAAGAGAAAGTGAGCCGTCATTTTATTGAAAAAGAAATTGAAAAGGACTTGGCGGAGGGCGTCTATACGACGGTCCACACACGGTTTCCTCCCGAGCCGAATGGATACCTCCATATCGGTCACGCAAAGAGTATCCTTCTCAACTATGGCATGGCGCAGCAGTATGGCGGCAAGTTCAATCTCCGCTTTGACGACACCAATCCGACCAAGGAAAAGAGTGAATTCGTAGAATCCATCAAAGAGGACGTGGCATGGCTCGGCGCCGATTATGAGGACAGGCTCTTTTTTGCCTCCAATTACTTCGGACAGATGTATGAGATTGCTGTCGAACTGATCAAGAAGGGGAAAGCCTATGTCTCTGACCTCACTGCGGAGCAGATGAGAGAGTACCGCGGCACCCTCGACCAGCCCGGCATCAACGATCCAAACAGAGACAGAAGCATTGAGGAGAACCTGGATCTGTTCACCCGCATGAAGAACGGGGAATTTAAGGACGGAGAGAAGACTCTCCGTGCGAAGATCGACATGGCAAGTTCTAATATGAATATGAGAGATCCCATTCTCTACCGTGTGGCGCACATGCACCACCACAACACCGGCGATAAATGGTGCATCTATCCCATGTATGACTACGCGCACCCCATCGAGGATGCGATCGAGGGCATCACACACTCTCTGTGCACACTTGAATTCGAAGATCACCGCCCGCTCTACGACTGGGTTGTGAAAGAGGCGGGATTTGTCCATCCCCCCAGACAGATCGAGTTTGCCAAGATGTATCTGACCAATGTGGTCACCGGAAAGCGCTATATCAAGAAGCTCGTGGAAGAAGGCATTGTAGACGGATGGGATGATCCCAGACTGGTCAGCATCTCCGGCCTTCGCCGCAGAGGATTTACGCCCGCATCCATCAAGAAGTTTGTGGAGCTGAGCGGCATCTCCAAGGCCCAGTCCTCCTCTGATTACGCAATGCTGGAATACTGCATCCGCGAGGACTTAAAGCCCAGCTGCAGCAGAATGCTCACCGTACTCGATCCCCTCAAGCTGATCATCGACAACTATCCCGAGGATCAGATTGAGATGCTCGATGCGGACAACAACCTGGAGAATCCGGAACTGGGTGTCAGACAGATTCCCTTTGGCCGTGAGCTCTGGATTGAGAGAGAAGACTTCCTTCCCGCACCGGTGCCCAAGTATAAGAGACTCTATCCCGGCAACGAGGTTAGGCTGATGTATGCGTATTTTGTCAAGTGCGTCGGGTATGACACCGATGAGAACGGCAATATCACGGCTGTACACGCGACCTACGATCCCGAGACCAAGAGCGGAAGCGGCTTCACAGGTCGTAAAGTCAAGGGGACCATTCACTGGGTCAGCGCTGCCGAAGCGGTTCCTGTCAAGGTCAGACTCTATGAGAATATCGTGGATGAGGAAAAGGGCGTCTACAACGAGGACGGCTCCCTCAATCTCAATCCCCATTCTTTGGTCGAGTGCAGCGCGTATGCAGAGCCTGCGCTGAAAGACGCCAAGCCTTTCGAGCGCTTCCAGTTCGTCAGAAACGGCTATTTCTGCGTGGACTGCCACGATTCCAAGGATGGCGCGCCTGTATTCAACCGCATTGTAGGACTGAAGAGTTCCTTCAAGCTGCCTGCCGGCAAATAATCGAAATTAGAAATTACAAAAGACCAGGCTTTGAGAGCCTGGTCTTTTTTTCGAATGTCATAGCGAACATCACTTTTTATATAATTTTTCAATGAACCGTATGGTTTCTGTCACCTCTGATAAGTAGCGATCCGGCGTGAAACTGCCGTCCCGCAAGAGGGCGGACGCCTGCTCCTTTCGGGAAAGGCGGATCAGTCCGTCAAGCCTCATCGCTTCTTCCAAAGGCATAGCCGCTGCAGCGGCCGCGCCTTCCATAAGCGCGTTGCGGCGGTCCCGGTACAGCAGCAGATGGTCCCGGGCCAGATCGTAGGAATCCGCCTCTTTGTCGAAGCCTGCGTGGTCCATGAAGAGGAGCATATAGGGATACTGCCGCATGATGAAGGATTCGGCCCTTGTCAGCGCGTGCTGGAAATCCCAGAACGGAATGTCCTCTTTGCGCCGCAGTTCGGAACTAAGTTCTACCAGGGAAAACCTGGCGCTGTATTCGGTGAGAAATGTATAGAGCCCGGCCTTACTGTAAAAATAGTGAAACAACAGGCCCTTACTGATCGCTGCCTCTTGCACGATCTCATCCGTGCTTGCATGCCGGTACCCGTTTTGCGCAAAGATTTTGAGCGCGCCGTTGATCATTTTATCCTGCTTGGCTTTTTTCAGATCCCAGAACTTGTCATTCAATGCTACTTCCTCCCTTGTACAGGCACCGCATCCAATGCATTTATGATACCATCGCTTGGAAACGCAGACAAGAAACGGGATGAATTTATCCGGCGCCGTCTCAAAATATATCTTTAATTTTAAGGTCAAATAGAGTAGTATTGAATTCAAATGAGGCGTACGCCCAAATGATCACATTGAGGAGGTTATTATGTTCAGATTAGGAAAGCTTCTTTTCGGATTGGCAGTGGCAGGTGTAACGGCAGCGACCGTTTATAATTATCTGGATGAGAGCGGCAAGGAAGCCGAGGATGAGTTTGAAGAGGATCTTGATGACATCGACGAGGACGCGGAAGAGGAAGAGGATCCCACCGAAAAGTTCAAGACTGTTGCAACAAGAACCTATACAACGATCAAGGCCAGCTCCGCTGACGCAATGGCGAAGGTAAGAGAAGCGATTGGTCCTAAGGGTGAAGAAGTGCTGGATGTGGTCAACGAGACTGCCGGCAAGGTCAAGAACGTTGTCGCCGACTCCGCAGCCCGCGTCAAGGATATTTTGGCAGAGGAAGAGAGCGAGCTCGACGAGGAAGTGGTTGAGGAAGCTGTCGCCAACGCGGTTGCAAAGGAAATGGATGAGGAAGAGGCGAGCCGCAAGGTCTATGTAGACTGGGAGAGCGAAGCGACTGAGGAGATCCACGAAGACGACGACGCCAAGGAAGCAGTCTACGAGGGCGAAGAGAACGGAGAGGCCATCCACGAGGACGACCACGACAAGGAAGCCATCTACGAAGAAGAGCATCCTGCGGACGCAGAATGATCGGCCCGCATGCGGTCATACCAGATGAAATTATCTCAACAATTTTCTTGACTATTTTTATGTTCTTATATAAAATCAGCTTTAGATTTTGAAGGAAGGACATCTATGCGTCAGAAATTCATTCTTAAAGACAAGTTGATACGTTAAATAGACACGTCAGGGATAGTGTTCCCTGACGTGTTTTTTAAAGAACAGGAGGAATGTAAATGAGTAAACAAGATTACAAAGTTGGCGAGCGCGCGATTTACGATGCGCGTGAGCTGGGAACCCCCAAGATGCTGGTTCTTGGACTGCAGCACATGTTTGCGATGTTCGGCGCGACCGTAGTCGTTCCGCTGATCACCGGACTTGATGTCTCCACAACACTGCTTTTTGCAGGTCTTGGAACCCTTCTCTTTCATCTGATCTCCAAGAGAAAGGTGCCCGCATTTCTGGGTTCATCCTTCGCATTTCTTGGCGGTTATGCAGCGATCGCGCCTCTGAACGCAGACGGCACGCCCAGTGAGCTTCTTCCCTATGCATGTTTTGGCGTTGCATGCGCAGGCCTTCTTTACCTGGTCCTCGCAGCACTCTTTAAAGCATACGGAACAAGCAAGGTTATGAAGTATTTCCCTCCTGTTGTCACAGGACCGATCATCATTGCAATCGGACTGAACCTGGCTCCCTCCGCGCTGAACAATGTGGAGAGCTGCTGGTGGGTTGCACTGATCGCGATCATCATCGTCGTGATCTGCAACATCTGGGGCAAGGGCATGATCAAGATCGTCCCCATTCTGCTTGGCGTCATCGGCTCTTACATCTGCGCCGCGATCGCCGGCAAGATCGACTTTACGCCTGTTGCGGAAGCAGCTTGGATCGGCTTCCCCATTCACTTTGAGAAAACGGTGTTCTCCATTTTCGCAGGCGGAAACCTCAATACCGGCCTTCTGATCACCAGCGTCGTGACCATCGTTCCGATCGCGCTGGCAACCATGATGGAGCACATCGGCGATATCTCCGCGATCAGCTCCACATGCGGCATCAACTACATTAAGGATCCCGGCCTTCACCGCACACTGACCGGCGACGGTCTTGCAACCGCACTGGCTTCCCTGTTCGGTGCGCCTGCCAATACAACCTACGGTGAGAATACCGGCGTCCTCACACTGACCAAGGTATATGATCCCCGCGTCATCCGCATTGCAGCAGCGTTTGCCGTTCTGCTTTCCTTCTGCCCCAAGTTCGCGGCTGTCATCGAGGTAATGCCTTCCGCAACCATCGGTGGTATCTCCCTTGTCCTTTACGGCATGATTTCCGCTGTCGGTGTCAGAAACCTTGTTGAGACCAACACCGATTTCTCCAAGAGCAGAAACGTCCTGGTCGCAGCGCTGATCATGGTTCTTTCCATCGGCATCAGCTACTCCAACGCTGGCGCGATCAACATTCCCGTCGGCGGCATGACCCTGAGCCTGTCCGGTCTTGCAACCGGCTCCCTCGTCGGTATCATCCTCAACGCGATCCTTCCCGGCAAGGACTATACATTCGAAGATGAAAAGCCCAACCGCACCGGCGTCAACTTCGAGATCATCTCCGGCGAGACCATTCTCGAGACCCGCGAGAAGAGCAAAAAGAAATAATTAAAAGCGTTTTTAATATGCTCGCAAAGCACAGCCTGCACACAGGCTGTGCTTTTGTTTGTACAGGCTGAGGTGTAAAATGAGGACATGTGAAGGTTGATTGTCGTCTGATTGCAGTTTGATCGCAATTTGACTCTCATTCACACATCAAGATCACGCAAGAAATGGAGAGCATTATGAGCTACAGATTTTGCTTCGGCGCTTCCGGTTCCGGAAAGAGCCGCATGCTTCACAATTGGATCCTCGAACAGGCGGAACAGGCTGTGCAGGAGGGCGATCACGCCAGGGATAACTATTGTCTCATCGTCCCTGATCAGTACTCCATGCAGACCCAGAAGGAGATCGTCACTGAATCTCCCCGACGCGGGATCCTCAATATTGACGTACTGAGTTTTGGCAGGCTCACCCATAAGATCTTTGAAGAGATCGGCGTGCCCAAGCGGGCGGTTCTTGATGACACGGGCAAGACGCTGCTTCTAAGGAGAGTGGCCGGACAGCGCGCCGCAGACCTTACAATTCTTGGAAGGAGTATCCATTATCCCGGCATGATCGCGGAAGTGAAATCGGTCCTTTCAGAATTCATGCAGTACGGGATCGGCGGCCAGGAACTAGAATGGATGCAGAACTACGCCTCGGACAGAGGACAGGGCGCCCTCATGGCAAGACTCCATGATCTTGCGATTCTTTATGACGCCTTTCTGGAAGGCAAGAAGGACCGCTTTATCACATCGGAGGAAAAGCTCGACCTCCTCGCGGAAGCGATTCCGTCCTCGGAATGGGTCAGGCGCAGTACGTTTGTACTGGACGGTTTTACCGGCTTTACGCCGGTGCAGTATCGTGTACTCTCGGCGCTGATCCGCTGCAGCCGCGACGTGGTGATCTCTATGACGCTTGGCACGGACGATGGTCCACCGATCAGTAAGGTGTGTGCGAGTAAGAGCCCCGGCAGAGAAGATTCCCTTTTCTATCTGACAAGGAAAACGGTATGCGATCTGGAAAAGCTGGCTGACAGGGAGGGGCTCACAAGAGGAACCGATCTTTTTGTGGGAGATCCAGGCAATGCGCCTGCCCGTTTCAGAAATAACCCGGTACTGGCGCATCTTGAGCGCAGCATATTCCGCTATCCATCCGCTGCTTATACGGCGCCTGTTGAAGACAAGCTGCGCCTCTACGAGACCGATACCCCGGAAGAGGAAGTGCGGCAGATCTGTATCGAGATCAGGAAACTGGTGCTGACCAAAGGGTATCAATATAGAGATATTTCTGTCGTCTGCGGCGATCTGGACAATTACGGCCAGCTGTTCGAGAAGCAGGCCGCCCGCTATGATATTCCCGTCTATGTGGACAGGACAAGCTCCGCAGGTCTTAGTCCCCTGACCGAATCGATCCGCAGCGTATTACAGATCCGGCCGCAGGGATATTCCTATAATGCTGTATTCAAGTACCTGCGCAGCGGCATGAGCAGTCTTACGATGGAAGAGGTCGATATACTGGAGAATTACTGTCTGGCACACGGGATCAGAGGGCGCAGAAAGTGGAGCCTTCCCTTTGACGCGCAGACAGAGCCCTTACGACTTCAGTTCCTTAAGGAAATAGAGCCTGTTGCAGGTCCGATCGATCAGGAGCGGGCTGCCGCCGGTACCGCTTCAGAGAGAACGGAAGCCTTATATCGCTTCATAGCCGGTCTCTCTATGGAAGAGAAGATGCAGCAGTGGGCGTCTGCTTTCCAACAGGCGGGTGACGACGTTCGCAGTAAACAGTTCAGCCAGCTCTACCGATATGTGATCGATCTCCTTGAGCAGATTCACGATCTTCTGGGCGATGAGAAGATCTCTTCGCAGGACTACCTGGAGCTTATTGAGGCAGGTTTTGCGGAAATCCGTCTTGGCACTTTGCCGCAGCAGGTGGACCGCGTTCTGGTGGGAGACATTGAGCGGACGAGAGTTTCACAGTGCCGCGTTCTGTTCTTTACAGGCGTCAATGACGGGAACATCCCCAGAGGTACATCCCGCGGCGGCCTTCTGTCCGATCTTGACAGAGAGTTTCTGAAATCCTCAGGTACCGAGCTTGCTCCGACGCCGCGCCAGCAGATGTATCTGCAGCGGCTGTACCTGTACATGAATATGACCAAGCCCACCGACGCTCTATATCTGTCTTTTGCCAGGACCAAGCCGGAGGGCAGTACGCTTCATCCCTCCTACCTGATCCAGATGATCCGCAAGCTGTTCCCCGGGGCCGCAGTGGAGCATCCACAGCTTCGTTCCGCGGCGGAGCAGCTCACCGGCGCCAAGGACGGCATTGTCTGGCTTTCCGGCGCGCTGCGGGAATACGCCCAAGGCAAGTGGGAACCCGGCAGCGCTGCATCGGACACGGTTATGACCACATACGGTTTCATGATGCGGGATGGAAGCGCCGAGACCGGCGCTGCACTGGAGAAGCTCAAGGACGCCGCCTTTACCCACTATGATCCCGTCTGGATCAGTAAGGATATAGCGTCTTCTCTGTACGGCTCCACAGTTTATGGCGGGATCAGCCGTATGGAGACGGCCGCCAAGTGTCCTCTCATGCAGTTTTTGCAGTACGGACTCAGACTTAAAAAGCGCGACGAATACGTAATCGAACCTGTGGACACGGGCAGTATCCTTCATCAAAGTCTGGAGCGCTTCAGCAGAAAGCTGCAGAAGAAGGGGCTTTCCTGGCGCACCTTCACCCCTGAAGAGGGGCGGGAGATTGCAAGAGAATCGCTCCGCGATACCGCAGCCTCCTACAACGACCTGCTCATGTACTCTACCAAGAGAAGTGAGGCGCAGCTGGCTCGGATGGAACAGATCCTGATCCGGACCGCAGATACCTTACAGTACCAGCTTCAGAAGGGCTGGTTTGAACCCGAGGGATTCGAGTATTCCTTTGGTCCGGGCGGCGAGGCGGATCCGATCACATTCCCTCTTACAGACGGCAGATGGCTGAAGCTTGTCGGGCAGATCGATCGCCTTGACCTGTGCCGTCAGGATGACGCGATCTTTGTCAAGGTATTGGATTACAAATCCGGCAGCAACGATCTCAAAGAGGACCTCATGAAGCGCGGACTGCAGCTGCAGCTCCTCATGTATATGAACGCAGTTATCAAGAATCTCTCTGATTCCAATCCTGATAAAGAGATCCTTCCGGCCGCTATGCTGTACTACAAGATCACGGACGCCGTTCTGGATGGCGGAAGCGCAGCCGGTGAAACCGGCGCCTCCGACGAGCCCTCCGATCAGACGCTGGCTGAGATCAGAGCCGCTCTGCGGCCGACCGGCTTGGTCAACGACGATCCGTCTGCCTATAAGCTTCTTGATACTGGAATTGCAGGTAAGAGCGATGTGATCCCGTTATCAATCAAAAAAGACGGAAGTATCAGTGGGAAGAGCCCCCACGTATTCTCCACAGAAGGCTTTAAGGCGCTTTCGAGAGAAGTCACGGACGTCGTATGCAAGCTGGCAGAGGGGATTCTGGACGGCAACGCGGCGGCCGAGCCCGCCGTCTGGGACAAGGACAAAGAGGCTTGTACCTACTGTCCTTATAAAGAGGTCTGCGGATTTGATCTGTCTATCGACGGATACCGGTATCGGGATCACTGACAGCATCCTGGCTTTCACACCTGTTTCATTTGGCTAGTGCAACGATAGAGGCAATTACAAATATGGCAATTACATTTACAAGCCAGCAGACAAGAGTCCTGCAGGCAAGAAATCACAATATACTGGTTTCCGCGGCGGCCGGCAGCGGCAAGACGGCCGTTCTTGTCGAGAGGATCGTCCGTATGATCAGCGAGGGGGATTCTCCCCTTGATATCGACAGGCTTTTGGTCGTCACCTTTACCAAAGCCGCGGCGGCACAGATGCGGGAGCGGATCGGCGCCGCCATCGCAAAGAGAATTGAAGAGGACCCGGGCAACGCGCATCTGCAGAGGCAGGAGACGCTCCTTCACAATGCGCAGATCACCACTATGGACAGCTTTTTCACATTTCTCCTTCGCAATAACTTCAGCGATATCGACATGGATCCCGCCTTCAGGCAGATGGACCAGACGGAAGGAGACCTCATGCGCAAGGACGCGCTGGAGGACTTTCTGGAAAAATGCTACGCAGAAGGGGATCCCTCTCTGCAGATCTGTGCGGACAGCTTCTGTCATAATGCCGGTGATAAGGAACTGGAGACTATTCTTGAGTCGCTCTATAGGCAGGCGGTCAGCCATCCGGATCCCGAAGAATGGATCAAAGAGAGAGCGGCCGATTATGATGTCCTGCGCGAAGAGGAATTGTTCTCTTTCAACTGGATGCAGTTTATCATCCTTACCGCAGCAGAGCGGATCCGGGATCTTGCAAGACAATACGAACAGATTCTGTCGATCTGTGCCCGTCCAGACGGCCCCTCGCTCTATATTCCTCTCCTAAGGGAGGAGTATGCTGTTCTCAGCTCTCTGGGGGCATGCCCGGCTGCAGTCAGCGCCGGACAAGTTCCTGTTGAGGAGGTAAAAGCGCTGTGGTCCCAGATCCTTGCCATTCTCTCTATGGATTTTGCCACCATGCCGCGCTTTAACGCCAAGAAAAATCCGGAAGTCGATCCCGCTCTCAAGCAGCTTGCCTCTGATATGCGGGATAGTCTCAAGAAGAAGATCGTCAAACTCAGAGACCGCTATCAGGACGCGGATCCTTCCTCCATCCTCGCCTCGATGCAAAGGCTCCGCCCGGCGGCGCAGGCGCTTTCTGACCTGACCTGCCGTTTCAGACAGCATTTTCAAGCGGTCAAGAAAGAGAAGAATGTCATCGACTTCGCGGATCTGGAGCATCTGGCCCTGCAGGTTCTTACGGAAAAGGACGCCGACGGAAATTATCAGCCGCGCAGGGCTGCCATGGCATATCGGCAGTATTTTGACGAGATCCTCATCGATGAATACCAGGACAGCAACGAGGTGCAGGAGCTGCTGCTGCGGATCATTTCAACAGAAGATGAAAAGGTTTACAACCGCTTCATGGTCGGCGATGTAAAGCAGTCGATCTACAAATTCCGTCTGGCAAGACCCGAGATCTTCATGGCGAAGCTCGGCGCATATCGCCCTATGGATGAAGAGCAGGAGCGAATCGATCTCGATTGTAATTTCCGCAGCCGCAGCGAAGTGTTGGACAGCGTCAACGACGTCTTCTTCAGGCTCATGCGGAGCGAGATCGGCGGCGTCGAATACGGAGATGACGTCTCGTTGAAAGTCGGCGCTTCCTACCCGGCAGCGGACGATCCTGATACTTACAAGACAGAACTGATCCTTGTGGGCGGGCCCGAGGATCCCACAAGGAATATCCCGCCTGAGATCGAACAGCTCAGTGCGCGGCAGCGCGAAGCGCTTGCTGTGGCGGGCAGGATCCGTGAACTTGTCGGCACTCTTCCTGTCATGGGGGAGGATGGGCAGCCTCGTCCCTGCCGTTTTGGGGATATTGTCATTCTTCTTCGGAGCGGCGCAGGCTGGAACGAGGATTTCAGGGACGTCTTTGAGAAGCAGGGAATTCCCTACTATATCGAGTCCCGCACCGGTTATTTTTCCGCCAGTGAAATACAGGCCGCCCTGCAGATGATCCGTGTTCTCGATAATCCGAGGCAGGATATTCCCTTATATGGCGTATTGCACAGCTACTGGGGTGGCTTTAGCGAAGAAGAAATTGCAAGGATCCGGCTGGCCTCGGACCGTGAAGCCGACTTATACAGCTGCATAACGCACATGGCGGAGCTCGCCGGGGAGGACGACAGCACTGCGCTTTCGGCTAAATGCGCCTCGTTCCTTGAATTCCTTGCCCGCTGGCGCGCAAGGACCACCTATCTCGGCATCCGGGACCTTCTCACCGCCCTGTTCACAGAAACCGGCTATGAGGAGTGGTGCAGAGCAATGCCGGGCGGAGAGCAGCGGGCCGCGAACCTGCAGCTGCTGCTGGCGCAGGCCGCGTCCTTTGACAACATGGCGCTGAGCGGACTCTTTGATTTTGTCCGCTATATCGATCAGGTCCACCACAGGGAAGTGGACTACGGCGAGGCCAATATCCTGGATGAAAACGCCGACGTCGTGCGGATCATGAGCATTCACAAGAGTAAAGGCCTGGAATTTCCTGTCTGCTTTATCGCAGGCACAGCCAAAAACCACAGCTACCGTTACCACGATACCAAGGGGAGCCTCATCTGCGACAACGACTGGGGTATGGGCATCGATTACTGGGATCCCGTCTCCAGGACCAAATACCGCACACTCCGCAAAGAGGCGATCGCCGACAAGATCCGCAGGGAAAGTCTCGGCGAGGAGCTCCGCGTTCTGTACGTCGCCATGACGAGGGCCAAAGAAAAGCTGATCCTCACCGGTTACCTGGAGGATATTCCCCATAAATGCGAGGATTGGGAGAAGAATATTCCGTCCGCTATGGATGATAAGGAGAAATTGCCCTCGGCGCTCCTTGCGGATTCCGAGAGCTTCCTGCAGCTGATCTGGTATGCAGTTCACGCAGGACAGGGATCCGGGCATTTCCAGATCCGGATCTGCAACACGGCCGACCTTATATGGAATGAGATCCGCCAGCAGTCCGACATGGCCGTCCGCAAGCAGCAGCTTGAACAGGCAGGAGAATATGGCGGCATTCCTCTTCCGGATCCCGCTCTTTTAGACAAGCTGCAGCAGAATTTCTCACGAAGATACGCCCATGAGAACCTGCAGGGACTCTATACCAAGACCTCCGTCTCAGAGCTCAAGCTCGCCTCTCTCGAGGAAGAGGGAGAGAACGCCTATGAGATCTTCCCGGAGAACAATCCGGCGCCTGTGATCCCTTTCTTTGCAAGGACCAAAGGTGCGGCAGAGTCCGATGAAAAAGCAGTCCCCGGGGACAAGGAGGAAGAATCCTCCGGAAAGGTCGCAAGCCACGGTCATGATCAGCAAACCAGTGCCTTTAGCGGCACGGAATACGGAACGGCCGTCCACAGGCTCCTGGAACTGTTTGATTACACAAGGTTCCCGAATCCTGCGCTGGTTGAGCGCTCCGTCCTTTATGCGTGGAGACGCGAATTGGCAGACAGCGGCCGGATCCCCGCTTCCTATGCAGAGGATCTGCCGGCCGGCGGCATCATCGCATTTCTTCACAGTGATCTCGCAAAAAGGATGGCCGATGCGGAAGCGCGCGGCGAACTGTTTCGTGAGCAGCCCTTTGTCCTCGGCGTCGAGGCGAGCCTCCTTCGTCCGGAATTTCCGTCGGAAGAGACTGTGCTCGTACAGGGCATTATCGATGCGTATTTCATTGAAAACGGCGAACTCGTCCTTGTGGACTATAAGACGGACCGGGTGTCGGATCCGCAGGCGCTCAAGGACCGTTATCAGATCCAGCTCGATCTGTATGAGCGGGCGCTTACTCAGATCACCGGCATGAACGTACGCGAAAAGCTGATTTATGCAATTGCTTTAAAAAGGGTTATCACACTATAACTTTTGGACAAAAATACCACAATGTTGTTGTACTTGTTAAGAAAAAGTCATTCTTTTTGTGGAAACTGAATAGATAGAATGATATAATATCTGTGATTGGATAGATGATTACTGTTTATCTAAAAACTGCTACATTGTAGCGTATTTAAAAAGGAGGTCGCAATGAGTTTTTTTAATGACGAAATTCATCAGGATATGGTGAATATGTACCGTGACTTTGCAGTAGGTGTCTGCGGACCGATCGCTGCTGAGATCGACGAGGAAGAGAAATTCCCCGTAGAGACATTCAAGCAGGCTGCTGAGATGGGACTTCTCGGAATCCCCTTCCCGGAGGAGTACGGCGGAGCAGGCATGGATGAGCTGTCCTATGCACAGTGCATCGAGGAAGTTTCCAAGGTTTGTGCTTCCACAGCTGTTGGTATCTCTGCACACACATCCCTCTGCGCATGGCCGATCTACAAGTTCGGTACAGAAGAGCAGAAGCAGAAATATCTTCCCCAGCTGCTTTCCGGCGAGAAGCTCGGCGCTTTCGGTCTGACCGAGCCCAACGCAGGTACCGACGCAGCAGGTCAGAAGACTGTATTTGAGGACAAGGGCGACTACTATCTGGTAAACGGCTCCAAGATCTTCATCACAAACGCAGGTGTAGCTGATATTTTCGTAGTATTCGGTATGACAGACAAGTCTCTTGGAAACAAGGGTATCACCGCTCTGATCATGGAAAAGGATATGGAAGGCTTCAGCGTTGGTTCCCACGAGAAGAAGATGGGTATCCGCGGATCCAGCACATGCGAGCTCGTATTCGAGAACGTGAAGGTTCCGAAGGAGAACCTCCTCGGCGAAGTCAACAAGGGCTTCAAGATTGCTATGATGACTCTGGACGGCGGCAGAATCGGTATCGCTGCACAGGCTCTGGGTATTGCGGAAGGCGCAATCGACGTAACCGTTGAGTATGTCAAGCAGAGAGTACAGTTTGGCCGTCCGATCGCTAAGTTCCAGAACACACAGTTCGAGCTGGCGAAGATGAAAGCCAATACCGAAGCTGCTAAGATGCTTGTTTATCGCGCAGCAGCAGCTGTTGATGAAGGCAAGCCTTATACACAGTACGCAGCAGAGGCTAAGCTTGTTGCAGCAGCAAACGCTTCTGACGTAACCCGCAGATGCCTGCAGCTGTTCGGCGGCTACGGCTACACTCGTGAGTATCCCATCGAGCGCATGATGAGAGATGCTAAGATCACCGAGATCTATGAAGGAACCAGCGAGGTTCAGATGATGGTTATCGGCGGCGCTATGCTTCGCTAATCAGATTTCCGGATGAGGATTTCACATCGTAAGTGAGACAGTTTGAAAACAGCCCGGCGTTTTTCGCCGGGCTGTTTTTTCCGTATTCCCAGGGATTCCAAAGAATGCCAAGGCGTTCTTACATAAATAGTTTTGGCATAACAAGAAAGGCGGCATGATCCAATGCGGCGGGAACGACTCGAGATCGGCTGGTATGCCGTTCGCCCATTTTTCGTCTATATCGTTTTGTTTATCACAGTCCGCTCGATCCTGTTACGGCTTCTCGAGTCGGTCCTAATTGCTATGTCCGCGGATATGACCGTCTATTATTCGTTCTGGCATGACGCCGCAGACCTCTTGATCCTGGGAATTGCCTCCGCCGGCGCCGTGATCCCGCTCCTCAAAGACGGACAGCGGGAGATCATGATCACCCGGGCAAGGAGCGTCGGCGCATGGATCAGGCACCGAAAGGACCGCCGCCTGTTAATGGGACTTCTCCCTGCCGGTACGATCAGCCTGTCCGCCTTTTTCAATCTGCTTCTGGCCGGACAAGGCGCAGCAGGCACAGTCTCACCGGATCCATACATTCTCCCTTTTGCGGCTGCTGTCTATGGTTTTCTCACACCGTTTGTGGAGGAGCTTGTCTACAGAGGGATTGTTTGGCACCGATTAAGAAGAGGTTTCTCCCCTCTGGAGGCGGCGTTCTGGTCCTCCCTTGTATTTGGCGCCGCACACGCCAATCTCCGGCAGGGCCTCTACGCCTTTGTGATGGGAATGGTCTTCGCAATGAGTTTTGAGCTGACAAGGCGCTTTGAAGTGCCGTATCTTCTCCACTGCAGCTGCAATCTGGCTGTCCTGGCTGCCTCAGCCGCCGGGTGGGGAGAGGTGCTGGCGCACCCCATGTGGATTCTTTTCTTTGGCGTCCTTGCTGCTGCTGTGTTCGGATACTGGGGCAAAAGACTGCAGGAAACGAATTACAGATTATAATGACCGATTAAATTGCACACTGAATTACAAACAATAACTTGCACAGCGCACACTCCCGTGCTATAATCATAACGCTGTTCTGATATATGAGCAGTTTCAGTAATTATAATCATACAGAGCACCGTTACTCCTGTGGCCATGGGCCCGGGTGCTCAGGTAAGGAGGAAATCAATGAAGTCATCTATTCAGCCCAAGTATTATCAGGCAACCGTTACCTGCAACTGCGGCAACACTTTCGTAACCGGTTCTACAAAGCCTGAGATTCACGTCGAAGTCTGCTCCAAGTGCCATTCTTTCTACACCGGCACACAGAAGACTGCCGCTGCTAAGGGTCGTATCGATAAGTTCAACAAGAAGTACGGCTACAGCAAGTAATAGAATCGCAGTGATGAATGAAGACAAGGCGGAGTGCATTCTCTGCCTTGTTTTTTACTATTAGGAGGCATATTTTGGCAAATAATAAGGTTTGCGCGCAGCACTACAGCGGGATTGGCGGACAGGCCGTTCTCGAAGGCGTCATGATGAAAAACGGCGATCGCTACGCAGTCGCTGTCCGCAAGGAGGACGGCAGTATCGTTCTTCGGAATGAGACCTATACCGGACTGTTGTCCGGCACGCCCGTAAGGAAGATTCCGATCGTGCGGGGCTTCTTCGTACTGATCGACTCCCTCGTTTTGGGACTTCGTGTAACCGATTACTCCGCGTCCATGTACGATCCAGACGAAACGGTGGATCCTGCATCCCCCAGGGAGAAGTTCCTGACGGGCCTGATCCTGGCTGTTTCTATGGTCATCGCGGTCGCGCTTTTCATTCTTCTTCCCTACGGCGCCGCTTCGTTTCTGAGTTCTTTGATCGGACACACGGGGCTTCTTGTCGTATTTGAGGGAATTCTTCGCGTCACGATCTTTCTACTCTATATATGGGCGATCACGGCCATGGAAGATATCAAACGCCTCTATCAATATCACGGCGCTGAGCACAAGTGCATCAACTGTCTGGAAAGCGGGCTGCCTCTCACGGTTGAAAATGCCAGAAAGAGTACCCGGCTTCACAAGCGGTGCGGAAGCAGTTTCACGATGTTTGTCATGCTTGTCAGTATCGTATTGTTCTTCTTTATCCGCACGGACAGCCACATCATGCGGATCGCGCTCCGAATCCTTTTGATTCCGGTCATTTCGGGCGTCTCCTATGAGATCATCCGACTTGCCGGCACGAGCAGCAATCCCTTGATCCAGCTGATCTCCAAGCCCGGCCTTTGGATGCAGCTGATGACGACCAAGGAGCCCGACGACGATATGATCGAGGTCGGCATTGCCTCCGTTGAGGCCGTATTTGACTGGAGAGAGTATCTGACACAGGAATTTGGCGTCCATTTCGATCAAGAGGGTGATCCTGCAATCGGTCAAAATATAGACCAAGCGGTCGATCCCATCCCCGGCATGCCTGATTGGAGGAAACGGCGTGTTTTGGAATGAATCTGCGAGAGATACAGTTTATAGAGACCTCTATGAGGAAGGCGCCAGAATCCTGTCCGGCGTCATAGAGGAGGAGAGGGAGGCGCGGCTGGATGCCCGGCTTCTGCTCGAGCATGTGTGCGGCACCAACCTGCAGACTTTGCTGCTGGACGCGGAGCGTATTGTGCCCTGCGAAGAGGTAGCGCGCTATAGAGAGCTTCTGGTTCGCCGGAGTAAGCGAGAACCCCTGGCCTATATCGTGGGCCGCAGTGATTTTATGGGGCTTACCTTTGCAGTGGACCACCGGGTACTGATTCCGGAGCAGGATACGGAGAACCTGATCGAGGAGATCATGAAGGAAACCTGCGACGGAGACCGGATCCTGGACCTGTGCACAGGCAGCGGCTGCATACTTCTGAGCCTCCTTCATTATTCCAACGGATCGACCGGCGTTGGCACAGACCTCTCCCGGGATGCGCTGGACGTTGCCCAAAAGAACGCAGAGCGGCTCTCATTACAAGACCGCTGCGAATGGCGCGAGGGCGACCTCTTTGAAGCCGTACGCGAGGGAGAGAAATTCGATCTGATTGTCTCCAATCCCCCCTATATCCGCTCCGCTGTCATAGGAGGGCTTGCACCCGAAGTGCAGGCGCACGAGCCCATGATGGCGCTGGACGGCGGCGAAGACGGTCTTATGTTCTATAAGAGGATCATTCCCGAAGCCTGTCAGTATCTGGTGACCGGCGGCATGCTCTATCTGGAGATCGGCTACGACCAGGCGCAGGAAGTGACGGCGCTCATGGAAGAGGCCGGCTATTATGAAGTCAGAACCATCCGCGATTACGGCGGAAACGACCGCATTGTATGCGGCATTAAGAGTATTCATCAGAAGTAAACGGTGACAAGTATGTTTGATCAATTAGACAGCGTAATGCTGCATTACGAAGATATACAGAGAGAACTGGCAAGCCCGGATATCGCCTCCAACCAGAAGCGATTTCGCAGCCTCATGAAGGAGCAGAGCGATCTGGCGCCGCTTGTGGCGGCTTATGGGGAATACCGGGATTGCCGGCAGGCAGCCGAGGATTCCCTGCAGATGCTGGAAGAAGAGAGCGACGAGGAGATGCGGGAGCTGGCCAAGGAGGAACTCGCCGAGTCCAGAAAACGGATCGGGGAGCTGGAAGAGCAGATCAAAATATTGCTGCTTCCCAAGGACCCCAACGACGACAAGAACGTCATTGTGGAAATCCGCGCCGGCGCGGGCGGCGATGAAGCCGCTCTGTTTGCCGCGGAGATCTATAGAATGTACGTCCACTACGCGGAAGGACGCGGCTGGAAATCGGAGATCCTGGATTTTGAAGAAATCGGGATCGGCGGCATGAAGTCCGTCAGTTTCATGATCCGCGGCCAGGGCGCCTATTCCCGCATGAAATATGAGAGCGGCGTCCACAGAGTGCAGCGTGTGCCCGCGACCGAATCCGGCGGACGAATCCACACCTCTACGATCACCGTCGCGGTGATCCCTGAGGTCGACGACGATATTGTCATCGATATCCCTGAAAAGGACGTCCGCATCGACGTCATGCGCGCATCCGGCAACGGCGGCCAGTGCGTCAATACAACGGATTCAGCCGTTCGCCTGACCCATTATCCGACCGGCATCGTCATCTACAGCCAGACTGAAAAGTCTCAGCTGCAGAACAAAGCCAAGGCCTGGGCCCTTCTGCGCTCCAAACTCTATGATCTGGAGATGCAGAAGCGCCACGACGAAGAAGCCGACCTTAGAAGGAGCCAGATCGGCACTGGTGACCGCTCTGAGAAGATCCGCACCTATAACTTCCCGCAGGGACGAGTGACGGACCACCGGATCAAGCTCACGCTCTATAAAATTGACGCGATTATGAACGGAGATCTGGATGAGATCCTGGACAGTCTGACGGCGGCCGATCAGGCGGCCAAGCTTCTTAAAATGAACGGAGAATACTGAGTTTGGACCACGCCGGCACATTCTTTATCTCATTCTTTCGCTCATTCTATTGGAAGCACAGGTGCGAACTTGTTATAATACAAATGTTTGATAATTACGTTCTTCGACTGTTATTGGTCAATACTTACAAAGGGGATAATAAATCATGGCAGTGCATCTATTTGGCGCGATCGACGTGGGAAGCTATGTCTATGAAATGAAGATTTTTGAGCTTTCCAGAAAGAGCGGGATCAGGCAGATCGACAATATCCGTCATATGATGGATATCGGTACGGATACCTATCATACCGGTAAAGTCTCAAGGGTCCACCTGGCTGAGCTCAAGCGGATTCTTTCCGAATCCCAGAAGATCATGAAGAATTACGGCGTCGAGGCTTACACCGCCTACGGCACGAGCGCTTTTCGCGAAATGAAGAATTCTTCGATGATCGTGACACAGCTGGAGCAGGAGACCGGTATTCACATCGATATTCTTGAGAATACAGAGCAGCGCTTCATGGACTACAAGTCGCTCGCTTCCAAAGGATCGGTGTTTTCCAAGATCATGGAGCAGTCTACGGCGATCGTCGATATCGGCGGCGGCAGCGTCCAGATCTCTTTGTTTGAAAAGGACAAACTCAGCGCGTCCCAGAACCTGCGCCTTGGCGTTTTGCGTATTCGCGAGCAGCTCGAGAGAGTTGGCGCAAGGTCCGTACAAAATGAGTCCCTCATCGAAGAGATCGTCAACACGCAGCTGTCCGTGTTCAAGAAGCTCTATCTCAAGGACCGCGATATCAAACAGATCGTCGTCATCGACGACTATCTCGCGGACGCGGCGGGCAATGCCAGCAATTTCTCCGGCACCGGCAAGGTGATTCCCGGTCCCATGGGCGAAGCTGAATTCATCGATACCGCTGCCCTGAACGGCTTTATCGACGGCCTGAAGAATCGCAGCACCATGGAGCTGTCCGACCAGCTCAAGATCTCCGATGAGAAGATCCCGCTTCTGCAGATCTCCTCGATCATTATTAAGTGCATCGCGAAGGCCCTCAAGGCGGACGTGATCTGGATCCCCGGCGTCACACTCTGTGACGGAATCGTTTACGATTACGCGACGGCCAAGAAGTTCATAAAGCCCGAACACGATTTTGAACAGGATATTCTGACCTGCGCTTTGCAGACGTCCAAGCGCTACAAGGGAAGCGAAGAGCGTGCCAAAACACTGGAGTTTTTGACACTGCAGATTTTTGACAGTATGAAGCGCATCCATGGCATGGGGGACAGAGAACGACTCCTTCTGCGCCTGTGCGCGATCCTGCACGACTGCGGCAAATATATCAGTATGCAGAACCTGTCCGACTGCTCCTACAATATCATCAAATCGACGGAGATCATCGGTCTTACGGCCAGAGAGCGGGAGATCGTTGCCAATGTCGTTCGCTACAATCACAGGGATTTCGTCTTTTATGAGGAGCGGGAGGATTTTGGCATTCTGACCCGCAGCGACTATATGATCATCACCAAACTGACCGCCATTCTTCGCCTGGCCAACGGACTCGACAGATCCCACAAGAAGAAGTTTACGGACGTCCGCATCCGGCTTCGCGAGGGACAGCTGCAGATCAATGTCAGCACGAAGAAGGATATCACCCTGGAGAAGGGTCTATTCAGCAAACGCGCGGCGTTCTTTGAAGAAATATTCAGTGTGCGGCCTGAGATCAGGCAGCGTGAATTCTGATGGGGCAAGGAGGGATAAAAATGGCAGCAGCGACGATCGATTTCAGAAATCCACAATACTACATCAACAGAGAACTGAGCTGGCTCGAGTTCGACAGAAGATGTCTGAGCGAAGCGAGAAACAAGGAGAATCCGCTGTTTGAGCGGCTCAAATTCCTGAGCATCACCGCTTCCAACCTCGATGAGTTCTTCCAGGTGCGCGTTGCGTCTTTGCAGGACATGGTCAACGCGGGATACAAAAAGAAGGATATCGCCGGGATGACCGCGTCCGAGCAGCTCACGGCTGTTCTTTCGGCAACCCAGGTTTTCATGCAGCAGCAGTACTATACCCTGAACAGGCAGCTGATCCCGGCGCTGGAGGAGCAGGGTCTTGTCATGGTGCGCGATCTGGATACCTTAAGTAAGTCCGAGAGCCGATTTGTCGAGGAATACTTTAGTTCCAACGTGTTCCCGGTCCTTACGCCTATGGCGGTCGACAGCTCCAGGCCCTTCCCGCTGATCCGCAATAAGAGCCTGAATATCGGCGCGCTCCTTGTCCGCAAGGAGACCGCTGCGCCCGGCATTCTCGGCACGGGCAAAAAAGCCAAGAAAGGCGCCAAAGCCGGCAAGGACAATAAAGACAATAAGGTCAAATATGAGTTTGCGACTGTGCAGGTTCCCAGCGTCCTGCCCCGCATCCTTCTTCTTCCCCGCACGGAAGGAGAGCCCAGAAGACTGGTCCTATTAGAGGATGTGATCCGCCAGTATCTCCCCATGCTGTTTGTCAATTATGAAGTCAAGTGCTCGAGTCCTTACCGGATCATGCGCAGCGCGGACCTCGATATCGCAGAGGACGAGGCGGAAGACCTTCTCAAGGAAATCCAGAAACAACTCAAAAAGCGGCAGAGAGGCGACGCGATCCGCCTGGAAGTGGAGAAAGGCATCGATGAACAGCTCAGGGCCCTTTTGATGACGGAGCTCTCCCTCACAGACAACTTTGTCTATGAGATCGATGGCCCGCTGGATCTGACCTATCTGATGAAGGCGTACGGCATCGAGGGCTTTGACGAGCTCAGAGAGCACCGCTATGCGAAGCCGCAGCTTGTGCCGGCTTTCCCTGCCGGCTGCAATATATTTGACGAGATCCGCAAGGGGGACGTCTTCATGCATCACCCCTACGAGACGTTTGACCCGGTTGTCAAGTTTGTGGCGTCCGCTGCTGTGGATCCCGACGTTCTCGCGATCAAACAGACGCTGTACAGAGTCAGCGGCAATTCTCCGATCGTCGCAGCGCTTGCCCGTGCGGCGGAAAACGGCAAACAGGTCACTGTGCTTGTCGAGCTCAAAGCCCGTTTTGACGAGGAGAACAATATCGGCTGGGCCAAGGCGCTTGAAAAAGCAGGCTGTCACGTCATTTACGGCCTTCAGAATCTCAAGACCCACAGTAAGATCACACTGGTCGTGCGAAGAGAAGAGGACGGCATCCGCAGATATGTGCACCTTGGCACAGGCAACTACAATGACTCCACCGCAAAGCTCTACACCGATGTGGGCCTTATGACCTGCAGCGATCCTATCGGCGCGGATGCGACAGCCGTCTTTAACATGCTGTCCGGCTATTCCGAGCCCCGCTTCTGGAATAAGCTCAGCCTTGCGCCGCTATGGCTCAAGGACCGCTTCCTGTACCTGATCGGCAGAGAGCAGCGTCATGCGGAAAATGGAGAGACCGCGCACATCATCGCCAAGATGAATTCTCTGTGCGATCCGGACGTCATGGAAGCGCTCTACAAAGCGAGCGCGGCCGGCGTGAAGATCGAACTGATCGTCCGCGGCATCTGCTGCCTGCGCCCAGGCATTCCCGGCGTCAGCGAAAATATCACGGTCCGTTCCATCGTCGGCAATTTTCTGGAGCACAGCCGTATTTACTATTTTGAAAACGGAGGATCACCGGAATTATTTGCCGCAAGCGCAGACTGGATGCCCAGAAATCTGGATCGCCGTGTAGAGATCATGTTCCCGCTTGAGGAACCCACGATCAAGGACAAAGCACTGCACATTCTGCAGCTCGAACTGCAAGATACCGTAAAGGCGCATATCATGCGCACAGACGGAACCTACGACCGCGTAGACAGACGAGGAAAGGAACTGATCAACTCGCAGCTGCAGTTCTGTGAAGAGGCTGTCCGCCAGGCAAAAGCGCTTAAGAGCGGCAAGGATAATCGCACCTTCGTCCCCAGACAGCCGCAGGAATCGGAAGAATAAAAATCTGCCGTCCTCTGCGAAAAAGGCGCTGCAAACGGCGGTTTTGCATGCCATGCGAATGGCTTTAAAACGTGTATACGCCTTAACATTTTGCGCTGTTTATGGTATTCTTTTATATATGTGAGCACCAACATAATTCACGCATGAAAGTGCAGTTCTGCGGCATCATATAAGACAGATCCCGCAGGTAAGAGGAAGGGGCGCAATTATGGCACAGGTATCTGAAATCAAGGCATCACCTGCTAACCGTAAGACCGGCTACGAATATGAAAAAGGAGCGAAGTTCGTAGCATACGTGTCTTCTTATACAAGGGGAAAGGGTGAGAAGTACGGCATTCGGATTTATGATGTTGATATGGAGAATGGGTATCTCATAGAAAAGCAGCAGATTGAGATCTCCAATTCTTCCTATGTGACCATTTCACACAACAGAAAGTATCTGTATTCCATCACAGACTTCGGGATTGAAGCATACAGGATCATAAAGGGCGGCGATCTGGAGAAGATCAATCTCGCCTCGATCAATGGAATGAGAGGATCCTACCTCTCCACGGACTATGAAGATGAGTTTCTCTTTGTATCCGGTTATCACGATGGCAAGATCACCGTACTGCGTCTCAATGAAGACGGCTCTGTCGGCGAAATCTGCGACGAGCTCTTCTTAAAGGGACTTGGAAGTATTGCAGAGCGCAATTTCCGCCCCCATGTGCAGTGTGTCAAGATGACAAGAGACAACCATTTCCTTCTGGCTGCAGATCTGGGTATGGATCATGTCAATGTGTACACGCTCAACAGAAAGAACGGACACATCAAGCAGTGCGGCATCCTTCACTCGGAACTTGAATCGGCGCCGAGGCACCTCAAGTTCTCCAAGGACGGCCACTTCCTGTATGTCGTCCATGAGCTGAAGAATATCATTGACGTCTATTTCTACCATGAAGTGGACGGCGCACCCGATTTTGAGAAGATCCAGACCGTTCCCACGCTCAATAACTATCATGCGAAGGGATCTGCGGCGAGCGCGCTCAATTTCTCGTCCGACTTTAAGTACCTCGTCAGCTCCAATGCCGGCGACAACTCCGTAGTGATCTTCAAGATCGACCCTGACAACGGCTATTTGAGCAAGGTGCTTTGCCTGCCGATCAGCGGAGAGTATCCCAAGGATGCGGCTCTGTTCCCCGATAACCGCCATTTGGTATCGCTCAACCATGAGTCCAACACGATGACTTTCTTTAACGTGGATCTCAAGAAAGGGCTTTTAATCATGCACGGCAAGGAAATCAAGATCGACAAGCCCAACTGCATTATCTTCCATAAGCTCACTGAAGATCAGCTCTGATGTTTCGCAATGTAAGACCGGCGCTTTATTGTCACGCCGGATTCGTGAATCGCAATACACCCGATGATCGGGATGAACGAACGGCGCCTTCAAAAGGGCGCCGTTTGCACTGACATAAAAAATCGTTTGATACAGAACAAGGAAACAAGCTACATGGCAAAAATGAAATATGAAGTAATTAATAGAGAGGGGATGGCGAAGAGAGCCCATATGGAGACTGTCCATGGCTCTGTCGAGACCCCTGTTTTTATGAATGTCGCGACGGCGGGCGCTATTAAGGGCGGCCTCAGTGCCGATGACCTTCGAAGTATTGATACGCAGATCGCGCTTTGCAATACCTATCACCTGCACGTACGTCCGGGGGATGAGACCGTTTATAAGCTTGGCGGCCTGCACTCTTTCATGCGATGGGACAAACCGATCCTTACCGATTCCGGCGGTTTTCAGGTGTTCTCCCTGGCAGATCTTAGAAAGATCAAGGAAGAGGGCGTCACCTTCCATTCTCATATTGACGGCGCCAGGATCTTCATGGGCCCCGAAGAGAGCATGCGGATCCAGTCCCACCTGGCTTCCACGATCGCAATGGCCTTCGACGAGTGTGCGCCCAGCCACGCAGAGCGCGACTATGTCGAGAAATCCGTCGCTCGCACAACCCGCTGGCTCGCACGCTGCAAAGATGAAATGGCGCGTCTGAACAGCATGGAAGAGACGATCAACCGGGACCAGCTCCTGTTTGGTATTAACCAGGGCGCCGTCTATCCGGACATCCGGATCGACCACGCGCAGCAGATCTCCCAGATGGACCTGGACGGCTATGCCGTGGGCGGCCTGGCTGTCGGAGAGACCCATGCGGAGATGTACGAGATCCTGGATGCGGTCGTCCCGCATCTTCCCGCCGACAAACCGACCTATCTGATGGGCGTCGGCACTCCTCAGAATATTCTGGAAGGCGTGGACAGAGGCATCGATTTCTTTGACTGTGTCTATCCGAGCCGCAACGGAAGGCATGGAAACCTCTACACCAATAAGGGCACTGTCAGGATCAAAAACGCAAGATACGCGCTGGATCCAAGGCCCATCGAAGAGGGATGCGGATGCCCCGTCTGCAGAGCCGGCTATTCCCGCGCGTATATCCGGCATCTGGTCCGGGCGCAGGAGACGCTGGGCCTTCGCATGTGCGTCATGCATAATCTGTATTTTTACAACCATCTCATGACTCAGATCCGCGAAGCGCTGGACCAGGGGAATTATGCCGCATTTAAGAAGAAAATGCTGGATCAGCTGGAGGGTGATGGCGATTAATCCCTTATTTAGGGCAAGGAAGACTAGATTTTGTGCTCGAAGCTACTAAATATAGATTGAAAAACCCCAAAGGGTTGTTGTATGATATATCCTAACTGATTGAAAGCCGCCTTTGTGCGGGAATGGAGGTTAAGTATTATGAATGGTTTCATGTTGACCGCAGCGAACGGGACGATCTTCACACTGCTTTATGTTGTTGTCATTGTCGGTTTCTTCTATTTCTTCCTGATCAGACCGCAGAGAAAAGAGCAGAAGCAGAAGCAGGACATGCTCAATGCCCTGGCCGTTGGTGACAGCGTACTCACAACAGCAGGTTTTTACGGCGTTGTTATTGATATGACAGATGATACAGTCATCGTAGAATTCGGTAACAACAAGAACTGCCGCATCCCCATGCAGAAGGCAGCGATCGTTCAGATCGAAAAGCCCGAAGATGCAATTGAAACAGCGGACGACAAATAATAGATGATGCTACGGCTGAAGGCATGTGCAGGGCACATGCCTTCTCTTTGGTATATGCGATAAGATCAATATAATTCAAATTTCTCATGTTTATGATTAATTATATTCATCTTTGAACATATCCTGCTATGGAGGAAACGGACTTGAATAAGAACATTGCAGTGATCGCCGGCGACGGCATAGGACCGGAAATTGTAGCGCAGGCCAAGAAGGTGCTGGACCGTGTCTGTGACAAATACGGACATTCTTTTACCTACACGGACGTCCTCATGGGCGGATGCTCCATCGATGCATACGGCGTACCGCTCACGGATGAGACGATCCGGATCTGTAAGGAGAGCGACGCAGTCCTCATGGGCTCCATTGGCGGCGATGCCGCCACGTCCCCCTGGTACAAGCTTGCGCCGGAGCTTCGCCCCGAAGCCGGTCTTTTAAAGCTTCGCAAATCGCTCAATCTCTACTGCAACCTGCGTCCCGCCTACCTGTTCAAGGAGCTGGCGGATTCCTGCCCGCTCGCTGCCAAAGAGGGCGGACGGAATTTTGACCTCGTGATCTGCAGAGAGCTGACAGGCGGCCTGTATTTTGGCGACCGATACACCAAAGAGATCGATGGCGTGACGACCGCCGTCGATACAGCTGTCTATAACGAGAACGAGATCCGGCGCATTGCGGTGAAGGCGTTTGAGATTGCCATGAAGCGCGGTAAGAGAGTTTGCAGCGTCGACAAGGCCAACGTGCTGGATACCTCCAGACTGTGGAGAAAAGTTGTGGCCGAAGTCGCGGCGGACTATCCGGAAGTCTCGCTCTCCAATATGCTGGTTGACAACTGCGCGATGCAGCTGGTCAAGAATCCCGAGCAGTTCGACGTGATCGTGACCGGCAATATGTTCGGCGATATTCTCTCTGACGAAGCCAGTATGATCACAGGTTCCATCGGAATGCTCTCATCGGCCTCTCTCAGCGACGGAAGCTTTGGCCTGTACGAGCCCAGCCACGGCAGCGCGCCCGACATTGCGGGCCTTGGAATTGCCAATCCGATCGCGACGATCCTGTCCGCTGCGATGATGCTCCGCTACAGCTTCGGCCTTCTTGAAGAGGCGGACGCTGTGGAAAGCGCCGTCAAGCAGACGCTGGCAGACGGCTATCGAAGCGTGGACCTGATGCCCCGCACGGGTGCGGAAGGCCTCACCAGCCAGAACTGCGACGAGCTCGGAGACCGGATCTGCGAGAGAATCTGATCGTTTGGTGTCGCATAGCCTGATAACTACGTCAAAAAAATGATAGCTTCGTCATACGCGATCACGGAGCCATACTTGTAATCAGTTCGAAAGACCTTGAAAGAAGGGAAGGTACATAAAATGAAAAGCGATAGTGTTAAAAAGGGAATCTCCCAGGCCCCCCACAGAAGTCTCTTCAACGCGCTCGGCTATACCGAAGAGGAGAGAAGACGTCCGATGATCGGTATCGTCAGCTCCTACAATGAGATCGTGCCCGGTCACATGAACCTGGACAAGATCACAGAAGCAGTCCGCATCGGCGTCGCCATGGCCGGCGGTATGCCCGTCGTATTTCCCGCGATCGCTGTCTGCGACGGTATCGCGATGGGCCACATCGGTATGAAGTATTCCCTGGTCACAAGAGATCTGATCGCGGACTCCACGGAGTGCATGGCGAAGGCGCACGGTTTTGACGGCCTTGTCATGATCCCCAACTGCGACAAAAACGTCCCCGGCCTTCTGATGGCGGCGGCCCGCATCAATGTGCCCACGATCTTCGTTTCCGGCGGCCCCATGCTGGCCGGTCATATCGACGGCAGAAAGAGAAGCCTTTCCTCCATGTTTGAAGCAGTTGGCTCTGTTGCAGCTGGCAAGATGACGATGGAAAAGCTTGCTGAGTACGAGGAGAAGGTCTGTCCTACATGCGGCTCCTGCTCCGGTATGTACACCGCCAACTCCATGAACTGCCTGACAGAGACCATCGGTATGGGTCTTCAGGGCAACGGCACGATCCCCGCTGTATACAGCGCGAGAATCCGTCTGGCCAAGCACGCCGGCATGAAGATCATGGAGCTTGTGGAAAAGAACATCCGCCCCAGAGATATCATGACTAAGAAGGCGTTTATGAACGCCCTGACCATGGATATGGCCCTCGGCTGCTCCACCAATACAATGCTGCATCTGCCCGCCATCGCACACGAGGCAGGCGTCGAGCTGAACATGGAGCTTGCCAACCAGGTTTCCGACAGAACGCCCAACCTCTGCCACCTCGCGCCTGCGGGCCCGACCTATATGGAGGACCTCAATGAGGCGGGCGGCATCTACGCCGTTATGAACGAGCTTGCCAAGAAGGATCTTCTGGATCTCGACGTCATGACCGTCTCCGGCAAAACAATGCGTGAAAATATTGAAGGATGCTACAACACCAATCCGGAAGTCATCCGTCCCATCGAGAATCCCTACATGCCAAACGGCGGCATTGCGGTTCTCAAGGGCAACATTGCGCCCGATACCGGTATCGTCAAGAGAAGCGCGGTTCTTCCCGAGATGATGAAGCATGAAGGCCCCGCGAGAGTATTTGACTGCGAAGAGGACGCGATCGCGGCAATCACCGGCGGCAAGATCGTTCCCGGCGATATCGTTGTCATCCGCTACGAAGGCCCCAAGGGCGGCCCCGGTATGAGAGAGATGCTCAATCCCACTTCTGCGATCGCAGGCATGGGCCTTGATTCCTCCGTCGCGCTGATCACAGACGGACGCTTCTCCGGCGCTTCCCGCGGCGCGTCCATCGGACACGTCTCCCCTGAAGCAGCGGTCGGCGGACCGATCGCCCTGATCCACGAAGGCGATATCATTTCGATCGACATCAACGCCAACAAGCTCAACGTCAAGGTATCCGACGAAGAGCTGGCCCGCAGAAAAGCGGAGTGGAAGCCCCGCGCGCCCAAGGTCACGGACGGCTATCTCAAGAGATACGCGGCGCTCGTCACCAGCGGAAACCGCGGTGCGATCCTTGAACTTCCTAAAGAAATGCAGTAATCGATTTGCCTATACGTTTTAAGTCAGATTGTAACCAGGGAGGAATTTAGCATGAAAATGACAGGTGCTGAGATCGTAGTGGCCTGCCTGCTGGAGCAGGGCGTCGATACGGTTTTCGGATATCCGGGAGGAGCCATCCTCAATGTCTATGACGCATTATACAAACACAGAGACCAGATCACCCATTATCTTTCCTCGCACGAGCAGGGCGCTTCCCACATGGCGGACGGCTATGCGAGAGCAACCGGCAAAGTAGGCGTCTGCCTCGCGACCAGCGGTCCCGGCGCCACCAATCTCGTGACAGGAATCGCCACCGCGTATATGGACAGCGTTCCGCTTGTCGCCATCACGTGCAACGTAACGCTGCCGCTTCTTGGCAAGGATTCTTTCCAGGAGGTCGATATCGCGGGTATCTCCATGCCGATCACCAAGCATGGCTACATCGTCAAGGATGTCAAGGACCTCGCGACGACGATCCGCAAGGCCTTCCGGATCGCCACAACCGGCAGGCCCGGCCCGGTTCTGGTCGATATTCCCAAGGATGTGACCGGCGCAGTGACCGAGTACGTCGCCGCTTCCCCCTCTGCCAAAAGATTGAAGGGAGAGGGACGCCGTTACAGTGATTCCGACATCGACCGCGTGATCGAAATGATCGAAGCCTCCAAACGCCCCTTCCTCTATGTGGGCGGCGGCGCTGTGATCTCCGGGTCCAGCGAAGAGCTCAAGAAATTTGTGGAACTCATTGATGCACCCGTGTGCGACACACTGATGGGAAAAGGTGCTTTTGACGGGCATGATCCCCACTATACCGGCATGATCGGTATGCACGGCACCAAGACTTCCAATCTCGGCGTCAGTAAATGCGACCTTCTGATCGCGATGGGCGCGCGCTTTACGGACCGCGTGATCGGAAATCCCAATAAGTTTGCGACCGGCGCCAAGATCATCCACATTGATATCGATCCCGCAGAGATCAATAAGAATATCAAAGTGCATGAGTCCGTCATCGGAAACCTGAAGGATGTCCTGCACGATCTCAACGAAAAGCTCGTGCCGCAGCACCACGACGAGTGGATGAAGCAGATCGGCGAGATGAAGGCCAAATATCCGCTTTTCTACGACAAAGACAGGCTGACCTGTCCCATGGTCATCGAAAAGCTCGACCAGCTCACAAAGGGCGATGCGATCATCGTCACAGACGTCGGTCAGCACCAGATGTGGGCGGCCCAGTACTACACCTTCTCAAAGCCCCGGACACTCCTGACATCCGGCGGTCTTGGCACAATGGGATACGGACTTGGCGCCGCGATCGGCGCGAAAGTCGCCTTCCCCAAGCGCCAGGTCATCAACATCGGCGGCGACGGATGCTTCCGCATGAATATGAATGAACTTGCTACTGCAAGCCGTTATAACATCCCGATCGTTGAAATAGTCATTGACAACCGGGTACTTGGAATGGTAAGACAGTGGCAGACTCTGTATTACGGCGAGCGCTACAGCGCGACCGTGATCGAGGACAAGGTGGACTACTGCAAGGTAGCGGAAGGACTCGGCTGCATGGCTATCCGTGTCACGAAGCCCTCTGAAGTAGAGCCCGCTCTGAAGAAAGCGCTCTCATCCGGCGTCCCCACTTTGATCGACGTCGTGATCGAAGAAGACGACAAGGTATTTCCTATGGTTTCCCCCGGTGCTCCGATTGAGAAGGCGTTCGACGCTTCCGATCTCGAGGCTCAGAGCCATAATTAATACTACAGATCATCTTGTAATACCGTTATAACAAGGAGGAAAGAATGGCAAGAGTTTACAACTTTTCAGCTGGTCCCGCAGTGCTTCCGCTTGAGGTTCTCAAGGAAGCGCAGGAAGAGATGCTTGATTATCGCGGAAGTGGAATGTCCGTCATGGAGATGAGCCATCGCGGAAAGGTCTTCGACGGCATCATCAAAGAAGCGGAAAAAGATCTTCGCGAGATCATGAATATCCCGGACAACTATAAAGTCCTGTTCCTGCAGGGAGGCGCACACCAGCAGTTCTCCGCAGTTCCCATGAACATGACCAAGAATGGCAAGGCTGCTTACATCATCACCGGCCAGTGGTCCAAGAGAGCATTTCAGGAAGCCGGCAAATATACGGATGCCGTAGCAGTAGCTTCTTCTGCTGACAAGACATTCAGCTACATTCCCGACTGCTCCGATCTTCCCATTCCCGAGGATGCTGATTACGTCTATATCTGCGAGAACAACACGATTTACGGAACCAAGTTCTGGGAGCTTCCCAACACAAAGGGCCATGAGCTTGTATCCGATATTTCCTCCTGTTTCCTGTCTGAGCCCATCGATGTGACCAAGTATGGCGTTCTCTATGGCGGCGTGCAGAAGAATGTCGGCCCCGCCGGCGTTGTCATCGCGATCATTCGTGAAGACCTGATCACCGACGATGTTTTGCCCTATACACCTACCATGCTCAAATGGAAGACCCAGGCGGATAACGATTCCCTGTACAATACGCCTCCGGCATACGGAATCTATATCTGCGGCAAGGTCTTTAAGTGGATCAAGGCACAGGGCGGTCTGGCAGCCATGAAGGAGCGCAACGAGAAGAAGGCAGCGCTTCTGTATGATTACCTTGATAACAGCAAGCTCTTCAAGGGCACCGTTGTGAAGAAGGATCGTTCCATCATGAACGTTCCCTTCATCATCGGCGACAAGGAGCTGGAGGCACAGTTCATCAAGGAAGCGGCCGATAACGGACTGGTAAGCCTCAAGGGCCACAGATCCGTAGGCGGCATGCGCGCCAGCATCTACAACGCTATGCCTTATGAAGGCGTAGAAGCGCTTGTTGCGTTTATGAAAAAATTTGAAGAGGAGCACACAGAGAAGTAATATGACTTATAAATTTGCATGCCTGAACAGCATTTCCCCTATCGGACTTAAGAATTTCAACAATAAGTATGAGCAGGTCAGCGATCCCTCCGAAGCCAACGGACTTCTGGTCAGAAGCGCGTCCCTGCACGATATGGAGTTTTCCGATTCTCTTTATGCGATCGCAAGAGCCGGCGCAGGCGTCAACAATATTCCTCTGACCAAGTGTGCTGAAAAGGGTATCGTTGTATTCAATACACCCGGTGCCAACGCAAACGGCGTCAAAGAGCTCGTTTTTGCCGGCATGCTGCTTGCCGCGAGAGATATCGTAGGCGGCGTCGACTGGGTGCGCGATAACTGCAGCGATGAGAACATTGCCAAAGTAGCGGAAAAAGAGAAGAAGAAGTTCGCAGGCACAGAGCTGCAGGGCAAGAAGCTCGGTATCATCGGCCTTGGCGCCATCGGCGTCATCGTCGCCAATGCGGCTGTCAATCTCGGCATGGATGTGTACGGATATGATCCGTATGTCTCCGTAGACTCCGCATGGCACCTCAGCCGCAAGATCACCCACGTTCTCAATGTCGACGACATTTACAAGAACTGCGATTTCATTACGATCCATGTGCCGCTTCTGGACTCCACAAGACATATGATCGACAAGAAGGCCGTTTCCATGATGAAAAAGGGCGTCATCCTGATCAACATGGCAAGAGACCAGCTGGTCGATGAAGAAGCTGTTGTCGCTGCGATCGAAGCCGGAAAAGTGCGCAGATACGTATCCGACTTCCCCAATTCGACGGTAAGCGGCAAGAAGGGATGCATCACAACGCCGCACCTCGGCGCTTCCACAGAGGAATCCGAGATCAACTGCGCCAAGATGGCTGTCGATGAGCTGAAGGACTATCTGGAGAACGGCAACATCAAGAACAGCGTAAACTATCCCAGCTGCGATATGGGCGTCTGCACCGCAGGAGGCCGCGTCGGTATCTTCCACAAGAACCAGCCCAGCATGATCACACAGTTCACGCAGATTCTGGGCGCCTCCGACGTCAACATCGCGGGGATGGCCAATAAGTCCCGCAAGGAAGTGGCCTATACACTGATCGACTTTGACAGTCCGGCAGACAAGAAGCTGGTTGAACAGCTTGCACAGGTCAACGGCGTCTACAGAGTCAGGATCATCAAATAACAAGGAGTTTTCTCTATGGCAGAAATCAGGGCATTTGCGGCTTTTCGTCCCGCCAAAGGGCTGGAGGACAAGATCGCGGCATTGCCATACGATGTGTATAACAGAGAAGAAGCAAAGCGGGTTGTAAAATCCAACCCGCTTTCTTTTCTTGCAATCGACAGGGCTGAGACACAGTTTCCCGATGATGTGAGCACCTATGACGACCGGGTCTACCTAAAGGCCAGGGATATGCTGGCAGAAGCGATCAAAGAGGGCCGCTTTGTACAAGATCCCACGCCTTGCTATTACCTCTATGAACAGACCATGAACGGCCGCTCCCAGACCGGCATTGTCGCCTGCGCCTCGATCGATGATTATCTAAACGGTGTGATCAAGAAGCATGAGAACACCCGCGTTGCCAAGGAAATGGACAGGATCCGCCATGTGGATACCTGTAACGCGCAGACCGGTCCCATCTTTCTCTGCTACCGAAATGACGCGGTACTGGACGCGCTGATGGCACGCTGCCGTAAGGAGCGCCCTGTGTGCGACTTTCTTTCCGATGGGGACATCCGCAACCGCGTCTGGGTCATCAGCGATCCGGCAGATCTTGAGACTATCCGCGGCGCGTTTCATAAAATGGACAGGATCTATATTGCGGACGGCCATCATCGCTGCGCCTCCGCCGTCAAGGTCGGTATCAAGCGAAGAGAAGAGAATCCCGGATATACCGGCGAAGAGGATTTCAACTTCTTTCTCAGCGTCCTGTTTCCGCAGGACCAGCTGATGGTCATGGATTACAACCGTGTTGTCAAGGATCTCCATGGAAGGACGCCGCAGGAATTTTTGGACGCGCTGGCGCAGATTTTTGACATCCGTGCATGCGGGAAAGAGCCTGTGCGTCCCGCGCGAAAGGGAGAATTCGGATTATACCTGTGTGACGGCAGCTGGTATCGACTGACGCTTTTAGAAGCGCCGGACGGAAGCGATCCGGTCGCCGCGCTGGACGTCTCTATTCTGCAGGACAAAGTATTGACGCCGATCCTTGCGATCACAGACCCCAAGGAGGATCCGAGAATCGATTTTATCGGCGGCATCCGGGGCCTGTCCGAGCTGGAAAGGCGCGTGGACGACGGCAGCATGGCGGCAGCCTTTTCCATGTATCCGACTTCACTGGACGAACTCTTTGCCGTAGCAGACGCGGGAGAGCTGATGCCTCCCAAGTCCACATGGTTTGAACCCAAACTTCTGAGCGGCCTATTTATTCACAGACTCTAAGGGGATTCCATTGCGCTTCTAAATTGGAAAAACCGCTTGCAATCCCCGGACAAAGTCTATATAATACATAAGACGCTTAATAAGCCGTCTATAAATCACAGAGACGGCACATGCTGGAATAGCGCAGTCGGTAGCGCAACTGATTCGTAATCAGTAGGTCGAGGGTTCGAGTCCCTTTTCCAGCTTTTCCTGGAAGCGCGGGGGACCAAATGGTTTTCCGCGCTTTTTGTTTGCAGTAGTGACATACCGGTTGAAGCGCCTTCCCGCCATAGGCGAAGCGCAGACGAACCGGCAGATTATGAACACGGAGGTGTTTTACATGGCACAGCTTTGGGGCGGCCGCTTTACCAAACAAACCGATGAAGCCGTCAAGGCCTTTAACGATTCCATCGGATTTGACAAGCGCCTGTACAGAGAGGATATTAGGGGCAGCATCGCGCATGCGCAAATGCTCGGCGCACAGGGCATTATCAGCGCCGATGAGAGCGCCCGGATCATCGAGGGGCTCAAAGGAATCCTTGCGGACGTAGAGAACGGATCTCTCGTGATCACAAACGAGTACGAGGACATCCACAGCTTCGTGGAAGCCAATCTGATTGACAGGATCGGCGACGCCGGCAAGAAGCTTCACACCGGCCGGAGCCGCAACGACCAGGTCGCACTCGATATGAAGCTCTATACAAGGCGCAAGACCATCGAGATCCGAAAAGATCTGTCCGGACTACTTTCGACGATTCTTACGTTGATGGAGGACAACACGGACACCTATATGCCCGGTTTTACGCATCTGCAGAAAGCGCAGCCCACGTCGCTGGCCCATCACCTCGGTGCCTATTTTGAAATGTTTAAGAGGGACGCCACAAGACTGGACGACTGTCTTTTAAGAATGAATTATTGTCCCCTGGGATCCGGCGCGCTGGCCGGGACGACCTATCCACTGGACAGAGACATGACGGCCTCCCTGCTGGGATTTGCAGGTCCAACCCTCAACAGCATGGATTCCGTATCGGACAGGGATTACCTGATCGAACTGATGGCAGATCTCTCCCTGATCATGATGCACCTGAGCCGGTTCAGCGAGGAACTCATCACCTGGAATTCCAACGAATACCGGTTTGTGGAGATGGACGACGCCTTCTCCACCGGCAGCAGCATTATGCCGCAGAAGAAGAATCCGGATATCTGTGAACTTGTGCGCGGCAAGACCGGCAGAGTGTACGGCGATCTGATGTCGCTTCTTACGACAATGAAGGGCCTTCCCCTCGCCTACAACAAGGATATGCAGGAGGACAAGGAGCCTGCCTTCGATGCGATCGACACGGCGGAGGCCTGCATTTCTCTCTTCTCCGGCATGCTGTCCACGATCACATTCCGCAAGGACGTGATGCGCCTCAGCGCGGTCAAGGGCTTTACAAACGCGACGGACGCCGCCGATTATCTCGTTGTAAAGGGCGTTCCCTTCAGGGACGCGCATGGGATCATCGGAAGACTGGTCCTTCACTGCATCGATGAGAATAAGAGCATCGACGAGCTGAGTGTGGAAGAACTCAAAGAGTTCAGTCCGGCTTTTGACGAGGATCTGTACGAAGCGATCTCCTTAAAGACTTGTGTGGAGAAGCGTCTGACACTCGGCGCGCCCGGATCCGGCATGATGAAGAAGGTCATTGCGCAAGAGAAGCAGTGGCTCAGCGACTGGAACAGCCAAATCGCAGACGATGAAAACGTTTGACATAAGATAATTTGACATAGGATAAACGGAGGAAATGATCATGACTAAGAAACTAAGAGTCGGTATCCTTGGCGGAACAGGTATGGTGGGACAGAGATTTATCTCGCTCCTTGAAAACCACCCCTGGTTTGAAGTGACAACGATCGCGGCAAGTCCCCGCAGCGCAGGCAAGACCTATGAGGAATGCGTTGCCGGCCGCTGGAAGATGGACACGCCGATCCCGGAAAAGGTGAAGGGGATCATCGTCAAGAATGTCCAGGACGTCGCAAACGTCGCTGCAGAAGTGGATTTCTGCTTCAGCGCCGTTGATATGTCCAAGGACGAGATCCGCGCTATCGAGGAAGAATACGCAAAGACAGAGACGCCTGTCGTCTCCAACAACAGCGCGCACCGCTGGACGCCGGATGTCCCCATGATCATCCCGGAGATCAACCCCGAACACAGCGCCGTGATCGAATTCCAGAAGAAGAGACTGGGCACGACCCGCGGCTTCATCGCTGTAAAACCCAACTGCTCGATCCAGAGCTACACGCCCGCCTTTGCCGCATGGAAAGAGTTCGAGCCCTATCAGGCGATCGTTTCCACCTATCAGGCAATCTCCGGTGCCGGCAAGACCTTCAAGGACTGGCCCGAGATGGTTGGCAATATCATCCCCTATATCGGCGGAGAAGAGGAGAAGAGCGAGAAAGAGCCTCTTCGCATCTTCGGTCACATTGAAAACGGCGTGATCGTCCCTGCAGACAGCATTGTGATTACAAGCCAGTGCATCCGTGTTCCCGTTCTGAACGGCCATACGGCGACCGTATTTGTTAATTTCCGCAAAGATCCCACCAAGGAAGAGCTGGTACAGGCGCTCAGAGATTTCAGCGGCTTCCCGCAGAAAGAGAATCTTCCCAGCGCTCCCAAGCACTTCATCCAGTACCTGGAGGAGGACAACCGCCCTCAGGTCTCCATGGATGTGAACTTCGAGAACGGCATGGGCGTATCCATCGGCCGACTCAGAGAAGACACCCTGTTCGACTGGAAGTTTGTCGGACTGTCCCACAACACGATCCGCGGCGCCGCAGGCGGCGGCGTTCTCTGCGCGGAACTGCTCACAGCACAGGGATATATCACAAACAAGTAATTGACACAAGAGAGTGTGAATGAGCAAGAGAGTATTTATTGCAGAAAAGCCCAGTGTGGCGCGTGAATTCGCGTCCGCACTGGGGCTTGATTTTACATCGAGAGATGGGTATATGGATGCGGGAGATACGATTGTGACCTGGTGCGTTGGGCATCTGGTCACAATGTGTTATCCTGACGCCTATGACCCCAAATACAAAAAGTGGTCGCTCGCGACCATTCCCTTTATACCGGATACCTACAAGTACCAGGTGATTGACGGCGTCAAAAAGCAGTTTGGGATCGTCAAGAGGATCCTGACGGATCATGACGTGGATACCATCTACATCTGTACCGACTCCGGGCGCGAAGGCGAGTATATCTACCGTCTGGTCGCGCAGCAGGCCGGCGTGCGGGGCAAAAAACAGCTCCGTGTGTGGATCGACTCCCAGACCAAAGAGGAGATCCTGCGCGGGATCCGCGAGGCAAAGGATGACGCCGAATACGATCCGCTCGGTGCCGCCGCCTATCTGCGCGCCAAGGAGGATTACCTCATGGGTATCAATTTCTCCCGCGCGCTGACGCTCAAGTACGGAGACGGAATCAGCAAGGTGATGGGCACGCGCTACTCCGTCATCGCTGTCGGCCGTGTCATGACCTGCGTCCTAGGCATGGTCGTGCGCAGAGAGCGGGAGATCCGGGACTTTGTCAAGACTCCTTTTTACAAGGTAATCGGCAAGTTTTGCCCCCGGGAGGCGGACGGAAGCGAGTTCGTAACAGCGGAGTGGCATGCCGTCGAAGGCAGCCGCTATTGGGGCACGCCTGCCCTGTACAAGGAAAACGGCTTTAAGGAGCGAAAAGACGCGGAAGCCCTGATCGAGTATCTGAAAGCGGCCGCCGATGCAGGAGACTGCAGTGTAAACTCGATCAGCCGCCGCAAGGAAAAGAAAAATCCGCCGCTTCTCTATAACCTGGCGGAGCTGCAAAACGACTGTTCCAGGCTCTTTAAGATCAGTCCCGACCAGACGCTGCAGGCGGCGCAGGAACTCTATGAGAAAAAGCTCACCACCTACCCCCGCACGGACGCGCGCGTCCTTTCCTCCGCGGTCGCGAAGGAAATCGGCAAGAACCTCAAGGGCCTCTCAACGCTTCCCATGTACCGCCCTTACCTGCAGAATATACTCGAAAGAGGCTCCTACAAGAGCATTGGAAAGACCCGCTATACGGATGATAAAGCGATCACGGATCACTATGCGATCATCCCCACAGGGCAGGGCCTGAACGCGCTTTCTTCTCTATCGGATTCGACCGCCAAGGTCTATGAGCTGATCACACGAAGATTTCTGGCCATCTTTTATCCGCCGGCGATCTTTGATAAAATAGCACTGGAAATCCGCCTGGGCACAGAGATGTTCTCGGCGTCCTTTCGAAGCTGTGTCGATCCCGGCTATATGCAAGTGATGGAATACTCCTTTAAGAAAAAGGGGACCGATGAAAAGAAACGGGAAGACGAAGAGGAGACGGACCAGGACAAACTGCCGTCCTTTGTCAATACTTTGAAAAAGGGTGTGAAAATGACCTGCCTGGATCTTTCGATCAAGGAGGGAGAGACCAAGCCGCCCAAGCGCTATAATTCAGGAAGTATGATCCTGGCTATGGAAAACGCCGGCCAGCTGATTGAAGAAGAGGAACTCCGTGAACAGATCCGCGGCAGCGGGATTGGAACCAGCGCGACCAGAGCGGAGATCTTAAAGAAACTCTTTAGCAACAAGTATCTGGCTCTCAACAAAAAGACCCAGATCATCACCCCGACGCTCATGGGTGAGATGATCTATGACACGGTGGACTGTTCGATCCGTTCACTGTTAAACCCCAAATTGACAGCCAGCTGGGAGCTTGGACTTACGCGCGTGTCAGAAGGCACTGTCACCGAGCAGGAATATCTGGAGAAACTCAACGGATTTGTCGCGCGCAATACCAACAATGTCAAGAACAGCAATTGGGGCAGCGCGCTCCAGGCTATGTATATGCGGGACAGCCAGTTTTACAAAAAGCCCGCCGGGCAGACTTCTTATCCCCGCAGGAAATCCGCTAAGAAAGGAAAAGCCAATGTATCTGAGTGATTTTACGACCCAAAACCTTCTAGACCTGTCCGAGACGATTGCCGCCGATCTGTTTGACGGCAAGACTTACCCCTGGGAAGTGCTCGGGGACATCGAGGACTTTATCATCGCGCTTGGAAACAAGCTTCCCGCTGACCGCTTTGAAAAGCGGGGCGACAATATCTGGGTAGCGAAGAGTGCCAAGGTATTTGACAGCGCCTATATCGGCGGTCCCTGCATCATTGATGAGGACGCGGAAATACGGCAGTGTGCCTTTATCCGCGGCAGCGCGATCGTCGGCAAAGGCGCCACCGTTGGAAATTCCACGGAACTCAAGAATGTGGTCCTTTTCAACAAAGTGGAAGTCCCCCATTACAACTATGTGGGCGACAGTGTGCTCGGCTTCCATGCACATATGGGCGCCGGTTCCATTACTTCCAACGTCAAGGCGGACAAGAAAAACGTCGTGATCCACTGCGGTACCGAACATATGGAGACGGGGCGCAAAAAGGTCGGTGCGATCCTGGGCGACTGGGCGGATATTGGATGCAATAGCGTCCTCAATCCCGGCACTGTCGTCGGCAGGCACACCAATATGTATCCGCTCTCCATGGTCAGAGGCTGTGTGCCCGCCTGCCATATTTACAAAGACAAGGATCATATTGTGGCTAAGGTTATGGACTAAACGAGGGGACAGAATATGAACAGAAAAGTAAAAGAGTGCGTAGACTATATACGTTCCATCACGGATTTTACTCCCAGGGCCGCTCTGATACTTGGATCTGGTCTCGGTGCGTTCACGCAGGAGATTGATCACGTCGTATGTACGATCCCTTACAAAAATATTCCCGGATTTCCGGTTTCGACGGTATCCGGCCACAACGGCCGATTTATCATGGGCTATGTCGATGATATTCCCGTCGTCTGTATGGACGGCCGCGTGCATTACTATGAGGGCTATACGCCGCAGGAAGTCGTCCTTCCGATCCGTGTGATGAGAGCGCTCGGCGCAGAGTTTCTTTTTATCACCAATGCTGCGGGCGGCATTCACTCCGACTATGTGCCCGGAACCCTGGTGCTTGTCAGGGACCACATCTCCCTGTTTGTGCCCAATCCGCTGCTGGGTCCCAACGACCAGCGCATTGGCACACGCTTCCCGGATATGACAGACGTATATGATCCTCATCTGCGGAGCCTGATCCAGCGTGCCGCGGAGTATGAGGACATCCCGCTGGAGACGGGCGTCTACTGCCAGCTGTCCGGTCCCTCCTATGAGTCGCCTGCGGAAATCCAGGTCCTCAAGGTGATCGGCGCCGACATGGTCGGTATGAGCACTGTCATGGAGGCTATTGCGGCCAAACACGCGGGTATGAAGATCAGCTGTATCTCGCTGATCACCAACATGGCGGCAGGCATCAGCGCCACCCCCCTCAGCCACGAGGAAGTCAAGGTCGCAGGCCTGCAGGCAGAGCCTGTCTTCAAAAGGCTGCTCCGTGCTGCGATCTTAACTGTCAAAGAGTATGAATGGTGTAACTGATTAATGGAAACCTATAGCACAATGTTCGGCCTGCTCGCCCTGTTTCTGATCATCTCAGCGGTCATCGGATACCGCGACAGGCAGCGAAAGGATCGCATAGAAAGGCAGACCCTGCAAGAAGCCTTTGGCAAACCGGGCTGCAAAGAATACCCGGACGGAAGGCTTGCGCAGATACAGGCCTCTGCAGACCGCCACAGCGCGCCTTTTACGATCGATGCGATCACCTGGAATGACCTGGATCTGGATCTTCTCTACCAAAAGATGGACACGACCTGCAGCGGCGCAGGCGAGGAGTATCTGTATGGTCTTCTCCGCGCGCCGAGGATCGACGGCGGTTCTTCCTGCAGCGAAGAAGGGCTTGTCTGGTGGGCGGCCCACGATAAGGAGAGGATCGACGTACAGCGCATCCTCCAGACCCTTGGCCGAAGCAGCAAATATTCCATCTATGATTACCTGGACCTGATCGACGATCTGCCTGACAGACGGATCGCGCAGGACCTTCCGGCGCTGGCCCTGCCGGCCATCAGCTTACTGGTCATGGCCATTCGCCCGGCTGCCGGCCTTCTGTGTCTTTTGGCAAGCCTGGCCTATAACATGGTCACTTATTTCAGGGTCAAAAGAGAGATCGAACCGTATCTCTTTACCTTCCGCTATGTACTTCGGCTGTTGGAGTGCGGCCGAAAGCTTTCGGACGCGCCGTTCCTTCACTATGAAGAAGAAAAAGAGACCATGCGGGCCGCATACGCCTCCATGCGGGGATTTGCTCGCGGAAGCAGCCTTTTACTTAGAGGCGGCGCCGGCATGACGTCCGGCAGCCCCCTGGACCTTTTGCTGGACTATCTGTGCATCCTGTTTCATATCGATCTTATGAAATTCGGTTCTATGCTCCGGCAGCTGCAGGGCCGGCAGGATGACATTCACGCGCTGATCCGGGCGGTGGGCTCCATTGACGCGCAGATCAGCATTGCGTCCTTTAGAGAGAGCCTTCCGGTCTATTGTGTGCCGGATCTGACAGGCAGCCATTTCGAGGTCAGGGACCTGGTGCATCCGCTTATCCATGACCCTGTTCCCAACAGCATGGATACATCGCGTCCGGTTCTTCTGACCGGTTCCAACGCGTCCGGGAAATCCACGTTTCTCAAAGCGGCTGCGCTCGCGGCGCTTCTTGCGCAGTCGGTCCACACAGTGCCCGCTGCGGCGTACAAGAGCTGCTGCTATAGGATCTATACATCCATGGCGCTCAGGGACGACATCCGCACCGGCGAGAGCTATTATATCGTGGAAATCCGCTCGCTCAAGCGGGTTTTGGACGCCGCCGATGAGACGGCTGCCGTTCCGGTCCTTTGTTGTGTCGACGAAGTTCTGCGCGGCACCAATACGATCGAGCGCATCAGCGCCTCCGCGGAAATACTCAGGAGTCTGTCGCAAAAGCCGATCCAGGTCTTTGCCGCAACCCACGACATGGAGCTCACCGGGCTTCTCAAGGCGCAGTATACGAACTATCATTTCACGGAGACCCTGGATGGCGACGACGTGACGTTTTCCTATCGCCTCCAGGAGGGCCCCGCTGACAGCCGCAATGCCATCCGCCTGCTCAGGGCTCTTGGATATGACAAGGATATCGCAGACAGCGCAGAAGCGCGGGCAAGGCGATTTGAGGAGACAGGGATCTGGACGCTATGATCATAAAGCCTGCGCCCTGAAGATCGAAAGGGCTGATGATCGAAAGGCTGGATGATCGAAATGCCTGATCATCGAAAGGATAAAAAGTACATGCTCAAAAAAGTGAAGATTTATTCGGACGGCGCCGCGAGGGGAAACCCCGACGGTCCCGGCGGCTATGGCGCCGTCCTGCAGTATACCGACAGCGCCGGCACGCTCCACGAAAAGGAACTCTCGGAAGGATTTGTCAAGACGACCAACAACCGCATGGAACTGCTCGGCGTCATCGCGGCGCTGGAATGTCTGCGCGTCCCCTGCGAAGTCGACGTCTATTCGGATTCCAAATATGTGGTCAGCGCCTTTAACGAGAACTGGGTCGGCAACTGGCAGAAAAACGGCTGGAAGACAGCCTCCAAGCAGCCTGTCAAGAACAAAGAACTGTGGGAGAGACTTCTTGCTGCCATGCACCCTCATACCGTTCATTATCACTGGGTCAAGGGACACGCCGGACATCCGGAGAATGAGCGCTGCGATACGCTCGCAACGACAGCGGCAGACGCAGCCGGTGAAAAAGGGCAGGATACTGGGCCTCGATAATGCCGGAAAGCGCCTGCTCACGGATCATATAGCCTAACAACATAGAGGGTAAGAGTGAAAAGTATGATAGAACGCCCGATCAAGGTCAGATATACGCGCGTCAGCGAACTGGCCCACATCCCCACAAGGGGCAGCGAGAAAGCAGCCGGTTACGATCTCTATGCGGCAATCGATTCGACGATCCGGATTGCGCCGCATGAGACCGCGAAGATCGACACCGGGCTCCGGTTTGAAATCCCGGACGGCTATTTTGCCGCCATTTTTGCAAGAAGCGGCATCGCGGCCAAGGAAGGGCTTCGCCCCGCCAACTGTACCGGCGTCTGCGACAGCGATTATCGCGGCAATTATATCGTCGCAATGCACAATGACAGCGAAGTGACACGCGTCGTCGAACCCGGCGAGCGGATCGCACAGATGGTTGTACTCCCTTACCTGCCTGTCTTTTTTGAAGAATCCGACTCGCTCACCGATACAGAGCGCGGCGAAGGCGGCTTCGGAAGCACCGGCAGACAGTAAAGGATGCATGAATAGATAGCACAATACATGGATATACACGGAGGAAACACAACATGAAAATCAGAACCAGATACGCTCCCAGTCCCACCGGCAGAATGCATGTGGGCAATCTCAGAACCGCTCTTTACGCCTATCTGATTGCCAAGCACGAAGACGGCGATTTCATTCTGAGGATCGAAGATACCGATCAGGGACGCTATGTGGAAGGCGCTGTCGATATCATCAAGCGCACAATGGCCGATACCGGCCTCATCGAGGACGAAGGTCCCGACAAGGACGGCGGCGTTGGCCCTTATGTGCAGAGTGAGCGCATGCGCGCCGGTATTTACAGCAAATACGCGCAGGAACTGATCGACAAGGGACAGGCCTACCGCTGCTTCTGCACACAGGAGAGACTGGCGTCTCTGACCCAGGTCGTCGATGGCAAGGAAATCAGCGTGTACGACAAGCACTGCCTGCATCTGTCTCAGGAAGAGATTGAAAAAAATCTTGCGGAGGGTAAGCCCTATGTCATCCGCCAGAACAACCCCACCGAAGGCACAACGACCTTCCACGACGAACTCTACGGAGACGTCACGGTGGAGAACAAGGAACTGGACGACATGATCCTCATCAAATCCGACGGCTATCCGACCTACAACTTCGCCAACGTCGTCGATGACCATCTGATGGGCATTACCCACGTTGTCAGAGGCAATGAGTACATTTCCTCCTCGCCCAAATACAACCGCCTGTATGAGGCGTTTGGCTGGGATATTCCCAAGTACATCCACTGCCCGCTGATCACCGATGAGGACCACCACAAGCTCTCCAAGAGAAGCGGCCACTCCTCCTATGAGGACCTGATCGAGCAGGGATTCCTTCCCGAGGCAGTCGTCAACTTCATCGCGCTCTGCGGCTGGTCCCCTGACAGCGACAGAGAGATCTTCAGCCTCAAGGAACTGGTTGAGATTTTTGACTACCACAGGATCGGCAAGGCGCCTTCTGTATTCGACTATCAGAAGCTCCGCTGGATGAACGGAGAGTACTTAAAGGCCATGGATCCGGACGCCTTCTATCAGATGGCAGAGCCGTATCTCAAGAAAGCGCTCACCAAGGATCTGGACCTTAGAAAGATCGCCGAGATGGTCCGCACCAGAATTGAGATCTTCCCCGACATCGCGCAGATGGTCGACTTCTTTGAGGCACTGCCGGAGTACGATATCTCCCTGTACACCCACAAGAAGATGAAGACCAATGCGGAATCCTCTCTTGCTGTACTGAAAGATCTGGTTCCGATTCTGGAGAAGCAGGACGAATTCACGAACGACGCACTCTTTGCCGCCATGAAGGCCTATATCCAGGAGAAGGGCTTCAAGAACGGCTATGTGCTCTGGCCCGTGCGTATTGCTGTCTCCGGCAAACAGACCACCCCGGCCGGCGCCACAGAGATCATGGAGATTCTCGGCAAGGAGGAGTCCATCGCAAGAATTCGCAAGGCGATCGACAAACTCAGCGCCTGACGGCACGCCGCGATGGAAGCCTCAAGCCATATCATCTCACATTATGAACGCAAATCTTGACGCCTCCCAAATGGAGGCAGTTTGCTGCAGCCTAAGGCCCTGCGAAGTCATCGCGGGGCCCGGCAGCGGCAAAACACTGGTTCTGACAGAACGCATCCATTACCTGATCGATCACGAGAAGATCGACCCGTCCCGCATTCTTGTATTAACCTTTAGCCGCGCGGCAGCGGCAGAAATGAAAGATCGGTTTACCCAAAAAGCCCAGGAGAGAAAGAAAGGCGTCCTGTTTGGAACCTTTCATTCTGTCTTTTTTCATATTCTCAAAAAGAGCACACAGGTCGAGTATTCTCTGCTCGGACAGAAGGAGAAGGAGCAGCTTTTAAAACAGCTTCTGCGCAATCATTTTAAAAGCCCCGATGACCGTCCAACGCTGGAGGAAGCCGAAAAAGCGCTGCGAAGCCAGTCCCATATTCTTCCCGAGCCCGATTCCTATAGGGCGCTGCGACGGGATTACCATGCTTATTTAAGAGAAAACCATTATATCGACTTTGACGATATGATCCTTCTGTGCCGCCGCCTTTTACAGGAGCACCCGGCCGTACGACAGTACTGGCGAGTCCGCTTTCAGGCGATCCTCGTCGATGAATTCCAGGACATCAATGCGGAACAATATGAGATTCTATGCCTCCTCACGAGCGGAGAAGGCTTATTTGTCGTGGGAGACGACGATCAGAGTATCTACGGATTTCGGGGGAGCGATCCGTCGATCATGGAGCAGTTCATGGCCGATCACAGGGACGCCGCCAGGATCTTCTTGCGGAACAATTACCGCTGCAGCGGCGCCATCTGTAAGACGTCTTCGCGCCTGATCCGCGCCAATCAGATGCGGATTGACAAGCATGTGCATGCGGTCCGCCCGATGGGGGACAAGACCGTACTGCGCGGATTTACTGACGATTCCGACGAATATCGCTATCTTCTTACGTCCATAGAAGCCCTGACTCCCCAGGAGCAGGCGCGCACCGCCGTGATCGTGCGCACCAACACCCATGTGGCGCGGATTGCCGCCTACCTCGCAAGTCATGGCGTTCGCTGCAACGGACAGGCAAATTTCTCCCAGCAGATCCTTACGGTGATCACAAGAGACCTTGCGGCCTACTGTGAACTCATGAAAGGGATGAAGGCGGGGCTTCTGTCCAGGCAGGCCCTGTTCCGGGTCATGAACCGCCCGGAGCGGTATCTGCTTCGTTCGATCGCCGCGCAGGAGTACTTGTCGCCGGACGCTCTTTTGACAAGGACCGCTGCCACCAGCGGTTCGCTCTCGGCCTTGTCGGATCTGTTTCACGATCTCTCTGTACTGGGAACGCTGGATGCGGAAGGCTTTGCGCGCTATCTGATGGACGCCATGGGCTACGGTGCGTGGGCTGCCGCACATCTGGGGAATCGGGAGGCCGTGGAGGCTGTCCGTTCTATGATTCTTAGCGCGAGTACCTCCTTCCGGGATCCGGAAATGCTGATCCGGCATCTTGAGAAATCGATGCCTGCCGGCGGCAGCGGATCAATGGGAGATGGGCAGCCAGGCAGCGGACAGACAGGCCACACGCAAAACGGCAACACACCCGGCCGCGAAGAGCCGTCCCGGGGCGTCACGATCATGACCATGCACGCCTGCAAGGGCCTCGAATTCGACCACGTCTATCTTCCGGCGCTCAACGAAGGGATCATTCCCGTGCGGCGGTGCAGCACGCCCGCTGATTTTGAAGAGGAGAGAAGGCTCCTATATGTGGCGATGACCCGAGCGCGCCGCCATCTGGAACTTTTATATGTGCGGGGCACCCGCGATAATCCAAGACCGCCTTCCCGATTCCTTTCTGTTTATGGCGTCAGAAGCTTTGTATCGCACTGACTCTTGTGGTAAAATAATATGATATGAGTTTTTGAGAGTTGTTAGTACGCAATATAAGGAGGCGCTGAAGTGGGTCTTTTTTTACCGCAAATTGAACCAGCCCATATGTTTCATACCGGAATCATTGTGACGAAGGACGGAATCCTTGTTTCCACTGTTTTCAGGGGCACCGATTCCTGCGGCATCATTTTGTATCGCATCGCCGATGGTACCTGTATCCGGTTTCCTTTCACCGATGAATACCGGTTCGGCAATCTGTATTCTGTCAAAATAGCACCGTTACAGGCAAGTGAATGGTGTTATCAGCTTTACAACGGCAGTACCTCCTTTATCGACCCCGGCTGCCGATCCGTTGTAGAAATCGAGTCAGAAGGAAAGACCATACAGGCCGGAGGTTTCTTCTATGCGCCGGATGACCAGCGGCCCGCTTACAAAAGCGGCTGCGCAAAAAGAGATGGAAACGACTTTATTTACAGCCTGCATGTACGCGGCTTTACAATGCTCTCCAAGGATCTGCAGTCTGTGCCCGGCACATTTAGCGCGGCGGCAGAGAGGATCGATTATCTAAAGAGCCTGGGCGTCACCGCCGTCGAGCTGATGCCGATCTATGAGCTGCAGCCCGAAACCCGCGCTGACAAGGGCCCCCGCACCATGGAAGACGCCCTTGCCCTCTATCCGGTCAATCAAAAGGGGCGTCCCATCCGTGATCTTAGCGTGAAGAAGGTCAACTATTGGGGCTACACAAGGGGCTTTTATTACGCGCCCCGCGATTCGTACAGTACGCCCGGTTATCCGGGCGGTCCGCAGAAAGAGTTCGCCGATATGGTGAAGAAATTCCATGCGGCAGGGATTTGTGTCTACTTACAGCTGTATTTCCCGGGTTCTGTCTCTACTTCGGCGCAAATACATATTGTGCGCTATTACGTCACGCATTATGATATCGACGGATTCCATCTGATGGGCGCTTGCGCGGATATGCGCGTGTTCTCGTCGGATCCCCTCCTTGCGGACACCAGGCTGTTCCACACCAGCTTCCCTTACGAGGATATTGCGGGCACCGATGCAGAGAACCCGGAGTCGGGCCTCATCACCACCGAAAACCTGTATAGTTATAATTCCGAGTTTTCAAACCTCCTTCGCAGGTTCTGTAAGAGCGATGACTATGTGCTGCGCGAATTCATGTATGAGTTTCTCAAGGTCCCGACCGGGCACGGAAACGTTCATTATGTCTGCAGCAACGACGGATTTACCCTCCGGGACCTGGTCTCTTATAACGACAGGCACAATGAGGCCAACGGAGAGGGCGGAAACGACGGCGAAGCGCACAATTACAGCTGGAACTGCGGCGTCGAGGGCGATACGGACATAGAAGACGTCCTTCGCCTTCGGAAAAATCAGATCCGCAACCTCCTGACCCTTCTGTTTCTGTCCCAGAGCACGCCGCTTCTAAACGCCGGCGATGAGGCCTACAATACACAGATGGGCAACAACAATCCCTACTGCCAGGACAACGAGCTGGGCTGGACCGGCTGGGAGAACGGGGTGACCGGCGATGAGATCCGCCGTTTTGTGCAGAAGATCGTCGCCTTTAAGCGCGCCCATGCGGTTTTCACCGGCGTAAAGCCCTTTAAGAGTACTGATTATCTCGGCTGCGGCTATCCGGATCTGTCCCTGCACGGGAAAGAGGCCTGGAAGCCGGATCTTGGGCATTTTAGTCACTCCATCGGGATCTGCTTGTGTGAGAATTACGTGCGTCCGTCCGACAAGACGGACCTCCTCTACATCGCCGTTAACATGCACTGGGAGACGCAGGAACTCGGTCTTCCCAAGCTTGCGCCGGGAAGGCGCTGGAATCTTCTGATCGACACAGCGCTCGAGGATTCCTTCATAGAAGGCGAGCGCATCATGGACGATCAGCACGTCGTGGAAGTGGAGCCCAGGTCCATACGGATTCTGAACACCGTCACCTCCAATAAGCCTGTAAAGCGCAGACCCGCGAAGAAGAAGGCGGCGCCTGTACAGACCGAGGCGGCGCCCGCCCCGGCAGAGGACGCGCATGCCAAAACAGAAAGTACGACCGTGAAAGCAGAGGACGCGCATGCCAAAAAAGAGGCGGCGCCCGCAAAAGCGGAAACGCGTTCTGCTGCCAGAACGGCAGAAGCGCCCGAAGCCAAACAGAATATAGAGCCGGCCGCCGATGCGGCGCCGGCACAGCACAAAAGCAAGGTTTTGTCGAATGAAAAAGAGTAAAACGCCGGTCACGCCGGAAAAGTTTATCGGACATTTACATACAGTCACAAGGCACCGGTACCTGGTCATGAAGGGCTGTTTTCGCGTAGGCCTCTACCGCCAGGGACTCCTGCACGACCTCTCCAAGTTTTCGCCGACTGAATTTATGGTCGGCGCCAGGTACTGGCAGGGGACCCGCTCGCCCAACAACGCGGAGCGGGAAGAGAAGGGCTACAGTGCCTCCTGGCTTCATCACAAGGGACGCAACCGCCATCACTTCGAGTACTGGGTGGACTACAACCTGCGGGGCGAACTGGGGGAGGATCCCGTCATTCCCGTCAAAATGCCCGGACGGTATGTGGTGGAGATGCTCATGGACCGCATTGCCGCCAGTAAGGTGTACGCCGGCGACAAGTATGATGATTCCTACCCGCTTCGCTATTTTGAACAGGGTACCAAGGTCATGCAGTTCATGCATCCCGAGACAGCAGCGCTTCTTCACATGCTCCTGCGCATGCTGGCCGAGGAAGGGGAGGACAAGACATTTGCTTACGTGCGCAGACACCTGCACAAATGAAGGAAGAGACGAGCGGTTTCAAAAGGCCCTGGACACAATTGTCCGTCCGGGCGACCGGGCGCGTCATGGCATCGGCATGCAGAAGGAAAAGACTCTGCATGCCGTTCTTAAGGCGTACGAGGACCCTGACGAGGACCATCACGAAATCCCGATTGGGAACTATATAGCGGATATTTACTGCCGGGAGACAGAGTCGATCACGGAGATCCAGACCGCCAACATGGGGTATCTGCGGGACAAGCTGGACGCCTTTCTCCCCGCCTACCGGGTGACCGTGGTCTATCCGATTCCCGCCGCCAAGTGGGTGACCTGGATCGATCCGGAGACCGGAGAGCTGGGAAAGCGGAGCCGCTCGCCCAAGAAGGGGACCTTTTACAACGCCTTTCGCGAGCTGTACAAGATCTCGTCCTACCTCGATCACCCCAATCTCTCCATCAAGCTGATCCTTCTGGATATGGAGGAGTACCGGCTGCAGGACGGATGGGGCCGGGGCGGCAAGCGGGGCTCCCACCGCTATGACCGCGTTCCCACAAGGATCGTCGGGGAGACGCTTCTCACAGATCCCCGGGACTACATGCAGTTCATTCCCTATGATCTTAAGGAACCCTTTACGGCCAAAGAACTGGCCAGAAGCTGCGGCTATCCCAGGGAGAGTTTCTCGACGGAAGCGCTGATCCTAAGAAAACTCGGCGTCATCGAGAAGACCGGCACGAAAGGGCGTGCCTACCTCTACAGAGTAGCGGAATGACCGTTTGCCCTTTATAGTATGGTTTGTGTAAATAGAGGAAAGATAGAAACAGAAAAACAAGGAAACCCGCGGCGCGCAGCGCTTCGGCATGAGGATAAGAATGTATACAGATACGAAACTGGAAGAAGAGATTGCAGCCATCGACCTGATGGGTCCGGAGCCCTCGGATGAACACAGCCGGGAGCTCTATTATATCGGCAAGCTCCGCACACTGATCGCGGAGCGCTCCAAAGAGGCAGGGCGGCTGCTGACTGCCTGCACAGTCACCTTCGGCTGTCAGATGAACGCAAGAGATTCCGAGAAGCTGATCGGCATCCTGGTGCAGTCCGGCTTTGCCCCTGTCGAAACCGAGGAGGCGGATTTTGTCATCTTTAATACCTGCACCGTCAGAGATAACGCCGACCAGCGCACCTTCGGGCGCCTCGGCCGGATCAGCCACCTTAAGAAGAAAAATCCCTATATGAAGGTCGCGATCTGCGGCTGCATGATGCAGGAGAAGGGCAACGTCGACAAGGTCAGAAAGAGCTATCCCTTCGTGGATCTGATTTTTGGCACCCACAACATCTACCGCTTCGCCCAGTATCTGTGGGAAGTCTACAGCACGGACAAGAAAGCGACCCATATCTGGGAAAAGACCGACCAGATCGTGGAAAATCTGCCCGTCGAGCGAAAATTCTCCTATAAGTCCGGCATCAATATCATGTTCGGCTGCGACAATTTCTGCAGCTATTGCATCGTCCCCTATGTGCGCGGGCGGGAGAGAAGCCGAGACCCCAGAGAGATTCTGCGCGAGACGGAGAGCCTTGCGCAGGACGGCGTCCGCGAGATCATGCTGCTTGGCCAGAACGTCAATTCCTACGGAAAGGGACTCGAAAATCCCATCACGTTCGCCGAGCTCTTAGACGAAGTATGTAAAGTAGACGGCATCCGGCGCGTCCGCTTTATGACGCCGCATCCCAAGGATCTGTCCTACGACCTGATCCGGGTGATCCGGGACAATCCCAAGGCAGCCAGACACGTCCATTTGCCTCTGCAGAGCGGCTCTGACCGGATTCTCAAAAGGATGAACCGCCATTATACCAAGGAGCAGTTCATCGAACTGGCCCTGAAGATCCGCGAAGAGATTCCGGACGTATCGATCACGACGGATATCATCGTCGGCTTCCCGGGCGAGACCGCAGAGGATATCGAGGATACGCTGGACGTCATCCGCCGCGTCGGGTTCGATAACGCCTATACCTTTATTTATTCTCCCAGACGGGGCACGCCCGCTGCCAGGATGGAAGACCAGGTCCCCGAAGACGTGGTCAAGGAGGGCTTTAACAAGGTCCTCACCGCCGTGCAGGAGAGCGCCAGGACGAGATCTGCAGCGCTCGCAGGCCGTGTCATGGAAGGCCTCGTCGAGGAAGTGAACAGCCAGAAGGAGGGCTATGTGACCTGCCGCCTCTCCAACAACATGATCGTCCATGTGCCGGGCGACGCCTCTTTGATCGGCCGTTTTGTGCCGGTCCTTCTTGAGGAGTGCCGCGGATTCTATTACTTTGGCAGAATTGTCGAAGAATAATTGTTGAAGAGAAATTTTACGAATAAAAGTATTACGAATAAAAGTATTATGAATAGAAATGAAGGTAATGCATGAGTATGAAGCTGGAAGATCAGGACCTGTCCAAACTGAGTCCTATGATGCAGCATTATCTGCAGACCAAAAAGGAATATCCGAGCTGTATCCTCTTTTACAGGCTCGGCGACTTCTACGAGATGTTCTTTGAGGACGCCGAGATCGTCTCCCGGGAGCTGGAGCTGACCCTTACGGGCAAGAGCTGCGGTCTACCCGAGCGCGCACCCATGTGCGGCGTGCCCTATCACGCCCTGGACAGTTACCTGACGCGCCTTGTGGAGAAGGGCTACAAAGCCGCCATCTGCGACCAGGTGGAGGATCCCCGCACTGCGAAGGGCATGGTAAAGCGCGAAGTCACAAGGATCGTGACACCCGGTACCAACCTCGATATGGACTCCCTGGAGGAGGGAAAGAACAACTTTATCTTCTGTATCCTGTACAGCAGGCAGGGCGTGAGCGGCATTTCCATTGCGGACGTCACGACCGGCGAGTTTTACATGACGCAGACCGAGGGCGACCGCAAGATCTACGACGAGATCATCCGCTGCGCACCGGCGGAGATCGTATGCAACGACGAATTCATGCTCTCCGGACTGGATCTGAATGACCTGCGGGACCGGCTCGGGGTCATCATCAATCCGCTTGGCGTGCACTATTTTGACGAGGCGGCAGCGAACAAGGTGATCCTCTCGCATTTCCATGTGTCCAGCCTGATCGCGCTGGGCATGGACGACAAGCGGGCGGGCAGCACCGCGGCCGGCGCGCTCCTTCGGTATCTTTACGACACACAGATGAACGCGCTGTCCAATATAACGGGCATCAGCGTCTACACCGTCGGCAAATACATGCTCCTCGACAGCTCCACGCGAAGAAATCTGGAGCTCACGGAGACCATGCGCGAGAAGAAAAAGCGTGGCTCCCTTCTGTGGGTCCTGGACCGGACCGGTACCGCAATGGGGGCCAGAAAGCTTCATCAGATGATCGAGCAGCCGCTCGTGGACCGGGAGATGATCGAGTACAGGCTGGACGCCATCGAGCAGCTGTGCCAAAACACCGTGGACCGCGACGAAATGCGCGAATACCTGCAGCCCGTCTACGACCTCGAGCGACTCATGACCAGAGTCAGCTACGGAAGCGCCAACCCCAGAGACCTGATCGCGCTGCGCAGCTCTCTTGGCATGTTCGCGCCGATCCGTCAGGTCCTCGCGGAATTTGACAAGGGCCTCTTAAAGGATCTGCGGGACGATATGGACGACTTCGACGACCTGGTAAAGCTCCTTTCTGATTCCATTGAGGACGAGCCGCCCATCCAGGTCAAGGAAGGCGGGATCATCCGCGCGGGGTTCGACGCCGATATTGACAAGCTCCGCGAAGCCAAGACCCAGGGCCGGCAGTGGCTGATGGATCTGGAGTCGCAGGACCAGCAGCGTACCGGCATCAAGAACCTGCGGATCAAGTACAACAAAGTATTCGGCTATTATTTTGAAGTCACCAATTCCTTCAAGAACATGGTGCCGGACGACTATCAGAGAAAGCAGACGCTGGTCGGCTCTGAGCGCTACACGTCCGAGAAGCTGCGAACCCTCGAGGATATGATCCTCAACGCCGACGACAAGCTCAATACGCTGGAATACGACCGCTTTTGCGAGATCCGCGACACGGTCGGCGGGCAGATCGTACGCATCCAGAAAGCCGCGAGAGCGCTGGCGATGCTGGACGTTCTGTGCTCCCTGTCCCTGACGGCGGAGAGAAACCGCTATGTGCGCCCCCAGATCAACAGTAAGGGCGTCATCCGCATCAAGGACGGCCGCCATCCGGTCGTCGAGAAGATGCTTTCCGGTGACTTTATCTCCAACGACACGACGCTCGACAGTAAGAAGAACGCGATCGCGATCATCACCGGGCCCAACATGGCCGGTAAGTCCACCTACATGCGCCAGGTGGCCCTGATCTGCCTGATGGCGCAGATCGGAAGCTTTGTGCCGGCTGCCTCCGCGGATCTGTGCGTCGTCGACAGGATCTTTACCCGCGTCGGCGCCTCCGACGACCTGGGGAGCGGACAGAGTACCTTTATGGTCGAGATGAACGAAGTGGCCAACATCCTTCGCAACGCGACCAGGGACTCCCTGCTGATCCTGGACGAAATCGGAAGAGGAACGTCCACCTACGATGGCCTCTCGATCGCCTGGTCCGTCATCGAGCACATCAGCAACAAGAAATACCTCGGTGCCAAAACACTCTTTGCCACCCACTATCACGAACTCACGGAGCTCGAGGGCAAGATCGACAATATCAGCAATTACTGCGTCGCTGTCAAGGAGAAGGGCGATGATATCGTCTTTCTTAGAAAGATCATCAAGGGCGGCGCCGACAAGAGCTACGGCATCCAGGTCGCCAAGCTGGCGGGACTCCCCGACCTTGTCATCGACAGGGCCAAGGAGCTTCTCTCGCAGCTGACAGACAGCGATATCACCGAAAAGATCCAGAATATTGAGGCCAAAGCCGGGCAGAGCGCCGGAAAGCCGGCCAAGATCCGCCATTACGACGAGGTGGATCTGGGCCAGATGACCCTATTTGATACCGTGAGCGACGAGGACGTTCTGCGGGAACTCAAAGAGATCGATATTTCCAACCTGACGCCGCTCGATGCGCTCAACACCCTGTATCGGCTGCAGACCGAGCTCAAGAACCGCTGGCAGGGATAAAAAGGCGGGGATAAGAAACCGCTTGGATCAAAAAAGAGGATAATTGTGGAAATTCATTTACTCAGCGAAGATACGATCAATAAAATAGCGGCCGGAGAAGTGGTGGAGCGCCCTGTCAACGTGGTCAAGGAACTCATTGAAAACGCCATTGACGCCGGTGCGACCGCCATCACTTGCGAGATCCGCGAGGGCGGCAAGAAGATGATCCGCGTCACCGACAACGGCTGCGGCATTGAGAAAAGCCAGATCTCCAAGGCATTCGAGCGCCATGCGACCAGTAAGATCCAGGACGACAGCGACCTGACGCGGCTCGTCAGCCTTGGCTTTCGAGGGGAAGCGCTCTCGAGTATCGCAGCGGTCTCGCAGGTCGAGATGATCACCAAGACCAGGGATTCCCTGACCGGCATCCGCGCGACCAACCAGGTCCTCACGGGTTTTTCGGAGAATGCGCCCGTCAAGCTCGACCTCGAGGAGATCGGCGCACCGGACGGAACCAGCGTTGTGGTGCGAAACCTCTTTTATAACGTGCCTGTCCGCTTAAAGTTTCTCAAACAGCCGCAGACAGAAGCCGGCTATATCACCGACCTCATTGAGCGCCAGGCGCTGTCCCATCCGGGCATCTCGTTCCATTACCGCGTCGACGGCAAGGAAAAGCTCCACACGACCGGAAACGGCGATCTCAGAGAGCTTCTCTACCGCATTTACGGGCGGGAGATCAGCAAAAAGGTCCTGCCCCTCACGGCGCAGGAGGGCGCCTACAAGCTGGAAGGCTTTGTCGGGCGTCCTGACATCAGCCGAACGACCCGCAATTTCGAGGTCTTTTTCGTAAACGGAAGAATGCTGCGGAGCAATATTTTGTCCAAGGCGCTGGAAGCCGGTTACCGGACCGACCTCATGCAGCACCGCTTTCCCTTTGCCGTTCTGCACCTCACCCTTCCGCCCGCGGAAGCGGACGTAAACGTCCATCCCACCAAAATGGAAGTGCGCTTTTCCGAGTCTGAAGCCGTCTACCACTTTATCGACGAGAGTGTGCACCGCGTCCTGTCGGGCGCCGAGCTCATCCCCGCTGAAATCCTGGAGACCCGGGCGGACGAGAACAAGCGGCGCAAGGCGGAGAAGGAAGAAGCCGAGCAGCGGCTGCAGAACGAAGCCCACCCGGAGCCCTTTGAGAGAGTCCGCATGATTCGCGAGACGATGGCACCTTACAGCCAGCAGCCCCAGGGTGCGCCGCGACCCGAAGCCGCCGGTGCCGGTATTCATTTTATGGAGCCCGCTGCGACAGTGCCGCATCCCACCGGTCCCTCCCGGATCGCCTTCGAGGACTTTCTCTTCGAAGATAAGCGGATTCAGGCAGAGCCGCGCGCAGAGGAGAAGGCGGACACGGCGGCTCCTGCTGCCCCCGTCCAGGGCACGTTCAAGCAGGCCAGCCTGTTTGAGAACACGGACTTTTCCGAAGATGACACGCCCAAGATTCTGATCCCGGAGAACAAGCCGCGCTTTCGGATTATCGGACAGGTCTTCGAGACCTACTGGCTGATCCAGTATGAGGGCAAGCTCCTTGTGATCGATCAGCACGCCGCCCACGAAAAGGTCAACTATGAGAGACTGATGCGGCGACTGAACAGCAATGATCCCTCTACGTCCGGCTCCCAGATGCTGGCGCCGCCCTCTGTAATCACCCTGACAGGGCGTGAAGAAGGCGCGCTGCACACCCACGAGCAGGTTTTTGCCTCCATGGGCTACGAGATTGAACCCCTTGGCGGCAGCAGTTACGCGATCCGCGCGATCCCCATGGAGCTGTACGGAAACGATCCCACCGAGCTTCTGCGGGAGACGCTGGAGGAGATTGTGGAAGAGAAGATGACCGGGACGCCCCAGGCCATCCTCTCCAAGGTCGCGTCCATGTCCTGTAAGGCCGCGGTCAAGGGCAACTCGCTTCTGAGCTTCAAAGAGGCCGAAGTCCTGATCGACGAGCTTCTGAAACTGGACAATCCCTATCACTGCCCGCACGGAAGACCCACTATGATCGTCTTCTCCCAGGCCGATATGGACAAGAAATTCAAGCGGATCGTAACCTGAAAAGGAGCTTATGAATGACAGATAAGGCAGACAAGGCCCCCCACAGTCAAATTCCATTACTGATCATCGCAGGTCCCACCGCCTCCGGCAAAAGCGCGTCTGCTGTCGAACTCGCCCACCGCATGAACGGCGAAGTGATCTCCGCCGACTCCATGCAGGTCTATCGGGGCATGGACATCGGCAGCGCCAAGGTCACGCCGGAAGAGATGCAGGGCGTACCGCATCACCTGATCGACTGCGTGGACCCCTGGGAGACCTGGAATGTGGTCCGCTTCCAGGAGGAGGCCCGCAAGACTGTCCATGCGGTGGCAAAATCCGGAAAATTGCCCATCGTGTGCGGCGGAACCGGCTTTTATATCCAGGCGCTTCTCTATGACGTCGATTTTACCCAGATGGAAGAGAACACGCCGCTGCGGGAGCGGCTCGCGGCGATCGCAGACGCGCAGGGACCGGAAGTGGTGCACCAGATGCTCAAGGAGCGGGACCCCGCCTCCGCCGCTGCTATTCATCCCAACAATATTAAGCGCGTCATCCGGGCGCTGGAGTTCATTGAGGAGAGCGGACAGTCCATTGCGGCGCACAACACCGAGCAGCGGGAGAAAACGTCCGCCTATCGCTCTGTGTTCCTGGTCCTCACCATGGACCGCAAGAAACTCTACGACCGGATCGACCGCAGAGTCGACCGGATGATGGAGGCCGGCCTTCTTGCGGAAGTCGCCCGCCTTCGCGACGCGGGCATTCCAAGAGACAGCACCGCCATGCAGGGCATCGGCTACAAACAGATTTACGGCTATCTGGAAGGCGACTATGACCTCGCGGAAGCCGTCCGGCTCACCAAGCGAGATTCGCGCCGCTTTGCCAAAAGACAGCTCACCTGGTTTCGCCGTGAAAAGGACGTGATCTGGGTGGATCTCGATCAGTTCGACAGCACAAAAGCCCTGTGGGACCATATGCAGGCAATCGCGGAAGAAAGACTTACACTGCCGGGTACGTGTCCCGGATCTATATTTTGACTTACAAAGGAGACTGAATATTTATGCAATCCATTTACAGCCAGTTCGGCATCTCCGAGCAGGTTCTCAGGTATGCCGAGCCTGTTCTCACATCCCTGAAAGAGCGCTTTCAGGAGATCGACGAGACAGCCGAATACAACCAGCTCAGGATCATCAAGGCCATGCAGGACGCCCATATCGGCGAAGCGAATTTAAAGGGCACGACCGGGTACGGATACGACGATATCGGTAGAGACGGGCTCGAGAAAGTGTACGCGTCCTACTTTCATACCGAGGACGCACTGGTGCGCCCGCAGATCACATGCGGCACCCATGCGCTGGCCCTGGCCCTCATGAGCAATCTGCGCCCCGGACAGGTCCTTCTTTCCGCTGCCGGCGCTCCCTACGATACGCTGCAGGAAGTGATCGGAATCCGTCCCTCCAGGGGATCCCTTGCCGAGTACGGCATCGGCTACAAGCAGGTGGACCTCTTGCCCGACAGCACATTTGACTTTGACGGCATCCGTAAGGCGCTTGAAGATCCCGCAATCCATCTGGTGACGATCCAGCGTTCCAAGGGCTATCAGGACCGCCGCACACTGAGCGTCGCCCAGATTGGGGAGGCCATCTCCGCGATCAAGAGCCAGCGTCCGGACGTGATCTGCATGGTCGACAACTGCTACGGCGAATTTGTAGAGCGGCAGGAGCCCTCCGACGTCGGCGCAGATATGATCGTCGGCTCCCTGATCAAGAATCCGGGCGGCGGACTTGCGCCGATCGGCGGCTATATCGCCGGTACCCACGAGTGTGTCGAGAACGCGGCCGTACGGCTGACGTCCCCCGGCCTTGGCAAAGAAGTCGGCGCCACGCTGGATGTGCTTCCCTCCTTCTATCAGGGCTTCTTCATGGGACCGACCGTGACAGCGTCCGCCCTCAAGGGCGCGATCCTGGCTGCGAATCTCTATGAGCCCCTGGGATTCTACGTGCTGCCGGACAGCAAGGAGAGCCGCCACGACATCATTCAGGCCATCACATTTGGTACGCCGGAAGGCGTCATTGCGTTCTGTCAGGGCATTCAGGCCGCCTCGCCGGTGGACAGCTATGTGACGGCAGAGCCCTCCGATATGCCCGGCTATGACAGCCAGGTCATCATGGCGGCGGGCGCCTTTGTCTCGGGCTCTTCGATCGAGCTGAGCGCGGACGGCCCGATCAAGCCGCCCTACAACGTATACTTCCAGGGCGGTCTCACATGGCCCCACGCCAAGCTCGGGATTCTCAAGACCCTGCAGAATCTCACAGAGCGCGGCCTGTGTAAGCTCCCGTAACGGACTTTAGGCGCCTGCGCGTTCCGCTTACGATGCGCGATTTGCTGCGCATGGCAGACAAACACGTAAGCAGCCGCGAACAGTGCGCGGCAATCCGCCGCAGGCGTACGCATTTGCACCTTCTGACATGCCCGGAGAGGCTTTGGGAGGTAGAATGAGTAATTATAGCGAGCAGCCCTATGAGCGGTTTCTGATGTACGGCGCCGGGAGTCTCACCAATGCGGAGCTCCTGGCCATCATCCTAAGGACCGGCACCAAGGGCGTTTCCGCTGTAGAACTGGGAAAGCGCGTTCTGGATCTGCATGATCCGGACACAAACGCCCTTTCGTATCTGTCGCATCTGACGATGAAGGAGCTGCGGTCCATCCCCGGGATCGGCGAAGTCAAGGCCGTAAAGCTTCTGTGTCTTTCCGAAATTGCCCGCCGGATCGTCAGAGAAAAAGTCCACAAGGCGCGCCGGTTTGACTGCGCCCAGGACATCGCCGAATACTATATGGAAGAGATGCGGCACCTGCAGACAGAAGCAACCGTCGTTCTTCATCTGGACAGCAAAATGGCTTTTCTGGGCGAAGATACGCTGACTATCGGCACGGTGAACGGCTCCCTCCTTTCTCCGCGAGAGATTTATATCAAAGCGCTGGAGAGAAAAGCCGTCCAAATCGTCCTGATCCATAACCACCCAAGCGGGGATCCGAGCCCCAGCGGCGAGGATATTTCCGTCACACAGCAGATCCTGAAGGCCGGAGAGATCCTGGGGATCCGGCTGTGTGATCATATTATTATCGGAGACCTGTGTTACTGCAGTCTCCGTGAAATGGGAGTATTTGAATATGAAACTGCCATCCCTTAAGAGCCGTCCCGTGATCCTGGCAATTCTGTCTGTCGCGGCAGCTTTTATCCTGATCTGCCGTCTGTTTTCCCTGCAGATCATCCACGGCGCCCAGTACACAGAGTCCTTTGAGGAGAGCGTGACAAGGCGCGTATCCATGCCCGCGCGCAGAGGCCGGATTCTGGACCGGAACGGCACAGTGCTCGCAGATACCGAAGTGACGAGCAGCGTCACCATTGTCGACAATACCGGCAACACCCGTGAAGAGAATGACCGCCTCAATGCGATCATTGCCAAAACACTGCAGATCCTCGACGATCATGGCGACCATCCCAGCGATGATTTTGGCATCCGCTGGAACGGCTCTGCCTATGAATTCACCCTGGACGGCACCGAACAGCGCCGGTTTCTGGCGGACATGTACGGATATGCGGACCCGGATACCATGACGGCCGCGGAAGAGGGCAGCAGCGCAGAGGACATCGTCCTGATGCTGGCGGACCGATACCGCATCGAAAAGGATATGTCCTCGTCCTCACAGAGCCAGCGCCTTCTGCACACCGCTGCAATCCGCTATCAGCTGTCGTTAAACGCTTTCCAGAAATATGTACCGACCACCATTGCCAAAAACGTGAGCCGGGACACGGTAAGCGCTATTCTGGATGCTGATGAACTCGATGGCGTGACCATCGCCAACAGTTACGAGCGCGTCTACAACGAGAGTCCCTATTTCTCCGGGATCACCGGCTATATTGGACAGATCACCTCCGAAGAACTCGAAGAACACGAGGATGCGTATGCGTCAGGCGACACCATCGGCAAAGTTGGCATCGAAGCCAGCATGGAAGAGACGCTTCGGGGCGAGAGCGGATACCGGGAGATCAGCGTCGACAACATGGGCCGCGAGAAAGCGGAGCTCTCATTCCAGAGGGCCACAGATGGAAGTGACGTCTATCTGACCATCGACAGCACGCTGCAGAAAAACGCCTACAGAATCCTGGAAAAGAATATCCGCGACCTCATTCTCTCCAAAATGACCGACGCCATTTCCTCGTTTACCATCACGGAGGACACCGACGGATCCCAGATCCGGATCCCCGCTGCCGACGTCTACGCCGCCCTTCTTTCTTATGTCATTGACAGGGATTACTTTTATCATGACGACGCGTCCGAGGCGGAGCAGGAGATGCGGGAGATCCTGGATACCTATCTGGATGGCGTAAAGGCGCAGATCCGTGAAGACCTCGAATCCGGGGATACTGCATATGCGGATCTGTCGCAGGAGTACAAGGACTATGCCGCCTACATCATAAGAGCACTCTATGACCGCGGCGCGCTCGATTCCGAAAAGGTCGACAGCGACGATGAGATCTACCAGGCCTGGACCTCCTCCGGCAGCTGTTCCATGCGCGCGTTTCTCTATCACGCGGCCGAGGAGGGCTGGATCGATACAGAAGAAGTCGGATCCGGTTCCGATGACGCGGAGCAGGTCTACAGCGCGCTCATCGAGTACTGTCTGGACGAGCCCTGCGAGGACTACAGCTTTGGCGACATAATATGCAAATATGCCTGCGAAGCCGGGGAAGCCAGCGGCGAACTTGTTTGTCAGATCCTGTTCGATCAGGGCCTGTTTGACCCTTCCGAGTCGGAGAGAAGCAATATCGAAAACAGACGTTACAGAGCCGCCTATGACTATGTGCGAAGACTGATCGCAAATGGCATGCTCACGCCCGGCCAGCTTCATTTGTATCCCTTCAGCGGCTCCATAGTCATCACAGATCCTTCCGACGGCAGTGTGCTGGCCATGGTCAGCTATCCCGGCTACGACTGCAACCAGCTGCAGGACAGCGATTACATGAGCCGGATCGTGCGCGATCCTTCCCGTCCCATGCTCAATCACGCGACGCAGCAAAGAACCGCTCCGGGGTCCACTTTTAAGATGGTAACCGCGCTGGCCGGTATCTCAGAAGGCGTGATCGACACGCAGGAGACGGTAGACTGTTACGACCGCTTTGACAAGATCGATCCCGCGCCGGCCTGCTGGATCTATCCGGACGGGCACGGATGGCAAAATATGCAGAACGCGATCGCCAATTCCTGCAACACCTATTTCTATGAGATCGGCTACAGACTGGGCCAGCCGGGAAGAGCCGGGGGAAATGAGGATTTTGACAACGAATACGGCGTGGACAAGCTGGCCGAGTACGCTGCCATGTACGGGCTCGACAGAGCGTCCGGCGTCGAGATCGAAGAGGCGGAACCTTCTGTCGCCACAAGGGACGTTGTGCGCGCCGCGATCGGCCAGTCCAACAATGGGTATACGACCGCCTCGCTGGCGCGATATATAGCAGCCGTCGCAAATGAAGGAACGGTCTATGACCTGACTTTGCTGGACCATACCGCTGACAACAACGGAACTGTACTGGAGACCTATGCGCCCAAGGAGGCAGGGCAGATCCAGGCTGATGACGCCTACTGGGAGAGTATCCGGGAGGGCATGCAGCGGGTATGCCGTTCCTTCTCCGGGTTCTCCTCCCTGAAAAGAACCCTTGCAGACGGATCCACCCAGTATCTGGATGCAGCAGGCAAGACCGGTACGGCGCAGCAGTCCTTTACGATGCCCAACCACGCCCTGTTTCTTGGCTACGCGCCGGTGGAAGAGCCGGAGATCGCGATCGCGGTCCGGATCCCCAACGGCTACAGTTCCAAATACGCGGCGCTGGTCGCGTCCCAGATCATGCAGTACTATTTTGACGAGAGTACTTTGTCCTCGATCCTGACGACCGAAACCATTCCCAATTATGAGAACGGGGATTAGGGACCCGGTCGCTCAAAATGGATAGAAACGGTGAATAAACCTATGAAAACAACCTCTAAAAGCCTGGTGCTTGCCAAACTCCATAGACTGTCCTGTCTTGATCCGGTCCTTTTGATCTCTGTGATCGCGCTCAATCTGGCCGGTCTTCTGAGTATCAGCAGTATCACCGATGTTTCCGGCAACAGTACGCTGTTTTTCAAGCAGGCAGCGGGCAGTGCCATCGGCATTCTGATCATGCTGTTTCTCAGCGTACAGGACAGGTGGCTCACCCCCAGATACTATAAACTCTACTATTTGATCGTCCTTCTTTCGCTCGCCGCCGTCCTTTTCTGGGGCAGCAGCGGGGGCGGCGCAAAGCGCTGGATCAGCATCGGAGGCGTCACTTTTCAGCCCTCTGAGCTGGCAAAAATCCTGTTGATTTTATTTTATTCAGAGTTCATAATTAATTATGCGGGCAAATATAAGAGGCCGCAGCTTTTTATTCTGAGTACTTTTTTGATCCTTCCGCCGCTCTTCATGATCCTCAAAGAGCCGGATCTTTCAACAAGTATCATGCTCTTTTTCATATTCTGTGTGATCTTATTGATCGCAGGACTTGACAGAAGAGTCGTCTTAGGGATAACAGCTGCCGCTATCCCGTCTGTTTTACTGTTACTATATTTGACTGTAAATGGAAAACTGACTTTTTTGGGCGACTATCAGCGCGATCGTATCCTGGCGTGGCTTCATCCGGAGGATTATGCGGCGTCCACTGCCTACCAGACCATGAATTCCATGACAGCGATCGGCTCGGGACAGCTGTTCGGAAAGGGCCTTAGCGCAAGCGGCGCGGGAACCCTTTTGGGGACAGGATTTATCTCGGAATCCCAGACTGACTTTATCTTTGCAGTGATCGGAGAGCAATTTGGCTTTATCGGCTGTTTTATTATGATCGCATTGATCACAGTCGTCACTGTCCGCTGCTACCAGATCGCGGAAAAGAGCAGCAGCCTTTCGGATACGATCATTGCGTCCGGCATGGCTGCCTGGATCGGACTTCAGAGTTACCTGAATATCGGCGTTACGACAGGGCTCCTGCCCAATACCGGAATCCCGCTTCCATTTGTCAGTTACGGGCTGACGAGTCTCATCTGCCTCTATGCAGGCCTTGGACTTGTTCAGAATGTCTACATGAGAAGCCAATTGCACCGCACAAGTCAACGACTGCATCATTAAATGGAGAAATCGATGAGGATTGCTTTAATCGCACACGACGCCAAGAAGAAATTAATGCAGAATTTTTGCATCGCTTACCGCGGAATCCTGAGCCGTCATCAGCTTTACGCAACGAGCACGACGGGCAGGCTGATCGAAGAGGTCACCAATCTCAATATCCACAAGCATCTGGCCGGCCATCTTGGCGGCATGCAGCAGATCGGCGCGCAGATCGAACAAAATGAGATCGATTTGCTGATCTTTTTGCGTGATCCGCTCAATCCCAAGCGGCATGAGCCCGACGTAAACAATGTGGTGAAGCTCTGTGACATGCACAATATTCCTTTGGCCACCAACCTTGCCACCGCAGAGCTCTTAATCAAATCTTTAGATAGAGGAGATCTTGAGTGGCGTGAAATGTACAAGTAAGACTATATATAAAAACAGATATAAAAAACTATGGATATTCGGCGCGGTCCTCGGCTGTGCGCTTTTCCTGTCCGGATGCGGACGTGTGATCCATAACGACTATGAGAGCATGCGGACGTCCGACAGCGTCAATCCCATGGTCACTTCGCAGACCTCCTCGTTCCGCGAGAAGTCTTTTGCCGCCGACCTCTGCCTTCCGGAAGACACAAAGGCAGAAAACAAGAAATTGGCGATTGAAACAGCAGGGCTGTTTGATCTTACAAGTAAAAAGACCCTGTACGGCGCCGGCCTCAATCAGCGGGTCTACCCGGCCAGTACGACCAAGCTCATGACCGCACTGGTCGCCCTCAAGAACGGGGACCCGGGGCAGCGGATCCGCATCTCTGAGAGAGCCGCCAATCCCGGTGCCGACGCGCAGCGCCTTGTCCTGGAGCCCGGCGACTCCATGTCGCTCGAGCAGGCAATCAATTACCTGCTTGTTTTCTCCGCCAATGACGTCGCTATCGCGATTGCCGAGAATATTGGCGGCAGCTACGACGGTTTTGTGGATCTGATGAACCAGGAGGCGAAGGCAATCGGTGCGACCGGCACCCACTTTACCAATCCGCACGGCCTGCACGACGAAAACCATTACACGACGCCGTACGACCTGTATCTGATCCTGAACGAGGCTGTCAAGTACGATCTGATCCGCAAGATCATTCCCCAGTCCGATTACAACACCATGTTTACGGGCGTAAACGGGGATTCCAAGAGCATCGCAGTCAAGGCGACCGACGCCTATCTGACCGGTGATGTGGATGCGCCGGAGGGCATCACAGTCCTCGGCGGAAAGACCGGCACGACTGATCCGGCCGGCCATTGTCTCATTATTTTGTCGCAAAATGCCAAGGGAAATGACTTTATATCCGTAGTGATGAAGACAGATTCCCTCGAAGAGCTGTACGACGACATGAACAGCCTGCTGGAGCAAATACCGAATTAGCGGTTGTATTTTAAAAGTGAATAATCTATAATGAAACCATCAATTCCCTGTTTTTATTGGAAAACAGGGAATTCCCATCATAACATACAGGAGGGTAAGTCCATTGGTTCAATTAATCATCGGCAACAAAGGTAAGGGTAAAACTAAGTACCTTCTGGAGAAAGTAAACTCCGAAGTGAAGGATATTCTGGGCAATATCTGCTATCTGGATAAGAGTTCCAAGCATATGTTCGAACTCAACAATAAGGTGCGCCTGATCAATGTTTCCGATTTCAACATTGAGAATACGGATCAGTTTATTGGTTTTATCAGCGGCATTATCTCTCAGGATCATGACCTTGAGCAGATGTATTTTGACAGCTTCCTCAAGGTAGCTCATCTCGAAGGCAAGGATCTTGTAGAGCCTATCAAGAAGATTCAGAAAATTTCTGATAAGTTTGGAGTAAACTTCTACCTCAGCGTCTCTATAGACAAGGCGGATGTTCCTGAAGAACTGAAGGAACTGATCGCAGTTGCGCTTTAATCAATAAGATTACCGACAGGGCCTTGGGAATCCTATATTTCCAAGGCTCTATGTTTTTCTTACGAGGATATCAATTTGACAGAACGAAATTCTTCTTCACGGATCTTATCATACAGACGCCCATTCAGACTGAACGTAGGCCTGATCATGTTTCTGGTCATCCTGTTATACGTTCTGATCAGTTTTTTGAGCTATATCACTTCCCACAAAACGGAAGTGTACGAAGTGCGTTCAGGCTCTCTTTCTGACAACATGGTCTATCAGGGCATCGCGATCCGAAGAGAAACCGTTGTGAACAGCGACTACACGGGCACGATCAATTACTATAACAAAGAAGGAGAGCGGATCCAGACCGGAGGGCTTGCGTTTTCCGTTGATGAATCCGGAAAGATCACGGATTATCTGCAGCAGGACGATCCATCGTTTTTCTCCGCCGAGGATATCAGCCTCTTTCGGGACGAGGCGATCTCGTTTTCGCGAAAGTTCTCACACAAGAATTTTGCCAACGTCTATGACTTTAAGAGCAGCGCGGTAAGCTCCGCGCAGAAGATTTCCAACCGAAAAGTGCTCAGTGAGATCCCCGACCTCAGCAGCACATCGATCCATCCCTGTTATGCGTCATCCACCGGAGAGATCATTTACGCGGTCGACAACTGCGAACAGATCACCTTCGAGAATCTCACGGTCGAGGATTTTAACCGGACCGGCTACAAGAAGAACCAGCTGACCAATGGGAGCCGGATTACCGCGGGCGATCCCGCCTACAAACTGATCACGGATGAGAACTGGTCTGTCGCGGTCCATGTCGCCAGCGCAGACGAGGCGCAGGCCCTTGTCGATCTGGGCTATATCCAGGTCCGTTTTCTGGAAAACCAGCTTGTTGCCTGGGCTTCCGTCTCCTCCAGAAGCGATGAGGAGGGCAACTATTTTGTCAACCTCCAGTTCACCAACTCCATGTCCGCCTTCTGTACGGACCGCTATCTGGACGTAGAACTGATCGCTTCCCAGCGTTCCGGCCTCAAGGTCCCCAACAGTTCCATCACAAAGGGCAGCTTTTTCATTGTCCCTAAGGAATACGTATTTGAAGGCGTCGGCGGACAGAAGGGCGTCCTGCTCGAGATCTACACAGAGAAGAATGAGAAGAGCATTCAGTTCGTTCCGGCCGTTCCCTACAGTGAAAATGAAGACAGCTACTATCTGGACGACAGCGTCCTGAGAGCGGGAGAGATCATCGACAGGCCCAACTCCTCGGAGCAGTTCACACTTGAAGAGCAGGCGGAGCTGATCGGCGTCTACTACATCAACAAGGGATATCCGGACTTTCGACAGATCAACATTCTGTACCAGAATGAGGAATACGCCATCGTCGAGCCCAACTCCCTGTACGGATTGCAGGAATATGACTATATTGTTCTGTTTGCAAATTCCATCAAAATGAACAATTATATTCAGTAATATGTGTCAAAACAGTGCTGCCTCCGGGCCGGCGCTGACTGGCAGAAAGGACATAAAGTTTTGATCAAAGAGAATCTGGACCGCATCGAAGAGCGGATCGCTAAGGCCTGCGCGCGGGCCGGCCGATCCAGAGATTCGGTCACGCTGATCTGCGTGACCAAGACCAAACCGCTCGAAATGCTGCAGGAGGCCTATGACGCCGGACAGCGGCATTTTGGTGAAAACAAAGTGCAGGAGATCTGCCGCAAGAGACCGGATCTCCCGCAGGATATCCAGTGGCATATGATCGGTCATCTGCAGCGCAACAAGGTGCGCCAGCTGATCGGAAATACGGTGATGATCCACAGCGTCGACAGCCTTCGCCTGGCCCAGACCATCAGCGAGGAGGCCCAGAAGGCCGGCGTTGTGATGCCAATTCTGATCGAAGTCAATGTCGCCGACGAGGACAGCAAGTTTGGTGTGGCCTATGACGGCGCTGAAAGCCTCATAAAGGCCGTTTCAGTGCTCAAAGGTATACATGTTGAAGGTCTGATGACAATCGCGCCTTATACGGACAATCCGGAGACCAACCGCCGGTATTTTGCCATGCTCCGAGAATTAGCTGTTGACATCAGTCAAAAATGCATTGATAATGTCTCTATGAATGTTCTTTCCATGGGTATGACGGGCGATTTTGAGGTCGCGATCGAGGAAGGCGCAACGATCGTTCGCGTCGGGACCGGCATATTCGGAGAGAGGATTTATACCTGATTCCCGCCGTCTACAGACCCGCGGTGCATCCGGATCTGAATCTTAATAAAGGAGTTTAACTGATATGAGTGTTATGGATAAGCTGTTCAACGCCATGAAATTCAATGACGATGACGATTACGATGAAGATGAGGAATACGAGGACGAGGATTATTACGGAGATGACGAGAAACCCGCTGCACAGCCGGAGACCAGATCGTCCCGTCCCGCTTCGACAGCCGCTTCCGTAAGCGACAATCTCGAGGAGGAGGATCTGCCCGCTGCAGCGCCCAAGCCCAGGAAGAGATTTGGCGCAGCAGATCGCAGCGAATCCGCTTCTGTATCCCGCCAGGTCAAGAAGCAGTATTCGGAAGCCGGCATGGAAGTATGCGTATTCAAGCCCACATCCGTCAACGATGCGAGAGACGTGACCGATACACTTCTGGCCAACAGCACAGTCGTCCTGAATCTGGAAGGTCTCGATGTTGAGATCGCACAGCGGATCATCGACTTTACGTCCGGTTCCTGCTACGCAATTCACGGCAATGTCATGAAGATTTCCCATTATATCTTTGTGATCACACCCGCAAATGTAGATGTATCCGGCGATATTTCCACACATGCCAGTATTGACCGCAGTAATACCAATACCTTGAGCATGCCTTACGGCGGACGAAATTAATCCGATCCCGCCAATCACAAAGAATACTAAAAGCGCACCGGACAATGTTTGGTGCGTTTTTTATTGCGAGGGTTCCACCAGGCGATCCACGTTCTTTCAAGAGCAGTGATTCGCCTGGATTTAAAAGCTAATCGCAATGATTGACCGAGTCAGTTTATTGACTAATATAGACAACGCATTGTATCATGCAATCATACAACAGCGCATCACGAAGGAGGTTCCCATGCGTATTACAATCCAACAAGCGATAAAAGCTGCCGTCTTATTTTGTATCCTCGTCGCAGCCGATCTGTTCACGAAGGCATTGGCTGTACAGGCACTGCAGGATGGCAGGCATGTGGAACTGATCCATGGCGTACTGGAGTTTTACTATATCCAGAACCGAGGCGCCGCGTTTGGCATCTTTCAGAATGGCACCGTGATCCTCAGTTTTATTTCTTTGATCGCTTTAATCGCCCTGATCGTGCTCTATGTTCGCATGCCGAGCAGCCGGAAATACCTCCCCCTGCGGATCGTGCTTATATGCATCGCAGCGGGTGCGGCTGGCAACTTGATCGACAGAGTCCTTCTTCACTATGTTAGGGATTTTATTTATTTTAGCCTGATCGATTTTCCCGTATTTAATGTCGCGGACATCTATGTGACGTGTTCCGTGTTTGTCCTCGCCTATCTGATCCTTTTCCATTACAAGGAAGAGGACCTCGACTTTTTGGGCCATTAAAAAGATAGGACATAAAAAGATAGGCCATAAAAAGATAAGCCATAGAAAGATAGGACATTGAAAGGAGTCCCTATGGAACAGACCAACGAGTTTATTGTGCCGGAAGAACTGGACGACGAGCGATTTGACGCTGTGATCGCTTCTTTATCGGAGGGACATTCCAGAAGCTATCTCAAGTCCCTGATCAAGGACGGGAGCGTTCTTCTAAACGGCAAAGAGGCCAAGCCAAGCGCCAAGGTGCATGAGAACGATGTGATCCGGCTCAGTCTCCCTGAAAAGATGATCCCCGATATTCTTCCCGAAGATATCCCGTTAGATATTTTGTACGAGGACGAGGATGTGCTCGTCGTCAATAAGCCCAAGGGCATGGTTGTGCATCCCGCGCCCGGACATTATACAGGCACGCTTGTCAACGCGATCATGTATCATTGCGGTGACAGCCTGTCCGGCATCAACGGCATTATGAGGCCTGGTATCGTGCATAGAATCGATAGAGATACGACGGGCAGCATCATTATCTGCAAGAACGATATGGCCCATCAGAGTATCGCCGCGCAGCTGCAGGAGCACTCGATCGTCAGGCGCTATTACTGCATCGTCTACGACAATATTTCCGAGGACAACTTCACCATTGACCTTCCCATCGGAAGAGACCCCAAAGAGCGCAAGCGCATGGCTGTAAGACCCGATGGTAAGAGAGCGGTCACCCACTGCAAAGTGCTCAGGCGCTTTGGGCAATACACATACTTAGAATGCCGCCTGGAGACAGGGCGCACCCACCAGATCCGCGTCCACCTGTCACACAGCCACCACCCGCTGCTGGGGGATGAGGTATACGGCGGAAAGCGCAAGTCTCCATTCCACACACAGGGGCAGTGCCTGCACGCGGGAATCCTCGGATTTGTACATCCGCGCACTGGGGAATATATTGAGACCAGCGCTCCCTTGCCACAGTATTTTGAAGAAATTCTCAGCAAATTAGACAATAACAGCATATAAACCATCCATTAATTATTAAATTTGCATAATTTATCCTCTGCATGTATAATACTGGTATAAGCAGTCTATCTATTGCTTAACGGAGGTAAGATATGAAGACCATCATCACAATCGGAAGACAATATGGCTCCGGCGGAAGAGAAGTTGGACAGAAGTTGGCCGCGCATTACGGGATCAATTACTACGATTCTGAACTCTTATCTAAGGTGGCGAAGGACAGTGGTTTCTGTCAGGAGATCGTGCAGCAGCAGGACGAACGCCCTACCAGCTCTTTTCTCTACAACCTGGTAATGGACACGTACACCTTCGGATTCAGCAGCTCCGGCTTTTCCAATATGCCGATCAGTCAGAAGGTTTTCCTCGCCCAGTTCGATACGATTAAGAAGATTGCCAAGGAGGAAGGTTCCTGCGTCATCATTGGACGCTGTGCTGACTGCGCCCTGCAGGATTTTCCCAACGTCATTAACCTGTTCCTGCACGCCGATGAATCATTCCGCATGGCGCGTGCCGCGACTTATCCGGATGTCCCGGACGAAGAGAAAGCCAACCCGGACAAGCTCAGAGAGTTCATCCTGAGAAAGGACAAGCAGAGACAGAGCTATTACAACTATTATTCCATGAAGAAATGGGGCAGAGCGGACACCTACAACATGTCGCTGGACACAGGACTTCTTGGAATCGATGGTACTGTAAACCTCCTCATCCAGCTGATAGAGGACTTCGAGAACAAGAAATAAGCATCACATACATTTTATAAAGCGTTTTTTATGCAGCTCATATTGTAATAAAAGGCAGACCTCTTATTGGGAGGCTGCCTTTTTTAGAAATTTTTATGAGATACACGGTGAACCGTATATTTATAGTCGTCTCTTGTGTATAATAGAAGCAACATAACGGTGTTCAATACAACTACATGTCGTATTGAAATCTACGAAAGGATTGCACAATGAACAAGAAAATGAAGGCAGCCCTTGCCGGACTGGCATTTGTAGCTGGATGTGAGATTGGAATCGCCATTCAACTCGTGAAAATGATCCACAAATTTACGATTAAGGAGGAAGCGTCGAACGTGGATGCAGAGTTCCCCGAGGAAGCGCTGATCGATGAAGCGCTGCCGGATGAATCCACTGAGCAAGCAGAACCTGTATCGGGACATATAACCACAGAGGAGGCAGCGCCTGTAGCGGAAGACACAACCACAGAGCAGGCAGCGCCTGTAGCGGAAGACACAACCACTGAGCAGGCGGCGACCGTATTGGAAGATGCAACCACAGAAGGAGGAAAGGAGATCTGATCATGTTCTTTAGAATCATTGCCGATTCAAGCTGTGATATTTTCAAAATAGAGAATCAGTCAGATAACATTTACTTTAACACCGTGCCGTTTGTAATCACTGTAGACGGCACCGATTATGTGGACAACGAAGCACTCAACGTGCGCGATCTTGTGACGGCTATGGCTGCCAGTTCCAAAAGCCATACATCATGTCCCTCGCCGCACGACTGATAGGCTGAACGCACTGATCGGCCAGGGACTTTCCTTTGCAGAGGTGAAATCCGAGATTCACAAATATATGGAAGAGCACAAGCTGATTTTTGCCCTTTCTTCTTATCACAACCTTGTGAACAACGGAAGAATGCCCAAGATCGCCGGCATCGTGCTGGGACATCTTGGTCTGTGGGGCGTCGGGATCGCCAGCGATGAGGGAACCATCAAAATGAAAAAGATTGCCAAGGGAGGCAAGAGAACGCTTCAGGTGATCATGCATGATCTCAAGGATCGCGTTGCTGACAAAGGTGTCGTTGTGATTTCCCATTGTGAGAACGAACTGTTTGCGCATAACCTCAAGGAAGCCGTGATTTCACAATATCCTGATTACCAAGTCAAAATCATGCCGACTCGCGGGCTTTGCAGCTATTATGCAGAAAAAGGCGGTATTATTGTGGGCTTTTAAGGGATCTTGAAGCCTATTGGAGAGTAGTGAATTCTTGATGAATTACGCCGCTAAATATGGATTTAACGTCGTAACTATGTTATAATGGACCATGTGACACGGGCAAAACAATGCCTGCCGCCACATGGTCCATTTTCATGGTCACCACTCTTTGGACGTCTGATCGTCCGCTGATCATAATCATTTTCATTATTCATTCTTTTATAAAGGAGTCTTTTATTTATGGAAGCATATCGCGACGAAAAAAATATTCGCGTACTGGAGAAAATCAATGATCTCACGGTAGATCTTCCCATGTTCGTGCGACGCTTCGCTAACGAATATTTGGTCACCAAGAACAAGGCGCCCCGCACTGTCCTCGGCTACGTGGGCGACATCAAGGTCTTCATGGAATTTCTGGAAAAGATAAAGGGAATCCCGGTCATGCAGGTTTCCATCGAGACGCTTGGATCTCTTACCGCCGATGATATTTCTGATTATATGATGTACCTGATGCGCTACAACCGCACCGATCCAAATAACAACAAGACCATCAAGGAAACCAATCAGGCACCTGCCAGGGCCAGAAAGCTTTCCTCACTTCGAGCTTTATACCGCTATTTGATCGCGCACAATCATTTAGAGAAAAATGTGGCAGAGCTGGTGGATATGCCCAAGATCCAGGAAAAGTCCATCACCTATTTGGAAAAGGAGGAAGTTCGGGATGTGCTGCAAGGCGCAGAGACCGGCGATTCACTGACCAAGACGCAGTTCACCTTTGCCAAGGGCTCCCAGATGCGCGACGTAGCCATTCTCACTCTCCTGCTCAACACCGGAATCCGTGTCAGCGAAATGGTCGGCATCGATTTGCAGGACATTGATTGGAATGAAAAGCGAATAAAAATATTCCGCAAGGGACGCAAAGAACAATATGTCTATTTCAACGCGCCGGTCGAGGAAGCCCTGCAGGATTATATAGACTATGAGCGCAAGACCTCATCCGAGGACCTGAACGCGCTCTTTATATCCAGAAAAGGCCAGCGCATATCTGTGCGCGCCGTAGAGCGCCTGGTCAAAAAATATACGGCGTCCGTCGTTCCCATGAAACGAATAACGCCGCATAAGCTCAGAAGCACATTTGCCACCAATCTCTACGAAGAGACGGGCGATATTTACGTCACCTCAGAGGCCCTTGGACACTCCAGCCTTGAGACCGTCAAGAAGTATACAAACCTTCACGATGAGCGGCGCAGACGGGCTGCTGAGGCCATTGAGAAGGCATATTACAGGGGCACTGACGCTCAGGAATGAGCGGTATTTTGACCCATCCAAAGCGCAATGTTATCTAGAATGAGCGGTATTTTGACCCGGTACAGCGCCTTGTTCGCGCATATGCCTGCGCGCCAGGTCAATAACAGGCAATATTGCTGTCTGTCCGCGATTCCGTGCCACCCACGAGAATTCCATTATCAAGACGCACTATGATCTGCCCACGCCCAAAGGAGTTTGTGTACAGGTCGGTGCGCAGATCATGCCCCTTCCGGATCAGCGCCCTGGCGATATTGTCGTCAAAACAGCTCTCCACCGTAACTGTTCCGTCTCGCATCCATTGCCAGCGAGGCGCGTCCAGAGCCTGCTGGGGATCCATGTGGAAGTCGATCATGTTCATGACAACCTGCACATGGCCCTGGGGCTGCATGTAGCCGCCCATGACGCCGAAAGGTCCGACAGGCCTGTTGTCCTTCATCAGAAAGCCCGGGATGATCGTGTGGTAGGTGCGCTTGCCGGGCATCAGGCAATTGATGTGGTTCGGATCCAGAGAGAAATCCGCGCCTCTGTTCTGCAGTGCGATGCCGGTTCCGTCAACCACGATCCCGGATCCGAATCCCATATAGTTGGATTGAATGTAGGACACCATATTGCCTTTCCTGTCGGCACAGCACAGGTATACGGTTCCGCTTCTGGGTGGCACCCTATGTGTCCACACACGCGCTTCATCCGTCATCTCTGCAGCTCTTCTGGCGCCATATTCGGGCGTCAGAAGCGTGTGATAATCGATGATCATCCTTGCGGGATCCGTCACAAAATGGAAAGAATCCGAGAACGCCATCTTCATGGCCTCAATCTGCCTGTGATAGGTCTCAGCACTGTCTTTTACTGTAAATGCAAATTCTTTCAAAATATTGAGCGCCATCAGAGCTGTAATCCCCTGCCCGTTGGGCGGGATCTCGCACACATCGTACCCTCTGTAATTGACGCTGATCGGATTCACCCAAAGTGCTTTGTGGGCCGCCAGATCCTCATAGCGCAGGTAACCGCCGAATTTACGGCTTTCCGCATCTATCTTTCTCGCAAGTTCTCCGGTATAAAAGGCCGCCGCATTTGTCTCACCGATCAGTGAAAGGCTCTTTGCGTGGTCAGGTAGATACACCCTTTCTCCGGCTTCATACGGTCTTTCAAGCGGCGCAAAGGTCTTGAACCATGCGTCAAAGCATGCGCCTTCTAATTTCCTTTTATAGGCCTCGTAGGCCCTTTTCCAGCTCTGTGCGATATTGGGCGAAAGGGGAAATCCCTCTTTGGCGTACTGTATCGCTGGCGCAACAACCTGCGATAAAGAAAGCTTTCCAAACCTCCGGTTGATCTCTGCCCAGGCAGCAGGTGCACCCGGAACCGTCACTGGCGTCCATCCATGAATCGGCATTCTGCCATTGACATCCTTTCCCTCGTCCTTGATCCTGTCGATCGAAGCGAGCATGGGCGCCCGTCCACTGGAATTGAGGCCGTACAGCTTCTGATTTTCCTCTGACCAGATCAGTGCAAAGGCATCAGATCCAAGACCGTTTGACGTCGGCTCCACAACGGTTAGCGTTGTCGCGGCCGCCACCGCCGCATCCATGGCATTGCCGCCTTTTTGAAGCACCGAGAGCCCCACCGAGGCCGCCAATGGATTGGAGCAGTTCACCATGCCGTTGGCAGCATAGATCGGATATCGTCTCGAACTATAGGTTTGATTGAGGGGATCAAAGTCCAGGTTCATCTTTTTCACCCTTTCTTAGTCTGTTACGCTTCAAAGAACGTAATAATCGTATGAATCGCCAAATCCATCGTCTTGGGATCCGTAAATCTGTGGTCCGCATTCTGTACCGGCACGAACTCGATCACATTGTCATCCGCAAATTTAGCAGAATCCTCAAAAGGAATCACTTCATCCTTGGTGCCGTGCAGAATGATCATATCATCCGCATAGTCAAGGTATTCATATTGGGTAATGTCAGCTGCCTCCAGATCTTCCAGAAACTGTTTGCCGATTTTGATCTTGCGGTCAAAACCCACCAGCGCCGGTTTGCCCTTCATGATTTTCTCATGATCGTCCTTGGTCATAATACGGTTGTTGATCGATTCATACATCTTGATCGCAGGGCATCGAAATGCCACTTTACGAAACGGATTCCCATGTTCTGCTATATACTTTAAGAACAAATAGCCACCAAAGCTGGTTGCATATCCATAAAGTTCGTCTGTATCAAACCATTTTTTCACATATTCGAGTACCATGGTCAGATACAGATCACATTCGTTAAGGAGGAGATTCTTACGGGCATCGTCACCGTGACAGGGCCAATTAAAGACAACAACTCCCATGTCCTTGTGTTTGGATATGATCTTGGCGGCGAACTTTTCAGCCGCCTTATTGTCCTTATGTCCTCCAAATCCGTGTCCGAATATTACAGCCCGTTTTACTGCATTGACGCTGCTGCAGTACAATTTGCACCGCACACTATATCCGGATTCATTGATGTCAAATAGCTTTTCCATATCAGCTCACACTTTCTTTTGATAATTCATTATAACAATAATTCGTTACAAAGCTGAAGTATATTCGTTATTTTGCAGGCAGAACAATCCATTTGTATACGTTCCGGCAATTCCTAAATACATATAACCAAGAAAAAGTCCTGAGCATTACACTCAGGACTTCTGTAATCAAGTAAACTCAGTACCTTCAAAACTGAACACCGAAACGCTTTCGCGTCTTCCAAGAACGTAAGGATAAGCTTCCGACCTATTAGTACGTGTCAGCTGAATGCGTTGCCGCACTTACACCTCACGCCTATCTACCTTGTA